>Ga0172364_10004987_pt1 | contig 10566 bp, 9 predicted proteins | sample LakKivSesite10cm_FD_114545 | JGI IMG/M metagenome (GOLD analysis project Ga0172364, IMG submission 114545) | Sediment microbial communities from Lake Kivu, Rwanda - Sediment site 10cm | ecosystem: Environmental > Aquatic > Freshwater > Lake > Sediment | place: Rwanda: Western Province, Lake Kivu... | reverse complement strand
GAAGGCCCAGGCGCTGGTGGCGTCGACGTAGGGCATGGGGGCGAAGACCAGCAGCATGACGCCCATCTCGTGGACCTCGCCTCCGCCGGCCCGCCGCCCGAAGCGTTTGCACGCCACGCCGTGGGCCAGCTCGTGGACCGCCTTGGCCAGCAGGAACGCCGCGTACAGCAGCGGCGCGCCGCGCGCCAGCTCGCCCAGGTCCATCATCCGCCGCCCCTCGTCCAGAAGCTCCCCCCACCGCGAGGCCGCAACGGCCGCCCCCGCCGCCACCACGACCAGCCACAGCAGGAAGCCCGCCGGCGAGAACGCCCATCCCGCCAGCGCCGCGACGCGGTCCAGCGGGGCGTCGGGGTCGAACAGCGGAATGCGGACGGCCAGCAGGTTGGCCAACCGTCCGCGAAGCTCCCGCACGCGCCGCCGGCGGTATCGCTGGAAGAGCCCCTCGGCGTCGGCGGGCAGGTCGGCGGCCAGAAGGTTCGCGCCGTACAGCCGCCCCAGCACCTCGATGGCCTCGTTCTGCGTGACGGCCTCGTCGCCGAGCCTGTCGTTGGTGATGCGCCACGCCTCGGCCACGGTCCGCCGCCCGTCGAGCAGCCCCATGAAGTGGTAGGCCGCGGGGTGCAGGCGGAAGAACTTGTTGTTGGCCGGGTCGCGAGCGACGTGCCAGGTCTGCCCGCGGAAGCGCTGGCGGCGCACCTGCACCCCCGCACGCAGGCGCGCCCGCACGCCCGCCACGCGATACCAGCTCTCGCTGAATGTCGGACTATCTATCGCCACGGGCAGCCTCAGCGGTCAGCGGTCAGCAGTCAGCGGTCAGCGGTCAGCGGTCAGCAATCAACAATCAGCGATCAGCAGTCCACAGTCCGCATTTAGCATTTAGCATTTGGCATTGAGCATTGAGCCCTGCCGACCTACCACGTGCGCCAGTGGAGCCACTTATCGAGCCGGCGCAGCCAGATGGATGCGTAGCTGCGCCGCGCCAGCGGCACGTGGGCGGCCCCATCCATCCCCGGCCGAAGCCACGTCCGCCCCTCCAGCAGGCGCGCGCGCACCTTGAAGACCGTCCCGCCTGGCGTCTCCTCTCCCAGCGGATGGATGCGCTCGACGACGAAGCCCAGCCGCTGCTCGGGGTACGACGCGGCCGCCAGCTCGCCGCGGACCTCGCCGCGCCCCATGGCGGCCAGAAGCTCGGCGACGCGCTGCTCGGGCACGCTCAGCTCGGCCCGCAGCTCGCCCAGCGGGGCGACCTCGAAGAGCACCTGGCCCTGGCTGACCGGCGCGCCGGCCATCCCCTCCAGCCGGCTGACCACCACCGTTCCGGCGATGGGCGCCCGCACGGCCGTCTGGGCGATCCGCTCCTCCAGCAGCGCCGCCTGCTCGCGGGCCTTGCGGGCCTTGGCGGCCGCCTGCTGGGCGTCCGACCAGCTCTTGGCCGCCCGCGCCGAGTCGGCCTGCTTGTCGGCCTCGAAGGCCTCCAGCCGCCGGGCGTTCAACTCGCGCTCCAGCGGCAGCGTCTTGAGGCGGGCCAGCACCGCCCCGGCGGCGACCTGGTCGTCCACCTCCGCCGACACCTGCTCGACCGTCCCGTCGAAGGGCGCGGGCACGACGCGCTGGCGGGCCGCCTGAATAACGAACGCCGCGTCGATGCGGTCGTCGGTCCTGACCAGAGCGGCCGCCAGGATGCCCCCCAGCACCGCCAGGGCGGCGAACTTCGCCCAGGTGTGTCGCGGCCCGACCGCCACCGCCAGCAGGCCGCGAAGCGCCGCGCTGGCCCGCGCGCCCGCCCACCGGTCGCGACGCTCCAGCTCCGCCAGGCGCGGCGAGCACAGGTCGCAGGTCAGCCGAAGCATCTCGGCCTCGCCGTCGCCGAAGGGCAGCTCGCCGCCGCGTTCGGCCGTCACCGCGCCGATCACCTCGCCGCCGCGGCGAAGCGGCAGGCTGAGCACCGCCCCCCCGCCGCAACGCGCCAGCTCGCCCGCCTGCCGGCAGACGGCCTCGTCGCCCCGCGCCGCCGGAAAGCGCACCTCGCTGTCCTGGTCCTGGCATTCCTCCATCGCCGCCTCGATGGCCTGCACCAGCCGCGTCTGCCGGGCGAACCGCTCGGTGTGGCTCATCGCTCGAAGCCGCACGTACGGCCCGCGCACGAACCCCACGTTCACCCGGTCGCAGCCGCGGCGGCTGGCCAGCTCATTGCACAGCGCCATCGCCGCCGGCAGGAAGCGCTCGTGCTCGTTGACGGCCGCCAGGACGGCCAGCGCCTCGCCGAGCTGCCCCGGCGCCACGCGCCGCGACGGCAGACGCGCGTGCAGGGCGTACAGTTCGGCCGCGGATGTCTCCACGCGAAGCTGCGCCCAGGCGGCGGCGAGGGCATCGGCGCCGCTGGCCGCCACCGCCATCGCCATCACCGCGCGGGCCGGGCGGGCCGCGCCAAGCGCCGACGGCGCCGCCGCCACCGGCAGCAGGACGAGCTTGCGCGCCGCGGCCTGGCCGTACAGGCCGTCCGGGTCGGGCAGGTCGCGGACAGTCGCCCCGTCGCCCCCGGCCGCCGCGGCCGCCGAACGCAGCGCCTCGCCGAGCCAGTCCGGCGGCGCCGCGTCGCCGCGTGGAGGCGGGTGGACGGCCGCGACGGTCACTTTGCCGTCGCCGTCGAGGGCAAGCAGGGCTGCGCCTTGTCCGCCGAAGCGTGCGCAGTGGTCGGCCAGGAGCGCCGCGGCACCGGTCGCCTGACTGCCGCCCTGGCCCGCCCCGTCGCGCCCGGGCGGGACGGAGTTGTCCGCTTCCTGCTGCGCCACTGCCGCCTCTCTGTTGCCCGGCGGTCCAGAGTACCCCGCGCCCCGCGCGGGCGGAAGCGAATTGTGGCCGGACACGCCTCGTCGTGTCTTGTCCCGTTCGCCGCCGCGCGGCGGGACGGGCAGTACAGCACTGCAAATTGAAAATTGAAAATTTGACATTGAAAAATGGAGAAACAGCCGAGCGTCCCTCTCTCGTCGCGGGGGCGCGGTTGCGGCCATCGCCTCCCTCTTCAATCTGCAATTTGCAATGTCCATTTTTCAATCTTCAATCTGCAATTCTCAATCTGCAATGGCTTTCCCTCCCCCCGAGGCGTTGCTCCCCGGAACCGCGGCCTTGATGCAATCGTTGAAACGGTGTACGTTAGACGCAGGTGTCCGGGCCGCGCGGGCGGCCCCGGGCGAGCAGCAGGAAAGGGCCTGCCATGGTCTGGATTGTCATCGGCGTGGTGCTGCTGGTGCTGCTGGGGGGCGTGGCGATGTACAACGGCCTGGTCAGCAAGCGCGTCCGCTGCCGCGAGGCCTGGAGCCAGATCGACGTGCAGCTCAAGCGGCGCTACGACCTGATCCCCAACCTGGTCGAGACGGTCAAGGGCTACGCCGCCCACGAGAAGGGCACGCTGGAGCGCGTGGTGCAGGCCCGCACCCAGGCCATCGCCGCCCAGGGCGTCCGCCAGCAGGCCGAGGCCGAGAACATGCTCACCGGCGCGCTGCGGCAGCTCTTCGCCCTGGCCGAAAGCTACCCCAACCTGAAGGCCAACGAGAACTTCGCCCGCCTCCAGGAGGAGCTGGCCAGCACCGAGAACCGCATCGCCTTCGCCAGGCAGTACTACAACGACAACGTGGGGCTGTACAACACGGCCATCCAGAAGTTCCCCGGCGTGCTGATGGCCGGCATGTTCGGCTTCGCGCGGCAGGAGTTCTTCGAGCTGGAGGAGCCCGCCGAGCGCGAGGCGCCCAAGGTGAAGTTCACATGACCCGACAGACCCGACACGAGCAGACGGCCCTCGACGCCGCGCGCGGCTTCCTGGCCACGGCCTTCGGACCGCGCCGGCGCGAGACGACGCTCACGATCCTGCTGGCGCCGGTGGCGATCCTGGCGCTGGTGCTGGCGTGGTTCTTCGCGTTCAAGCCCGACCCGGAGTGGGGGCTGGTCGCCGTCTGCCTGCTCTGCGCCGCCGCCGTCGGCGGGCGCATCGTGCGGCTGTACGTCTGAAGGCAAGGCGAACGTGACACAAGGCGCCCCCGATAGCCCGTCCGCCGCCAGGCCCGCCGCCGCCGGAAGGGCCTGGATCCGCCGCGGCATCCTGGCTGTCCTGGTCTTGGCCGCCGCGGGCATCTACCTCCTCCAGCGCCAGCGGTCGTTCCCCGACCTCGGCTGGCCGACCAACCTCACCGCAGCCATCGACAAGGCCCGGAAAGACAACACGCTCGTGGCCGTCTTCCTGAGCGGCTATCCGAAGATGACCAGCCGCGACGGCGAGATGATCCGCAACAGCCTGGCCAACCCCGGCGTCGGCAAGCTGCTGGACGAGCTGCGCTACGTCCGCCTCCACCTGGAGCTGACCGACGAGCGCAAGGCCCGGTACGGCCTGACCGACAGCCCGGCGATGGTCTTCCTCAACGGCAACGGCAAGGTCGTGACCGCCTCCGGCGGCCTCCTCGGCGCCGCCCAGACCGAGGCCCTCCTCCGCCAGGTGATGGAAGACTACCGCGCCGGCAAGCTCGTGCGGTGACGGGCCCGCCTCTCACGCCGGGCGGCCGCCGGCGACGCCCAGCGGCTCGGCCACGACGTGACCGGCCAGCCACTCCAGCCCGGCCCTGCCCTCGTCATCCAGCTCGCCCAGCCGATCGGCCAGCATTGCCAGCCGCCGCCCGCCCGTGCGGCTGTCGCGCCGAACGTTGTAGACGTAGCGCCCCGGCTGGAAGTCCCAGTCGGCGCCATCGCCGCGGCGGTAGACGTGCAGCGGCTGGACCAGCCCAGCGCGGCACAGGAACGTCGACATCGCCGTCACGAAATTGCCCAGCGAGTAGCACACAAGGGCCTTCCGCGGCCTGCCGCCGCCGTCCTCGATGGCGCAGCCGCACTCGCCCGCCAGGGCCGCCGCCTCGCCGCCGGCGGCGTAGCCGTTGACGAAGATGACCTCGGCCGGCTGGACCACGTGCGGGTGGCTGCCGACGACCACGTCGGCCCCGGCGCGGACGATCCGGCGGGCGAGCTGCATCTGCCGCGGCGTGGGGAACAGCTCATACTCGAAGCCCCAGTGCAGCGAGACGATCCGCAGGTCGGCCCCGTCGGCGGTCATCCCCGCCAGCGCCGCGCGAACGGGCGACAGGTCGGGCTCGTCCCGCCCCTCCGGCGCCAGGCCGCCCAGGCGGTTCAGCAGCAGCCCGCTGGAGCGCCGTCGGGTCGGGTCGTTCAGCCCGTATGTGGCCGCGTAGTAGCCGAAGCGGATCCCGCCGGCCTGGAAGATCGCGTGGGCCGGCTCGTCGGCGGCGCGGCGCAGGCCACAGCGCGCGATGCCCCGCTCGTCGAGGAAGCTCATCAGGTCTCGCGCGCCGGCGTCGCGGTAGTCCATCACGTGGTTGTTGGCGATCGACAGGGCGGCGAACGTGCTGCGCCCGTCGTCGCGGCGGAAGCTGTCGACCAGCCCCGGGGCGGAGTTGAACCACGCGAACTCCGGGAACGCCCGCGACAGGCGGAACTGCGGCGAGATGACCGTCTCCAGGTTGCCCACGACGGCCTGGTGGGAATTGAGGCAGGCCAGCACGGCCGGGTCGAGAAAGCTCGACCAGTCGCGCCCGATCCACATGATGTCGCCGACCATGGCCAGCGAGGCGCGGTCGGCGGCGCCGGGCGGCAGCGAGGCCAGCGCGCGGAGCAGGCGCCGCTGGAGGCGGAAGTGCTCGAGTTCCTCCGGCGGCGCGGCGGCGAGCTTGTTGCGGTACTTGCGGAAGTAGCTCCAGGCGCCCCACACGCAGGCGGAAGGCGCAAGGCCCTCGGCCCGGAAGCGGGCGTAGCGCGGCACGTGCGCCGGCGGCGTCCAGACGTGGGGAAACCGCCGCGGCGGCCCGTCGCCGGGCGAGTCCGCCGCCCGCGGCAGGTCGAGCCGCCCCCCGCCGCCCCCCCGGCCGGGGCGATGCCGCCGAGCTTCTCGGCGACGATCTTCGTGCCGGCCTGCCCCGCCAGTGTGATGCCGGCGGCGACCACCACCGTGTCCCAGAAGCGCTGGCACAGCAGGTAGGCCATGCACTGGGCGTCGCCGAGGCCCAGCAGGGCGAACACGCCCAGCAGCCCGCCGTCCAGCGTGCCCACCCCGCTGGGGGTGAACTGGAAGCACAACAGCGCCTGCGAGGCCGCGAAGATCAGGCTCATCTCCCCCAGCCCCAGCCCAAAGCGCCACCCCGCCCAGAAGAACACCACCGGACGGACCAGGATCATCGCATGCACGCCGAGGAACAGGGCGAAGACCACGCGGACGGCCCCGCCCTCCTCGGCCACCACGCGGCTGACCTGCTTTTCCATCTTCCCCGTGCGCCACGCCAGGCGCGCGAAGAAGCGGTGGAACGGCCCCAGCCGCGCCAGCCCGCGCACGATCCGCCGCAGGGGGCACCACTCGCGCGACATCGCCAGCCACAGGGCCACGAACAGCCCCAGAATGGCCGCGGCGACGGTCAGCAGCATCACGCCCGCCCAGAAGTGCGCCCCCGACAGCAGCACGTCGCGGAAGGCGACGCAGGCGATGACCGTCCCGGCCGCGAAGACGAAGGCGAAGCTGGTCATCTCGACATACTTGCTGAGCAGGACCGTGCCGGCCACCTCGCCGTAGCGGTGCCCCGTCGTCCGCCCCACGTAGACGACCTTCAGCGGCTCGCCGCCGAGGTACGTCGAGGGCGTCAGGATGTTGCCGGCCTGGCCGACGGTCTCGGCCGCCAGGAGCGTCCGAAAGGGCGCCCGGTGGCGGATCGGGCGGTTCAGCACCGCCCAGGCCGTCGCGCGGAGCAGCAGGCTTGCCAGCAGCGTCAGCCCGACGGCGCCGAAGGCGGTGAAGCCGGCCTGGCCGACCGCCTCCAGCGTCCGCCGCGCGCCGACGGCGTAGACGATGGCGGCCAGCATCACCGCCGATGCCGCCGCCAGCACCACAGTTATCTTCACGCGCTTCGCGATTTGCGCGCACCTCGGCCGCCCGTGCGGCCCGCCGCCGCCGCCAGGCACGCCCCGTGCCCGCGCCGGTGCCGCCGGGAGAATAGCGACCCGCGCCGCCCGCGACAAGGCCGGTTGACTCCGCCGCGGACGGACCGTAGGCTCGCCCCGCCTGGCGGGCAGGCGCCGGCGGCGCCCCCGCGGGAGCCCCACGATGCGCCGCGTCAGCAAGCTCGCCGTCACCGTCGTCGCCTCCCTGGCGATCCTCGCGGCGATGGTCTGGTTCGTCGGCTTCCGCCGGACCGGCCAGGCCCTGCTCGACGCCGGAGCGGTCGCCTTCGGCGCCCTGGGAGCGCTGATGCTGCTGGTGCTGGTGCTCCAGACGGCCGCCTGGGCGACGCTCGGGCGGGCCGCCGGCCACAAACCCCCCTTCCGCACGCTGCTGGGCGGCTCGGTGGTCGGCATGGCCGGCAACATCATGACGCCCTCGACATACCTGGGCGGCGAGCCGGCCAAGGTCGTCTACCTGGGCAGGCGCGCCGGCCTGCCCTACCAGGAGGTCGCCGGCGTCGTGCTGCTGGGCAAGTACCTGGAGTTCCTCAGCTTCCTGCTGTTCATCGGCGGCTCGACCGTGGCCGCGACGGTCGGCTTCCGCGGCGTGCTGTTCCGCCCGCCCAACCTCGCCCTGGGCGTCACGGTGCTGGCGCTGGCGGGCCTGGCCGTCGGCGCCTGCCTGCTGCTGTGGCTGTCGCTGTCTCGCCGCTGGAAGCCGCTGACCCGCATCGTCGGCTGGCTGACGCACCTGCCCGTCAAGCGCGAGTGGTTCGGCCGCCTGCACGGCAAGACCCGGAACGTCGAGGAGCTCTGCTCGCGGGTGTTCCACGAGCAGGGATGGGCGGTGGTGCCGGCTCTTGCGTTCTACGCGCTGACCCACGCGGCGGTCTTCCTGAAGCCCCTGACGTTCTTCGCGCTGGGCTGGGGCCTGGAGTTGGGCGGGGCCGACCTGGCGCTGCTGTTCCTGGCCACGCAGGTCCTGCTGAGCGTTCAGCTCACACCCAGCGGCGTGGGGACGCTGGACGGCGGGCTGTTCGCACTCGTGGCCTTCACGTCGATCCCCGTCGCCCCCCATCAGCTCGCCGCCTATCTGCTGTGCCTGCGCTTCTGGGACGTGCCGGTGGTCGCCGTCGGGGCGGCCTTGGCCGGAAGGGTCGGCGTGGGGCTGCTGTCGAGGAGACACGCGGCGAATCCCGCGAAGCCACCGCCGCCGAGGCGGGTTGAATAGACTGACGATGGGCGCCTGTAGTGCGCCCGGGCGCGGCGGCTGGCGCTCATGCCCCCGCCGCACGCCGGCCGATACGGAAACCTGCCGGTCACCACGAACAGACGCGAAAGGAAGTGCCGGAAGATGGCTTCTCTCAGCAGAACGATGGCGATGGCCGCCGCGGCAGCGGCGACGCTGCTGCTCGCCGCGGGCATCTGCCCGGCCGGGCGGAAGGACGACAAGCGCCCCACGGCCGTCGGCGAGGTCTACCTCGGCAGCGACGAGTTCAAGCTGCTGGACCGCCTGGAGGCCCACGCCCTGGAGCGGGCCGACAAGGTCTACAACGCCAAGAACTGGAAGCAGGCCAAGGTCGAGTACGAGAGCTTCCTCCAGGAATACCCCCGCAGCCGCGTGGTGCCATACGTGCTGGTCCGCATCGGCCGGTCGCTCCAACTGGACGACAAACGTTCCGCCGCCGCCCGCCAGTACCAGGAGGTGCTGGACTACTTTCCCAACCTGGTGCGCTACGCGGCCCCGGCGATCTACTTCCAGGGCTGGTGCTACTGGGACAGCGGCGAGGACGACAAGGCGATGAAGACGTGGGCCGCCATGGCCCGCGACAGCGAGTACCGCAAGCACGAGCTGGCCGCCACGGCCATCAACATGCTCGCCGACAACCTCGTCAAGAACGGCAAGCTGGAGGACGCCGTCCGCTACTACTGGCAGATCGCCGTGGATTGCCGCCAGTCCAACCGCTCGGCGGCCGAGTACGCCAGGGGCAAGGTGCTGGAGTACTACTACCGCACGGCCCCGAACGAGGAGCAGTTGCGCAAGTTCCTGCGGGAGGCGTACGTGTACGGCACGCCGCGGACGACCGACGAGGACCTGCTGGGAAGCGCCGACTACTGGCAGTACCTCCGCCGGAACGTCAGGAGCTACGCTCGTTTCAGCGACGAGGAAAAGCCCCTGAAGCTGCGGTTCTTCTCGTACTGGGCCAAGACGCTCGACCGGCCCATGTTCCTCAACGACGACGACTACCAGCTCGACATCATCAACTTCAAGCTGGCCGCCGAGGGCGACACCGGCGCCTGGATCAAGCGGATGGACGATCTGTTCGAGCGCAACCAGAAGAAGGACGACTGGGGGCGCATCGTCCGCTGGATGGGCCTGATGGTCGCCCACCAGGACAAGTGCACCGAGTACTACGGCAAGCTGAACCTGCCCCAGCTCAAGATGGGACAGATCGTCCAGGTCATGCAGTGCCTGTTCGCCGCCACGAAGAAGGCGACCCTCCTCCAGCCGCCCTACCAGCAGATTCGCTTCGAGAAGTGCACCAACGGCGAGATCGTGGCGCTGATGAACTTCCTGTGGGACACCGTCGGCGACGCCAAGTGGGGCACCAACGTCTTCTTCAAGCTCCGCCTGGCCGAGATGGCCGACGACGACAAGGCCAAGCTCGCCCAGGAGATGTTCAAGAAGGGCGAGGACTTCGCCGTCGTGCTGTGCCGCAGCATGAAGGACAAGGACCGCGGGCAGTTCGTCCTGCTGGGCCTGTACGCCAAGGCCGCCAAGAACGAGAACTTCCGCAAGAAGGCCTTCGACCTGGCCGAGCACTGCATCCGCGTGCCGGAATACTCCCGCCCGTCGTCCTGGATCAAGGCCGGCCTGCTGGAGATGATCCGCAAGTACGCCGAGGCCATCCTCGTCTACCGGACCATCGACGAGATGCCCAAGACCCTCTGGGCCATCGCCAGGTGCTATGAGAGGATGGGCAAGATCGACGACGCCGTCCGGCAGCTCCGCGAGATCGAAGGGTTCTTCAAGAGCGATTCCGTCCGGGCGGCCACCGAGATCGGCCACATCTACCGCCGCCACAGCCAGCTCAAGCTCGCCGAGGCCGCCTACCGACACGTGATGATGAAGTACCCCGAAAGCTCCGGCTCGGCCGAGGTCCACCTCATCCTCGAGGGCATGGGCGTGCGCATCAAGGGCGGCATCGGGGCCATCAAGGACCACGACAACCCCACCCCAACGCCCTGAGGCGCACGGCGTCCTCCGCCAGGGCCACGGAGCCGCCGCGTGCCGCGGCGGATGCCGTCGCGGGCAGCGCCGCGTCCCGGTCCATCCGCCGCGACACGCGGCGGCTCCGTGGGAAGGGCGCCCCCATGTTGGGTAGATTCTGTGCACCTTCCGCTGCGCCGCACGGGGCCGGTCAGCGGCGTCTATTGAGCTTAACTGCTTTGTGCAGAGCGACTAACGACGTTCGGCCCCGCCGCGACCTCTGTGCACATCCCCCCCCGCTCGCAGCCCCGCCCGCACGCGATGAATCCCGCCCGCCGGATGGCCTCCCGCCTCCCGCGCCGGCCCGCCCG
>Ga0172364_10004985_pt1 | contig 10566 bp, 17 predicted proteins | sample LakKivSesite10cm_FD_114545 | JGI IMG/M metagenome (GOLD analysis project Ga0172364, IMG submission 114545) | Sediment microbial communities from Lake Kivu, Rwanda - Sediment site 10cm | ecosystem: Environmental > Aquatic > Freshwater > Lake > Sediment | place: Rwanda: Western Province, Lake... | reverse complement strand
TGAGTGAATGGTGAGTAAGCAACCGCGGAAACAACGTTTGGGATTGTATGCGGCGCCGCTTCATCAGAGGCACAAGCAGTTTGGCGCGCATCTTGACAAGGAACTCAGAAAGAAGTACGGGTGCAGGACGTTACCCGTGCGGAAAGGGGACAAGGTAAAAGTTATGCGTGGAGACTTTGCCGGACTCGAGGGGGACGTCACCGAGGTCGATACGAAACGTTATCAGATTTATGTTACTGGAGCTACGGTTACGAAAACAGACGGCACGCAGGTCACTCGACCGGTACACCCATCGAATGTTGTGATAACCAAACTCAAGTCAGATAAGGAACGCGACAAGATACTCGATAGGAGGTCCAAAGTTGGCAAGAAAGGGCCAGAGCAGGCACCTTAAGCGGTACGCGGCGCCGAGGGCGATAAAACTGCCGCGCAAGTCGGTTGTTTGGACGGTGAAGCCGGCTCCAGGACCACACCTCAGTATCAGCTCAATCCCGCTGCGGCTCATCCTTAGGGAATATCTGGGTCTGGCGCGGACAGCCCGCGAGGTAAACCGAATACTGAATGAAAGGAACGTGTTTGTTGACGGACGCGTAAGGAGAGATTCGAGGTTTCCCGCTGGCTTGATGGATGTGGTACAGCTACCCGCACTGGACAAAAGCTACAGAATTTTGCTTGATAGGAGAGGGCGCTTGGTTCTACACGAGATTCCCAAAGCCGAGGCACAGTTCAAACTAGGTAAGGTCGTTCGAAAGAATGTTGTTTCTGGAAAGAAAATTCAGCTGACTTTTCATGATGGCAAAACGATCGTGGGCGATTTCGGCGAGTTCAAGCCACGCGATGTTGCAAAGTTGGCACTACCGGAGCCAAAAATCCTTGAGCGGATCCCATTTGAGACGGGCGCGCTTGCTCTGGTGACGGGGGGCAGAAACGTTGGCAAGGTCGGCAAAATAACCGAGATAAAGCTCATCGAGAGCCCTAGACCAAATATCATAACTCTCGAGGCGTCCGATGGTGCAACTTTCCAAGCACCAGAGGATTACGTGTTTGTGACAGGAAAGGAGAAGCCATTCATCTCGCTGGCGGGGTAATCAAATGAATCCAATGCGTGAGATTAAGATCGAGAAAGTGACGCTGAACATAGGTGTCGGCGAGGGTGGCGACAAACTGGCCAAGGCCGAGAAAGTTTTGGGAAAAATCGTTGCTAGTAAGTCAACTAGGACCTTCGCGAAGAAATCGGTCAGGGACTTTAAAATCAGGCGGGGTGACCCGATAGGTTGTAAAGTTACATTGCGGGGAGAGGCAGCAACAGCGATTTTGAAACGAATGTTTGAGGCAGTGGAGAAAAAATTGAACAAATCCTCGTTTGACTTGCATGGAAACTTTGCATTTGGTGTCAAAGAGCACATCGATATTCCGGGAGTCGAATACGACCCCGAAATAGGGATTTTTGGGCTCGATGTTTGCATCACGCTTTGCAGACCGGGGTATCGTGTTAAGCACAGGAGGCTCCATGCTAGGGATGTGCCAAAATCGCATCAAGTGACGAAGGAAGATGCCATTAACTTCGTGAGCCAGAAATTTGGGGTACAGGTGGTCTAATGGTTAAGCGGAAGTTCGGCAAAGGAGCACACCCGTGCATGAATTGCGGCAGGTCTGGGCCGGTTTACCAGTGCTACGGGTTAAACCTGTGCCGTAGGTGCTTCCGCGAGATGGCGCCGAAAATGGGGTTTAAGAAGTATCACTAGGTGAAAAAAATGCTGATGGATCCTCTCGCTAACGCCCTTTCTGCGATAAAAAATCACGAAAAAGCTAAGAAGAGAGAAATTGTTGTAGCCCCTGCTTCGAAACTGATCGCCGACGTTTTGCGCGTGATGCAGCAGGATGGTTTTATCGGTGAGTTCGAGTTCATCGACGACGGCAAAGCTGGCAAATTTAGAATCCAGCTGCTTGGCAAGATAAACGGGTGCGGTGTGATTAAACCGAGGCACGCCGTCAAACACGCGGAGTACGAAAAATGGGAGAAGCGCTATCTCCCGGCGGCGGGCTTTGGAACCATAATCGTTTCGACGCCCAAGGGGATCATCACCCACGCCGCAGCGAAGGAGCAGGGACTCGGGGGACGCCTTCTGGCGTACGTGTATTAAACGTGGTGTTTGAAATGGCGTCGGCGAGCATTATAGAAGAAATAAAAGTGCCAGAGGGTATCGAGGCAAAGCTAGTTGGTAAGAGCGTTGAAGTCAGCGGCCCGAAAGGTAAGCTAACCCGCGCTTTCGACCTCCGAGGAATCGAGCTGAAGCAAGGTCCTGGCACGATCGTTATAGAGGCGGCGCTCCTACGCAGGAAGCAACGTGCTGCGGTCGGTATGATCAGGTCGCACTTGAACAATATGTTCAAGGGGGTCAGAGAAGGATTCACATACAGGTTGAAAATAGTATACGCGCATTTTCCGATAACAGCCAAAGTAGATGGCAAGCGAGTCGTAATTCAAAACTTTCTGGGAGAAAAGAACCCAAGAATTGCCAGAATCATGGGAGACGCGAGCGTCAAGGTCGAGGGTGACGAGATAGTGGTGGAAGGGATAAGCAAAGAGGAAGTGGGGCAGACGGCGGTCAACATCGAGCAGGCGACCAGTGTGAAACATCGCGATCCGAGGACATTTCAAGATGGGGTCTACGTCGTTTCGAGGGGATAAAAAATGAAGAAAATACACAAAAAGAAGCGCCGCATGCCGGAGTTCAGGCGGCAAGAGTGGTTCCGCTTCAAGCGGTTGGGTGAAAAATGGAGACAGCCGCGCGGTTTGGACAGCAAGATGCGGCTGTGCAAGAGCGGTAAACCAGCCATGCCCTCCGTCGGTTACAAATTGCCGAAGAGTGTCCGCGGCCTTCACCCTTCCGGGCTGGTTGAAGTGATCGTGAGCAATCCAAGAGGACTCGAGGGAATAAACCCGGAGAAGCAGGTCGTCAGAATTGCTGCGGCCGTGGGGTTAAGGAAGAGAGAGCAGATAATCAAACGTGCCCAGGAACTGAAAATCAAGGTGTTAAATCCGAGAGGTGTGAAAGGTGAAGCTGAACACGCAGAGAAGGCTAGCAGCTAAAATTTTGGGTGTTGGGATAAACCGCGTTTGGATAGACCCCACAAGAATCCAGGATGTTTCTGCCGCGATCACAAGAGATGATGTCCAGCGCTTCATTCGTGATGGGGCCATAAAAGCTAGGCCGGAGCGGGGAATAAGCCGCGCTAGGACTAGGGAGCGCCTGTTGAAACGCAGGAAGGGAAGGCGGCGCGGCGCTGGAAGTCGGAGAGGAACAGCAAAAGCTAGGCAGCCAAAGAAGGCGGCATGGATCAAAACCGTACGCCCGTTGCGTTCGCTGCTGCGCGAGTACAGTGATAAGGGTATAATTGAGGCGAGGGAGTACCGCCGTCTTTACAGGATGATTAAGGGCGGTTCATTTAGAAGCAAAGCGCACTTGCAGACGTACCTCAAGGAGCGCGGGATACTCAAGGGATAATCATGCCGAAAATCGGGCCGCGTTGGAGGGTTCAGTTCAGACGGAAGCGCGAGAGGAAGACGGACTACCGGCAGCGCCTCAAGCTCATGCGCTCGGGCAAGCCACGTTTGGTGGTGAGAGTTTCTCTCAAACACGTTTCGGCTCAAGTTATCCGAGGCGCTCAGAGTGGAGATCTGGTTATTGCATCTGCGCATTCAAAAGAGCTTGAAAAGCTAGGCTGGAAAGCGTACACATCAAGTATACCGGCAGCGTACCTCGTCGGGTTGTTGTGCGGCTTTCGTGCTCATAAGGGAAACGTTGATGAGTGCGTTTTGGACATAGGCATGCAAATCCCGACACAAGGTGGAAAAATATTTGCCGTGCTGAAAGGTGTACTCGATGCTGGCGTGAGGGTCCCGCACGGTGAGGGGGCCTTGCCGGTCGAGGAGCGGATTCGGGGCGAGCACATCGCACAGTATGCGGCGAAATTAAAATCTGGTAGCGAAAGCCAGTACAAAGCCAGATTTTCAGGATACCTCCAAAAGGGCTTCTCCCCTGAACAGCTACCAGCGCACTTTAATCAAATCAAGCAGGCGATAATTAAACAATATGGGGCATGAATATGAGCGCACGTAGACGCAGGGAAGAAGAGAAATTCGATATCTCGCTGTGGCAACCACGGACGGAAGTCGGGCGGATGGTAAAAGAGGGGAAGATAACCAGTTTGTCAGAGATTTTGGGCAAAGGACAGCGGCCGCGCGAGCCCGGAATCGTTGATGCGCTGGTGCCGAACTTGGCGGAAGACGTGCTCGGCATCGCCAGCGTGCAACGTATGCACAAGTCTGGCCGCAGAGCGAAGTTCAGGATTGTCGCAGTCGTTGGTAACCACGATGGAATTGTTGGTGTAGGGCACGCCAGCGTTCGCGAGATTGGGCCGGCGATACGCAAGGCGGCCGTTGCAGCAAAATTAAATGTCATAGAGGTCGCTCGCGGGTGTGGTAGCTGGGAGTGCGGTTGTGGCGGGCCCCATTCAATACCGTTCGAGGTGACCGGGCACAGCAGCAGTGTATACGTCACATTGAAACCAGCGCCTCGTGGGTTGGGATTGGCAGCCGCGGAAGTGCCGAAGATGATCTTGGGTCTGGCGGGCATCAAGGACGTTTGGGCGCAGTCTCGGGGACAGACCAGCACTACGCTAAATTTCGCACTCGCGACATTCGACGCGTTGAAGGAGACGACTAGGGCTGCGTTGCGAGAGTCTCAGAAGCGAGGCGTCTACGTCGGCAAGGGTGAGGCGAGTGGCTAAGTTTGCTATCGTGCGGATAAGGGGGAACATCGGGGTTCGCAAAGATATTGGTGAAACCCTGAGGTTGCTTGGCTTGACCAGGGTCAATCACTGTGTCGTAGTCGATGATAGTCATACATACAGGGGCATGCTTCAAAAGGCGAAGGATTTCATCACGTGGGGGGAGATCAAGCAAGATGTGCTAGAAGCGCTTTTGCGCAAGCGTGGACGGTTGATTGGCGATGCGCGGTTGTCGGACGAGTACGTCAAATCCAAAACCTCATTCGCATCGATTACAGAGCTTTCGAAAGCAGTTGTGGCGGGAGAGTTCAAGCTGGGAACAGTTCCGGGGTTAAAAAAAGTTTTTCGCCTACATCCACCGACGAAAGGGTACAAAGCGACCAAGCGACCGTTCAAGGACTCGGGTGACTTGGGGTACCGCGGAGAAAAAATAAACGAGCTAATCATTCGCATGTCCTAGGTGTTTGCATGGTGGTTCGAAGGCGTAGGAAAATTAGGAAATACCGTGGCTCGCGCACCGTCGGACGGGGGTGCGCCAAGCGCGGCCGTGGCTCGGGCGAGAAAGGTGGCAAGGGGATGAGCGGTGGCCACAAGCAAAAGTGGTCTTACATCCTCCGTTACATGCCGGGCTACTTTGGCAAGCACGGTTTCATCCGCCCAGATGATGTACGTTCAACAACGCGCGCCATTAACATCGGCGACATCGATGAGCGCATAGACAATCTCGTGAGTGCTGGCGCGGCAAGGCGCGAGGCTGACAAGTTCATTGTCGATGTCACAAAGCTCGGGTTCGACAAAGTGCTCGGCGGAGGCAAGGTGACGCGACCGATTGAAGTCACCGCCAAAGAATTCTCAGAGTCAGCGAAGCGCAAGCTCGAGGGGGCGGGCGGCAAGGCGGTTGTAGGTGGGGCCTGATGGAAAAGCCGGGAGAGGAAAAGCCGCGTTCTAAGCTTTACGCATTAGATCCGCTCGTCCGCAAGCTTCCAGAAGTTGAGGTTCCAAAGCGCCGAGTTTCATTCAAAGAGCGGTTCATGTGGACCGGCATAGCGCTGATAATTTTCTTCGTGCTGGCGTCGATTCCTCTTTACGGCATGGCGCAAACGGGCGGTGATTTCTTTGGGTACTTGAAATACGTGCTCGCCAGCCACGCGGGCACTATAATGGAACTCGGGATAGGGCCGATAGTGACAGCTGGCATCATAATGCAACTTCTAGTCGGTAGCAAAATCATAGGCCTTGATCTGAAGGAGCCCGAAGACCGAGCGCTGTTCACAGGTGTGCAGAAGATTCTCGCGGTGGTGATGGCGGTGTTTGAGGGGGCGATGCTTGTGATGGGTGGCTGGTATGGGACTGGAATGGGCATGGGGAGGATGATTTTCTTGATCTTACAGCTCGTGCTGGGTGCGGTTGTCATAATATTCCTCGATGAGCTGGTCTCCAAATACGGGTTCGGCAGCGGCGTCAGCCTTTTCATCGCGGGCAGCGTGGCAGGGGAGGTGTTTTGGAGGGCATTTTCTCCAATGAGCACAGGCGGCGTGATGATTGGTGCCGTGCCAAACATGTTCAAGTCGCTGATCACGGGTACTCCGGGCATGTCCGAGGTGTTTTTCACGGCCAGGAATAGCATGATGGGCGTGTTTGCTACGCTGATGGTGTTCTTTATCGTTGTGTATGCTGAGAGTCTACGCATAGAAATTCCGCTAACTTATGGGCGATTTGGGGGCGTACGCGGGCGTTACCCAATCAAGTTCCTCTACACTTCGAATATCCCAGTTATCCTGGCGATGACGCTGTTCGCGAACTTCAAGATATTCGCTCAGCTTTTGGCGGGATGGGGCCACCCAATTTTGGGCACGGTTGCGAGTGGAGGAATACCTGCCACAGGTTTCGTTTCTTTCATCGAACCACCTGGGAGCATCAATACGGTCATTGCGGACCCGATGCGGGCGGTCATATACTTGGCGATTTTGATGCTAGTTTGTGTCGGGTTCGCATGGTTATGGGTTCAGATGACGGGGATGGGACCGAAGGATGTGGCGCAGCAACTGCAGGATTCTGGGCTCTCGATTCCGGGCTTCAGGCGAGACGTCAGGGTAATGGGCGGGGTCCTCGAGCGCTACATCTCGACGGTGACCATACTCAGCGGCGTTTTCGTGGCACTGATTGCCGCCCTCGCCGACTTTACAGGAGCGCTAGGTTCAGGCACGGGCATCTTGCTGACAGTAGGGATTATCTATGGGCTGTACGAGGAGATTGCGAGGGAGCGCGTCTCGGAGATGTTCCCGGCCATGAGGAGGCTGTTCGGTGGCGAATAAAATCGTGGTCGTAACTGGCACGCCAGGTGTCGGCAAAAGCACGGTTGTTGCTCGAGCGATAAAGAAGTTGCGCTCGGCAGGGAGAGAGTACAAGTTCGTGAACTACGGCGATTTCATGCTCGCGGTTGCCAAGAAGAAGGCGGGCGTCACCGACCGGGACCAGATGCGCAAGCTTCCTTGGGGAGTGTATCGCGAGATTCAGGAAAAGGCCGCCTCGGCTATCGCACGCGTGGCCGAGCGAAAGCCAGTTTTGCTAGATACCCATTGCACCGTGAAGAAGCCCGAGGGATACTACCCCGGCCTGCCGAAGTGGGTACTTGAGCGTCTGCAACCGGAGTCCATCATAATAATCGAGGCGCCGGTGCAAGAGGTTCTCGGTAGGCGGAGCAAGGATGCCGGACGGCGTCGGGACAAGGAAATCCTAACGGAAATAGAAGAGCACCAGCAGCTCAACCGTGCGGCCGCCATGGCGTACGCGGCTTTTACAGGGGCGGCGGTGAAGATAATAGTAAATAAGGATGGAAAACTGAATGATGCTGTGAACGAGATGGTCGAGGCGTTGAGGTGAGCCGATGAGGCAAGTGTTTGCGTGCGTTGTTATAGCTTTTGTCCTGTTTGCCGGGCTCGCTACATTGGCCAGAGCTGGAACGCCTGAGGAAGCCCGAGATAATCTTTGGCAAGCGCTCAACAAAATCGATGTCTCGATCGATGCGTTAAGGAGAGGAGATAACGCCAGCGCAAAGTCGCTTATAAGTGAAGCATCCGCGTATTGCGACTTTTTCCTCAAGCCGATTGAAAACGACAATGCTATTGGCACCCGCATAAAAAATAGTTTTAGCGCGTTGTCTCAATCTCCAGTGGAAGAGAACATTAGGGCTTTGCGTGCCGATATCGAGCTGGCATCGGGCATGATCGGGGTTTCGATATCGTTCGTGTACAAGTACGCAATATTTTCCGTCCTTCTCATCTCGTTAATTTTCGCTCTCCTCGTAACTTTGATAACTAAGCGCGTCGTCAACTGGCAGCACGTAAAAGAGATCAAGATAAAGGTTAGCAAATGGCAGAAGGAGCTGTGGGACGCTCAGCGAAAGAGAGATTTCAAGACCGTGCACAAGCTCCAGCAGCAACAAAAGGAGATGATGGCGCTACAGGGCCAAGTAATGATGGCGTCGTTCAAGCCCGCGATTTTCTACATGATCCCGTATTTCATACTGTGGTCGATGCTGTCAAAGTTGTATAGCAGTTGGGTCGTCGCGTGGTTGCCATTCAGCCTGCCGCTGCCCATCATCGGGACAACGGTTTCGTTTGGTGTTCTTGGCTGGTTCCTTATTTCGTACTTCGGTTTCTCGTACGTACTGCGAAAGCTCATCATAGGCGATTAGAGTGCCAGCGCGAAGGTTCAGGTCGAGGACGTACAAGCGGAGACTTGTCAGCGTACCAAGCGGCGTTAGCGCGCGGTATGTGGAGAAGCAGAGGGGAATTTCTAAATGCGCGCGGTGCGGGCGACCTTTGGCAGGCGTTCCATCGGCTAGGCAGGGCGAGCTGCGGGCACTGGCGAAGAGCTCGCGCAGGCCGGCCCGCCCTTACGGTGGAAACTTGTGCTCAGCCTGCGCTCGCCAAGTTATCAAGGAAATGGTCAGGGCGTGAGGACGTGGTCGTCATAGCGATCAGCGGGCTGCACGGCGCGGGCAAAACCACGGCTGCACGGACGCTCGTGAAGAAATTTGGGCTAAAGTACATCTCGGCCGGCACCGTGTTCAGGCAGATGGCAAAGGAGCGGGGGATGACTCTCGAGGAGTTCTCACGCTATTCCGAGCGCCACCCGAAAATAGACCGTCAAATCGATCTCCGGACCGCGAGAGCGGCGAGGGAGGATAACATGCTCGTCGATGCAAGGCTCGCGGGCTGGATGGCGAAGGGTGCAGACATCAGAATTTTACTCACCGCACCGCTCAAAGTTCGTGTCCTGCGGATATCCAAGCGGGAGGGGCGCAGTTATAAGGAAGTTTTGGCAGAAACGGTGAGGCGCGAGCGCAGCGAGGCCAAGCGCTTCAAGCGGTTTTACGGCATAGATGTCGACGATTGGTCCGTGTTTGACATCGTGTTGAATACCGAGCACTTCGGCCCAAGAGCGATGACGCGCTTGCTTGAACTCGCGGTAGAATCCGTCGCAAAAGGGCGTTGATTTTAAGCACATATTTATGGGCTCGGGCTTTTGAAGTTATAATATAATCACAGGGAAGGGATTAATACGGTCATGGAAGTCGGGCGAGTCTGCGTGAAATTGGCGGGGCACAAGGCAGGCGAAAAATGTGTCATAGTTGACGTGATAGATCGCGCGTATGTTTTGATCGCAGGCCCGGGGATAAAGCGAAAACGCTGCAACGTCGCGCACCTCGAGCCCCTGCCGCAGAAGTTGGACATCGCGAAGGGCGCGTCGGACGAGGATGTGAAGCGAGCGCTCGAAGCGGCCGGTTCGGGTGGCAAGGTTGAGTAAACTGCCTTCTGATGTCGAGCGGGAGGTGCTCGTGCGGGCCCAGGACATGACCGGCTCCGGCTACGGCTGCGAGCCGACCAAGCGATCGATAAAAGAGCACATCCGACTGGGCATGATTAACCTCGACAAGCCGGTCGGTCCCACCTCGCACGAAATCGTCGCGTGGGTCAAGCGCGTACTCGAAGTTCGCCGCGCGGGGCACAGTGGGACGCTCGACCCAAAAGTGAGCGGAATCCTGCCGGTGGCCATCGAGGATGCGACGAAGCTGACCCAGACGCTCCTGCCAGCGGGAAAGGAGTACGTGTGCGTGGTGCACCTGCACGACGACGTACCCCAGCACAGGCTTGAGCAGGCGCTCCACGAGTTCGAAGGAGAGATTTACCAACGGCCACCCGTGCGGGCGGCGGTGAAACGGGTTCTGCGGAAGAGGAGAATTTACTACATCGAGCTGCTGGAGCGGGACGGCAAGGACGTGCTTCTCCGCGTAGGTTGCGAGGCCGGGACCTACATACGGAAGCTTCTTTTCGATTTGGGCGAGGTCTTAGGTTGCGGTGCACACATGGCCGAGCTACGGAGGACGCGGGCGGGGCCGTTCCGCGAGGACGAAACACTCACGAAGTTGCACGATCTGGCCGATGCGTACGCGTTCTGGCGCGAGGAGGGCGCCGAGGAGCACCTTCGCAAAGTGATTCTCCCTGTCGAAGCAGCGGTCGGGCACTTGCCGAAGTTGGTCGTTCGAGACGGGGCGGTCGACGCGCTCTGTCACGGGGCGAGCTTGGCGGCGCCGGGTGTGCTGACGGTTGAGACTGGCGTTTCTCCGGGCAGCCTCGTCGCGCTGATGACGCTCAAAGGCGAGCTGATAGCCCTCGCGAAGGCGGAGATGACGTCGAAGCAGATTTGTGACGCGGAGCACGGCATCGTTGCGAAGCTCGAGCGCGTCGTGATGTCACCAGGCGTTTA
>Ga0172364_10004984_pt1 | contig 10568 bp, 9 predicted proteins | sample LakKivSesite10cm_FD_114545 | JGI IMG/M metagenome (GOLD analysis project Ga0172364, IMG submission 114545) | Sediment microbial communities from Lake Kivu, Rwanda - Sediment site 10cm | ecosystem: Environmental > Aquatic > Freshwater > Lake > Sediment | place: Rwanda: Western Province, Lake Kivu... | reverse complement strand
TGGAACCCCGCCCGAACGTGCCCTGCCCGTCCGGTCAGGCGGGCATTCGGTACGGGCGGGCAGGAACTTGGAACTATTCTTCCCCCCTAAAAGTCTAAACACCTACAGCCTAAACACCTGACTTTGAACCTTGTTCAATTATCAGGTTTGCCTCCCCCTGTTATCTTCTCTATTATTTCCCTGTCATCGAAATGGTACCTCACGCCGGCGATCTCCTGATAATTCTCATGTCCTTTACCGGCTATCAGCACCACATCTCCAGCACGGGCCATAAACAGTGCCGTTTTTATTGCTTCTTCCCTGTTTATGACCGTCAGTATTTTCTTCGTCATATGTTCATCAGCCCCTTCCAGCATATCGTTGATAATATCTTCAGGCTTCTCATTCCTTGGATTGTCAGAGGTAAGGATGACCTTATCACTATAGGTACATGCGATTTTCGCCATCAGTGGCCTCTTGCCCTTGTCACGGTTACCCCCTGCACCTACCACGGTTAACAGTCCTGCTTTCTTATCCTTTACCACCTGCAATGTCTCCAGGACTTTGCTGAGAGCATCCGGTGTGTGAGCATAATCTATAACAGCGGTTATTCCTTTATCAGTGGTTATAGATTCCATGCGGCCTTTAACAGGTCTTAACTCTGACAGAACTTCCATTACCCTGTCTCTGGACAGACCGAGCATCAGTGCACATGCATAGACACATAGCAGGTTATAAACATTAAATTCACCAACCAGGTGGGTCCATAAGGTTTTATTCTCCATTGAGATCAGCGTTCCATCCCGGTGCTGTTCAAGAATCCTCCCGGTATAGTCTGCAATGGATTTCAACGCGTATGTGCGAATCTGAGCCTCACAGTTCTGGATCATTACCTTTCCATTCCTGTCATCATTATTTACCACGGCAAAACCCTCTGAAGGCATCAGGTCAAAAAATTTCTTCTTCGCCCTCACATATTCCTGAAAAGAATGATGGTAATCCAGATGATCCCTGGTAATATTGGTGAACAATGCTCCTGTAAAAGTCAATCCGGCTATACGTTGCTGATGGATGGCATGCGAGCTGACTTCCATAAAGCAGTACTTGCATCCCTGGTCTGCCATCTCCCTGATCAATGAATGAAGACTGAGGCTGTCGGGAGTGGTGTGCGTGGCGGGACGGGTTTCACCATTGATCCTGATACCTACCGTGGAGATCAGCCCTGACCTGAATCCCAGTTTTATAAGAAGTTCGTACAGCAAGGTTGCAATGGTAGTCTTACCGTTGGTGCCGGTCACACCCACAAGGTTCAGTTTGGCCGAAGGATCATCATAGAAGTTTCTTGCTGCCGCACCCAGTGCCTTCGCAGTATCATCTGTCATGATAAAAGTCACTCCGGCAGGTATACCGGCCGGGGGTTGCTGGCAAATAACAGCTGTGGCACCTCCTGCCACAGCTTGTTCTATATAGTTATGTCCGTCAGTCTGTAAACCTTTCAATGCGACAAAAAGCATATCCGTGCCGGTTTTTCTTGAATCAAATGTTATGCCTCTTATGCGGATATTAACCGGTCCTTTAATTTCCCTGATCACAATGCCATTCAATATGTCGTTCAATAATTTCATCCTGATATTTAAGGCAAACTCATGGTTAAGACTATTGTTTCTCCTGCATGTGCTTTAGTTCCCGGTTGCAGTGACTGGCGTACCACCCTGCCCTTGCCTGATACCTGGATATACAGACCAGCATTCCCCAACAGGTAGACCGCATCACTCAATCCCATTCCGACCACGTTCGGTACAAGATGATCCAGTATTGTCAGTGTATTGTAGCTGATGCAATCAGGATTTTGTTTTGTTGTTATCCATTCATGATCACCGCTTTCATCCTTTACAGGTATATTCAGGTAATCAGCAACATATGTAAGCTGATCCTTACTGCCGTTTTTTGAGTATGGTATTTCCTTTATTTTCCTGATCCGTCTGACTGGATCATCCTGAAGCTCAATGCTTGTTGCCCAGACCTTACTGGCTATCTCCCAAAAAACCGGTCCGGCAACAACATTTCCGTAATAGACGTTGCTGGATGGTGAGTTCACGACCACGATACAGGAATATTTGGGATCATCGGCCGGGAAGTAACCTACAAAGGAAGCCTGGTAGCTGACCATTGAGTTCAGCTGATAACCATACTTTTCGTTAGCTATCTGTGCAGTACCTGTTTTGCCTGCGATTCTGAACACATTATTCCTGAGGTTCATGGCAGTTCCGCTATCCACCACTCCCTCAAGCATTTTTTTAACCTTTCTCAGTGTTGATACAGAACAGATTGAATTATCAATCACCTCTTTCTGGAATTCCCTGACCGTTCTGCCATGGTAGGAAATGCTGCTTACGAACCTCGGCTTTACCATTTCCCCGTCATTGGCGATAGCATTATAAAAGGTCAGAATCTGCAACGGTGTCATTTGCACCTCATAGCCATGCGCCATCATCACCAGGGAAATACCTGACCAGAGCGGATCGTCAGGGTAACGGATCAGGGGTGACCCCTCTCCTTTAATATCAAGCCCTAGAGGCTCATTGAGGTGCATCCTGTAAAGCCTGTCCACAAATTTCCGTTCCTTGTTCCGGTAACATTTATCAATGATCTTTGCCATCCCTACATTCGATGATAATTCAAATACCCGGGCAACAGTGATTTTCCCGTACCCTCCTTCTCTTGTATCCCTGATGGTTTTATCAAAGAACCGTACCGTTCCTTTCCCTGTATCCACTGTATCATCAGGATGAATGTACCCGTCTTCCATGGCAGCAAGGATTGATGCCAGTTTGAAGGTTGATCCTGGTTCAGTACTCTCGGCTATGGCATAATTGTAAGTTTCCTTGTATGAACCGTCTGCTGTCCTTTGAAGATTTGCTATTGCACGTATCTCCCCGGTCTTAACTTCCATCAGGATCGCGCAACCATGATGTGCATTATGCTTTGTAAGCTGCATCAGGAGAGCATTTTCGGCAACATCCTGGATATTGATATCAATAGTGGATATAACATCCAGGCCATCTTCAGGATCTATCTCATTATTGTCGCTCAGAGGTATCCACAGGTTACCGGCTGTTTTCTGCATCAGCCTGTATCCACCAACACCTTTGAGATAATGGTCACACGCTCCCTCTATTCCGACCACATTACCCGATTCCCCCTCATTGAGGTAACCAATCGTTCTTGCAGCAAGCATCTGATGCGGCAGGATACGACGGTTTGACTGCTCGACAATAAATCCTCCCTTGTATCTGCCAAGCCTGAAAATCGGGAAGGTTTTCAATTTCTTAAGTTGCTCATAACTCACCTGCCTTTTGATAAGGTGATAACGTTCCCCCTGTCTCCTGGCTGAAATAAGTTCTTTCCTGTAGCCATTTTTTGTTTTATCGCCAAACAGTGACGACAGACGGTATGCCAGAGAGTCCACTCCTCTGGTAAATACTTCTTTCGTGAGGGCTTCACTGTTCACGTCCATACGAATCTCATAATAAGGTACAGAGGTGGCGAGGACATGGGTGCCATCATGAGTATATATCACTCCCCTGTTGGGTTCAATACTCATATAACGGTAGGTGAAATGTTCTGCTTTGCTCCTTAGCTCATCGCCCTGAATCAGCTGTAACTGAAGTATACGACCGACTATGAGAAGAGCCCCCAGAAAGGTCAGCAGATAAAGTGCTATCACCCTGTTAACTATGATCTTTTTAATCGACAATAGTTATTTATCCTTTGATTTCCTGTTTCTTACCTCAATTTTTACCGGTGGCACCTGTGATTCGACCAGCCCAAGACCCCTTTGCTTCACCAGCCTGGCTACCTGTGACTGACGGCTTAAGTTCTCCAGCTCTGAGGTCAGCGATATTGATTCGGCACGCAGATCCCTCAGTTCAGTCTGCAACTCAAGGGTTTTCCTGATAATTCTTTCTGTATGATACCTGTTGCCTATGTATAAAAAAATCAGGAAGGTGATGAATAAAACAAAAGGTAGCTGTTTAACTACCTTTTCTCTGGCCAGGACACTCCCGTTAAGGATTTCCTTCAGGGAAGTCCTGTTGATCTCCTTCTGTTCTGTTTTCTGATCAATAAATTCTATGTTCCCCGGTTCCTTTTTCATTTCAGATGTTCATACCTGATAAACTGGTATCACAGTTTATGTTACCTGTCATTTAAAACCAATCCATCATTTAAGAGATCCACATATTTCCATTCCGCTGATGCAGTCCTGTTATCAGGCCACCCGTTCAGCAACATGCAATGCAATGTTGATAGGGTGTTTATCATAATTATATATGGATACGTTCAGCAATCCTCAATCTTGCACTTCTTGACCTGTTGTTACGTTTTATCTCCCCTTCACCGGGAGTGATTGCGCCTTTTGATACCTGTTTAAATGGCACTGTCCTGTTGCCGTAGATGTCGCTCTCCTGAACTCCCTCAAAATTCCCTGATCTGAAATAATTTTTTACAAGCCTGTCTTCCAGTGAATGATAGGTAATAATGCATAACCTTCCCCGTTCCGCCAGTAATCCTGTGACGGCGATGATCATATCTTTCAGTGAATTTATCTCATCGTTCACTTCTATTCTGAGTGCCTGGAATACCCTTGCCAGGTATTTATGCCTGCCATCCCTGGGTACACATTCACCCATTGCCTCAATCAGCTCCCCGGATGTCTTTATTTCTTTACCGGTGCGGGAGGCTATAATTTTTTCGGTCAGTTTTTCAACATTTTTCACTTCACCGTACCCTCTGAATACCCTCACCAGCTCATCTTTCCCATAACTGTTGATAATGGTCATGGCTGACAGGTCAGCCTCCTGGTTCATGCGCATATCCAGGGTACTGTCGAACCGGAAAGAGAATCCCCTGCCGGCATCATCAAGATGATGAGAGGAAACACCAAGGTCTGCGAGGGCTCCGTCAATGGCATTTACTTTGCGGTATCGCAGGAAATTACTGACATACCTGAAATTACCCCTGATAAATTCAAACCGTTTGTCCGTGATCACATTCACTCCCGCATCGCTGTCAACATCAAAAGCATAGAGCCGGCCATTCCTGAGATGCTTAAGTATCTCTCTTGCATGTCCGCCTCCTCCGTAGGTCAGATCCACATAAATCCCGTCAGGACGGATATTCAATCCCTCGATACTTTCTTTCATTAACACGGGTTCATGATACATCATTCCCTTCCGGTTCATTCATATAATTGCCAAGTATCTTCTGAGCCAGCTCAGCAAAATCCCCTGATGGTTCGCTTGCTGCCCGGTAATATTCCGGATCCCATATCTCAATCCTTCCGAACTGTCCCGCAAGTATCACTTCGCTGCCAATACCTGCAAATTCGAGCAATCTCTTTGGAATCAGTATCCTGCTGTTCCCATCCACCACCAGTTCTGCCGTCCCCCTGTAAAACATCCTGAGAAACCGGTTATGTTCCTTATTATAGGTACTGGTCCGGCTTCTGATTATCTTCATCTGCAATTCCCACTCACTGACCGGGAAAAGCAAAAGACATTTCTCAAATATGTCCCGTTTGATAACAAACCTGCTTCCCGAATCAATGGACAATTGTTTCTTAAATGCGGAAGGGAAGATGATCCTGCCCTTTGCATCCACCTTGCATTCATATTCTCCGATAAAAGGTGCCATCAGGGATAATTCCTGTTTGATCTGTAAAAATATATAAAAAAACTCCACATTTCACCACTTTCTCCCATTTTTTGACACTTTGTTAATAACTTTAAGGTGATTATATTTGCAGTTAATGGAGAAGGTTGATGTACGTAAGGTTTTCAGGGAGAAGAGTCCGGGCATAGCACGGATGCTTCCGGGTTTTATATACAAGTACCTGGAAAGGATAGTTCACCAGGATTACATTAACTGGTTCCTTTCAAAGTACGGGCACCTGTACGGGCTTGATTTTGCTGAGGCTGTTCTCAAAGAGTTCAACGTGACTGTTGAGCTCAGGGGAGAAGAAAACCTGCCTGAAACAGGAAGATTTATATTTGCATCCAATCACCCGTTAGGTGGATTCGATGGCCTCATGCTTATTTATTATATCAGTAAAAGGTATCCGAAGGCCATTTTCCTGGTCAACGATATCCTGATGAACATCAGGAACCTGGAAGATTTATTCATCCCGATCAATAAGCACGGAGCCCAATCACGTGAGAGTTTTATACTCATTGAGGAGATGTACCGGTCTGATGTGCAGGTACTTACCTGTCCTTCCGGGTTTGTTTCCCGAAGGATAGGCGGGATTATACAGGATCTTGAATGGCAGAAGAACTTCATAGTTAAAGCGATCCAGTATCAGCGCGACGTTATCCCGGTACATATAAGCGGCAGGAACACCAACTTTTTTTACAACCTTGCCAATATCAGGAAGTTTTTGGGGATCAGGTGGAATCTTGAAATGCTATATCTCGTGGATGAGACGTACCGGCACCGCAATAAAACCCTCAGGATTACCTTTGGCAAACCTTTGCCATATACCATTTTCGATAAATCGCGTACAAGCAAGGAATGGGCCAGTTATGTAAGGGGACTGGTTTACTCACTTCCGGTTGATGAGACGGCTGAAGCCTGATAATAAAAATATTTCTAAATTTGTGCAATTTTAGAGATCCTGACATGCAAGAGATCATCCCTCCTATACCGCGTGCTGAACTTGAGGCTGAGCTGACCGAGAAGAAATTCATCCGAATGACCAACAATGCGCATAATGAATTGTATATCATCACACATCATGATTCTCCCAGTCTCATGCAGGAAATCGGCCGTTTGCGGGAGCTTACTTTCCGTGCTGCAGGAGGAGGTACCGGTCTGGCTGTAGACATTGATGAATACGATACTTCTGATGATCCGTACAAACAACTTATTGTCTGGGATCCTGACAGGCGGGAGATCCTTGGAGGATACCGTTATCACCTGTGTGATAAGAAAAAATCGGAATGTGCACAGATAGAGCTGGCAACAGCCAAGCTGTTCAATTTTTCCGAAAAGTTCGTCAACGATTATCTTCCTGACGTTATCGAGCTGGGCAGGTCATTTGTGCAGCCTGAATACCAGTCGACAAGCAGGAAAAATAAAGGAATATATGCCCTTGATAATCTCTGGGACGGGCTGGGGACACTGGTTATTGACAATCCGACAAAAAAATATTTCTTCGGGAAGGTGACCATGTATCGCAATTACAACCAGAGGGCAAGGAATCTTCTCCTGTATTTTCTTGAAAAGCATTTTTCTGACGATGATAATCTGGTGACACCAAAAGTGCCACTTGATACCAGGATTGACAGGGAAGAGATGAAAAGGATCTTTACCGGTAAGAACTATATAGAGGATTACAAGATCCTGTCGCAGAAAGTGAGGGCTTTTGGAGAAAACATACCTCCGCTGATTAATGCATACATGAGCCTGTCGCCCTCTATGAAAACCTTCGGCACAGTGCTTAATCCATATTTCGGGGATGTTGAGGAAACGGCAATGATGATACGCATTAATGATCTGTATAAGCAGAAAGTGGAAAGGCACATTAAAAGTTATGATCCGGCCAAAAAGAACCAGCTGTTCAGGCTTATCAGCCGTATCCGCCGGTTACGTAAACGACTGATCAGCGTCTCAGGAGGGAGGCACAGATAAGATCCCTGTCTGTCAGTATGCCCTCACATTTCTTCCTTCGATATAATTAATAAAGGCATTGTTTACAACCCTGTTGCCTCCCGGTGTGGGATAATCTCCGGTAAAATACCAGTCACCGAGGTGGGCAGGACAGGCTTTATGAAGGTTATCAATAGTCTGGTAAACAATCTTTACTTCAGCATTTATTTCATTGGAAGTGAGCAGCTCACCTACCTTTGCTGATATCTCCTCATAGGAGAAAGGTTCGTAGATTCTCTTTACATGATTGATTATCTGTTCCTTGGGTAAGGTCGCCTGTTCTTTACTTTCCCTGTACACATCGTTGATAACTGCTTCCATGCCTCTCTCTTTCAGCAGGACGATAGCTGCCTGGAAAGCAATGAAATCTCCCAGCCTGGCCATATCTATCCCATAACAGTCAGGGTATCTGATCTGGGGGGAGGATGATACTATGACAATCTTCCTGGGGCCAAGCCTGTCGAGTATCCTCAGGATGCTTTCCCTCAGGGTTGTCCCCCTGACGATTGAATCATCAATGATCACAAGATTATCCTTTCCTTCTCTCACGGTCTCATAGGTAATATCATAGATATGACCTACCAGATCCTCTCTTCCTGCATCCTGGCTGATGAAGGTGCGAAGCTGCAGGTCTTTTATCGCTACTTTCTCTACCCTGATCCTGCTGTTAAGTATCCTTTTATAATCATCTTCCTTATAAACAGATCTGTTCCTGAGGATTTCCTTTATCTGCATCTCTTTCTGATAATGCTCGATTCCCTTGATCATACCGTAAAATGCAGATTCGGCCGTGTTGGGTATGTACGAAAAGACAGTATTATCAAGATCATAACCAATAGCTTCCAGTATGGAAGGAGTAAGAAGCTCACCGAGTTTTTTCCTTTCATTATAAATATCCTTATCGCTGCCGCGTGAGAAATAAATCCTCTCAAACGAGCATGACTTTTTCTGATATGGTTCCCTGACCAATTCCATACTTATCCTGCCATCTTTCCTTATGATAACTGCATGACCGGGTTCAATTTCATGGATGCTGTCTGCTGTCACATTCATGACCGTCTGTATCACCGGCCTTTCTGAAGCAACAACGGCAACTTCATCATCATGATACCAGAAAGCCGGACGTATCCCCCAGGGATCCCTGTAAACAAATGCATCACCGTGTCCGATCAGTCCTGAGATAGCAAAACCCCCATCCCATCTCTTGCTTGAATCCTTCAGTACATTTGTAATGTTCAGATCATGTGCGATCAGGTCCGATATTTCCCTGTTGGTCCTGTTTTCCTTTTTTAAAATATCAAAGAGCCGCTGGTTTTCTTTGTCAAGAAAATGTCCAACATTTTCCAGGATTGTCACAGTATCAGAATAATCTTTGGGATGTTGTCCGAGATCTGTAAGTATCTGGAAGAGTTCTTCCACATTGGTCAGGTTGAAATTTCCTGCTAAAACAAGGGTTCTGGATTTCCAGTTATTCTCCCTCATGACCGGGTGAACATTATCAATCTTGTTTTTTCCAAAAGTCCCATAACGCAGGTGACCCAGAAACAATTCGCCGGAGAAGGACAGGTTCTGTTTTGCCCAGAACGGGTCATTGAGCAGGTCAGGATTCCCCTGCCCGACTTTTACAAATTCCTCATTGATCTTGCTGAATATTTCATTGATTGAGGTTGAATCAGTAGCACGGATCCTGTGGAGGTATTTGTGCCCCGGAGGCATATCGATATGAATACAAGCTATTCCTGCTCCATCCTGCCCCCTGTTGCGTTGCTTCTGCATCAGGAGATAGAGCTTGTTCAGGCCATATCTCCATGTACCGTATCTGGAATGATAATACTCAATAGGCTTCAGGAGTCTTATCAACGCAATACCACACTCATGTTTGATGATATCTGTCATGTGCTCATCATTTGCCTGATCGCCCGGCCTCCGGGAATTTTATCCTGTCGTAAATGATAAAGGCACCGGGAAAATCCGGTTTTAGCTCATTTAAAATCCGAAGTGCCTCACTTTTGGTCCAGTATCCGCCGACATAGACCTTATAATTCGGGTCGTCATAGATGACGTCGTTCCTGATCCCTTCAAATTTTTTCAGAAAGCGTGCCTTGGCTGCATATGCCCGTTCACGTGAACCATGACCCGAATCCGAGAATATTCTTATCCAGTATCTGGGTATGTCCTTATCCTGCTTGTTTAATTGTATCTGATTAAACAGGATCGTACCAAGCTTCTCATCCTGGATCAGTTTAACTTCTCCTTCACCCGGTTTGCGGGTAAATAGCGATTTATAGATCTCAATCTGGTCCGCAGGAATGCTGCTCACCTGTGCGGAAATAAATAATGTACTGATAATCAAAATAATAATCGACCAGAAGATTCTCATTGTCCTCTGATTTTATGACTCACAAAATTAAATAATTTTCTGTCTGACAGGAACTTTAGCTGCAACTAAATAAACCGTTTATTATTTTATTTTGTATTTTTTGATGCTAATTTAGTATCCTTATAAAAAACCAGGGAATGAAATCTTTGCTGCCATTTGTTTCAACTATTCTGATTTCCTTTGCCTTCATTTTAAATACAAGTGCTGCCCTGTCTTATTCAGCCGGATTGCCAACCGCTGCTGATGATGCTGTTCCGTCGGGTATAAAATCAATCAATGATACCGTTACGGCCGAGCTTACCGTTAAACAGCCTTTGCCACATGATTCCGCAAGGTTTACACCTGACATAACAAATTCTCTCTCAGATTCTGCACAGTTAAATGTAAGTGCTGAAGGACAGGCCGGCAAAAAACGGGTGAACGGTTTGGATCCTGTAGTGTTCATAATCATTTCCCTGCTTTGTGGAGCAGCGGCCCGGTGTGTTATGCATAAGAGCGCCAT
>Ga0172364_10004983_pt1 | contig 10569 bp, 11 predicted proteins | sample LakKivSesite10cm_FD_114545 | JGI IMG/M metagenome (GOLD analysis project Ga0172364, IMG submission 114545) | Sediment microbial communities from Lake Kivu, Rwanda - Sediment site 10cm | ecosystem: Environmental > Aquatic > Freshwater > Lake > Sediment | place: Rwanda: Western Province, Lake... | reverse complement strand
CCTGGCGTCCGACCGCCAGAGAAAAGAGGCGCTGGCCAGAGAGCTTGAAACCCTGCCCCGTCTGGTCGTGGAACTTAACGACGCTGAAAACGCTTACCGGGAGATAGAGCAGGAGCGGAAAGGGGCCCAGGAAGCAATGTGGAACGTTCAGGCCAGGCTGCAGCACCTTGACGGGCTGGAGAAGAGAAAGAAGGAAAAGGAAAAGGCGCTCTCAAAATCGGCCAAAGAGGAAACCATCTACCGGGAACTGGCCAGGGCTTTCGGCAAGGGCGGCATCCAGGCCCTGCTCATTGAAACGGCGCTGCCGGAGATTGAGGCTGAGGCCAATCGACTCCTCAGCCGGATGACGGATAATCGGATGCACGTTAAATTTGAGCCGCAGCGGGAGACCAAGAAGGGCGATGTCGTGGAGACCCTTGACATCACCATTGCCGACGAACTGGGAACAAGGAATTATGAGATGTTCAGCGGCGGCGAAGCGTTCCGCATCGACTTCGCCATCAGGATTGCGCTGTCCCGACTGCTGGCCAGGAGGGCCGGGGCACCGCTGCCCACTTTGATTATTGATGAAGGTTTCGGTACGCAGGACAGCACCGGCATTGAAAAATTGAAAGAAGCAATTAATTCCATCCAGGACGATTTTGAAAAGATACTGGTCATCACTCACATTGAAGAACTGAGGGACGCCTTCCCCACCCGGATTGATGTGGTCAAAACAGGAGAAGGCTCAACGCTTACCATCAGTTAGCGCTATAAGCCAAGTTCCGCGGCAATCGCCTTCATTGCCTCCAGGCCCAGGCCGATAAACTCATCAAGTTCCAGCCCGATATCCAAGCAGCGCGCTATCTGCTCACGGTTGGCCCCGGCGGCAAAGCTCTTTTCCCTGAACCTCTTGGCTATGGAGCTCACTTCAAGGCCGGCCAGTTTCTTATCGGGGCGAACCAGTGCCGCGGCCACGATGAGGCCGGTGAGCGGGTCGGTGCAGAACAGTGCCTTATCAAGCTTCGAGTCCAGAGGCGCACCGTGCCGTTGATTGTGGGCCAGAATGGCATGTACTACCGCCTCGCTGGCGCCCAACTCCCGCGCCAGGTCAGCACCGAGCTTGCTGTGGCTGTTCATGTCATTTTCGGTCAGCTCCACATCAATATCATGCAGCAGCCCCGCCAGGCCCCATTCCTCCTCATCCTCGCCGAAGCGCCCGGCTAGTGCGCGCATAATCGCCTCGGCGGCCAGCATGTGCTTGATAAGGTTCTCGTTTTCCACGTTGGCCCTGATGGAGTCAAGCGCCTCTTCCCGTTCCATACCTCACCTCCTTCCGGTACTTAATAATACTGATACCGGTCACCAATCAACAATGTCTTTCTGTCACCAGGTTATTCTCTGGTATCAAGCGAGACTGGTTTGACATATGGAAGGCCTCAGCCGGTCAGGGCTGGCTCAGCATTCCGGCGCAGCAGCCGGCCCAGGTACTGCCCGGTTGACGAGCCCTTCACCTGCGCGATTGCCTCCGGCGTCCCGGTAGCCACCACGTATCCCCCCAGGTCTCCAGCGCCGGGGCCCAGGTCAATGATATAATCAGCGTTCTTGATGACATCCATGTGGTGCTCGATGACCACCACCGTGTTTCCAGCCTCAACAAGCCTTTGCAGCACCCGGAGCAGCGCGGCCACGTCCTCAAAAGATAGCCCGGTGGTCGGTTCATCAAGGATGTATAACGTTCTGCCGGTGGCACGGCGCGATAGTTCTGTAGCCAGCTTCACCCGCTGTGCCTCACCGCCGGAAAGCGTCGGCGCTGGCTGGCCGAGGTGGATATAGCCCAGCCCCACGTCCCGAAGCGTCTGAAGCTTGTTTCTCACCTTGGGGAAATTGGCGAAGAAGGCGAGCGCCTGCTCCACAGTCATATCAAGCACCTCGGCGATATTTTTGTCCTTGAAGCGTATCTCCAGCGCCTCCCGGTTATAGCGCTGGCCCTTGCACACCTCGCAGGGGACGGTGACATCGGGCAGGAACTGCATCTCAATCTGGATGAACCCGTCCCCGCGGCAGGCCTCGCACCGTCCCCCTTTCACATTGAAGGAGAAACGGCCGGGCGCATAGCCTCTCATGCGGGCCTCGGGGACGGTGGCAAAGAGCTCGCGAATGGGGGTAAAGGTACCGGTGTAGGTGGCGGGGTTGCTCCGCGGCGTCCGGCCTATCGGCGACTGGTCGATATTGACCACTTTATCTATATTCTCCATGCCGACGATTTCATCGCAGTCGCCGGCCCGCTCCCGGGAGCGATAGAAGACCTGCGCCAGCTTCCGATATAGAATCTCATCGACCAGAGTGCTTTTGCCGCTGCCGGATACGCCGGTTATACAGACAAACTTGCCCAGCGGAATGTGGACGTCTATATCTTTTAAATTATTCTGTCTGGCCCCCCGGACCACGATTTCCCCGCCGTTGCCGGGGCGCCGCTTGCTGGGCAGCGGAATCTGCCTGGTGCCGCTGAGATACTGGCCGGTGATTGACTCCTGGCTGGCCTTAATATCAACCAGTGTACCAGTGGCCACGATTTTGCCACCGTGCTCCCCTGCCCCCGGCCCCATGTCAATAATGTGGTCGGCGGCGCGCATCATGGCCTCATCGTGCTCCACAACCAGAATAGTGTTGCCCAGGTCCCGCAGTCTTTTCAGCGTATTTATCAGGCGGGCATCATCGGCCGGGTGCAGCCCCACGGTGGGCTCATCGCAGATGTAGAGCACCCCCATGAGCCCGCTGCCAATCTGTGTGGCCAGGCGAATGCGCTGCGCCTCCCCACCGCTCAGGGTCGCCGAGGCGCGGTCAACGGTCAGGTATTCCAGCCCCACGTCTTTGAGGAAGCCGAGCCTTGCCTGAATCTCCTTCAAAATCTCCCGGGCAATAATTTTCTCCCGCTCGCTAAACACCTTGTCGCCAATCTCTCTTATCCACTCCAGCTCTCGCACCACCGACATGGCGCAGACGGCCATGATATTCCGGCCGCCAATGGTCACCGCCAGCGACTCTGGCTTCAGACGCTTGCCCTGGCAGGCCGGGCACGGCGTGGAGACCATGTAGCGCTCAATGTCCGCTCGCGAGTTCTCCGACTCGGTGTCGCGGTAGAGGCGTTCCATCCTGGGAATCACGCCCTCAAAGCCGGAGAAGTACTCCCTGACCCGCCCGAAGCGGTTCCGGTAGCGGTGCCAGTCCCCCTCCTCACCGTAGAGCACCAGGTTCAGCTCTCTTTCCGTCAGGTCCTTTACCGGCGTGTTCAGTGAGAATCCGTAACGGTTCGCCAGCGACTCCAGGTGATAGAAATACCAGGACTGGAACTGCCAGGGCCGGATGGCTCCCTCGGCGATGGATAATTCTCGGTTGGGGATGACCAGGTCCGGGTGTATTTCCAGCTTGACGCCAAGCCCGGTACATTCCGGGCAGGCACCATGAGGACTGTTGAAGCTGAAGGTGCGGGGGGTTATCTCGCCGAGGCTGATGCCATCGTAGACACAGGCGAAGTGCTCGGAGAAGAGCAGCTCCTCACCGTCAACGATGGACACCAGCACCACGCCGGCACCGAGTTTCAGCGCCGTCTCCACGGAATCGGCAATCCGCTGCCTCTCCCCCTGCCCGACCACCAGCCGGTCGACCACCGCCTCAATGGAATGCTTCTTATTCTTATCCAGCTGGAACTCCGCGGCCAGCTCATGAATCTCGCCGTCAACCCTCACCCGGACGTAGCCCGCCTTGCGCAAATCGGCAAAGACCTGCTGGTACTCTCCCTTGCGGTCGCGGATGAGCGGCGCCATAATCAGGATGCGCCTGCCCACGGGGAGGCCCTGCACCGCGTCCACAATCTGCTGCACCGTCTGGGTGGTGATTTCCCGACCGCACACGGGGCAATGGGGATGGCCCACCCTGGCGAAGAGCAGCCTCAGGTAATCGTAAACCTCGGTGACCGTGCCCACGGTGGAACGGGGGTTCTTGCTCGGGCCCTTCTGGTCAATGGAAATGGCCGGGCTCAGGCCCTCAATATAGTCAACGTCGGGCTTCTCCATCCGCCCCAGAAACTGGCGAGCATACGCCGAGAGCGACTCCACATAGCGGCGCTGACCTTCGGCATAGATGGTGTCAAACGCCAGCGAGCTTTTCCCCGAACCGGAGACGCCGGTGATGACCACCAGCTTATCGCGGGGAATGGTGACGTCTATGTTTTTCAGGTTGTGCTCGCGGGCACCCTTGACAATGATGGCATCCAGTGGCATTTTTCAAACCCCTCCCTGCCGTCCAGAATTATTCTATCACTGGAACGGCGACCCTCACAAGGATTTGTTCTTGACATTATCAGGTGTTACAATCAAGGCACGGCTTTGATGTACAGCAATCACCATCACCGCCAAAAGATAACGGTAACTGATGAAATTAAGCTGCGCCAGCTGACGGTTGACGAAGCGCTGTTCCGGCTTGACCAGTACCTGCACGACGCCTTCATGGCCGGCCTGATTCAGGTCAGAGTGGTACACGGCAAGGGCACCGGGACGCTGCGTCAGGCCGTCCAGAGGGTGCTGGCGGAACATCCGCTGGTGAAATCATACCGCATCGGTGGGTATGGCGAGGGCGGCACCGGAGTGACCGTCGTCCAGCTCGCTGATAAGTAATCGGATGTTTGCCGGAAACGCTTCAGTTTGAAAGCAGAGGCGTTATTCCGCTATAATAGCTCTCGTCGGTGGTGAGTGTAGCCGAGAGGTTTAAGGCGCCAGGTTGTGGCCCTGGAGAGCGAGGGTTCGAATCCCTCCACTCACCCCAATATTTTCTACTTCCTCTTCTCCTCCTCTGCCTGCTTCCCTGAAATTCCAGCTATGATAGCCCTCACCAGAGTTTTTATTCGCTTTTGGTGGGCAATGACGCCTCACCCCTGACCCCTCTCCAGCCAGAATCACTGGGTAAATAAATACGGGCATAAATGGCTGGAGAGGGGAGTATAGAGAAGAGGGGGCTCCGCCCCCTCTTCAGTTTTTTCCCCCTCTCAAACATTATTAAAATGGAGGCAAAAGACAGACCTGTTTGAGAGGGGGAGCAAGGGGGTGAGTGAAAGAACAAGCATAGGCAAACAGCACCATTTTACATAATAACTAATGAATTGCCTGAGATAAGGGCAGTGATAGTAAGTTGCTGAAGCCAATTCTGGTTGACAAGCGTAGCTTGCTGACGTAGAATTAAATTGCTGGCTGATTAACCGGGGGAGGTTAGGCTATGATTGAGATGACCATTGACAGCATCCGTGTGAGCCTGATGAATTACCAGCGGGTGGTGATACTTAAGGAGAAACTGGCCAAGCGATATCTCCCCATCTGGATTGGTCCCGCGGAAGCCGATGCCATTGCCGTGAAATTGCAGGGCGTTACCGTGCCCAGACCGCTGACCCACGACCTTCTCAATTCAGTGATTGACTCGCTGGGCGCGGCGATAGATTCTATCATTGTCAGCGACCTGAAGAGCGACACTTTCTATGCCAAGATTATCCTGAGTGTTAATGGCCAGCAGGTGGAGATTGACTCGCGTCCCAGCGATGCCCTGGCGCTGGCGGTGCGCACCGATGCCCCCATATTTGCTGAGGAAGCGGTTCTGGACAAAGCAGGCATCCTGCTTGATGAAGAGACGGGCAAGCCGGTCATAGAGGAATCTGACGAGGTTGATACCAAGGATAAGAAAGTAAGCGAGGAAGAGTTGAGGAAGCTGTCGGCCTTCCATGACTTTATCAATACGCTTGACATGGATGACTTTGACAAACGCAAATCCTGAAGATAAACAGAGCGAGGGCAGCAGGAGCTCAAGCGGTGGAAGAGAGACTGATAAAGAGATTGATGACCTCAATTAAGTGTGAATCCTGCGGTCGGAACTATGAGCCCGGCAATGTTGATGTCATTGGCCACCGCGAAGATATGTGGTTTTTAAGGGTCCTCTGCTCAAAATGCCATACTCAGTGCCTGGTGGCGGCGGTGGTAAGGGAGGGTAAAGTGCCGGCGGAAGTGAACGAGCTTATCGGCAGCGGGGCGGCAGATTTCCGGTATAAAAAGATTGAAGTTGATGACGTGCTAGATATGCACAATTTCCTGATGGATTTTGATGGTGACTTTTCAAAACTGTTTGGTCAGGAGAAGCGCCGCTAGAATTGCCTTATGGTTGTTATCGTTATTGGTGGTGGATAGCCCTAACCGGAAAGTGTTGGGGCTATTTTATTTTTGGTAGTCTCTGGTAGTTTCTTTCTGCTTGTGATGATACAATATAATCGGCTGTGCGCCGGCGCAAATATTGAGGCGAATATGGACAGATGGATGGCAGCCCTGCGGCTGGTGGGGGTGGGGTTTTTCATCGGTGGCGCCATTGTGCTGGGCGTGGTGGCCGGAATCTGGCTGGACGACCGGCTGAACACCTCCCCGGCTCTGGGTATAGTGGGGTTGCTCCTCGGCATCGTGGTCGCTTTCTACGGGGTGTACCGGATGCTCATACCGCTGATAAGAGATAAGAAAAACGGGGAGAGCGGTTGATGGCCAGGCGCTGTATTCTGGGTATGCCGCGACCTCTTCTGGCGGGGGTTCTGTTCCTGTTTGTCCTGCTGTTTGTCGCGGGGTTCCTGGTCGGTCCGCTGGGCAGGAGCATGATTGGCGACCTGGGTCTGCCGGCGTGGCTCGGCCTGCCTCATCCGGAGTTCCAGCTGCCCGCAGAAACAGCCTTTCATCTCTTTGGCTTCCCTGTGGCCAACAGCGTCATCGGTGCCTGGATTACCATGGCCGTGCTCATCTGCCTGTCATATGTCATAACGCGTCGTATAAAGGTTGTCCCTGGCAGATTGCAGAGCGCCTTTGAATTCTTGCTGGGCTGGCTCTATGACCTCTGCCGCCGGGTCGCCGGCGAGGAGAACGGGCGGCGCTTTTTCCCCGTGGTGGCCACCATCTTTCTTTTCGTGGCCTTCAACGCCTGGCTGAGCCTGATTCCGGGCTTCGGCTCGATACTGGTGACCAGCGCTGAGGGTGAGCCTGTTCACCTGCTGCGCGGCGCCAATACCGATATCAATATGCCCCTGGCGCTGGCGCTGGTGTCATTTGTCTTTGTGGAGTACTTCGGCTTGAGGTCGCTGGGGCTGCGCTATCTGGGCAAGTTTCTTAATGTGGGGCAGTTCTTCCGCAGCCTCGGGCAGGTTACCAGGGGCAGGTTGCGGGCCGGGCTGGGCGGGCTGTTCACCGGCTTCATTCATATCTTTGTCGGGCTTCTGGAAGCATTGAGCGAGATGGTGCGCATCGTCAGTTTCACTTTCCGTCTCTTCGGCAACATGACCGCCGGCGAAATACTGCTGTTGATTGCCGCTTTTTTGATTCCATGGGTATTCGCCCTGCCTTTCTATGGACTGGAGCTGCTGGTCGGCTTTGTTCAGGCGCTTATTTTCAGCGGGCTGACGCTGGTCTTTCTCACTCTGGCTGCAGTCCATCAAGGCGAGGAATCGCCCTGATATAAAATATTTGCTTCAGGCAAATCGCTTTAAGGAGGTTGAATATGGACCCTGCGACAATGAAGATGCTGGCGGTGGCGCTGACCGCCGGGCTGGGGTTATGGGGACCGGCACTGGGCATCGGGCTTATTGGCTACTCGGCGCTCCAGGGAATAGCCCGCAATCCGGAGGCAAGCGGTCCGATAATGACCAACATGATTCTGGTGACCGCTTTCTGTGAGGCAATCGGCATTTACGCATTGATTGTCGCCATTATCCTGGCATTGATTGTGTAGGAGGCCGATATGGGACAGGAAGGTTTACCAATTTCAATAGGTCTTATTATTGTTGCCGCGATACTGGGAGCGTGTTTCATCGTGGGCATGGTGCTGATGGCGGTTCTATAGTCACGGGCTGTGTTTCAATATAATTTGTCTGGCTGAACAGACATTGAGGAGCTGACTATGGAGGGACTTGCCGGGCTGGGCATAAATGTGCCGACTTTGCTGGCGCAGATTGTGAACGTGGTCATTCTGCTGGTGGTCCTTTACTTTGTCGCCTACAAGCCGGTGATGAGGATGCTTGATGAGCGTTCCAGAAGAATCAAGGACAGCATGACACAGGCAGACGCTATCAAAGAGCAGGCGGCCCGCACCGAAGAAGAGGTGAGGAAGCAGCTGGAAATGGCCAGCCGGGAAGGGCAGAAGCGCCTCGCTCAGGCGGAGAAAGCCAGCGAGGAGATGAGGGAGAAAACAAGACAGAGCGCCAGGCAGGAAGCTGAAGCCATCATCACCCAGGCGCGCGGCGAAATCCAGCGGGAGCGGGACGAGGCTATCGGCGAGCTGAGAAAAGAAGTGGCCGACCTCACCATCATGGCAGCAGAGAAAGTAATTGACCGTTCGCTGGATAAGAAGGCGCATCGCGAGCTCATTGACAAGGTTCTCAAAGAGAGCGATGCCCTGAAGAAGAAATAAAATTTCAGGGTAACCGATATGGCCGTAAGAGCGTATGCAAAGCGATATGCCCAGGCGGTCTTTGAAATCGCGCTGGAGGCAGGCGAGCTGGTGCGCGGTCAATCTGAACTTGAGGAGATTGTCCGCGTGGTGAGCGATGCCGACCTGAAGGCATTTCTGGAAAGCCCCAAGGTGCCTTTTGCCGCGAAAGAGAAACTGCTATCCGGACAGTTGCCAGAAGCAAGCCCGTGGTGCCTGAATCTGGTTTATTTACTAATCGTCCGGGGAAGGCTGGATATGATGGCTGAGATTGCCGATGAGTTCCAGCGGTTGTGGAACCGCCATCAGGGTATTGAGATAGCTGAAGTGACCACAGCGGTCCCCCTGGACAGAGAAGATGAGCCGAAATTGGCCCGACAGCTCAGTCAAATCATCGGTAAAAAAATCGCCATCAGGTCAGAGGTTGACCCGAGCATAATCGGCGGCTTTGTCGCCCGGATCGGAGGCCGGTTGCTGGATGGCAGCATCCGGAATAAGCTGGCCGCGTTAAAGAAGGCACTGGCCGGTGCCGGATGATAACCGGCGAGGAGTGATTAAGAGTACACAGGAGGTATCAGCATGGAAAAGATAGAGGTACTGAAACGGTGTCACATGTTCCGTGAGCTGGACGAGGAGCAACTGGAGCTTATCGCCAGCATGGCTGTCAGCGAAGTCTACGAGGTTGGTGAGAGCCTGGGCAAGCAAGGCAGGGCTCAGGAGAAGGCGTTCATTATTGAGGATGGACTTGTTGGCATATATCTGGAGCTTGGTCCGATGATGCACCGACAGATTCAGGCGGCATCGAACTTTGAGCTGGTGTGCTGGTCAGCGATGCTGCCCCCATATCATATGTTCAGCACGGTGAGGGCAATTGAGACCACCAAGGTGCTGGCATTCAATGGCCTGGAGCTGGCGCAGTTGTGCCAGAGCCACCCGCCGATTGGCTGCAAAATACACCGGAGCGTCGCACAGACCATAGCCACCAGGCTTCGCAGCGCCTACACGCAGCTGATGGGCGTGACGGCACAGGACTAGCCAGCGGGAGTTTTTGGCAAGTAATTAATTAGGTTTTTTCGGATAAATAGCGAAAGTAGATAGAGCGGAGCGTTTTTAAAGCTCTTGGACACTGGTCGGAGGAATTAATGAGTGAAATTAAAAGTATCACATCGATGATGGGGGAGACGAGGAGTTTCCGTCCCCCCAAGGATTTCATCAAATCGGCGTACATCAAGAGCATGGCTGAATATAAGAAGCTTTACCAGCGTTCCCTGACAGACCCGGCCGGGTTCTGGGGCGAGATGGCGGAGCAACTCGACTGGTTCAAGAAGTGGGAAAAGGTTGTGGAGGCTGATTTCAGTGAAGGAAAACATCAGTGGTTTATCGGTGGCAAACTGAATGTGAGCTATAATTGCCTGGATCGCCACATCGGTACCTGGCGTAAGAACAAAGCGGCACTCATCTGGGAAGGTGACATCGGCGATACCAGGGTAATCACCTACCAGCAGCTTTACCGCGAGGTGTGCAAGTTCGCCAATGTGCTGCGCCGGCTGGGTGTAAAGAAGGGCGACCGTGTTTCCATCTATCTGCCCATGGTATTGGAGCTGCCTATCGCCATGCTGGCCTGCGCCCGGCTCGGCGCCATCCACAGCGTCGTCTTTGGTGGCTTCAGCGCCGAGGCGCTGCGTGACCGGATTCTGGACTGCAAGTCAACGGTGCTTATCTGCTGCGATGGCTACTATCGGGGCGGTCGGGTTATCCGCAGCAAGGACAATGCTGACCAGGCGCTTGAGTCCTGCCCCGATGTTACGAGTGCCGTGGTGGTCAGGCGGGCCGGTATCAGCGTGCCCATGAGGGAGAAGCGCGATTATTGGTGGCATGACCTTATGGCGAGCGTGGAGATAAAGCCGGTCTGCGATGCTGAGGTTCTGGATGCGGAAGACCCTCTCTTCATCCTCTATACCAGCGGCAGCACCGGCAAGCCTAAAGGGGTAATGCACACCCAGGCCGGCTATCTGCTGCATACCTATCAGACGTTCAAGTGGATATTTGATGTCAAGGAAGAGGACATTTTCTGGTGCACGGCGGATATTGGCT
>Ga0172364_10004982_pt1 | contig 10570 bp, 9 predicted proteins | sample LakKivSesite10cm_FD_114545 | JGI IMG/M metagenome (GOLD analysis project Ga0172364, IMG submission 114545) | Sediment microbial communities from Lake Kivu, Rwanda - Sediment site 10cm | ecosystem: Environmental > Aquatic > Freshwater > Lake > Sediment | place: Rwanda: Western Province, Lake Kivu... | reverse complement strand
GGCATCTCCACCAGCAAAGATTCCTTCCTCCAACGTTTGCAATGTGATAGGATCTACACTGATGAGTCCTGCTTTTGTCACCTCGATATGGTTTCTCTCTAAATCTGTAGTCTCAACCTCTTGTCCAATTGCGAATATAACATAATCGCAGTTCAGATCAAACGCAGAATCTTTTATCTCAATGGGTCGTCTCCTTCCCGATTCATCGGGTTCTCCCAGTTCCATTTTCACGCATTCCAAATAAGTGCCTTTTTCTTTCTTATAGAACTTTGTCGGGTTTATCAAAAAGTTAAATTCGATACCTTCCTCTTGCGCTTGTTGTATTTCCTCCTTATGTGCAGGCATCTCCTTCAGGGAACGTCGATAGGCAATGGTAATCTTTCCTCCAAGTCTTCTTGTGGTACGAGCGGAATCCATCGCAACGTTTCCACCCCCTATAACGACAATATCTTTCCCTTTGAAATAATCTGGAGCAATCATTTCTCTGTTCAACTGTGCCAGATACTCAACACCATGTAAAATATGGGAGTCTAAACCGGGAGAACATTCAATTTTCAATGATCGACTCTTATGAGCACCAATCGCAAGAAAAATTGCTTTAAATCCTTGACTTTTCAAATCCTTTAACGTAAAATCTTTCCCAAATTTCTGATTATTTTTAAAGTCAATTCCGCCCCGTTCAGCTAAGAGATGGATTTCTTTTCGTAGGTACTCTCGCGGCAGACGATAATCAGGAACCCCATACCGAAGCATTCCTCCATTGTATTTCTCACGCTCAAAAATTGTCACTTTGTATCCCCGGTGTGCAAGATCAGATGCCGCAGTTAATCCTGCAGGACCTGCACCAATAATTGCAACCTTCTGCTCCTTACCACGTTTGACGTCTGCTTCGACCATATTTTTATTCTTGAGTTTATCCTCTCGTTTCTTGCGATACTCATCAAGCACTTCAGGATGATCGTAGATATAATCAGCGATAAATCGTCTGATTCTACAAATCGAAATCGGTTCCTCGATATCCTTTCGATTGCAATCATTTTCACAAGGATGATAACAGATTCTGCCTAACGATCCTGGCAAAGGAATGGCTTCTCGTATAAGTTCGTAGGCCTCTGCAAATTTTTCCTGGGAAGCCAATGCGACAAAACCTTGCACATTCAAACCTGCAGGACACGCTAGTTTACAGGGTGATACACCTTCGTTTTTAGCAATTGCAAAAACATTAGGGATGGCTTGTGGGAATGGTTGATAAATAGCCTTATGTAAAGCAAGTCCTTCATCAAAATCAGATGCCATTTTAACCGGACAATGCTCAACACAATCACCACATCCGTTACATTTCTCAAGATCAACAAAACGAGGGTGTTTCGTAATCGTCACATGAAAATCTCCGACCTCACCATTTATACCGGTAACCTCAGCATTTGTGATGATTCTAATGTTCTCATGTCGGCCGGTGTAAACCAGTTTAGGAGCGAGAATGCACATCGCGCAATCATTCGTCGGAAAAGTCTTATCTAGTTGTGTCATCGTTCCGCCGATGCTCAACCCGCGGTCGACGATGTACGCCTTGAATCCTGCATCAGCGAGATCAAGCGCTGATTGAATACCCGCGATACCACCACCTATAACTAGCACTGAACCATGTTTTGCATTAGTCGTCGAAGAGACCTTCTTATTTTTCATGATTTAAATCTCATACAATATCGTCAACCATGCTGAGTATCTGTTTTTTTGTAAAATTCTTATGAATTGATGCATTGCTTGGGCACGCAGCAATACAAGCGCCACACCCCGCGCATAATGCCTCATTCACCTCAGCAATCTTTGATTTTTCATTCAAAGCACGTGCATCATATGGACATATTTCAACACAGACGCCACAACCAGTACATGCTTCCTCATCAACAGCAGCAATTAGCGGATCTATTTCTAGCTCCGCTTTAGCGAGAATTGTAGCAGCACGAGAAGCAGCGCCGCTCGCCTGAGAAACCGTATCTTGAATATCCTTCGGACCCTGGCAGCAACCTGCGATAAAAATGCCATTCACAAATGTATCCATCGGCCGCAACTTTGGATGAGCTTCTAAGAAAAATCCATCGCCACTTAACGTTAGATGGAGAAGTCGAGCAAAATCTGCAGCATCGGATCTTGGTACTAACGCAGGAACAAGTACTACCATATCAGTCGTGATCTCAAACAATTTATTCGTCGTCGTATCAAAAATATCAATTTTCTGTTGCGTGCCCATGTTCCGTATCTCAGAAGGGCGTCCACGGAACATGTTCGTCTTTAGTCCTCTGACTTTTCTATAAAATTCTTCATATCCTTTTCCGTAGGAGCGAACATCAGTATAACACACATTGATTTCAACATCATCACCCAGTTTCTCCCGCAATAGATAAACCTGTTTTAATGCACTCATACAGCCGATACGACAACACCATGTGCACTGAGTTTCATCACGAGAACCAACGCATAGGATAAACGTAACACTCTTTGGTTTCTGCTTATCAGATGGGCGCAATATTTCTCCTTTCGTAGGTCCCGAAGAGCTAATTAATCGCTCAAGCTCAAGTGTTGTAATAACATCAGAAGAATCAGCATATCCATATTCATATAGACTCGATGGATCTAAAAGATCATATCCTGTTGTCACAATAATAGCGCCGACTTTCTTCTCTATGATTTCTTCCTTCTGATCAAAATTAATTGCACCCTGAGCACATGCTTCCCTACATGCAGGGGCATCACCACATTTCCCTCGCGTTAAGAACAGACAATGTTTAGAATCGATCGTATATTTCAAAGGTACAGCCTGCGGGAATGGCATATACGCAGCACCACGTTTACCCATGCCCATATCAAACTCACTAGCAACTCTATCTTTCAACCTACATGCCGTTGCACAATCTCCGCATCCAGTACATTTTTCCATGTCAACATACCGCGGTTTCTTCTTGATTTTCACTGTATAATTCCCAATACTACCATCAACGCTAGCTACCTCAGAATACGTCAGTAATTCAATATTTCGATTATGAGCAACCTCTGCCATCTTTGGTGTTAAAATACAAGCCGAGCAATCCAACGTCGGAAAAGTCTTATCAAGCTGAGCCATATGCCCCCCGATACTTGGCTCACGCTCCACCAGATAAACTTTAAACCCGTCATTCGCTAAATCCAACGATGCCTGTATGCCTGCGATACCAGCACCTATAACTAGTGCCTCAGGTGTCATAGGGATGAACGACGTTTTCAATGGTTCCAATAACTGCGCCTTCGCTACAGCACCACTTATCAAAAATTTTGCTTTTTCCGTTGCCTTCTCTTTGTCGCTATGAACCCACGAACACTGCTCACGGATATTGGCTATTTCTAAACGATATGGATTAATACCACCATCACTGATTTTTTCCCTAAAAAAATGTTCATGCATTTGAGGGGAACATGCAGCAATAACAACGCAATCAAGATTAAACTCTTTAATAGAATCCTTGATCAATGTAGCGCCAACATCGGAACACATATACTTGTAGTTCTTACTAACAACCACGCCATCTAGTTGACTAGCGTATTTCGTTAATGCTTCAACATCAACTGTATGTGCAATGTTGATACCGCAATGACAGATGAATACACCAATTCGACGCATATAACTCCCACAATTATCAAAGTTCTAGTTTATCAACTGGACTAAGATTCAGATCTAAACCTAATTTATCGCGTTTAACACCAAACGCCAAACCTAGTAACTGTGTCAGATAAAATACAGGGATGCCAAGTTTAGCTGCAACTGTTTCACCAGCCTTGATCTGTTTCGAGTCAAACATCCTATGACACCATGGACACACATCAACCAACACGTTAACACCCTGATCCTGAATCGCTTTCAATTTCTGCCCAGTTTTTGTCAACGCTGATTCAGGTAAATTTGAAAGAAGTGGCGCACCACAACAATCCAATTTCTGTGCATATTTAACGGGTTCAGCTTCCAACGCTTTAAGAATCTCCTCGATCTTCTCTGGGTTCTCAGAATTCACTGGTCTGCCGACCTCGCTTGGTCGAATCAAATGGCACCCATAATGCGTTGCAATTTTCAAATCCTTCAACGGTTTTTTGACATGTTGTTTAATTGCTTCGATACCGATATGATCATGCAACAAATCGACGGTATGAACAATCCCTCTCGTGCCATGGTAGGTTAACTCCTCAGAAGCAAGCATGCCATTAATGCGTTCCTTCATATCAGGATTATTGTCAAGCACATATTTGCATTCAGAAAGTGCAAGATGACACATTGCGCAAGGGACAAACAAATCCAACTTGTGTTTCTCACCGATTGCAAGATTCCGCGCTGATAGATAAAGCGTCATCAACTGATTCACACTTTTCATCGGTTCACCACAACATGAAAATCCATCTATATCTACCAATTCAACATCCAAAAATGGCAAAATCTCCCTTAAGGAAATTTCATATGCGTATTGTTCCGTTGGCATTATACATCCAGGGTAAAGTACATATTTCTTCGTTGACATCAACCTCTATACTTTTTCAACAGCAATTTTTGATAACGCCATCTGAAACTTGGCAACGTCAACTGGTTTAGAAACAGCAGGCAAACCTAGATCATCTCTCTTCTTTGTTTTATTATCACGAGTTGCCACACTCTGTATATCTTGTATAAGACCCGTAGACAAAACAGATTGTAACATCGCTGTATATTTTCCAGGTATCTGCTTACCACTTAATACCGCCAAATTTTTCAAAGAGAATAGAATATCAACAGGGGCCACACGTTGAGGGCAACGTTCCTTGCATTTGAAACAGCTCATACATGTCCAGATGACATCTGAATTTACCATTTCATCAATTAATCCTCTCTTGAGAAGAGCAACTATCTTGTGAGGTTCTAATTCCAAAAGTTTATGTGCCTCGCATCCAGAGGTACATTTGGCACATTGAAAACAATAATCTGAGATTTCATCTCGCAGTTTAGACAGACGTTCGTTGATTTCTTTCCTCAGTTCAGATTGAGGCTCCCCCATAGAAGTCAAATCTACTATGCTCATTAGATTCCACTCATAATTAACATATGTTAACTATATATATTTTTTTGGAATTAACTGTAATTTTGTTTCCTCTTATCTAGTTTTCTTATTTAAAATCTACTAAAAAAGAATAAGAAGTTAAAAACTAGAAATTATTTTTTAACCTTTTGAATACTTATAGTTCCTTCTCCCAAAACAACCCATCTTAATTTATCGCCATTTTTCAGCTTAAACATTTCAACAACTTCAGATGGTACTGTTATTCTTCTTCTGGAGCCACGAATTGTAATTGCTGTCTCCTTGACACATTTAACATCATCGAGTTCTATTTTCATCAAATCCCCAACGTTGTAAAGTAAATCAAATACAAATATTTTGTTATTATCCCAATACGATTTGGTAATTAATCAATATTAAATCAAATTTTTTAACTTATTTCCCCTGCGAGATATGCCTTTGTTTCAGGATTTTTAGGATTGTTAAAAAACTCATTTGCTGGTCCTTGTTCAACAACCTTGCCAAAATATAGGAATATAACATAATCAGCAACTCTTTTTGCTTGGCGTAATGTATGTGTTACAAGTATGACTGTATATTGTGTTTTAAGTTTTAAAAGTAATTTTTCAATCTGTTGTGCTGAAACCGGATCTAATGCAGAAGTTGGTTCATCACATAATAATACTTCGGGTTGCACAGCAATTGCCCTTGCTAAGCATAATCGTTGTTGCTGTCCAACTGAAAGTCTTGAGGCTGGATCATGAAGACGATGTTTCACCTCATTCCAGAGACCGACTTCTTGCAGGCAATGTTCAACTATCTCATCCAGTTCCTTTCCCTTTTTTTGATGATGAATTCTTAAACCATACGCAACATTCTCATATATTGACATCGGTAGAGGATATGGCTTCTGAGATAGTAAACCCATTTTTTTCCTTATATCTGGTATCTCGCTCCCTTTATGATCAAGTATGTTTTTGCCATCAACCAGGATTTCCCCTGAAATTTTTACTTCATCTTGTATCTCAAGCAACCGATTGAATGATTTGAGCAGCGTTGTTTTTCCGCACCCAGAAGGACCAATTATTGCAGTGAGCTTTTTAGCCGGGATTTTGATACCTACGTTTTCAAGTGCATTATGCTTGTGATAATACACATTCAAATTTTTTGTTTCTATTTGATTTTCTGTCATATCAACACCTTCTATTTTATCACATGCTTTCTAAATCTTCTTGTTAATAATCTTGAAATTATGCTAATGGCAAGAACAATCATTAGAAGTATAAACGCTGCCGCATAGGCACGTTGGCGAACAACAGTAATCGATGATGTATAAAATTTAAAAATTATTGTAGGAAGAGCTGCAGTGGGATCAAAAATAGATGTTGGAATATCACTTGGTGAACCGGCAGTAAATAAAATCGAAGCAGCATCACCAATTCCTCTACCAAGTCCTAATAGCACACCAGCGAGAATGCCTGGAAATGCCTGTCGTCTGATGACTTTCGTAGCTGTTTCAAATTTTGTTGATCCTAATGAATACGCACTTTCCTTTAGACCACTTGGAACCATACTAATTGCTTCATCTATATATCGCGTAATAATCGGAATTTCCAATAGAGTTAAGGCAATAATACCTACAAGCAAGGATGCCCTCATCCCTAACATGATCATGAACATAAAACAGAATACTCCGTAAATTATAGAGGGGATACCCCAAAGGACATCAAGGGTAAATCGAATAAATCCAGATGCCCATGGATTAAGAAAATCTCTTTGAAGATACAGAGCTATTGCTAGTCCAATAAGATATGCTATGGCAGTAGCAGGTAATGCAAGAAATAGGGAACCCAGGATTGCATTGAGTATTCCTCCTCCGCCTTGTCCCAAATAGTATTTTCCAGAAGGTGTCTGGGTCAGCATTTCTATAGAAAGCGCGGGAACACCGTTAATAACTACAAGCCCAACAATTATTACTAAACTGCCAAGGACAACAGCAAGAGAAGCCAACATAAGAATTTTAAATATATTCTCCTCGATAATGCGACGATTCAGAATTGCCACCTCCTTCGTGCTCTCCGTAAAACGATGACTCCTAAGATGTTAAATAACAAGACAACAATGAAAAGTATTAATGTTACCATCATAAGGGCAGATTCGTAGAGAGGTACCGACATCATCTCTCCATATGCTGAGACAATAAGAGATGCAAGCGTCTGACCAGGACCGAAGATCGAAGAAGGGATCTTAGGAATACCACCTATGACCATACTTACAGCAATGGTTTCCCCAAATGCTCTTCCAAAACCTAGCAAGATTGCTGATATAATACCAGGAGCAGATGCTCGAAAAACAACTTTTTTGACAGTTTCCCACTTAGTGGCCCCAACAGAAAGTGACGCCTCTTTTAAAGAAATTGGAATTGCATCAAAAGATTCGATACATAGGGAGATAATGATAGGAAAAACCATTATCGCTAGGGTAATTGCAGCTGTAAAAACACAAGAACCTGTGCTTTCAACTCCAAACCAAGGCGCGATGACATCTTTAACTAATGGTACCAAAACCAGGTAGGCACACAAACCATAAACTACAGAGGGAACACCTGCAAGAACATCGATAAAAGGTCTTATAGTTTTTCGAATTCTTCGGGGGGCATATTCAGTAATATAGATAGCGCTTAGTATAGAAATTGGTACTGCAATGATAAGGGCAATTCCGGTAACAATAATAGTTACATAAATAATAGGAAAAAGACCAAATTGACCATATTCAGGATTCCAGATTGAAGAAAATAGAATATCTAAAAGAGAATAATTTCCAAGAATAAAGAGAGATTTATATAAAATAAAAAAAAACATTATAAAGAAAAATGTTACAAAAATTATTGTAACTGAAAGCATCGTTTTTGTACCAATGAAATCGCGAAGTTTCCTATGTTTTGTAACAAAGTTGTATAATAATAAAAAAGTAATTACCGATAAAAACAGTAGAGAAATAAACAACGATACAAATATAAATAAAAAGAAAAGAAAAATAATTACAATGGCCATTAATAGTTTTGTATCAACTAACCAACGTAATTTTTTCTTTTCCATAGGTCATTCTTTTTCAGGTAACTATATTCCCATTTCTGGTTATATGTACTTTATGACCTTTGCTCGGTTTGCAAAATGTTTAGTTGTTCTGTTAATGTCTCATCGGGAAGTTGTACATATCCGCTAGAACTAACGTATTGTTGTCCATCTGTTAAAATCCATTCGACGAAGTCTTTTGTAATACCGGAGAAACTATCTTTAGTAACTAAGTGAAGATTTCTAGTCGGAGGCGAAGGATAAATATTTTCATTTATTGCATCGATGAGTTCTGTACTTGTGTTATAAAAACTTTCGTTTTCGTCTAGTATTCCATTTTCATTTAGATCAATAGGAATTGGAAGAATGCCATCATATGGTTTTTTAGTTACAAGGTTATAGCATGTGTTGAGGTTGTTGTATCCAATCGCTCTTATATCCGAGCTAACTGCATCACGAAGAGGAGCGTCTTCGGTCTTGGCATCATCTGCTGCATTTGTTAAATTACCTTGTACATAACCGGTTCCTAAAAATTTTGCCCACATTTCAGCTGCACCACAACTGTCTGCGCGCGTATATACAAAAATTCTCTGATCGCTGATAGAGGCATTCCCAACAAGTTGACCCCACGTTTTTATTGTTCTAGCATTATATGTATTAGTAAAAATATTTTCCAATTGCGATTGTGTTACACCTTGTGAATAAATTATATCTTTAACAGGATTGTTAGCATTCATTGTGGCAACAACTGTATCTTTTGCAACAGAGACCCAAAAGGCACCTTGTTCAATTTCTGAGTCACGAATTTCTCGAGATACCATGCCTATATCAACTGTTCCTGCAAGTGCTTGAGTCATACCTACACCGGCGCCACCGCCATTAACATTGATTGTTATGTCTGGATGAATCTTATGATATTCATCTGCCCAAACCTCCATCATTGGTTGAAGAGCATTTGCGCCAGACACTTCTATGGTTTTTCCATTCTGTTGAATACAGCCAGATATACCAACAATTCCCATGGTAACTACAATTAGAACAGCCGCTATTTTCATCATTTTATTTTTTGTTTGTTTCTTTTCAATCATACAAAACTCCCTCAGATGTGTTTATTACTGATATGCTTGCTGTGAAAGATGTAGCTGTTTTTCAAGCAAGATAAAGCCATAGTATTCTATAATATAGAATATCCTATTTAAATTTATTGGTAAATTACCTACATTGAATGGTATAAAACCAAAATAATCCATATCTTATTGGAAAAAATATTTGACGAAATTAAAAGAAAAAAACTAAGATTAAATAGGATTATTAGATAAGGGTAATGTCGTGTCGATTACAGGTGAAAATAAATGAAAGTTGGAATCGTCTATCACGAAGACTATAACAAATATGACCTTGGCGTGGATCATCCATTGGTGGGAGACAAACCTGGTAAAACCATGGCATTATTGGAAGAAAAAAGCATACTAGACAAAGTGGAAGTGTTTACACCAAAAAATGCTACTGAATCAGATCTGCTAAGGGTGCACAGTAAGAGTTATGTAAACAGAATAAAGGAATTGAGCCGCACTGGAGGCATGCTTTCGCTTGATACACCAGCGCCTAAGGGCATCTATGAATATGCAAGTCTGGCAACAGGTGGTACAATTTTAGCTGGTGAAAAATTATTTGATGGATTTCAGTGTATGGTGAACCCTCTTGCCGGATTTCATCATGCAAGTAGAGAATTCTCATCTGGTTTTTGTTTCTTTAATGACATCGCTGTAGTTATAGAATATTTACGTGAAAAAAATAAAGTGAAAAAGTTTCTAGTGGTTGATCTAGATGTTCATCATGCAAATGGAACTCAGGAGATTTATTACACAGATCCATCTGTTCTTAAAGTTTCATTTCATCAAGATGGACGAACATTGTATCCTGGAACTGGAAGTATGGAGAAGATAGGCGGAGATGCTGGAGAAGGATTTACAGTTAATCTTCCGTTGCCACCTGGAACAGGAAATGCAAGTTTTTTGAAAGCTTTTGATGAAATTGTCCCTAAATTGACGAAACAATTTGACCCGGAGATTATCATCTATCAATCAGGGGTGGATACACATCATGATGACCCGTTGGCTGATATAAATTTAACATATCAGGCCTACTGTGATCTTGCAAAAAAAATGATGGTTTTGTCTTCATCTACTTGTAAAAAATTGCTTGTTCTCTTTGGAGGGGGATACAATAGCTCTGCGAGTGTGCAATCGTATTATAATATAATGTGCGGCCTGCTTGATAGAACGGATTACATAAAAGAAAAAGACATCCCTGACACTAAAACCGAGGAAGTAAAAAGATTAGTTTCTGAGTTGAAAAACCTGCTTCATCCATATTGGAAATTATAGAAAAATGTCTGTTGACGATAAACTTATTAGGCATTCATCATTATGGGGTCACTGCCAT
>Ga0172364_10004981_pt1 | contig 10570 bp, 18 predicted proteins | sample LakKivSesite10cm_FD_114545 | JGI IMG/M metagenome (GOLD analysis project Ga0172364, IMG submission 114545) | Sediment microbial communities from Lake Kivu, Rwanda - Sediment site 10cm | ecosystem: Environmental > Aquatic > Freshwater > Lake > Sediment | place: Rwanda: Western Province, Lake... | reverse complement strand
GTCCTTGCCTTTAATCACTAAAACTGTGTCTCCTTTTTTTATTCTCATACTAATTCTTTTGCCAAAGCAGCGACCTTTTCAAATCCTTTTTCCTTTATTTCCCTGGGAACTGGACCAAAAATTTTTCCTCCTTTTGGGTCTTTCGTCTTTTCGTCTAAAATCACGCAGGCATTGTCGCCAAAACGAATATAAGAACCATCCTTTCTTTTTTGCTCTTTCTTCGTCCTAATAATCAAGGCCCTAACAACATCGTGTTTTTTGACTTGTCTTCTTGGCGCTGCTTCTTTTATTACTCCAATAATAATGTCGCCGATTCTGCCATACCTCCTTTTACTCCCGAATAAAACTTTAATACATTGAAGGGTTTTGGCTCCAGTATTGTCGGCAACCTTTAAAATTGTTTTTAATTGAATCATCTTACAATTTTTTAACCACTCGCCATTTTTTTTCTTTACTAATTGGCTTGCATTCTTCAAGAATCACCCTATCGCCTAATTTACATTCCCTTTTTTCATCATGGGCTTTATACCTTTTGTGAAATTTAAATTTTCTTTTATACTTTGGAAATTTTTTCCATCTTTCAACGTTAACAACGATGGTTTTTTCCATTTTGTCTGAAACGACTTTTCCGATTAATTGTTTTTTTGCCATATTATTTCCCTCTCAGGATAGTTAAAATTCGAGCAACATCCCTTTTTGTGGCTTTGATTTCTCTTACGTTTTTCAATTTCCCAACCGAAAGGTCTAGCTTTAATTTCTTAAATTTTTCTTTTTGTTCTCCCAATAATTTTTCTAAATCTTCTTTTTTCTTTTTTCTTAAATCTTCCGCCTTCATCTTTTTATAAATTTTGTTTTTAGTGGTAATTTGTCAGAAGCAATTCTTAACGCTTCTTTAGCCGTTTCTTCATCAATCCCTGCTATTTCGAACAGTACTCTGCCTGGTTTCGTAGGAAAAACATAGTGGGAAACGTCGCCCTTTCCTCCACCCATGGGTGCTTCTGTTCCTTTTTTTGTCACCGGTTTTTGAGGAAAAATTCTAATCCAGAGTTTGCCTCCCTTTTTAAGATATCTTAGAATTATTTTCCTAACAGCCTCAATCTGTTTAGAAGAAATCCATTTTGCCTCCATCGCTTTCAACCCAAAAGAACCAAAAGCCAGTTCGGTTACTCTCTGTTCTATTCCTTTTGTCCTACCTTTCCTACATTTTCTATACTTTATTTTTTTTGGTTCTAAAAAACTCATAATTTTTCTCCTTTAAAAATCCAGACCCTCACGCCCACTATTCCATATCGACATAGAGCACGGCTAGTTCCATAATCTATGTCGGCTCTAAGTGTTTGTCTTGGTAATCTTCCTTTTTTTAGCCATTCGGTCCTGGAAATTTCCACTCCATCTAATCTTCCAGAAACCTGGACTTTTGCTCCTTTTATCCCTTTCCTCGACATTATCCTCTCTAAAGCCTGTTTTAATACCCTTCGATAGCGAGTTCGCTTTTCGATTTGAGATGCCATCCATTGGCTAACCACGTTTGCTGACGACCAAGGATCTTTCACGTCTTTAATCTCTATTTTGACCTCTTTTTTACCTTTTATAACTTTTTTTTCTATCTCCTTTTTCAAATTTTCAATCCCTTCTCCTCCCCTGCCAATAATCAAGCCTGGTCTGATCGAGGAAATAATTATTAACACCTTGCCCGGCGACCTTTCTATTTCTACCTTTTCAACGGCCATTTTCTCAAATTTCTCATCTATTAGTTTTCTAATTTGAAAATCTTCTTCTAAATGAGGAGAATATTTCTTTCCGTAAAACCCTCTCGAATTCCAATTGGAGGTTTCCTTTATTCTGAATGATTTTGGATGAACGCGATGAGCCATGATTTTATTATTTAGTGAGACACATTTGACGGTTTTTCTTTCTCTATTTCATCTAAAACTATTGTTATATGTGAGGATTTCTTTTGAACTATATCGGTTCTTCCTCTTGCTCGGGGTAGCATTTTTTTGAATTTTTGCCCCTCATCAACTATTATTTTTTTGATGTAGAGATTTTCTTTTTCTAAAGCAAAATTATGTTTAGCATTGGATATAGTTGATTTCAAAAGTTTTAAAACCGGTTTTATTCCTCTTTTGATTGCGAAATTCAAAATATTTTCAGCCTCCACAACTTTTTTGCCTCTAATTAAATTGGCAACTAATCTTACTTTCCTCGGCGCCATTCTTATATTCTTCACTTTTGCTTTGATTTCCATTTTATTTTGCTTTTAGTTTGCTTTTTTCAACCTCTGATTTTTCTATTTCCCTCTCCATTTTTCCACCATGTCTAAAAAATTTTGTTGTTGGTACAAAATCCCCCAGCTTAAACCCTATCATTTCTTCTCTTACCTGAACTAATATAAATTCTTTCCCGTTATAAACTTGAAAGGTAAAACCAACCATCTCTGGCACTACTGTGCAATCGCGAGACCAGGTTTTAATGATTTCTTTTGAACCCGGCTTTATTTTTTTAATCTTTTCCAATAATTTTTGGTCGACGTAAGGTTTTTTTACCATATTATTTTCTCCTTTTTATTATTAATCTATCAGACCATCTTTTTTTCCTTGTCTTTACGCCTCTGGCTGGTTTCCCCCAAGGGGTTTTTGGATATTTTAAACCAATTGGTGCCCTGCCCTTTCCCCCACCATGGGGATGTTCTACTGACCTCATTGCCTTTCCTCTAACTGTCGGTCTTATCCCTTTGTATCTTTTCCTTCCCGCCTTTCCTATTATAATATCTTTTTTCCATTCTCTCGAAACTTGACCTATTGAAGCAAAGCATTCGGAAAAAACTCTTCTGGTTTCTTTTGAAGGCATTTCTAAAATTGTATATTTTCCCTCCTGCCCTAAAATTTTGGCACAAGTTCCGGCCGATCTGATAATTTTCCCACCCAGTCCAGGAAAAAGTTCGATGTTGTGGATTAATGTTCCGATGGGAATATTCTTTAATTTCATTCTATTCCCGACTTTTATTTCTGCCTTTTCAGAGCAAATAATTTCCTCGCCAACCTTTAAATCTTTTGGACAAATTATATAACCTAAAGACTTATTTTCATATTTTATTAGGGCTATGAAAGAAGTTCTGTTTGGGTCGTATTCTATGGATTGAACCTTCCCTTTCAAACCTACTTTTTCTTGGCCAAAATTGATGACTCGGTAAAGCCTTTTTACTCTTCCGCCTTTATGCCTGACAGTAATTTTTCCACCCGTTCCCCTCCCTGCTTTTTCTTTAATCGGTAAAACTAAACTCTTTTCGGGTTCTTTTTTCGTCAAAATAGAAAAGTTTTCTTTTTTATTTTTCATAGCCGGGGAATATGTCAATTTTTTGACCTGCTTTTATCTTTACTATTGCTTTCTTATATCTTTTTCTCCAACCAGAAATTCTTCCCAGTCTTCTTTTTTTGGGAGGGATTTCAATTGTCTTCACAGATAAAACATTAACGCCAAACCTTTCCTCTACTTCTTTCTTTATTTTCCCTTTTGTCGCCTCTTTTGAAACTTCAAAAACGTACTGATTTTCTTTTGTCAGACCGCTCGATTTTTCAGTAATAATCGGCCTTTTTATAATTTCTTTCATTTTAAAAATGTTTCTTTAATTACCTTTATTGAAGTAAGGGGTAAAATCAGATATTTAAAAGAAAGTAAATCTAAACAATTTAGGTCTTTGGCTAAAATTGTTTTCACTTTTGGGATGTTTCTAGTGGCTAAAATTAAATTTTTATCTAATTTTGGTAAGCCAATTAAAGTACTGAGTTTTTTCAAGGGAAAATTTTTTAAAATTTTATAAAACACTTTTGTCTTAGGTTTTGTTATTTTAAATTCATCTACTAAAATTAATTCTCCATCGTTTGCTTTTTGGCTCAAAACCATAAAAAGGGCTTTTCTCTTCATTTTCTTCGGGATTTTTTTCTTAAAAATTCTTTCTTTCCTTGGTCCAAATGTTACTCCGCCATGTCTCCATAAAGGAGACCTAATCGATCCATGCCTAGCCCTACCCAAACCCTTTTGTGGCCAAGGTTTTCTACCGCCGCCTGAAACTTCGGACCTATCTTTTGTATGTGCAATTGGCTTTCTTTTATTTGCCATTTGGGAAACAACAACCTGCCAAACCAAATCGGGGTTTGCTTTAATTCCAAAAATCTCTTTTGGAAGTGTAGTTTGACTGATTTCCTTTCCGTCTTGGTTATAAACTTTTATTTTCATAATCCTTTAATCTCTAATAAACTACCTTTTGGTCCCGGCAAGGCGCCTTTCACTGCTAAAATATTATTTTTTAAATCAACCTTTACTACCTGCAGTTTTTTTATCGTTACTCTTTCTCCTCCTGCCCGACCTGGCATTTTTCTTCCTTTAACAACTCTCCTTGGTGTACTAGATCCAGTGGACCCGATTGTCCTTTCTTCATGTTTTGTCCCGTGAGTACTCGGTCTCCCGTGAAATCCCCACCTTTTTATGCCGCCGGTAAAACCTTTTCCTTTTGAAATTCCTGAAATAGAAACGAAATCCCCTTCTTTAAAAATTGATAAATCTATTTTCTGTCCTGCTTGAAATTTTTCTGTCTTATCTTTGAATTCTCTTAGATGTTTAAATGGTTTGTGTTTTAATGGCTTTTTTATTTTTTTACCTTTCTCTATCTTTTCGAAGCCGACCTGAACGGCTGTATAACCATCCTTTTCTTTAGTTTTTATTTGTAAAACCTCGCAAACCCCCGTCTCAATTAAAGTCACGGGAACCTGGTTCCCTTTTTCATCAAAAATTTGGCTCATACCTATTTTTTTTCCTAAAATAAATTTCATTTTTTAATAAAATACCGGGTGCTAACCCGGTAAAATTAAAAGGTTAGTCGAATATGGATATATTATCAGATTTGGGATTTTTTTTCCATAGTTTTAAGTTTTAATCTCAATATCAACCCCGGCTGGTAAATTTAAATTCTGCAGGGCTTCAATAATTTTCTGATTGACACCCTGAACTTCAATCAATCTTTTATGAACTCTAATTTCAAATTGTTCCCTGGCATCTTTATGAATGAAAGTAGATCTATTAACAGTGTACTTGTGGATTTCGGTCGGTAAAGGAACAGGTCCTGAGACTTCGGCCCCATAACGATTTATAATCTCAACAATCTGCTGTGCAGAATTATCTATCACTTTATGGTCGTACGCCTTTAATTTGATACGAAGCTTCGTTTTTATCTCCGTCTCAGTTTCTGCAACCTTAGAGACCCGCTTTTTAGCGGGAGTATGTGGTGTGTGTTTCTTGGTCTTTACCATCTTAAATGATCAATTTAGCGTTGTGAAATTATTTAATTATTTTTGTGATAATACCAGCCCCAACGGTATTTCCTCCTTCTCTAATTGCAAATCGCTGTTGTTCTTCCATTGCCACTGGTACTATTAATTTGACTTTTAAATTAACAGTATCTCCTGGCATAACCATTTCTGTTCCGGCTGGTAATTCAACTTCTCCAGTGATATCGGCGGTTCTGAAATAAAATTGAGGTTTATAACCCGAGAAAAATGGAGTGTGTCTACCGCCTTCTTCTTTGGTTAAAACGTAAACCTGGGCTTCAAATTCTGAATGAGGAGTAACGCTTGCTGGTTTTGCTAAGACCTGTCCTCTAACAACATCCTCTTTTTTAAGACCTCTCAATAATATTCCAACATTATCACCAGCCCTTCCTTCGTCTAGAGTTTTTCTAAACATTTCAATCGAAACGGCCACTGTTTTAATGGTAGGTTTTACGCCAACCACTTCTACCTCTTCATTGGGATGGATTATTCCTCTTTCTACCCTTCCAGTAGCAACCGTCCCCCTTCCAGAAATAGTCATTACATCTTCTATTGCCATCAAAAATGGTTTATCAACCTCTCTTTTTGGTTCAGAGATATATTCATCAACTGCTTTCAAGAGTTCTTCGATTGGTTTTAGTGCAGGGTCATCAGCCGATTTTGCTTGGGTTGCCTTGAGGGCTGAACCTCTTACCACCGGAATTTTATCCCCTGGAAAGTCGTATTTCTTTAAAAGTTCTCTCACTTCTGACTCAACGAGGTCTATCAAGGAAGCGTCGTCAACCATATCGCATTTGTTCAAAAAAACAACAAGAGCCGGTAATCCAACTTGTTTTGCCAACAAAACGTGCTCTCTGGTTTGAGGCATAACTCCATCTACCGCCGCCACAACTAAAATTCCACCGTCCATCTGGGCTGCCCCGGTAATCATATTTTTTACATAATCGGCGTGTCCCGGGCAATCGATGTGGGCATAGTGACGCTTATCTGTTTCATATTCAACATGGGAAACGCTAATCGTCAAACCCCTGGCCTTTTCCTCTGGTGCGGCATTCAATTCGTCAACTGTAACCTCTTTTGCTTCTAAACCTTTCATCTTTAAAAAATGAGTGATGGCCGCTGTTAAGGTACTCTTACCATGAGCGACATGGCCAATTGTTCCGATATTTAAATGTGGTTTTTTTCTTTCAAATTTTTGTTTTTCAGCCATAATTTTTATTTTTTAAGTTTTGACCTTTATTTTTTTCTTCCCTCTATTATTTGTTGAGCTATTTGTTGAGGGACAACATCATAATGATCAAATTCCATAGTAAAGGTTCCTCTGCCCTCTGTCAAGGATCTTAAAGTTGTCGCGTAACCAAACATTTCAGCCAAAGGGGCTTTGGCCCTGATTATTTTTACATTTATCCTGTCTTCCGTCTCATCGATTCTACCCCTTCTCGCTCCTAAATCTCCCATCACTGTCCCAAAAAAATCAGAAGGACAAATTACTTCCAATTTCATAATCGGTTCCAACAAAACTGGGTTGGCTTTTTTTACTGCTTCTTGAAGGGCGATGGACCCAGCTATTTTGAATGCAAATTCTGATGAATCAACTTCATGAAAAGAACCATCAAAAAGGGTGGTTGAAATATCGACTAATGGGTAACTAGCTATTACCCCTTTTTCCATTGCTTCAATTATTCCTTTTTTAACCGCCGGGATAAATTCTCTGGGAATGATTCCTCCTTTGATTGCATCAATAAATTCAAAACCTTCTCCTCTGTTCTTCGGTACAATTCTGATTATAACATGACCGTATTGTCCTCGACCACCGGTTTGGCGAATGTATTTTCCTTCTGCTTCTGCTTCTTTTAAAACTGTTTCTTTATAAGCAACTTCTGGTTGACCGATATTGCAATCGACCCGAAATTCTCTTTTCATTCTATCAACTATTATTTCCAAATGCAATTCTCCCATTCCTGAAATGATTGTCTGCGAAGTCTCTGGATCCTCTTTTACTCTGAAGGTGGGATCCTCTTGGGATAATCTTTTCAAAGCGTTGGTCAATTTATCTAAATCGGCTTTTGTTTTAGGTTCAACCCTGATTGAAATTACTGGTTCGGGGAAGGTAATTTTTTCCAAAGCAATGGGAGAATTTTCGTCACAAAGAGTATGACCAGTGGAAGTATTTTTCAAACCAACTGTCGCCAAAATATCACCGGCAAATGCTTCTTCTACTTCTTCTCTTTCATCAGCATGCATTCTTAATAATCTTCCGATTCTTTCTTTCTCGCCGCTTGAAGTATTTAGTAAATAGGAACCCCTTTTTAAATAACCAGAATAAACTCTAAAAAAAGTTAAAGTTCCAACATAGGGATCGGCTTGAATTTTGAATGCCAAAGCGGCAAAAGGTTCTGAATCTAAAGGTTTCCTTTCAATCTCCTGACCGGTTTTTGGGTCCGTCCCCTTAATTGGCGGTAAATCAACAGGATTGGGAAGATAATAAATAATGGCATCTAAAAGAGGTTGGACGCCCAATCTTTTGTAAAGTGAACCAAAAAGCACCGGGAAAATTTTACACTTAAGCGTCGCTTTTCTTATTCCTTTTCTCAAATCTTCTATCTTGATTTCTTTTCCTGATAAATATTTCTCCAAAACTTCTTCGTCTTCCGAGGCGACTTTTTCTATTATTTTTTTTCTCCATTCTTTGGCCTTTTCTATCAAATCATTTGGGATGTCTTCTTCTTTAACAACCTCTCCTTCTTTACCTTCAAATTTTATTGCCTTCATCTTTATCAAATCGATTACTCCTGAAAAATTATTCTCTTGCCCAATTGGCAATTGTAGAGGTACGGCGTTTTTTGACAACCTCTTAAAAATCGATTCTAAATTCATCTCAAAAGTAGCTCCAACCTTGTCCATCTTATTGACAAAGCAAATTCGAGGGACGTTAAATTGACTGGCTTGGTGCCAAACGGTTTCCGATTGGGTTTGAACTCCTGCTCCCCCATCAAAAACAACTATTGCTCCATCTAAAACTCTCAATGATCTTTGGACCTCAGCAGTGAAATCGATGTGGCCTGGAGTATCAATAATGTTTATTTGAAAATCCTGACCATCAACTTTCCAATAGCAAGAAGTAGCGGCAGCCATAATCGTCATTGCCCTTTCTCTCTCTTGCACCATCCAATCTAGAGGAGTCGTCCCTTTTTCTAAAGTGCCAATCTTGTGCACCCTTCCCGTATAATACAAAACGCAGGTAGTAGTTGTGGTTTTACCTGCTGAAATGTGGGCAATAAAGCCAATATTCCTGTATTTTTCAATTGGATATTTCCTCATAAAATTATCAAAAGGCAAAATGAGCAAAAGCTTTATTGGCTTCAGCCATTCTGTGCGCATTCTCTTTCTTTTTCACCGCCGTTCCCTTGCCTTGGGCGGCCTCTAATAACTCGCTGGCTAACCTTTCTTTCATTGGTCTTCCCTTTTTTGATTTGGCCGCTTCTAAAATCCATCTCATTGCTAATGTTAGTTTTCTCTCTGGTTTCACTTCCATTGGAACCTGATAGGTAGCCCCTCCAATCCTCTTTGGTCTAACTTCAAGCAGAGGACTAGTGTTTCTTATAGCTAATTCAAAAATTTCTAGAGGGTCTTTTTTTGTTTTCTCTTTTAAAATCCCAAAGGCATCGAAAATTATCTTTCTCGCCTTTCCTTTTTTTCCTTTTCTCATTATATAATTAATAAACTTTGAAACTTTTACGTTATTAAAAATGGGGTCTGGCAAAATTTCCCTTTTTTTATATTTTCTCCTTGGCATATTATTCTTTTGGTTTTTTAACACCGTATTTCGATCTCTCCTGTCTCCTTCCTTCCATTCCTAAGGTATCTAGAGTACCTCTGACAATATGGTACTTTACTCCCGGCAAATCCTTAACCCTCCCTCCCCTGACTAAAACAATCGAGTGCTCTTGAAGATTATGACCAATTCCAGGAATGTAAGCGGTAATCTCTTTACCATTAGTCAGACGAACTCTGGCTACTTTTCTCAATCCCGAGTTTGGTTTTTTAGGAGTGGTGGTGAAAACCTTAATACAAATTCCCCTTTTAAAAGGAGAAGAAAAATAAATTGGTCTATTTTTTAAAACATTAAAAGCAAAATCAAGAGCCGGAGACCTCTTTAAGTTTTTTATCTTTTTCCTTTGTTTTTTAACTAATTGATGAATTGTTGGCATAGTGATAACCTTTAAATTAGCAAAAAATTTTTTTGATGTCAACCAACGAAGATTCTAAAAAGCCAATCGACTACCAGTATTAAATATTGAAATCCAAAAAAAATAAAAAAAATTAAGAGAAAGGGGCCATAAATTTGGAGAAAAAATTTGATTTTCTGGGTATTGCTTGGCAAGAAAGCAAAAAGGATATGGGAACCGTCAAGAGGAGGAATGGGAACTAAATTAAAAATTGCCAAAGTTAAATTCACCCAAACTATCAAAGAAGATACGGCCTTAAGGTTCAAAAAGAAAACTGAAGTCGAAGGTAAAATCCTAATTAAAAGAGAGAAAATCAAGGCTAAAAAAATATTAGCTAAAGGACCGGCAATAGCCACTTTGGCTGAATCTATTTTTTGGTTTTTAAAATTGTAGGGGTTAATGGGCACGGGTTTTGCCCAACCAAAAATGATTCCTTCTTTTGTCGGAGAAAGAAACCTAAGGAGTAATAAAAAACCAGGCAAAATTATTGAACCAAAAGGGTCTAGATGCTTTAAAGGATTTAAACTTAACCTTCCAGAAATTTCAGCCGTTGGGTCGCCTAAGAGTTTTGCCATCTCACCATGTGAAATTTCATGCAAAATCACCGAAAAGAGGAAAATGAAAATAATTAAAATTGTTTCTAAAAACATATTGAAAACTTTTAAAATTATAGTATTATACTAATATGAGCAAAGTTTGCCAAATCTGTGGAAAGGGAAAATTCACTGTTTTGAGAAGAAGGAAATTGAGAGGAAAATTCAATCCGACAACAAAAAGGAAGCAAAAACCAAATTTGCAATGCTTTAAATTACCATCAGGGAAGCGAATTTTGGCTTGTACAAAGTGTATCAAACGCCTTAGTAAAACTTTAAAACCTAAACACTAAACCATAAAAAAGTTTAAAGTTCATCGTTTAAGGTTTATAGTTTGCAATCGGGCTGTAGTACAACAGTAGTATTTGCCCTTGGGGTGGGTAAGACCTGGGTGCAACTCCCAGCAGCCCGAAAATTAAAAGGT
>Ga0172364_10004980_pt1 | contig 10571 bp, 11 predicted proteins | sample LakKivSesite10cm_FD_114545 | JGI IMG/M metagenome (GOLD analysis project Ga0172364, IMG submission 114545) | Sediment microbial communities from Lake Kivu, Rwanda - Sediment site 10cm | ecosystem: Environmental > Aquatic > Freshwater > Lake > Sediment | place: Rwanda: Western Province, Lake... | reverse complement strand
TTCTTCACGACCAAGGCCAAAGGCGTCGGGTTGGGGCTAGCTATATGCAAACGTATTGTCGAAGCCCACGGAGGATCCATAAGCGTGGAAAGCAAAGAAGAAATGGGTACATGCGTTACTATTAGTTTACCTAGAGACAAAACGAATGGGGTGCAAAACACATGACGAGCAAAAAGTCTATCTTGGTCGTGGACGATGATCAGAATATATGCAAAGTCCTCACCGCCAACCTGAAAGCGAAAGGATACGCCGCCAAGTGCGCAAATACAGGAAAGAGAGCGATCGAGATTTCGGAGAACGAGCACTTCAACCTGGCCCTGATAGACATTCGACTACCCGATATGAATGGCATACAGCTTCTCAGTCAATTGAGAGGAACTATCCCAAAGATGATAAAGATAATTATCACAGGATACCCATCCGTCGATAACGCCGTCGAGGCCCTCAACAAAGATGCAGACGCGTACATCATCAAACCGCTCGACATGGACAAGGTCATGAAGACAATAGACGAAAAGCTCAAGAGACAAGAGGCGTTTGAAGTAACCCTATATGTCTAGAACATCTACCGTAGCTCAACCTTTTTAATTCTCTGTGGCGACAAGAACTGGGGCGCAAAAAGTGAAAAAATATTCATACGTTGGTAAAGACGTCCCGCGAATCGATGCCTTCGAAAAAGTTACTGGCACCGCGCTTTACACGGGAGATCTCAGATTACCGGGGATGCTCTACGCAAAATTGCTGAAGAGCCCCCACGCTCATGCCAAAATCGTCGACATCGACACGAGCGAGGCTGAGAAGCATCCGGGCGTCAGAGCGATCTTGACCGGGGAGGAGGCACCCTACAAGTTCGGCATCTACATGACGGATAAAGAAGTTCTGGCCCGGGGCAAAGTCCATTATATAGGCGAGCCCGTAGTCGCAATCGCGGCGGACACCGAGGAGATAGCCGAGCGGGCGGTCGAGCTTGTCAAGGTTCGGTATGAAGAGCTGCCCGCTGTCTTTGACCCGCGTGAGGCAATGAAAGACGGTGCACCGCTGGTCCACGAGAATCTGGGCGAGTACAAGCACGCCCCATTTATCTACCCGAAAGCGGGCACAAATATAGCAAATCACTTCAAGCTCCGCAAGGGCGATGTAGAGCGAGGATTCGCGCAGGCCGATGTGATAGTTGAGAACGAGTTCTACCAGCCGCAGGTCCAGAACGTTCAGATGGAGACTCACTCATCCATCGGGCAGTGGCTCCCGGACGGCCAGATAAACGTCTGGACGAGCGCACAGTCACCATTCGCAGTCAGACACCTTCTTAGCCTTGGCCTAGGAGTCCCGATCCACAAGGTCAACGTCATCGTTCCATACATAGGCGGTGGATTTGGAGGAAAAGCTGGTTTGCACTGGGAGCCTCTCGTCGTCCTCCTATCTAAGAAGGCGGGTGGTAGGCCCGTGAGATTGGTTATGACCAGAGAGGAGCAGTTCAACACGACAGCGGTCCGCCAAGGATTTTTTGCTCGAATCAAGACCGGGGTAAGGCGGGATGGTAAGATTGTTGCGGAGGAGATTTTGTACATCTGGGATGCTGGAGCTTACGCTGACTACGGCGTCAACATCACCCGCGCTGCGGGCTACGCGTGCACGGGACCTTACGAGATCCCGAACGTGAAATGCGACAGCATAACCGTTTACACAAACCACCCTTACGGCACAGCTTACAGAGGGTTCGGCCATCCAGAGTTCCACTTCGCGACCGAGCGGCAGATGGATCTCGTCGCTAGGAAAATTGGAAGTGATCCAGCCAAGATTCGGTTGATCAATGCAATGAAGCCAGGGAAAATTACAGCAACTGGAGAGAAGCTCAGGGATGACGCAGGGCGAGTTGACCAGTGCATCAAAGAAGTTGTAAAGAGATTGGGCTTGGGGAAAGAAAAGTCCAAGCAAGTCGGTAAAAAATTCAGGGGAAGAGGAATCGCTGCGCTCTGGAAGTGCCCGGCCATGCCGTCTTTCACTTCATCCTCCGCAATCCTGAAGCTGAACGAGGACGGTAGCGTCACACTCTCCATAAGCTTAACCGAGATGGGGCAGGGCACACCGACGGCACTGGCGCAGATGGTCGCGGGTGGGCTACAGATGCCAATCGAGAAGGTCAAGGTCGTCACAAAGCGGGAGACAGATTTCGGCCCATACTCTTGGCAGACCGTCGCGAGCCGAGGCCTGTTCATGGAGGGGAACGCTACGCTGGATGCCGTCAGGGACTTCAAGGAACAGGTGATGAGGACTGCATCGCAGCTGCTCAAGATCCCCAAGGAGAAGCTAAGGGTTGCAGACGAGAAAGTTTTCGTTCACGATAACCCTGAGAAGAATATACCGCTCGCCAAACTCGCGACTGCCGGCGTGTTTCCAGACGGCCGAGGAATAGGCGGCCCTGTGCTCGGCTACGGCATGTACACCGCTGAGAAACTGACGAACTTGGACCCGGAGACCGGACAGGGATTTCCTTCGCTCGTGTGGACATTTGGCGCGCAGGGAGCTGAAGTTGAGGTAGACGTCGAGACTGGCGATGTGCGAGTGTTAAAAATCGTCTCTGCATTCGACGTGGGGAAGGAAATTAACCCACTCCTCGTAAAAGGTCAGATATATGGCGGCATAGTTCAGGGGATTGGGAGTGCGCTCACGGAGGAATTCATCTACGACACCAAGGGAAGATTGCTCAACAATAATCTGACCGACTACAAAATCTGCAGAATGCAAGACATACCCGATGAATTCGTTTTCATCCCGATAGAAAATCCGCAGCGAAACGCCCCGCATGGAGCGAGGGGAGTCGGCGAACATCCGAGGATATCCATCGAGCCAGCGATCGCTAATGCAATATATGACGCGGTCGGGGTTGACCTCTTCGAAATCCCGATGAGCCGCGAAAAAGTTTGGAAGGCTTTGCGTCCGGAGTGTGTGAGAAATGCCTCTACCTAAATTCGACTATGTCAAACCAAAAACGATTAGGAAGTTGGTCGCGGCTCTGGCGAAGCACAGGGCAGATACAAAAATAATCGCCGGAGGCACCGACTTGGTCGTGCTCCTTCGCGACAAGATTGTCCGACCTAAATACGTGGTCGATATCAAAGGAGTCAGAGATTTGCACAAGCTCTCTTGGAACAAGAATCTCGGGCTCACGATCGGGGCTGCCGTCACTCTGAATGAGCTGCTCGATTCTGACATCGTCAAGCAAAAATTCGGTGCGCTCTGGAAAGCCGCGAACACCCTAGCTGACCCGACGATAAGAAATCGTGCGACGCTCGTGGGAAACATATGCAACGCCTCCCCCGCCTCGGATACAGCTCCAGCGCTCCTGGTGCTGGACGCGAAGGTTGAAATCGTGAACAAGAAGGGCAAGAGGACCGTCGCCATCAATGATTTCTTCAAGGGGGTGAAGAAGACCGCGCTGAAGCCGGGGGAATTCGTGAGGGCGGTGAAGGTGCCAAATCCGCCTGAGGGAGCGAGGAGCGATTACCTCAAGTGGGGGCGGACAGCCGGCGAGGATCTGTCGGTCGTGGGCGTCGCCGCTCTGGTCGCGGACTCCGATGAAAAATTGGTGCGGGTCGCCCTTTCTTCTGTCGCGCCAACCCCTCTGCTGTTGCCGGATGTCGAAAGCGCGTTCAAAGACGGGGGCTCGCTCGACGAAAAAATTGAACGGGCAGTTTCGATCGTCCAAAGCAAGATCTGTCCGATATCGGATGTGAGGTGCTGCAAGGAGTACCGCCTTTACATGGCTGGCGTGCTCACGAGCCGAGTGCTGAAGCAGCTTTTGGGGGTAGCTGATGTCAAGACATAAAATTTCTCTGACGGTGAATAGGCAGCGCTACGATGTCGAGGTCGAGGCGAACCGGACGCTTCTCCAGCTTATCAGGGAGGACTTGGAGATGACTGGGACGAAGTGCGCGTGCGAGAGGGGGGACTGCGGGCTATGCACAGTGCTGCTCGATGGGATCCCGACGAAATCGTGCCTCGTGCTGGCTGTCGAGGCCGATGGCCGTGAAGTCACGACAGTCGAGGGGCTGATTAAGGGAGATGAGCTCAACGCGGTACAGCAAGCGTTCATCAAACATGGGGCGGTGCAGTGCGGCTTTTGTACACCCGCGTTCATCATCGCGGCCACAGCCCTGCTCAAGCGAAACCCGCACCCGACGGAGGACGATATCAAGGAGGCGATGGGCGGAATCCTCTGCAGGTGCACCGGCTACAGGCAAATAATCGACGCGATTCTCGACGCTTCTAAAAAATAAGCTAAACTTTTAACAATAGCAAACAATTTCAAAAAGATGGATATGTCGCCACCAAAGATAAAACAGCTCATCCACAACGGCATCATAATCCCAGCATACGAGCCAAGGGGCTTCAGCATCCACTTCAAGGGGAAGGCACTCGAGCTCACACCAGGGCAAGAGGAGATGGCCGTCGCGTGGGTCAAGAAGTTGAGCACCGACTACGTAAATGACTCGGTGTTCGTTAGAAATTTCGTGAAAGATTTTTCCAACGCTTTGGGGGTCGAAACTTCTTCGATAGAGGACTTTGACTTCTCGCAGATCAAGCACTGGGTCGATGGCGAGAAAGCTGTGAGGGAAAGCATGTCACGCGAGCAAAAGAAGGCGGCAACCGAGGCGAGAAAAAAAATCCGCGAGGCCAACAAGGAAAAGTATGGGTACGCCACCCTCAACGGCGAGCGCGTGGAAATCGGCTACACGGCCGAGCCCTCGAGCATCTTCATGGGGCGCGGAAAGCATCCCCTTCGCGGGAGCTGGAAGCAAGGACCAAAATATGAAGATATTATATTAAATCTCTCACCGGATGCCCCGACCCCGACGCCACCTAGCGGGGGACACTGGAAGGAGAGAGTCTTCGACCCAGAGGGGCTTTGGGTAGCAAAATGGCAGGACAAGCTCGGCGGCGAACTCAAGTACATCTGGCTGGCCGACACCGTGCGCCACAAGCAGGAGCGCGAGATAGAGAAGTACGACAAGGCCAAGGAGCTGGAGGAACTCGTCGGAAAAGTTCGACAGCACATCGAAAAGAATCTGACCTCCGACGACATCAAAAGGCGCAAGGTCGCAACCGTCTGCTGGCTGATCGACAACGTGAAGATGAGGGTCGGTGATGAAAAAGACAAAGACGAAGCCGACACAATCGGCGCGACTACCATCAGGGGAAGCCACGTCAAGATCGATGGCGAGAACGTGAACTTCGACTTTCTGGGGAAGGATTCGGTCAGGTGGCTCAAGACCATCAAGCCGCCGCCCCAAGTCGTGGAAAACCTGCGCTCGTTCATCGGAAAACCGCAGGATGAAATTTTCTCTGGCGTCCGCTCGGAGAAGGTGAACGCTTTCCTCGGCGAGGTGATGCCTGGGCTCACAGCAAAAGTCTTTAGGACGTACCACTCCTCGCGGGCCGTCAAGAAATTTTTGGAGGCCCTTGACATCAAACCCGACGACCTAGAGTTCAAGAAAAAATATGCGGCGATGATGGCGAACCTCGAGGCGGCGATCCTTTGCCACCACAAGCGGAAGCTCCCGAAGAACTGGGCGGAGTCGCTCAAGAAGAAGGAGGAAAGGCTGAGGGCGCTGAAGGCGCAGCTGGCTGATATCAGGAAGAAACCAAAATCGAAGATGCAGAAGAAGAGGGTGGAGAGCCTGTTGAAGAGGATAGAAGAGGCCGAGGTCAAGGTGAAGACGGCCAAAGCGACGCGCGACTACAACCTCAACACATCGCTCAAGAGCTATATCGACCCGCGCCACTTTGTAAAGTGGGCGACGGATGTCTCGTACGACTGGAAGAAGATTTATCCCAAAACTCTGCAGCGAAAGTTCACGTGGGCCGAGGAAAATTCAAATCAGTAGGAAGGCCAAGGCAATATTTTTTCTCTTTCCTTGCGAATGCGCCAAAGATAAAATGCTATAAAGATGGCAACCGCTGCGAGGGCGATGCTGAGCGCTGCGAGGGGCAAATTTACTGACCTGTCCACCTCGTGCCCGCGCTCCACAATTGTAAAGTTGTCCGCGTGTATGTCGAGGTCACCGCCATGCTCGGCGCACGCCATGTGAAAAGTTCCGATCACCTCCACTGTGTCTCCCTCGTGTTTGTAATCGCCGATAAACAAAACGTTTTCAGCATTCTCGGCACTACACCACACTCCTATCGCATACCCCTCGTTATCCAGCAGGTTGACCCACGCGAAATCTCCCCTTGGTATCACCCCGATGACCTCTCCTCTGAAAGTCACGGTCTTGTTATCGAAGCCAGCCGCGTTTTCAAGAAGCGCTCTTCCGGACTCCGTCCTGACGATCCCCGGCGTCAATAGCAAAAAGATTGCTATGAGTAGAAAAATCTTCTTCATTTCCTAATCCCCTTCCTAAGCGCTAAAATAATGAACCCTATCAGCACAAAAATAGCTATTATCTCAAGCTTTCCAGCCCACATCAAAAACATATATGTGACTTTGAGAGTCGCTGGCATGGTCGGGGAGGTGATGCCTGTGCTCAGCCCCACGTTACTCAGAGCAGAAGAGGTCTCGAACATGGAATCTTCTAGGCTGTAGCCATGAGCCACTGTAATCATTGCCCCTACGCTGAAAAGGATGAGATAGCTCAGGGCTATCACGGCCGCGCCCTTTGCCACTGTGTCAGTCAATGGAACATCATCTATGTGATGGAACGATCCCTTCACCACCGCGCTCTTCGGAAGCAGCGCGCGCTTGATGTCTTTCACCAGCGATTTGAAAAGCACCCCGACTCGCAGCAACTTGATGCCTCCCGAGGTGGAGTTCGCGCACCCACCGATCAACATCGATATCGAAAGCATCAATATAGACAACACGGGCCATACGAACATCAGGCTGGATGCGGGAACCGTCTGAAATCCTGTGGTGGTCTGTGCTGAGATCACGTGGAACACGCTTTTCCTGAAGAGGGCTTCACCTGAGGAGTACAAGTTTAACTGCAGCAAGTTTGCCGAAACGAACACGCCAAACACTACCAAGAAAAGCAAAAGAACCCTAACTTCCATATTTTTCAAAATCTCCTTTCTCTTGCCACCCAAAACAGCGTAATGGAGGTTAAAGTTGAGTGCCCCTATGACCATTATCACAATGGCTGCCACCTCGATCCAGACGTTGTGATAGTAAAGCAAACTTTGTGAGCGGACGCTGAAGCCACCAGTGGCATAACCTGTCATCGAGTGATTGAGCCCATCGAAAACCGCGGTACCCGGATCAAGACCAGCATAAACCCCCGCCGCTGTGAAAAGGACGGTGCCGATCACCAGGAAGGTTACCGCAATGCCGATGATTATACGCGAGGTGCGCACGATGCTCGGCCTTATCCCCACGTCCTTGGCTTCCCCCTTGAAGGCGAGAACCGAACTCATCTCCGTGGTCCCCAAAATTGAAAGAGAAACAACGATTATGCCGATGCCGTCCCCCAAGAACTGCAAGAAATGCCTGAGAAAATTGATGCTGCGGGAGAGGTGGTCTATGTCGGTCACCAGAGTGAGGCCGGTGCCTGTGAAGCCGCTGATGCCTTCAAAGCTTGCGTCCAAGTAAGAGGTGGTGGCGTTTGCCAACCAAATCGGGATGCTTGCCAGAAGGGGCGCGACAAGCCAGATGAGCGCGGCCATAACTAAAGCATGCTTCAACTCCATCTCTTTTTTCGTCTTGAGAAAGTGGTACAGAAGGCTGCCACAAATAAATGAAATGGCGATACCGACGAGGAAAAACGGGATGACGTCGAATTCCCCGTAGAACACCGCGACTATAATTGGCAGGAACAAAAGTACTCCTACTAAGTAAACTATTTTGCTCATGCTGTATCCGATGACTTTCAGGTCATCCTTGGTCAAAGGCAGTATCACAATCACACCCTAGGTTACTGACTTGTGTACGCAAGTAGCACACAGATTGCCAAAGTGACTCCCATCACTATCAAGGTTAGGCCAACTTCGCTGAAAATTCCCGCTATAAAATCAAAGTTTTTTTTCAAAAACGCTCGAAGGCTAAACTCCCTCAGCCCCATATCATCCCTTCAAAAGATTCACAACTTTACCAATAGCATTTTCCTTGCCGATCAACGCGATGATATCACCCGGCTTTATCACGGTGTCGCCATGCGGTATTATAAGCTTGCCACCGCGGTAAATGGCGGCAAACACGCATTCCAACGGCAGCGAAAGGTCTTTGATCCTCTTGCCCGCAACTTTGGAGTCCTCCGGCACGGTGACCTCCACCGCCCTCGTGATGGTTTCGGAAATCAATATGGAAGTGGTGCCGGGCAGGGCTATCGCATTTTCGAACACCATCGAGGCCACGTGCGCTGGGCTGACGATCAGATCTATGCCCATGCCGCGCACCATCTGCGCCCTGTTGCTGTCCTCGACGCGCGCGAGGACCAGGGGCACCCTGTACGAGTATTTTGCGAGCTGGCACGCGACGATGTTTTCGTTGTCGCTTCCGGTCACGGCGACGAACACATCGGCCATCTGGATCTTCGCCTCCTCCAGCGTCTTCTTGTCGCTGGCGTCCCCGTGGATGACGAGCGCGTTTATATCGGACGAAAGCTTCTCGCAGACGGTCTGGTCCTTCTCGATGACCACTATATCCTTGCCAGTGGGCTCCAGCACCTTGGCCAGATGTGAGCCTACCCTGCCGCCCCCGGCGATGATGATGTAACTTGCCTTTTTCATGACCTTCACCTGTTAAATCATACCATTTGGCGGGGATAAAAAACATATCTATCGACGGAAAAGCCTTGATTTGCGCAAGGTTTTAGATCAAGCATTACGTAGAGTGTACCGTGTGTTGTTATGAAGCTGGAACTAGTATTCGAAATAGCAACTAATTACAAAAGTTTTTCACAACGAGCACGAGTCTTGACTGAAAGATGGGCTCTAGAGAATTTGTACTGTCCTGCTTGTCCATCCGACGAATTGACCCCCACAGCTGCCGGAACGCGAGTCGTTGATTTTATTTGCCCAAGTTGTGCTGAGTCCTACCAACTAAAGAGCAAGAGGCACTCATTCGGAAATCGTGTTATGAATTCCGCCTACAAACCAAAAATTGAAGCCATACGTGCCGGAACTATTCCAAACTTTCTCTTTCTTCAATACGATCCCGTAGTGTTAAAAGTATCAAATCTTTTCGTGGTGCCGAAACATTTCATTTCACAATCGATAGTCGAACGGCGGAAACGTCTCAGCGAACGTGCTAGAAGACATGGTTGGATTGGCTCAAACATTCTCTTGGGAAACTTGCCGTCGGATGCACGGATTCCAATTGTCGAAGATGGGCATGAAATATCAAAATCTATGGTTAGGGATTCATGGAACCGATTCCTGTTCTTGCGTGAACAATCAGTTCACTCCCGTGGCTGGTTAGCGAATGTGCTCGCATGCGTTAGACAATTAGACAGAAAAATGTTCACACTCGCCGATGTCTACACATTTGAAAAACAACTTGCAAAACTCCACCCTATGAACAAACACGTTCGCCCCAAGATTCGCCAACAGCTGCAAGTCTTGCGAGATTATGATATTGTTGAGTTTTTAGGCAAAGGCACCTATAAGATCAAGAAACTTTAAATGCTACTCTTTAGATTAGATCGGATTGTGTATCCAAATGCTAACATGTCCAGAGTGTAGCTTTGATTCTCTAAAGAAAATTAGGAAATATAAATGGGAGTGCGAAAGTTGTGGGACATCGTTCAATTTCAAAAAGCTGCGAAATGCATTAGATACACTCGTGGGTTGTCAATTCTCAGAAGATTTCATCGACGAGCTTTTGAGCGATGCTACACCAAAAGCGGCACCCCAATTCGGTGAACGTGCTTGGAGATGGATTGGAAAGCACGGTATTCTATACACTTTCGACATCGGAAACAGTTGGCACCTTGTGATAAAGGGTCAAAAAACATCTGCTAACCCATAATCTTCCTTATGAACCTCTCGGGCTCAGACGGCGTGATCAGGTACCGCTTCCCCTCTTTTGTCGTCATCATCACGGCATCTCGAAGGTTCGTGATTATCGACCGCACCCAGCCGACGTTCGGCACGTAGAACCACCCGCAGTAAAGGCTCGCCCCGACCCTGAAGTGCGCGGGCACCATGACCCGCTCGGCCTTGACGATGTCCTTTATCCTCACCTCTATCCTCGCGAAAGGCGAGCGAGCGCGGAGGACCCCCTGCTCGATTGTGTATCTGGTTTCGAAGAGGCTGCCCGTTATCCAGACCACAAACATGGATGCGAGGAACAGCGGGGCGAGGGTGGCGATCCTGACATTCAGCTCGGGCGGGTTGAGGTAGAAGTAACCGCACAGGCCGAAGAAGGCAGAGAGCATGAAGATTGTTACGCCTACGTACATCCCGCCTATCCACCTGCTTATGTGTGGTTTGATGACGAACTCCGACATGGTGCCACCCAAGAATTTCAAATGTTCCTTCGTTATAAAAGACCTCGCCCGACGGCTTTGCTACTAAACTCCAATTTTACTACTGACTTGCGAACAACATCTAAGCTAAAAGGTATATATGTAAAAAAG
>Ga0172364_10004979_pt1 | contig 10572 bp, 10 predicted proteins | sample LakKivSesite10cm_FD_114545 | JGI IMG/M metagenome (GOLD analysis project Ga0172364, IMG submission 114545) | Sediment microbial communities from Lake Kivu, Rwanda - Sediment site 10cm | ecosystem: Environmental > Aquatic > Freshwater > Lake > Sediment | place: Rwanda: Western Province, Lake... | reverse complement strand
TCCATCCCGGCTGGCTTCGTTGCTCGTCGTCGCAATACGTCGAGTATTCCTCCTCCTCGCGCCTCGCCAGCCGGGCGCCTCGACCGCCCAAATTCACACATCTATCTTCTCGCGGGTCCTTACGGGCACTTGCCGCTGGTTATCTGCGAGCTGTTGCTGCCGTCCGGCGAGCAGCCCGCGGGCAGCGTCTGGCTGTCGCCGTTGGCGCAGTCAATCCGGACCGCGCCGTCCCCTCCCACGGGCCTGCCCTTCGCGACGACCTCACCCTTCGGGTCGATCCAGACGAACGAGCCGGAGCTCATGTCCGTATTGAAGTCGAATTGCACGATGTAGCACTGCTTCCCCTTCCTGGTGACCGACATCGCGCCGGTGAAACTGCCGGTCGGCAGGACCGACATCTTGATGGCTTCGTCAACGCCGTTTTCGCAACACAGCCTGGACAGGACCTCTGTACCGGTAACGGAGGAATCCTCCCGGATGCACGGCCCCGCGGCGTTGCAGTCGCGGATGAGATCCCACAGGCACGAGACATAGGCGCATCTTCCGATCACGCCACCGCCCGCGCCGCCGGTGGCGATGGGCCGCGTGCCGCCCGTGCCTGCCCTGCCGCCGGTGCCGAAGGGCCAGTTGCCGCCGGTCCCCGGGCCGCCGCCCGTGACAAAGGGCCGGGTGCCGCCGGTACCGGGCCTGCCGCCCGCTGCGACCGTGTTGCCACCAACCCCGCCGATCACGAAGGTGTATCCCCCAGTGCCGCCGGTCGGGACGGCGTACCCGCCGGTGCCGCCGGTTATGGCATAGGTTCCACCTTGCCCGCCAGTTCCGAACCCGGTGTGTCCTCCGCTTCCGCCCTGTCCTCGGGCAACCGGCGGCTCATCTTCGTCCGGTTCGAACCCCATAGTGCTGCGAGCCCCGCAGGCCGCGACGGAAGCCCCGAGCACGATGAGGGCGACAGGGCCAAGAGAAGCCAAATGATGCGACGTGTTCTTCATCGTGTCTGCCTTCAGCGCTTGCCTTCGGTAATGCCAGCATATCAGCTCGGGTGGTTGCAGGCGCGAGGTTTCCCGCGGTGATTCGCCCTTGCTGGCCATGGTTCCTGGCGAGCAATTCTACGTTGGACTACGTGCGCGTGACATGGTCAAACTCCGCTTTCCGATGCAAGTTGTGCACGAGCGCACAGCCGAGGAATCTGCGCCTCGCCGACATTCATCCCAAATCCCATGCAGCTATTCACCAGGGTCCGCACCGATCTCGGCACGTTGGCTGTCGTTTACGGCGAACGCGGCGTGACGCGGGTGATCCTGCCGCGCACGGATTGGGGCGAGGCCGACGCGGCCGAACTGGCCGAGGCGCACGAGGCGGCGCGACCCGCGCGCGCCATCTCGGCTCTCGCGGCCGCCTTGCAGCGCCACCTGCGCGGCGAGGCGCAGGATTTCTCGGGCGTGGCGCTCGATACCCGCACGGTTCCGCACTTCCATCTGCGCGTGCAGCGCGCGGCCCAGACGATCCCGCCCGGCCAGACGCGCACCTACGGCGAGCTGGCGGCGCTGGTGGGCACGCCGCGTGCCGCGCGCGCCGTGGGCCGGGCCATGGCCACGAATCCTTGGCCCATCATCGTTCCCTGCCATCGGGTGTTCGCTCGCTCCGGTTTTGGCGAGTATTCCGCGGGCGCCGGCGTGCATACCAAGCTGCGCCTGCTCTGGCGCGAGGGTTACCGCGGCCGGACCTCCAACGTGGCCTTCGACGAGCACACCGCCCGCGAGCACCTGCGGACTGCCGATGCGCACTTGCGGCAGCTGATCGACCGCGCGGGGCCGTTCACCTTGCAGGCCGTCGCGCCACACGCGCTGCGCTCGCTGTCCGACGAGGACATCATCGACCGCCTGACCCGTCACCACCGCGTCGGGCTTGGGCAAGCGCAGATGCTGCTCCTGTTCTACTTTGGCCGGCCGAACATCCTGCCCGCGTCGGATCCGTTGTTACGCCGGGGGTTCGCGCTCACGTACCGTGTCCGAGCCGGCGCGAAAGCAATCGCAGACGCCGCGCGCGCCTGGTCGCCCTACGCCTCGGTGGCGAGCTGGTACCTCTGGCGCGCGGTGGAATTGGGGCGGACGGCGCAGATGTGAGCCGGACATGTGCTACCACTTAGGCGTGCAAGCGACCAAGCAACGCGTGAGGGATCTTCTCGAGCGGCTGCCCGACGACTGCAGCCTCGATGATGTTGTCTATCACCTGTACGTCATTCAAAAAATCGAGGCTGGGCTTGCCGACGCTGAAGCCGGCAGGCTCATCCACGATCGTGTCGAGCAGATCCGGTGGCCTGCCGTCGCTAGCTACCCGACGTAGCCAGTCACCAGGACGGACACATGCGAGGTCGAGGTCCACTACGAAGGGCACCCCTGGACAGAGTGCGTGGAGGACATGGAACTGCAGATGAAACGATGCTGCGCGGTCCTCACCGAGTTCGGCGGCCACGCGAATTGCGAACGGGGCTACCCAGCCCGCCAGCGTCTCCGCATCCTGTTTGACCCCTGGCCATGGCATCGAGACAAGGTTGGCATCGGCGATCTGGTTCACCAGCGCGACCGTGAGAGTACGTGGGCCCACGGGCTCGAGAAGGCCGAGCGACAATGAGAAACGAGTGCCGTCATCCCAGCTTTCACGCACCTCGTACCGAACCCGCATCTCCGCAAGATGGCGCAGGACGGACTCCTGGGTTGGCATCCGCGTCCCCTCCCCGCACAAGGAGGCCTGCCAAAGAGAATGGTTCACGGACGGTGGAACTATGGGCGTTTCCATGGGGATGGTCCTCGAAGCTCACGGCCATTCTACCTGGGTTCACGGCTTCGACGATGGACGAGCGTAAGAAGGACAAGCGCCCGGCCCGGAGGATGTGGCGGCTGTGTGGAGGTGCATCCACCTGGGCGCGAAGGGGCGTTTTCGGGCGTCCTCGACAGGGGTGGATCGTCATCGGGCTTTGGCGGGGCCGATGGTTTCGATTAGGAGGAGGATCTCGACGGCCATGGTGTAGTAGAGGTCCGGGGCGTTGTCCCTCAGTCGATAGCGGAATCCACCGCACCGCCGTCGAGCGCGCCCGCATCCACGAACCCCGCATCCACGAACCCCGGATCCACGACGCTGGCATCGTAGCCAGCGCACATCTCGTCGCCGAAGGAAACTTGTATCACCCGCTGGGCGAACTCCCATCGCTGGAATTTGAAGGAATCCGCCTGGGATTTGGGGCAGCAATTGGAGTTGTCGGAGCAGTGTTGTCTCGTGCTTCCTGCCTCGTACCAGACCATCGTGACGGTGACGGTCACGCAGTGGCCGTCGAGCGAAATCACCCGGATGGTGCATGGATCGCTCGTCCCTGCCGCATAGCCACTCTGCTGCATCGGCGTGTATCGTTCGATGGTTACTGCGTGGTTTTTCGCTGCCGCATCAACTGGCAATTGTCCTGGTATCACCCTGCAAGAACCTTGAACCACCTCGACCGCGGCGATGGAAAACGAGCCGTCGAGTGTCTGGATCGTCATCGACGGTCGGGAAATAGGATCGAGGTGTCCCGGACAAACAATCTCTTCACCGCCGCATGAAGCAACCAAGCTCGGCAGCATCGCACCCAAGATCAGCAACCGGCTGCACATGGGACGACTTTATCACTTTGCATCTCGCGCCCTTGCGCCAAACGTCTCCGACGCGTTGTGCTTGGGCTTGACGAAACGACGCAGATCACGGATACTGAACATTCGTCCAGGACATGCGCCCGCCTGCCTCAAAACCAGCCGATGGTCCGGCCACCTTGTGGGTCGGCACCTCGGGTTATTCCTACCCGGAATGGGTCGAGGCCGGGATCTATCCGCCGGGCACCAAGGCCGGGCAGATGCTGCCGCTCTACGCGCGCGAGTTTTCCACGACCGAGCTCAACTACACCTGGTACCAGATGCCGCGCGCCGAGGCGGTCGAGCGCCAGCGCGAGCTGGTGCCGCCGAATTTTTGCTTCTCGGCCAAGCTCACCCGCACCCTGACCCACGAGGTCGACGCCAAGGCGTGGAAAACCGAGGCGGAAAAATATCGGCTGGGCATCGCGCCGCTTGTGCAATCGCGCCAGCTTCTCGCCATCCTGATCCAATTCGGCGCGAGCTTCGATCGTGCACTCAAGCACCGCTCGTATCTCGGGGCGCTCTTGTCCGAATTGCAGGATCTGCCGCTCGCGGTCGAGTTCCGCAACGCCTCGTGGGCCAACGACAAGGTCTTCGCCGAGTTGGAAAAGCGGCACGTCACCCTGGTGACGGTAGACGAGCCTGAGCTGCCGGGGCTCTTCCCGTCCCTCGACGTGGTGACCAACCCCGAGCTTTTCTACGTTCGTTTTCACGGCCGCAATGCCCTCGGTTGGCGCTCGGGCAAGATGGCCACCCAGTTCGACTACGATTATTCCGACGACGAGCTTGCGACATGGATGGACCGGCGCCTGCGCCGCTTGCTCGAAGCCGCGAAAACCGGGGGGCTCTTTTTCAACAACCACGTGCGCGGCCAGGCGCCGCGCAATGCCCGGCGCCTCATCGAGCTTCTGCAAAAGGCCGGCTTGCTGGCAGCGTAAGCGTGTGACCCATGAACCCGCGCGACATCATCCACCTCAATGTCGCCGACTTCGCGGTCGCGGTCGAGCGGGTGGTGGATGCGCGCCTGCGCGAGCGGCCGGTGGTCATCGCGCCCGAGGGTGCCGCGCGCGCCGCCGTGTTCGACATGAGCGACGAGGCCTTCCAGCACGGCGTGCGCAAGGGCATGGCCCTGGCGCGGGCGCGGCGCTTGTGCCGCGACCTCGTGGTCATCCCGCCCCACGCCGATCGCTACGAGCAGGCCATGCGCGATCTTCTGGCGCGCGCCCTGCCCTATTCGCCGCTCATCGAGATGACCGACACGAACGGCCACCTGTTCATCGACGCCACGGGTACGCACCGCCTGTTTGGCCCGGCCTACGACGTGGCCTGGCGCATCCGCAAGGCGGCGCGCCGCGAGCTGGGACTCGACCCCATCTGGTCGGTGGCGCACAACAAGCTTCTGGCCAAGGTGGCCAGCCGGGTGGTGAAGCCGGCCGGGGAATACATCTTGGAAGAAGGGCAAGAGCAGGCCTTCCTTGCGCCCTTGCCGGTGGCGCTCGTGCCGGGGCTCGACGAGGGCGATTTGCTTCGCTTGCGTGAATTTCGCCTCGACCGCGTGGGCCAGGTGTTGGCGTGGACCTTGCCTCAGCTCGAAGTGGTGTTCGCGACGCGCGGCCGGCTCGTCTACGAATCCATGCGCGGCGTGGACGAGTCGCCGGTGCTGCCCGTGGGGCAAGAGCGCCCCGAGATCAGCGCCGACCACGACTTCGGCAACGACAGCAACGACGTCGCGACCCTGCACGCGGCCCTCTTCGCGCTGGTGGAAACATCGGGTTACCAGCTACGCCAGCGGCGTTTGGCGGCCGGTCGGCTCGGCCTCGTGCTCGACTATTCCGACGGCCTGCGCGTGGCCCGCCAGGGCGGCATCGCACCCGCCTCGGCCAACGACCAGCGCCTGTTCGCGGCGGCCAAGCTGGTGCTCGAGCGCGCCTGGACCCGCCGCGTGCGCATCCGCCACCTGCGCCTGCGCCTGCAGCGTCTGACCTTCCCGCCCGCGCAGCTCGATCTGTTCGAAGATCGGAAGCAGCCTGCTGGCGAGCGGCTCATGCAATCGCTCGATGCCATCCGCGGCAAATTCGGGACCGCGGCCGTGTGCTACGGACGCGGGCTGGGGGAGGCAATGAATTGAACCACAGAGAACACAGAGAACACAGAGAACACAGAGACGGAAGGGAGAGGAAAAGGGTTCCGGATCTAGATCCGAACCCTTTCTTTCTCGTCCGTCTCTGTGTCCTCTGTGTCCTCTGTGGTGAAAATCTTCATCAGCCATGACTCCGCTCGTGGTTCGATCGCATTGCTCATTGATGTGGGGCACCTCGCCGCCCGAGCACCTGCCGGCAGCGGCGCAGAAGCATGGCTACCGGCGGGTCGCGCTCACCGACACCGACAACTTGTACGGGCTGTGGCCGTTCCTCGCCGGCTGTCGCGAGCAAGGCATCACGCCCATCGTCGGTGCCGAGCTGACCGAGCCGGGCTCGCAGCGCCGCGTGGTGTGCCTGGTCGAAGACGACGACGGCTACCGCAACCTGTGCCGCCTCATCACCCGGCGACATTGCCGGAAGGATTTCGCCCTCGATCGCGACGTGCCCGCGCTGGCGAAGGGGCTTTACGTGCTGGCGCCGAGCGCGGAGTTGCTCGCGCCGCTTCACGAAGCCGGCGTCGCGTTGGCCGCCGCCCTGCCCCGCCGGCCGTCACCGACGGCAGCCAAGGCGCGCAGCGAGGCGCGCCGATTGAATGTGCCCGCGGTGGCGGTGCCTTCGAGCTTCTTCTTGGTTCCCGATGACCACAACATCCACCGGCTTCTGCGCGCCATCAGCCGCAACACCAGCCTTTCCCGGCTCACACCTGACGACCTTGCGCCGCCCTCCGCGTACCTGACGCCGCCCGCGCACTACGAAAGTCGCTTCGACATCTGGCCGGAGACCCTGACGGCGAGCGACGCCATCGCCGAGCGGCTGACGTTTTTCGGCCCCAAGCTCGGCCTGGTCATGCCGCCATGGCAAGAGGCCTCGGGGCGACCGAGCTGCGAAATCCTGCGCGAGCGCTGCTACGCCGGCGCCCGCAAGCGCTACGGCGGCGAGCTGCACGAAACCGTGGTCGACCGCATCGAGCACGAGCTCGCCACCATCGAGCGTATGGGATTTTCTACCTACTTTCTCGTCGTGGACGAAATCGTGAAGCGTTCGCCGCGCATTTGCGGCCGCGGCAGCGGTGCCGCCTCGATCGTGGCCTATAGCCTCGGCATCACCAACGTCTGCCCGGTGAAGTTCAACCTCTACTTCGAACGCTTCTTGAATCCCGGGCGCAAGGATCCGCCCGACATCGACGTGGACTTCGCCTGGGACGAACGAGATGCGATCCTCGCCACCGTGCTCGACGAATTCCGCGGCCGGAGCGCGATGGTCGCGTGCTTCGCCAACTTCCAGCCGCGCATGGCCATCCGTGAGACCGCCAAGGTCTTCGGCCTTGCCGACGCGGAAATCGGACAGGTGTCGAAGCGCCTGCCCTGGTTCTGGCGCGAGGTCGGCAACGAGGAGGATGATTTGCTGAATAGGCTGCGCGACTTGCCGGAACTCAAAGACCTCGATTTTCCCGAGCCCTGGCCCGAGATCCTGCAACTCGCCCAGCGCCTGATCGGGATTCCCCGCCACATCTCCGTGCACCCGGGCGGCGTGGTCATCACCCCCGAGCCCATCGACAGCTACGTGCCGGTGGAAATGGCGCCGAAAGGCGTGCCCATCATTCAATGGGAGAAGGACGGCGCCGAAACCTCGGGCCTGGTGAAGATCGATCTGCTCGGCAATCGCAGCCTCGGCGTGATTCGCGACGCCGTGGCCAACCTGCAAGAAAACGGCATTCCCTTCCAAGAAGACGGCTGGGAGCCCGAGGACGACCTCGCCACCCAGAAGCGCATCGCCGCCGGCGGCACCATGGGGTGCTTCTACATCGAAAGCCCGGCCACGCGGCTTCTGCAACAGAAGGCCGGCCGCGGCGACTACGCGCACGTGGTCATCCACAGCAGCATCATCCGCCCGGCCGCCAACAAGTGGATCCACGAGTACCTGCGCCGCTTGCACGGCGGCGCCTGGCAACCGATTCACCCGCTCCTTGCCGGCGTCCTCGACGACAACTACGGCATCATGGTCTACCAGGAAGACGTGGCCAAGGCGGCCATGGCACTGGCCGGCTTCGACCACGTCGAGGCCGACGGCCTGCGCAAGGTGATGAGCAAGAAGGATCGCGAAAAGCGCTTGCCCGACTATTTGCGCCGCTTCATCGCCGGCGCGCGCGCCCGCGGGGTTTCCACCGAGCAGATCGAGGCGGTGTGGGAAATGATCCTCTCCTTCGACGGCTATTCCTTCTGCAAACCGCACAGCGCCTCGTACGCGCGCGTGTCCTTCCAGGCCGCGTACTTGAAGACGCATTTCCCGGCCGAATTCATGGCCGCCGTGATCAGCAACCAGGGCGGCTTCTATTCCACCGCGGCCTATGTCTCCGAAGTCCGGCGCCTCGGCGTGCGCGTGCTGCCACCCGACGTGAACGAAAGCGACATCCGCTGGAAGGGCCAAGGCTCTTCTCTTCGCGTCGGCTGGCTGACCCTGCACCACGTGAGCGAAGAGACCCGCACGCGCATCGTCGCGCGTCGGCCCTACCGCGACCTGGTCGATTTCCTCGAACGCGTCCGCCCCGACGAGGAAGAGGCGCGCGTCCTCATCCACGCTCGCGCCTTCGACGAATTGCACGCCAACGAAAGCCACGCGGCCCTGCTCTGGCAGATCGCGGCCTTCCGCAGAAGCGCCGCCGGCCGCAAGTCGCAGGATCTGTTTTCACGCGGAGCCGAAGTTCCGCGCCCGGCGCTTCTTCCCGACGATCCGCGCGCCCGTCTGCAGGCGGAGATGCAAGCGCTCGGCTTCTTGTGCGACTTCCATCCCATGGAGCTTTGCAAGGACGCCGTCCGTCGCCGCCATGTCGTCAAGGCCGTCGACATTGCCCGCCACAAAGGCCGCCGCGTGCGCTGCGCGGGCTTTCTCGTCACCGGCAAGGTCGTGTCGACCCTGCAAGGCGAGCCCATGGAATTCATCACCTTCGAGGACGAAACCGGCCTTCTCGAATGCACCTTCTTCCCCGAGACCTACCGCCGCTTCTGCCACATGCTCGACCACCACCGCCCCTACTTCATCGAAGGCAAGGTCGAAGAAGACTACGGCGCCTTCACCCTCACCGTGGATGCCGTCAGCAAGATCGACGTCGCACGGACCTATGCTATCGTGCAACCCGATGAGCGAGCTTCCGCTTCACTCCAACGATTCGAACGGTAACGTCGATCGTGCTCAGATCGAACGCATGCTCGCGCTATCGCCCGTCGAACGCCTCCGGGAAGTGGAAGACTGGGTGAACGGAATCACCGAGCTACGGGAATTGCAGCAGCGGGAACGGGATCTTGGCGAAGTTCGTTGAGGCGCTCCAGCTTCTCGCCCGTGCGCGGGTGGATGCGATATTGGTCGGCATGTTGTCCGCCGCGATGCGAGGGGCGCCCGTCACCACGTTCGATATCGACATCGTGCACCGACGGACACCAGAAAACGTCGACCGGCTGCTCGGAGTGTTGCTGTCCATCGATGCGGTGCACAGAGGCGACCCCCGGAAGCTGGCCCCAGCGGCAGAGAGGCTCCTCGGCCCCGGGCAGCAGTTGTTCTCCACGCGCCTCGGCGACATCGATTGCTTGGGGGCGCTCCACGACGGCGAAACCTACGACGATCTCCTGCCAGCGTCCGATGCGTTGCCGCTCGGGGACGGCCTCTCGCTGCAAGTCGTGCGACTGGAGAAGCTGATCTCGATCAAGCGGGCAGCGGCGCGCCCCAAGGATCTCGCGGCGCTCCCGCTGCTTGAAGAAACGCTCCGCATTTCCGGCTGCGCTCTCGCCCAGCACCCGAGAGAATGAACCCTTCGCCGCGTTCTGCCGTGGGAAGGACGTGCCCCGCGTGGCCGCCTACTGCTTCGCGCCGCGCTCTACGCAAAGGGATTCTCGATGTGCACGCCCTCCACGGTGCGGCCGTGCTGCAAGTCTTCCGACAGAAGTCGAGGGCAGCCAGCGGCTTTCGCACAGCGGATGACCAGGCAGTCCCAGAAGGAAAACCCATAGAGGCGGTGCAGTTTGATGGCCTCGACAACGTGTTCGACGTCGATGGCCAGCACGGTCATCGACGCCAGCAGCTCCACCTTTTCTTGCGCGATCTCCGCCGGAACCCCCAGTTTCTTGGTTGCGACCACGAAGTACTCCTGCAGCACCTGCGTGGAGAGCACGCCGTTGCCGTTGCCGAGCGCGGCCTCGATGATCTGGCGGGCCTTGTCACGCTTGGCGCCCGCATCCTCATCGTCGGCGTAGATGAGAACGTTGGTGTCGATGAAGACGCGGCCCTTCAAAGCCGGCCCTCGTAGGCTTCGTCGCGCGAAATCTTGCGGCCGCCCGAGCGGCCGGGATGGGAAGCCCAAAGACGGCGGAGCTCCTCCGCCACCGCCGTCCCGCTCCGCCGACCCGCAACGGTTTCCAGGTGCCTCCGGATGATGTCGTTCAGGGTCGTTCCCTCGCGCTGCGCTACCATCCGTGCCCGGGCGGCCAACTCATCTTCTATGGAGATAGTCACGTTCATATAACACAGCATACGTGTACACTGCTTACGTGTCAAGACATAGCACTTACTTGTTACTACCACGCTTACCGTCACGGCTACTCACGCCAGGATAGACCATTTTACGTAGTATCGTAAAATGGTCTTGACCGATTTGCGATGCTACTTCCTCTACCACCTGCATCCCCTCTCGGTGGCCGAGGTCATCGATCCCTCGCTGCCCACGACGCCCACGCGACCGCCGCGAGAGCTGGCCGAGGTGGAGTGGAACGCGCTCTGGGAGC
>Ga0172364_10004978_pt1 | contig 10572 bp, 23 predicted proteins | sample LakKivSesite10cm_FD_114545 | JGI IMG/M metagenome (GOLD analysis project Ga0172364, IMG submission 114545) | Sediment microbial communities from Lake Kivu, Rwanda - Sediment site 10cm | ecosystem: Environmental > Aquatic > Freshwater > Lake > Sediment | place: Rwanda: Western Province, Lake... | reverse complement strand
GCTACTTTTTATGGCTCGGTAGACCAACTGGCAGGAGTCGATTCGCTCAAAACGAATACAGTGTGGGTCCGAATCCCACCCGGGCTACTTGACAATTTTTCGTTTTCGTGTATAATAAGAACATGGAGCGGTGAGAACGCTCGACGCAAAAGTTTCTCTCGGCTTATCGCTGTGCCCCAACCCTAGAGAACAGCGAAACATACATCAGGTTTCCAAGGCGGAACTAGGTTTTCATAAGACTTTAGGCATGTGGTTCGAGTCCACTATCTGATACTGTGGCTAACGCCACTTATATATCGCAGGGTAGAGAAGTCTAGCCGTTCTCGCTTGTTTCATATGCAAGAAATCGCAGGTGCGAATCCTGCCCCTGCTACTGTGAGTTCGCGTTTATTGGGAGTTAGTGTAACGGTAGCACAAATGGCTCTGAACCATTTAGTTTACGTTCAAATCGTAAATTCCCAGTTGTTTCAGAGTCAATTTGGGTCAATGTAGCTTATGGGGATTGTACTTGGCGCTACTCTTATAAGGTAGCCAGCAGAAAATGCCGGGTGGTCCTGAGTGGTTCGATTCCACCAATCCCTACTGTGGTAATATGAGGTGCTAGTTGTGAGTACCCGATAAATGGGAAAGCAACTGGGGACTACCCTCACTAAGGACTTGACGGCTGGCTTGGACCAGTGCGGTTGAGTCTGCTTTAGTCGGCACTTAGTAAAGTATTACCTAATAACTGGGGTACGCTTAGAACCAGTATAAAAAAAGAGCACTTGCCTTTGTCCATAGTTGGGAGCTTAGTTTTGTAAACTGAGTAACAGGGAGCGTAACCCTGCATCGGCTCTGCTTGGTATAGAAATATATATAGAAGGTAACCTAGCGGCCTAGGAAGCCGGTTTGAACCCGGTTGCGTGTAACAGCGTGGGGCTCGACACCTCTACCTTCTGCTTAAGAGAATTCTATTATGGAGGAAAAAATGAACGGTAAAGCTCTTTTTTGGGTAGCTGTGCTTTTGGCTGTAGTATTTGCCGCGTTTGGAGGAAAATCGGGTAACACTGTTTCATCTTCTTCTACAAATAGCAGAGAATATGATTATGTTAAGCAAAGAGTGAAAATGGAAGGCTATAGCGACAGAGAAGCCGGGCAAGTCGCCGATGCTATTATTAAGTTCCACAATGCACAATAATTATTCCGGGTGGTTTCATGGGAGATATTGTACTGGGATACTGGGGTGTCTGTAAAACACTCGCTACGGCTAGATAGGTTCGATTCCTATATTTCCCACTTTGTCAGATGGTCGTATTGCTAGCAACCAAAAATATACCATAGTCTGACAATGCATTACGGAGGGAGGACGCTGGTGTCCTAACGAGTCTTTGAAACTCGCACCTGTTAACCAGGCCATACGTTCGATTCGTATCTCCGTAGCTCGTGGTATACCTAGGCATTGGGAAACCCCTAATGAAGCAAGATAAACTTGCTATACCACAACCAATATGCGGCGAATCCTACATGGGGGTTGATAAGGTGTCTTATGATACCCGCCGCAGCGTATAGAGTTTGGTTCAGCAGAGCTAGACTTATACCCCGCAGGTCATAATTGGCTTGTCGGGGTTTTTTTATTGACTTGTCCCACCAAATCGCCAGACTTCGCTTGCTGTGGCCATCCTGCGACTTTGATTGATTGGCTTGTACACCAACCTTAACAGACTCCCCTATATTGCCAGACTTAGCAAAAACTCGCTTGCTGTCGCTATCGTGCTACCGGGGAAATTTGGGCGGGACAGAATGGGTAAGATAGGCACCCTAGAATAGTACGTAAGTCCTTATTCGTCGTAACTCATTATACTATAAGGATTATCGGCGTCAAGCGTTAAGTTCTTGAGGCGAAAGGGGTTAGGGTGTGGCACGCGAATTGCGGCCCGCCGCCGCCGCGTAAACCCTTACACGGCAACGGGTTAGGTTAACGATTAATAATCTGGCTAGCTATTTCTGTAATAACAGCACAACAAAACGCTAGCAGATAGAACGTACACCAAACTGCATACCATACCAGCGGAATCGCCGCAACATACAACAACCACACAGGGGCGGTTGAATAGTATAGAGCGGCAAACAAGAGAAGATAGACAAACAACATAGTTTACCTAGTTAATTGGTGTCGAATTTATCCAAGTTACCACAACAAACACAAGTATCCCAACTGCACAAACCCATCCAAGAATTGACATATGTTCTCCCTATATAGACAAGAAAAGGGGGCAGTGGCCAATTCCCCCACCCCCATTTTTCTTACCTACTAGGCGGAAGCGGTTTCGTCCTCCGTTTCCTTCGCAGCGGCCTTTGCCTCACGTTCGGCATTCTTGGCCTTCTGGCGGTCAATAGCAGCCTGAGCCTCCTCAACCGTGATACCCTTGGCCTTGGCAATCAGCTCAAGGTTAAGTTCCGGCGTTTGAGTGGTTCCGCCGTTGCGACCGAAATACTTCAGCGGCCAACCGTTCGACCGCATATTCGAGCAACGCTGCTCAAACGATGCGGGCTTCAACCCAACCGCAGCGATTGCGTCCTCACGGGTTTCCGCAGCTTCGTGACGCTCAAAGAACACCTCGTTCGACAAATGCTTTGCACGATTTCCCATAACTCAACTCTCCAATTTCAAAATTCAAACTTTGTGGGCCGCAGGAACACCCCGCTGTCACCCGTCCTTTTGTTTCCTCATTATACTATAGTTATCGGTTTTGTCAAGTGTCTGGCTTAACTAATTTTTCGGCCAGACTGTTTTATCATTCCGAACGTCCACCAGTTCCACAAGCCGCCCAACCATCTGGCGATGATTCTTACAGGGGACATAGAACGCCTCGTATTGGCGTCCGCGAATCGTGATGATTTCAGATTTCATTGTACCATTTTCCTATCATTTGTCAAGTGACTTTCTTAATCAACCCATTTTCCATCGTGACTTCGGCATACCATTTGCGATTAGTATACGCACACGGTCCGACAACACAAAACTTGCCGTCAGACTTATACTCCTGCCCGAACATCGAAGTCTCAACATACCGTAGCGGTTTCCCGATTGCAGACTTGAGTTCCTTCTTCGTCTTGTACGATGCACCCATCATGCGTAATTACCTCAATTTCACAATTTGTTTCAAACCAGACTTTCGCACCACACGAAAGCGGCTTATCAGGCGAGTAGACAAAGCGCCCGACTTGTATGCCATTATACCATATAACGGCTTCGTGTCCATACCGATTCTCACGATAATTTTTAATCGTCAGAGCCGGATTGCGTTCGCCATTTTTAGCGTTCGCTTTAATCACATGCTGGTTAACGTGTACGATTGTTTTCACTTGTTGCTCCTTTTGCCTTACTCGCTCATTATACTGTATCGACCAACTATGTCAACAACCTTGAGAGAAAAATATAGGAATAGTCGTAAGTACCTGGTATGTAAGGGTTTACGATTTCGCGGCCCCCCGGCGTGCGCTTCCGCACATTAAAATTCAACTAGGCGCTACCCTTCAGGGATAGCGTGAACGTGTTACGGCTCAGGTGTTAATTCTCCCCTAGTTAGGTGGTTATGAGCCACCTTAATGAGCTGTTACTACTCTGTCGGTAGAGTATTCGTCTACCCCATCTTGAGGTATGATACGACCGTGTCGTTCAGAATAATCCCAACATTGCACATCAAACCAGTATCCGTTAGCAATATCTTGGGGATACTCTTGAGCCATATACTGTAAAGCTTCGACATAATCATTTGCCTTTATGTAGCGACCATTGCGATTGCAAACACGCATAGCATTGTTGCCAGCGTTACGGTACGGATATCGACGGGTACAGCGGAATTCTTTCATTCGTCATTTTCACAAAATGGGTCATATTCTTTCATGTAGTGGTCAAACCAGTTAAGCGCGGCTTCTTTCATAATCCAATAAGACGCACCCTCTTGCAACATTTCACGGTGACATTCACCATTTGTTAGGATTGTCTCATTGAATAGTTCTGGTTTATTACGAAAACCACGTTCGTCAACATAGAACAAATCCCAACTAATTAGGTGAGCCGGAATTTCGGTTTGACACTTAAATCCGCAGTATGATAAAGCTTCGGCGACTGCTTTCATAGTGCTTTCAGCCATAACTAATACTTGGATTTTATCGTTCCAAACGTAGTATTTTTTCATTTCGACCCCCTCCCGTAGGTGCCTTTACCATTCAGTTTTTTCAGTGCTTTCGCTGCTTCGCTTCCCTTCGGTTGTGTGCCATGAAGCAACAGAGCGAACGACTTACCATTAGACACAGCCAGACTATCATCGTGGTCGATAGGTAGGTCAAGCAATTTTGCTTCATCTTCCGACATTACCACTAGGGCAGACTTAAACCCCTCGCTTGCAATCATCGCATCTTTCCAACCACCATAGCTAGCGGTTAGAACCAGATTATCGGGCAGGATACCATTATCTTTTGCCCACTTCCAAAATGGTAGGGACTTTGTGTAAGCGTAGAAAATCACGTTCGGATTCTCATGGGCCACTAGAATCCAAGCTTGAAAATACGCCTTAGTAGCAAAATCCCCGCCGACATGAATACGCACAACTTTAGCCTTACGCGGCAGACTATCGGCAATAATCTTAGCGGCCAGCGGAATATCAGTCGCGGCTACCTTGACAATTTCCATATTGTGATTTCGACTATTATAGACATTTGTAAACAATGCCTCTTGACTAGCCGAAAAACATCGCCACTTAGTGTGCGGACCATCTACCACTTGACGCTTGCCATTCACAATCTCAACTTGAGACTTGCAATCTTTGGCATACGGGCAACTATGACCAGACAGCAGAGAAAATGTCCAGACTTGTCCTTTGACGTATTTCTCCAAAGCATCCAGTTTAGCATTCCCACGCGAAAATTTCAGTTTCATTCTATGCTCCGTTTAGTGGCTTGTCCCGCCATTATAGCAGACTAAAATGTAAAGTCAAGCGACAATTTGTTTATTTGACCCGCCAATGGCCGTCGCCACAATGGTCAAGGTAGCCGAACACCTAGGATTCCCGGGGTCACCGGTTGCCCGCCTGCCGCTTGGCCTTACGTGTTCATTATACTTATAATATCGTCCGTGTCAACACAATTCTTTAAATAGCTAAAGCTATACAGGATAAGGAGTTGCGTCCTGATTTTAAGTCGTTGTGGCATAAGGGTTTAGGGGTCGCGGCCCCCCGGCACTTTGTCAAGTGCCTTTGTATTCAATTTCATATTTGCCAGTGCATAAGATTAAATCACCGATAGCATCATATCGGTCATCGCCTACACCATACGGTTCTGGGTCATTAGCAAAATATGCTTTATAGCCAGTACACGGAGCGGTTCTTTTCTCTACTACAATAGTCCTGCTAATCCGCTTCTTTTCATTAACAATGCAAATTTCTAGGTCTTGAAAGTATGAAGCATTTCCGCCGAGGTTCCAATTACAATTGCGAATGTTGACGCCTGTTTCAGTTTTCACAATCTCACAGATGGCATCCAAACATTTACCGTATACGCTATTCTGGCCGGAGTACCCGTCGCGGTCTACTCTGTTTGCCCACATCATAATATCGAGTAGTTTGATTAGTTGAATTTTGCTGTCAGTTTGCATTTAATGCTCCGATGGCAGATAAAAGACCCACATTTTCTCGCCCTTCTCATTATATGTCGGGCTCACCCAGATGTCAATAGAATCGAGAGGAAAGTCTGTCCACTCAATTCTTTTCTTGTAAGACGGGGCAAATCCATCGTCGATGCGGCAGGTAACCCTACACCCCTTACCTACCTTCTCCAGCTTCCAAAACTGCATCTCGTTTAGTCGTGGATTGGACATAGCCAACCGTTCAACATTGATGGCAATTAGGTCCATGAGCCAAAACGCCTCACCCTCATTAGCTACGTGTAGGGCACCATCGCTCAGAACGCAATTGCGAAATAGAATCGACCAGCGATGATAGGCCCGCGTGCCATAGAAGTTGCGTAACGATTGTTCTGTGAGCATTAGTGCCAATCTCCATTTTTATCAGCGTAGTAAAAAGTTGTTTCAATCCCATCAATCCAAACAATAACAACATCCATATCTGGATTCGCCACACTAAAGGCTTGCAGGATGTCTGTAGTGGCACATTTTACGATACCGCCGTTTTGTACTACATATACGAAGTTCATTATCTTTGCTCCTTGTCTCACCAGTATACCATATATATCGACCATGTCAAGCCACTACATTAGATTATTTCGCTTGCTGTCGGCATGACTGGCAAGAAGGTTAATTTGGGTAATACAATCAGGGAGAGAAAATAGGTATGATAGCCAGGTTGGGATGGCGGGGGCCCGCCGTTGTTGTAAAGCCTTACATATCAACCACTTAGAGCAATACGCTTCTGGGCCGCTCTAGTGCGTTGGCGTTTGGTTCTTTTGTCCAAATGTACACCTGAACCCCCACGATGGGGGCGGTGTCCTTGCCCTACTTCCCATTGTTGTTTAGCTTTAATTTGAATTTTCATGAGAAATCAATACAAACTAGGCGACCGTCGGGCATATATCCAACATTATGCCAATGCAGGTCTGAGGTGCAATAGTTGTTGTCCATCATTCTTGACCTAAGTTCTGAAACATCTTCGTCGTTTTCGTAATTGTCAAGTGCTGCGTCATATTCAGGACAATTCCAATCCTCGCGGCCAAAAGTACAATGACGGCCAAACCATGTTTCGACCACGCATTCGGTGACATATCCCCAAATGGGACAGCCATACCATTCTACCTTAAACATACGCCCGACAGCAGGAGCAAACCCAAGTGAGTGGGCAACCCTTTGCAGCTTGCGAATGTCTTGTACAAATTTCTTATCCTCATCACCACCATCCTCATAACCGAACATCTTAAATCCGTATGTGTCATTGATACGGAAAAATGTAGCAGTGTAACCAGTTTCGACGCGTGGCCGCTTTTGAATGACAGCGTTAATCTGTGCAAGCATTCGACTAGTCCTTTATTTGAAAAGTGAGAAATGACGGAATCGAACCATCATAGTATAGCAGACATTTGTGTTTGGTCCACAACCCGTTTTTACAAATATAAGTGTGGTCTATACCAATCGTCCAGACTTTCCCATGATTGTCGGTTTATTTACCCTAGCTTATCCGACATGCTAGAACTCACCACCCTACGCAGACGCTTCGCCGGTGAGGATTGCTAGCTCCTCATCCCTATAGAAGCGGACTTGGTTTCGTTGGGCGAAATGGGCCAGAGCTAGACCTGCGGGCATATCTCGCAGGCCGTCAGTAGCCATACGGGTACGCTTGCCAGTTCGCGGGCATCGCTTCGCCAGAACCAATTCCAGCGACTTCGACTTGTTGCCCGAAAACAGCTTCGCCAGGTCAAGAGACTTCGACATGATAAAAACTCCAGTGAGAGAAGGAACAAAAACCGCAATCAACAGGCCAATTATACCCTAGTGATTAGGGTAAGTCAAGGCCCGCTCAAAAATTTTGACCTTGCGGCCAGACTTGACATCGAACACGAAAGCCGTGTTGCCATGCTTGCGAGCATGAGCGATTGCAACCTTCTTGTTGGAAAACTTTGCGGGACGAGCAAACGGACGCTTGACACCGGTGAACAGAGATACAACTTCGTAACGCATAGAGAAACTCCTGACTAAAGGGTGGTGAAAAACTATTAGACGTATTATACTAGCCCGCCTAGGGGCCATTGGCTTTCAAAGAACCGTACCAGTAACTTAGGTCTGTCGTTCCTTTTGCCGTTGTCATTGGTTATGCGTTCATTATACATATAGTATCGGAGTTCGCAAACGAATTCTTGAAAAGTTTTCGGAATAGTTCTAAGTGCTTGGTATATAAGGGTTTAGGGCGCTCGCGGCCCGCCGCCAACCCAGGTTACCTAAACCCACTTTCGTAACTTAATGTGATACTGGAGAGAATAGATAATATTCCCGTTGAACCATACAGGAATCAACCCCTGTTGTAGTTCGTTTGCTTTTTTAATCGCCATATGTTTATTATTCCCGGCATACACTATTTCTAGTGTTTCAGCATGTTGCACAACATAGGTTTTCAATGTAAATCCTCCACATTAACAATTACCCAACCTAATGCACAAGCACGCAAGCGGGCATCGTCGATATTGCGGTGGCTTTCCACAATCACAAAATTGCGGCCCAGAATTTTCGAGTAGGCCGAGAATGTAACCTTGATGTTATACATTTTCTCCCTCCAAAAACCGTTCCAAATTGGCGGAATCGTCATCGAACGGCGAAACCTCGTTTGGTTCACGTTCAGCATATAGGGCGGCAAGTTGGGCAACGCGGGCAAGCCGGGTAGGTGAGCTAGTATCCGCCATCGCCTCTTTCTTAGCCTGTTTGGTTTGCGGAACCTTTACGAATTCGATAAGACTAACCTCATTCGAGGGGTCAACCACGTCGAACATCGTAAATTCTTCAATTCCGCTAAATTCATGCAGCATGGTTTGAGTACCTTAGATAAATGGCTTCGAGTTCTTTAACTACGCCCATTCTAACAAGTCCGTCGAGCGTGTCAACCGATGATTTGTGAGATTTTCATTGTACGTCAATCGTCAACATGGCGATAGTCTCGTGTTGTTGTGTGGTATGTTTCCGTCCGGTGGGCCTAATATACCATATCGGCACTCGGCATGTCAATAGGCCATAGAAAATAATTTCGAGATTCGCTTGCTAGGCGATGCTGGCGGAGGAGGTTTGATTAGGTTGTACAGAGCACAACATATTGTGGAGAGCAGAAATAGCACACCCAGGATGTTGGGCGGGGGGCCGCCCCTATCGTAAAGTCTTACGCCGCAACAACTTACGTCCAAGCTGTCGTCTCCACGTATACCCGCAGGCTTTGCACAAATAATGAGCACTCATGCCTAGCTTGCCTAGTATACCGCAGCGGTCTGATTTACAAAATGGGCAGTTCATTTCTTTTCCTCGACGAAAATGCCGGGATGGTAGCCGTCGTGGTTGATTAGGGAATCTTGCACATATGCGGCATCTAGGTCGGCATTATAGAATACGGTATCTATGAGGTGATACGTAGTCCCGTGGTAGGGTGGTTGGTTCTGTGGAGCGTATACATTCCAAGCTTTCTGTTTCATGTCTCATTCCCTATCCTGCCAGAGTTCACTATCTAACCCATCCAACGTGTCGGCGTCATATTCGCCTAAAAGGTCATCGTCATCGAGTTCGCAGTCTGGGTCAAATGGGCAATTACCATCAGGGTCTAGTGGGCAACCACACTTGGCGCACCATTCTTCGTTATCTTCGTAGTTTCTCCAACTTGACTCTCTCATACATACCCTCTTGCTATTGCCAGATAGCCTGATTATAGCAGACTATTTGTTATTGTCAATCCCACAAGCCACAAGAAAACGCTGATGGTCAAAGTTTTTATTGTTGGTTTGACAGAACAGTACGAATTGTAGGGCGACATCTTTCCGAACGTTTGTGTCGGCAATTCTCTTGACAATTCTGGCAATGATTTCAAAATGCTTTTTGGTCATCTGACTTGTCCTGTTAAGATAGGAGACTTTCCGGTGCCCTCAATTTGCCGTTACTCTCTAGGTTCACCAGTAGACTAACCCTGACTACGCCTATACCCTACGGGCTATTAACCAGCAATTACACTAGTGGTCTATGCTAGTGCTGCTGAGGACACCGGGAAACCCCCTATTTGTTGGGTTTATCCCACCCATCGAACCATGCTTTCTCTCTGACTTTAGTATCGTGGTCCTGAATACCCATACTATAGGGGTTGTCAGCCCGAGCGATACCTGCCTTTTGTGCAGATTGCCCAGCTCTAAAGGCCGACCAAGACAGACGCATTCTATTTGAAACTTTCATCTTACCTAAAACTCCGAAACTTCTTCGGCACTAACCTTGAACCAGCTATCCGAGCTAGCCCATCGTGCCCATCTTACCCCATCGCCCACAATCGTTCCAAGGATGATAGCCTTGCCAGCGTATCGTGCCAGCGTTGCGAATTGAAAGTCTTGTCTGCTCATTTTGAACTCCTTTGCGTTATGCTTCCATTATAACTATCGGCAGTCCATTGTCAATAGCGTGAGGGAAAATTATTCGCAATTATTCCAGTCGCTCCCACGAATCATATCAAGCGTTTCCGATACGTTGCTTTCAGGCTGGCAAAGCAAATAAAATCCGTTCGGGCAATTAGCTTCGCCGTATGCCCTAGCTTGGAGCTTGCCGATAGCTGTTTCTTCAAACGATTCCGGCAGAATTTCTTTGGTTTCACGATTCTGAACAAAGTACTTCCACATGGTTCAACTATCCTTTATTGTTTGTTGCTTGTCCCCTAAGTATATCATCGGCTTTCAGTATGTCAATCTCCAATCCGATTTTATTTCAAGATTGCACATATACGCAAAATATACTTTGGCACACCATTTTAATTGGCACGGAATTATATTGCTGTAAGTCGTTGGTACATAAGGGTTTAGGGCTTCGGCGGGCGGGCCGCCTTACCTATTTTACCAAGCTCCCCCATCTTATTTAAG
>Ga0172364_10004975_pt1 | contig 10575 bp, 10 predicted proteins | sample LakKivSesite10cm_FD_114545 | JGI IMG/M metagenome (GOLD analysis project Ga0172364, IMG submission 114545) | Sediment microbial communities from Lake Kivu, Rwanda - Sediment site 10cm | ecosystem: Environmental > Aquatic > Freshwater > Lake > Sediment | place: Rwanda: Western Province, Lake... | reverse complement strand
TGCACCTCTAATTATCAAATATTCAACCAAGTGTTTTTGACCATAATTTACAGCATAATGTAATGCGGTCCAACCTTTATTAGCGTCAACTTCATTGATATCACTACCTTTATTCAACATTTCTTCAATAGAAAGTATATCACCATTCTTTGCAGCTAAATGAAAACTGCTACCGCTACTATATTTGGCCCCTCTCTGTTGTAATACTTCAACAATAGGTTTAAATCCTTTTTGTTCAGCTACGTCCAGTGCAGTATTTTTACTAGTCCAATCTTCGCAATTAGCATCTGCACCGTGATTTAGTAGTAGTTTTACAATTTCTATTTGATTTTCTTCTACCGCAACAATTAGTGGTGGATTGCCTGTATCTTCGTCTCGTTGATTTATATCGACTTTTTCTTTTTCGATACAGTTATATACGTTATCGTATAACCCACGTTTTATGTGGGTAAAAATAGTTATAGGCATATTTTAGATAGTAAAATTAGTCTTTTTTGAACCGGCTTAAATCCAACTGAGGTAGTGGTTTTTCTATATTTAGACCAGCTAATCTTTCATTTTGGATAACTAATTTACTTCCACCTACAACCTTACCGTCTACTACATCATATATAAAGAATACAGTTTTGGTTAAACCAACTCTTACAATTCTGCCTGGTTTACCATCCACATATACGACATCATCTTCTTTGTAATCGCTGCCGATAAACATAAAAAGTGCGGCCGCAAACTTTTCTATGCTAGATTTAAACATCAAAGCGATTAAACCTACAATAAAAAGCCAGACGTATTTACCGGTTAAATCTTGGGCTGTTGATTCTAATACGTTTTGTGATATAATATTTGTATCCATATTTGCATTTATTTAGTCAACATAACAGCTGTCAACAAAATAAAACAAATATGCTAATAAATATTATCTTTTCCACTTTAAGTCGATTAATATTTGATTGATCAAATCTTTTTCGTGACTGTCCATTTCTTTATCGAATCTTTTTAATACTTCTGTTAATGGATAAACTCTGTCTGGAGATTCATTTTGTCTTTCTTTTAGTTCTTGAATTACATCAATTATTTTAGTAAGAGGAGATTTATATTTATCAATGGTATCTTTGGAAGCAAAGTTAGCTAGTTCAAATGCTTTTGGAGTTAGACTTTTAACCAAACTTAAAACGGTAGATCCCAACATATTAAATATACTAAATGCTGCGCCTGCTGCTGGATTTACCATAGATAATACTCTTAATACAACAAATATAATTGCAAATATTATGATACCAGTTAAAGCGCTTACAAAGAACTTTTTGAGTCCCCAGAAAACAGCATTCAATCCAAACATACCACTCATACTATCAAGTGTAGCTTTGTTTGCATCTGCTTGTTTTGCTACTTCTTTAGCTTTTTCATTCATATCCCACATCTGACTGTCATATTGTTCTTTCAATTCGGACGTTTCTTTTTGCAATTTATTGATAATTTCATCTTTTTCCGCTAACATTTTTTCACCACGTTTACGTTCTTCAATTATTGCTGAATTTAACAAATCAACCATTTGTTTAACTTTATTCAATTCGTCTATATGTGGTGTGCCAACGATAGAAATAACACGTTCATTCAAGTCTTTGGCGGTTTTTACTTCGGTTGGTGGATTAGTTACAGCTAATAATGAATGTTGAATACCCGCCGCTAATGTAGCTGTTTGTATTTTCTTTTGTTTGGTGTTTTTTTCCAATTCGTCGATAGTATTTTCAACTTTTTTTTCTTCTTTTTCTATTTTTTTCTGGTTGTCATCAACTTGTTTTGTGGGTCTAACCGTTGAACAACTCAATAAAAATAAACAACTAAATATTGATAGTATATAAGATAACTTTTTCATATTTATAAATATGATCAAACTTAACGATTTAATAGAAAATGAAGAGTTATGTGGTATGACTCTCGTACAAGGTTTAACAGTTAGTAAAAATTTACAATACCACATTGAAAAACAAATACCATTAAGTGAAAACATTTTTAGAACTTATAGTGATAGTTACTTTGAGTTGTTGGAAGAGGTTCGTACTTTGTATTACAACAACCAAATTGAATTATGTGATCCAGATGCTGAATTGGTGGAAAGTGATCTTGGTAAAAAAGAACTCTTCGAAGGTAGAGAAGTTTATTTGGACGCACCTATTGAAGTAGAAGAAGATCTGCTAATGGAACTTAAGCACAGAGGGCGCACTGTTCACTTGAGTAGACCGTTCAGAACTCCAGGCGGTCCTAAAAAGTATGCTGTATATGTCAAAAGTAAAGCTGGTAAAGTTAAAAAAGTCACATTTGGCGATCCAAATATGAGAAGTAGAGCTGGTAACAAGGCTCGTCGTAAGAGTTTTGCAGCTAGACATAGATGTAGTCAAAAGAAAGATCGTACAACGGCTGGATATTGGAGTTGTCGTAGTCATCGTATCAAGAGTTTGGGAACCAAAGGTAAGGGTAGATACTGGTAATTTCATGAATAGCCACGTTGAAAAGGGATGTTTGATGGCAATGGTGGGACCAACGTATGGTCCACATATTGTTCGTATTGGTAAAACTGCAATACCTCCGGAGATATTGTATACAAAATATAGTGGACCTCAAGGTAAGTATTATATCAATTTATGATTAAACTTAAAGATATATTGAAGGAAATTAACGATGAATTCGAAGATGAATTTGATGTATCTTCATTGAATAGTGTCAAAGATATAACTGATATTGTGAAGGATGCCATGGTTAAAGTTGCTCAAGAACAATATGATGATTGGAAGCAAGATCATAACGGTCAAGATGTTGAATTGGGCAGTGGTGGTATATGTCATTTAATTGCTGAGGATTTGATCAATGTATTGTACCGTCACAAGATTGAGAATGTACAGAGTGTTTGTAGTAATTATGAACAACACGTATATGTTGTTGGTCAGTTCAAAGAAGGCATCTATGAGATAGACATACCATACGATGTATACGAAACTGGAGCGGGATATACTTGGAAGAAAATACCCGATGTACAATTTAGTCGTAATGATATTGTAATCCGTCGTTTAAGTAGTGATCCAAGTGAGTATAGTAATTATGTTGACTCCGTATAAAGAGACATCGTTGGGTGACAATCAGTATATTCGTGAGTTTTCATCTGATGTTGATGATCGTGAATTGGAATGGCACTTGGACCGTGAAGATCGTATTGTTGAGGTTATAGAAAACAATGATTGGAAATTTCAATTAGATAATAATTTACCACAATTGCTAAAAGAAACAATATTTATACCAAAAGAAACATATCACCGTGTAATAAAAGGCACTGGTAATTTAAAAGTAAGAATAACAAAACATATATGAAATTAATCGATTTGCTAATTGAAGCTAAAATGTACGAAGGAATGGGTCTACCTGCTGACAGTATTATCCCACTAGATCAATTTATTAAATCTGAACTAGATGAAGCTGATATGATGGGTGCTACAACAAGTATTTTATCGCCGGATGAATTGCAAAAATATCTTCAAAGAACAACATCAGGAAAAAAACAAAAATTAGATAAATATAAAATGCCGTATGTACATAGTGGCAACATACAAATTAAAGACGAAAGTAATAAAACATTTGATTTAGATAAATTAAAGGCAGCAATTACAGCTCGACCTGAAAAGATCTTAAAACAAAATGAAAAGATTACACATAGTGGTGGCGGAAGTACTGTTTACTTCAATATTGGTTTACCAGCATTAAAGGGTTTAGCTGTTAATGAAAAAACAGGTGACTTTGTAATAGTAGATACTTGTCCAGGCGCAGGTGCTTGTAAGGTGTATTGTTATGCTAAAAAAGGTGGGTACGTACAATGGAAGGCCAGTTCACTATCTCAAACAAAACAATTAAATTTTCTATTAAATGATCCATCAGGATATAAAGCTAAGTTAGAAAGTGAAATACGAGATGAACAATCAAAGTATAAAGTCAAGAATTTGTCAATCGAGAAAAAACGTCGTAAAGAACTGTCAAAAGTATTTAAAAAAGATACAGTTGATGATATTTTAAAAGGTAAATTAGATCGTGGAGAAATTGATACGATTATAAGAAACAGAAGTTTACTTAATTTACCACCACTAGATTTAAGTCCACTATCTATTACAGACACAAAATTAGTGATTCGATGGCACGATGCTGGTGATTTTTTTAGTGATGACTATTTGGATTTGGCATATAGTGTTGCTAAAGATTTTCCTGATGTAGATTTTTATGCTTACACAAAAATGGCGTCTGTGTCTAAAGGTAGTAAACCAAGTAATTTTAAGATGAATTTTAGTGCTGGTGCTGATCCTAGTCAAGAAAAACAAATAAATCTACATACAACTAAACATAGCACCGTTGTACCTAAACCGATGTTTGCTGATTTGGTTGATAGAGTAGAAATACTAGATCCAACATTTAAATTTAATCCAAAAAAACCAAATAAAAAAGCTAAATTAATTAAAAAGTTGGTTTATAAATCGCCAGATGCTATTAAAATTTTAAAGAAAAAATTATCATTAAAGTATAATGTTCCTGAAGACAGTGTTATTACCTACGATGAAATGATGAAAATTCCTGTGTCCGCAACACCACAGTGGAATGTTATAGTTAAACCAGGTGATGGTGATGACAGTGCAAATAGATCAGATGTAGTAGGAACTTGGTTACTAATTCACTAATTATATTGTATTATCTCATCTCAGAGATATTTATAATTAATGAGTGCAAATCTAGATGCTGACAGAGTAAGATGGCCAGGAAGTGGTAGTACTGTAAATATTAATACTGTACCGTTTGGCTATTATTTAAGTGAAAGTTGCAATACTGGGTCAGGAGGTGAAACCACATTTGAAAACGATTGTAGTAGCAGCGCAATGTGGGCAGCTAAACGTCTCGGTTATCCAATAGTTGACATTGAAATGATTGATGTCAATTTTTATGCTTGTTTTGAAGAAGCAACGTTGGAATATAATCGTGTAATAAACGAATTCAACATTGTTAATAATATGGTCAATGTTCAAGGATTGCCACAAAGTCAATATAAAAATTTAACAGGATTAGGAGTAAAAGGAAGTGGTTTGCCATTTGTTATTCAATTAAGTAAACAATATGGAGCAGAAGCGCTTGTTGGTGGTGAAGTTGAAGTTAAGAGAAATTATATCACTATAAGTGGAAGTGTAAATCCAGCGAGTACTTATCAGGTTTATGATTTAAATCAACTGATAGGAGACGACATTGAACATTTAACGGGATCTAGAATCGAAGTGAAAAGAGTGTTTCACCATCGTCCGCCAGCAATTGCTCGTATCTACGATCCATTCAGTATGACTGGTATGAGTTATAGCAACGTACTTACTGAAATGGGATTTAGTGCATATAGTCCTGCTACGCAATTCTTGATGACTCCAATTTTCGAAGATTTGGAACGTGTACAAGCTATAGAATTTAACGATATGGTTCGTAAAAGCGCTTATAGTTTTGAAATTCTAGGCAATAATAAGTTAAGAATATTTCCAATACCAACAGACAACTTTAGAGTTTATATAGATTACATCGTAGAAAGTGAACGAGACATAACAAACTTTTATAGCGGATCTCGTTACGAATATATTAGTGACCCAAGCGATGTGCCATATGAATACTGTACATATTGTAAAATAAATCAACCTGGTAAACAGTGGATCAAAAAATATTTTCTAGCACTTTGCAAAGAAACACTAGGTCGTATTTTACAAAAATATAGTACAGTTCCAATTCCAGGTGGTGAAGTTACTCTTGATGGTGCGGAATTACGCGCTGAAGCTAAAGAAGAAAAGGATGCTTTGCTTGAAAAATTGAGAGATATGTTGGAAAAAACGCTGAGAGTAAATCAGTTGGAAAACAAAGGCAAAGAAAGTGAAGAAATGCAAAAGATGCTTGCTAGAGTTCCATTGCATATTTATATAGGGGTTTGGGCGTTTTTACTAATATATATTAATATATGGACAAACATCAATGTGATATCTGTGGTTTAAAATATAAGAGTATCAGATCTTTATCAGTTCATATAAAATCTTCACATAAAATATCAACGGAAGAATATTATATAAAATATGTTAATATAAATAAAAGTGAATGTATTTCTTGTAAGTCAAAAACTAGGTTTGTATCTTTAGGGAACGGATATTCAAAATACTGCAGTATTAAGTGTTCAAAAATACATTATTATAGCGATGTGAATAATAGGATGTTTGTATCGGAAAAAACAAAAATCGCTATGAAAAATCCTATTGTTAAAGAAAAAATGTCTAAGTTTTTTTCTAGAAAAAAGTCGAAGGAAACTTTAGAAAAAATGAGTATATCTAGTAAAAAAAAGATTTGAAAATGAGAGTTTTAAAAAAAGGATATATACCAAAGAGAGAAATGAGAAAGTCTCAATAGCAAAAAAGAAATATTGGGATACACATCCAGAAGAGAAAAAACGTGTGGGTCAGATATGGAAAACGCTGAAAGAGAAAGACGAATCCAAATGGAGGGGAAATTTGTTAAGAGCATCTAGGTTGGGGTTTAAAAAAATATTTTCTCCTGCAGGAAACACATCGTTGGAGGAAAAATTGTATAAACAGTTGGAGTTAGAAAATATAAAGTATATACCACAATATGTTATAGATTATAAGGTATTCGACGCTTATTTGCCTGATTATAATTTAGTAATCGAGATTGATGGTATATTTTGGCATCCAAAATCGTTAGTGGAGTGTAAATATGAATTTCAAAAAACATCATATTTTAATGATTTGGAAAAACAAAATTTATTAAAACAAAAAGACATAAAATTGATACGAATTCGAGAAAATGAATTTCCTGATTCTATTATAAAACTTATAAATACATAATATTTTTATATTTATATGATATATGGCAGCACCCGTATCACCACAGTATCCAAAACAAAATCCGTCTTTTCCTCAGTATTGGACAAAAGGTAGAAAAGATATTGGAATTTATGGCACAAATTATTCGCCTGGTAGATATTTTTCACCAAGAGATGTCAATATGTTAAGTTCAGTAAACGCTGAATTAATTGGTGATATTATAGAATGTGTAGTTCAAGTATTTAAGATTGCGGCGTATGAAACCAATACAAATATTTATGGTGAAAGTAGCAGCGATAAAGGAAAAGTATTTTATCCTGGAATAGATTTGAGTTGTTTGGTTCAACGTGAAGATTTGAATGCGGATAATAGTCAAGGTTTTGGTCCTGATAGAAAACAAGATATTGTGTACAGATTTAGAGAACGTGATTGTATTACCACCAATTATTTTCCAGAAATTGGAGATCTTGTTTTGTATAATGAACGTTATTATGAAATTGATAATGTAATACAAGAACAATTCTTGGGTGGTCATCCTGATAAGTCTTGGAGTTTGATAGTTAATACTCACTATACAAGACTAAGCAAAATTAACCTAGTAGAAAGACAAACATAATTTATGGCTTGGGCACCTGATAATAAAGTTAATCCACCGCCAAATCCTATTGAAAACGCATCTGCTCAATCAGATGTTAAAAAGATATACAATAGAGCAAATGCGGTTCGCCGTGATACTGATAAAACAAAAAATTTCACGGTCACTTTACTTGATATAGATACAGCTATAATTGGTACTTTGGAAAACACACTAAAATTACAAGTGAGTGATAATGGAGAAACAATAAAAGTTCCAATCATATATGGCAATCCCGAAAGATGGTACGCTATGAAAAAATTTGGTCATATAAGAGACAACCAAGGTAAAATATTGTTGCCTGCTATAATGATCAAAAGAAAAAGTGTAGAAAATAATAAAGACTTAGCTACGTTTAATCGTTATTTAAACTATCAAACCATCGTAAATTATAGTGAAAAAAATAAATATGATAGATTTGATCTTATAAATAAGGGAATGTTTCCTAGCAAGCCAACAAAACAAATATATAGTGTGAGTTTGCCTAATCAAGTTATCATATCATATGAATGTATAATTTGGACCGATTATGTAGATCAAAACAATAGGTTGTTGGAACAAATAAATTATGCGGCTAAAGATTATTGGGGTGATCCTGAAAGATTTAAGTTTAGAGCCAGAATAGATAGTTATAGTATAGAACAAGAAGTAAATGACGGCGAAGATCGCAATGTAAAAACAACATTTGATCTAAATGTAAATGCTTATTTATTGAACGAAAATTATATAACAAGTATGAGTGGGGTTAAAAATACCACTCAAAAGTTATTTACTGTAAGAAAAATACAACTTGAAGAAAATGCGGTTGCAAGTTCAGGTGAATTGCAAAATATACAAAACAATATACAACAAAGCAAAAGCAATTTAAAAGATAATCCAGCAGATTATGTAGATGTAACAGGTCAAGGCACAATGGAATTGAAGCCAAATGTTGTTTCAAATTTAGACAATTACAACAAAATTAAGGTTGACTATAATAACATAATCAAAACCCAATTTCATCCAGCTCCAAAATCAATTACCGATTATGGCGAAAATGGGTGGCTAGCTTATGATAGTAAGTATATTTACGTATATCAATATCCAGCCGGGTGGTTAAAAAGAGAAATTTCTACATTTGACTATGATTATAGTAGCCAAACTTATATAAGTGGATATGACTGTAATGGTAATCCTATATACACTACAGCTAACAAAAGACCAATAAACACAGCTTTTAGAATATTTCAAAGATTTCCAGATAAATTCTATCATCAAGTTCCATATCAGTCAAGTGATTATGGACAAGACGGATGGATAAGTTACGACGGTAATTATTTTTATATTTATAGCACAGGTCAATGGAGAAGAGTGCCAATTTCACTATTTAATTAAACATAAACATTTATGTTTTAACATGTGTTACTTAATACATAATCTTATATTTATAAGAAATGTCAACATTAAAGAAAGATCCATGCGAAATTGCACCAATATTATTGGATAATGCGCTGTATGATTATAAAAAATTAACAGCCACTTTTAAAGATCCTACTACAGAACTGTTTTTAAAAATAATCGAAGAGTTACGTATAATAATCGATTGCAAGTCAAATGGTAAATTTTATAATAATGTTGCAACAAAACAAATAAGATGTGATCAAAAATCAACAACTTGGACATTTGATCATAATTTAAATTCAGATTTGGTTATAATTCAAACATATGATCAGAATTTTAATCAAATAATACCAGAAACAATAATTTTAAATAATGATAATACAGCAACTATAACTTTTAGTTTTGATGCATGTGGTTATATCATAGGAGTTAGCGGAAATATTAGCACAAGTGGTACTTCGGGAGTTGGTACCAGTGGAAGTAGTGGTAGTAGCGGTGAAAAAGGTAGCGCCGGTAGTAGCGGCACCAGTTCCACAAGCGGCACAAGTGGTACAAGTACTACTTCTGGTACCAGCGGAAGTGGCGGTAGTAGCGGTTCAGACGGTTCATCCGGTACAGGCGGTCAAAGTGGAGAAATAGGAAGTAGTGGCACAAGTGGAGAAAATGGTAGTAGTGGAACAAGTGGAAGTAGTGGTATTTTGGGAGGCACAAACGGTACCAGTGGAACAAGTACCACAAGTGGCACAACAGGCACAAACGGTACCAACGGAACAAGCGGTAAATCCGGTAGTAGTGGTACCAATGGCACATCAGGAACAAATGGTACCAGCGGATCATCCGGCACAAGTGGTAGTAATGGTACTTCTGGAACAAGTGGAACAAGTGGAACAAGTGGAACAAGTGGCAGTAGTGGTACAAGTGGTAGTAGTGGAAGTAGTGGTAGCAATGGAACATCAGGCACGAATGGCACCAGTGGTACAAGCGGAACTAGTGGTACAAGTGGTACAAGTGGAACTTCAGGTACAAGTGGAAGTAGTGGTACAAGTGGAACTTCAGGTACAAGTGGAAGTAGTGGTAGTAGTGGAAGTAGTGGTAGTAGTGGAAGTAGTGGTACAAATGGTACATCAGGCACAAATGGAAGTAGTGGTACAAGTGGTACATCAGGCACAAGTGGTACAAGTGGTAGTAGTGGAAGTAGTGGTACAAGTGGAAGTAGTGGTACAAGTGGTACAAGTGGAAGTAGTGGTACAAATGGTACATCAGGCACAAGTGGTACAAGTGGTACATCAGGCACAAGTGGCACAAGTGGCACAAGTGGTAGTAGTGGAAGTAGTGGTACAAGTGGATCTAGTGGAAGCAGTGGTATAAGTGGAAGTAGTGGTAGCAATGGAACATCAGGCACGAATGGCACCAGTGGTACAAGCGGAACTAGTGGTACAAGTGGAACTTCAGGTACAAGTGGAAGTAGTGGTACAAGTGGAACTTCAGGCACAAGTGGTACAAGTGGTAGTAGTGGAAGTAGTGGTACAAGTGGAAGTAGTGGTACAAATGGTACATCAGGCACAAGTGGAAGTAGTGGTACAAGTGGTACATCAGGCACAAGTGGTACAAGTGGTAGTAGTGGAAGTAGTGGTACAAGTGGAAGTAGTGGTACAAGTGGTACAAGTGGAAGTA
>Ga0172364_10004971_pt1 | contig 10576 bp, 8 predicted proteins | sample LakKivSesite10cm_FD_114545 | JGI IMG/M metagenome (GOLD analysis project Ga0172364, IMG submission 114545) | Sediment microbial communities from Lake Kivu, Rwanda - Sediment site 10cm | ecosystem: Environmental > Aquatic > Freshwater > Lake > Sediment | place: Rwanda: Western Province, Lake Kivu... | reverse complement strand
CTCCCTCCTGATGACAAACCATAAAAACATCCCAAGCATGAGCAGCAGACCGATGCCCTCATAACGGCTCAGCTCCGCGTTCAACGTCAGAAGGATGAGGAGCCCGCCGAGTCCTAGCAGCACCAGACCATCGTGCACTCTCTCCCTTTCAACGAGGATTGGGACCGCGACCATGGCTACAGCAAGTATAAGGACGGTATTCGCGATGATGGACCCAACCGCGTTCCCATAAGCTATGCCGACATCGCCCAGGGCCGAGGCCATCGTCGACGTAAGGAACTCCGGGGCCGTGGTGGCAAAACTCACTAAGGTCAGACCTATGACCGCTTGGGGTACACCATATCCTCTTGCGATGGCACAGGCTGCATCTACAAATGCATCACCCGCCTTCGCTATGATCAAGATCCCCAGCAAGAGGACGATAAGATATAGGATTAGTTGGGTCATACCATCAGCTTGCGCTACTTTAGTTTGCAGAGATAAAAAGCGAATTCTATTGTATCTCTATAACATTGTTTGTCCCCATTTTTCTGGGTTGGTGAAATTAGGTAATGCCGCTAAACGTTTTAAAGCCGCTACCAGAAACTAAAAAGTTATTGTTACTTGAACTCTTCTTTGATGTTTGGGATTTTAGGGTTCTCTGCGATCTTCAATAATTCTTCAGGCACCGGCCGAGTCCCGAGCAACTCCAAATTCGAGGGTTTTACATACTTCTCCCACTGCTCCTTGGCATTTAGAAGAAGGGATATTTGATATTGGAGGATTAAGAAAAAAGTAAGAATTCCATTAACAGCAATCTTAGTTGGAAGTGGAAAAGTGAGGCCGCGGCGAGCGAGGGCAATTTCAATTGGCCCGGCAGCCTTTGATGCGTTAAGGAGAGAGGTGTACGGAGAGGTCCACAGCATCTTCGAACGCGCCTTCAACATCCTCATCAGTGGTGAGCTCGTGGGCGTCGCCAGGAGCGGAGTTTCACGAAGTCCGATCAATTTGGTCACCGATATCCCCATCAGCGAAAGCATGTCATCGTTGGGCATCCGCAATGGGATGCAGGTTCGAAAAGTCGGTGGACTATTGCTTATCGGTGATGTGCTTGAGATCTCGTTGGAAAACGCGGAGCTCTGGCGACCGAAAACCCGCGCTGAGCGGTGCCTCGATCCTGTACTCATCCGGGATAATTTAGAACTGGCGAAGCAATTTGCCGCGAGCAAGGCCAGGCGCGAGGGGCTCGGCCAATTACTACCTCTCGTCGACGAAATTGCCGCGGGTAAGATGCCTCGGGCGCCCGATTTGAACATGGCCGCTAAAGCTGTGTTGCATTGGTTAGTCGATTTGGTAAAAGCAGTTCGATATGAAAATTTGGAAGGGGTGAAAGGAGCAGCTCGAAAACTCATCGGGCTCGGCCCGGGGCTCTCCCCCTCCGCCGATGACGCTCTGTCCGGTTTCACGGCCTCCCTCTGGTGGGTTTCCCGCTCGCTGAGTAGGGGCAAAAAATATGTGAAGAGGATCAACGAGACAATCGTCAGCTGCTCCGGTACGACAACCATGCTGAGCCAACAACTCCTTAGGCACGCTGCAAAAGGCGAAACCAACGAGCGTGTAGGAGAGTTGCTAGATGCGATCTTGGCAGGCACTACTCCAGATGTCGAAAAGGGAGCTGAAGAGGTCCTGCAGATCGGCGAAACTTCCGGTATAGACATGATGGTCGGAATTCTGTTGGGGATACAGCTCGAGCTGGAGATGAAAGGGCCAACATGAACTCCAATAACTCCCGTGATAACGGTCTGGACATCAGGCTCGGCAGGAAAATGTCGATTTCTGAGTTCTGCTCAAACCCGGCTCAGAATCCGTAATAGAAAGATTTAAAACGCATCTCGTTTTAATTTCGTCCGTAATCAAATGAGAGGTGAAAGAATGGGTAAAAAATTAGGGGAAAAGGGAATTGCAACTACAACAGCAGTGGTAATAGCCGTAATAATCACCGCAATAATCGTTGGATCAGCAGTATACATGGCTGTGCCCACCAGGGAAGTAGAGAAGATAGTTGAAGTTCCGGTGGAAGTTCCGATGGAGCTCACCATGGGTTTTGGCTTGGGTGGCTACATATCAGGGTCTACTTGGGACGGCCGATACATTGTTGCCGCAGAGCGGCTCAAAACGCTGTATGACTGGTTCGACTACGTTTACGACGAGGGAGTGACGCTCGAAGCTAAGGATGTTTTATCAGTGGCCAGAGACTTCATCGAAACATTGGAAGCAGACCTTGTCGTGGGGAGCTGGGAGGACGTCGCCGTGCCCGGATTAAAAACGGTAGCGGATGGGTACCCAGATGTTTACTTCTTAGGCAATATAGGGAGCGATATCACATCAAAAAAGAATTTCTTGAGGTACTTCCCTAGGCAGTACCAAGCGATGTACTTAGAGGGTCTCGTGGCGGGAGCGTTAACAGAAACGAACAAGATAGGCATACCCGTGGGCCCAGTGTGTGTCCAGAACTTTAGGCGAATGGCTGCTTTCTATCTGGGGATAAAGGAAGTGAATCCGGATGCCACGTTGTACATCAAATACGTGGGGACTTGGTACGATCCGGATACGGAGAGAGAGGTCGCGACGACCCTAGTGGAGGACTATGACTGCGATGTCCTAACCAACTACACCGATTCCACGGCTCCTGTTGAAGTCTGCAGAGCAAAGGACATATGGTACGTGGGCAAAGACACAGACGTTGCGAGCATAGGCAATGCAGCCTTAAAGATGAACATCATAGGAGCAGAACCTTGGGCAACCACAGATACGGTGGCAGTTTCGTTCGACACGCGTTGGGAAGTGATATGGGATTACTTCCTGAAGGAATATCTCTCCGGTGTTTCGGACCCAGACAGGTTAGTGATGCTCGGCATGGATGACTACATATCCGTCCCCGCCGATAACCCGTGGAAGCATGAAAGCGGCATGTTGCTGGCGGTTGACCTGCAAAACAATGGCAGGATAGGTGTTGACGCCATAAGCCCAGCGGCTCTTCCGTACATTCCTGAGGATGTAATAGAGCTAATTGAAAATAGAAGGAACGCAATGATAAGAGGGGCATGGGATCCGTTCTACGAATATGAGTTGGTTAGCAGTGGCGTAGGAATAGAAATGCCAGGACTACCGGTTCCAGCCGAAAACGTGGTGGTCAAACCTAAGGAAAATATGCCTTCAGACGAGTTCCTCCTTGGACAGCTCAACTTCCAACTCAAGGGCATAGTAAAAGTCGAATAAGCCCTTTCTTTTTTCTTTTTCTTTTTTAATCATGATTAGCCAATGCCATCTTACTCTTTTATGTATGGCTCGCCTAGCGCCGCAGGTTTCGCTAGCCCCCATTTCCTTCTGAACTTCGGAGTTGAGATTACAACCAAAACTATGATGGTTACGATAAACGGAAACATTCTAATGATGCCCAGAGGTATGCCAAGGCCCGGAGCGATGGCCTCAGGGGAGATGGAAAACTGCCACACAAAGCCAAAAATCAAGGCTCCGGCAAACAAGATGAAAGGCCTCCATAGGGAGAAAAGAACGAGAGCTAACGCGATCCATCCCATGCCCCCAGTTAGGAGATGACCCCAAATTCCAAAGTAATCTAAACTTAGAAATGCACCTGCCAAACCACCCGACAATCCACCTACAACAACACATAGATAACGGGTTCGCGCGACGTTTATACCAGTGGCCTCAGCAGCCGAGGGGTTCTCGCCAACGGATCTTATTTTTAGCCCTAGGTGAGTCTTAGAAAGCAGGAACCAAACGATGAGAACGAGTGCAACCGCAAGGAAAAATATGGGGGAAAGATAGCCGCCGATGCCTGGAGGAGAGAGTCCCTTAGGCAGGGGACCCGAATAACTATCTGCCCAATAAGTAGTGAAGCCCATGGCGAAGATCCATATCCCCATCCCGCTCACAACCTGATCGACTTTCAAGGTTATCGAGAAAAATCCATGGAGTAATCCGAAAATACCTCCAACTATAGTTCCGACCACGAAGCCCAGTAAGATACTCCCGCTCCAAAGGGCAGTTAAGAAACCGGAAGCCGCTCCTAACAGCATCAACCCCTCTATCCCAACATTGAGGACTCCCCCGCGCTGATCTAATAGCTCGCCTATAGAAGCAAGCAGGAAGATCGTCGTTATCTCTAAGGATCTAGCGATGAATGACCACATGATCTCATCTCTTTTCTTTCACCCTTTTGATTCTGTACCGATAGAAAAATTGGAAAGCGACAAAGCTAAGGAAGAGTATCCCAAGAAAGAGGAGATCGAGCCCGAACGGTAGCTTCATCCTCCGGATTAGGACGGGCCCCCCCACTTTCAGCGCCCCGACAAAAATCGATACCGGAATCGCTGCTAGAGGATTCAAAAGGCAGAGTAACCCCACCATGATTCCCCAATATGTAAGGTCACCTATCGACTTATACGCCTCAGGCTGCGGGATCATATAAAATCTTGGATCCCCGGCCCACATATGATATGCGGAGAGCCCCGCTATCGCCCCCGCAACGGCCATCACGAGGACCGATATTTTGAACGGGCTCATCCCAACATGTCTGGCTGCGGACGGGTTACTGCCAAAACTCCTAATCTGGTACCCAACCTTTGATCTTGTAAATAAAATGAAAAATATTACAGATATCGCAATAGCGAGGAACACCGTAAAGGGTAACCCCCCAATCTCTGGCGCTACTGCAGAATCCGGTAGGGGTCGACTCCGGCATTCCCCGATACCTGCCCACGGGCCCCCCACGATCAGAAATTGAATCAGCCAAAAGGCGGTGAGGTTTAACATTAGGGTCACCACTATTTCGTTAACACCCAACTTCCCCCTTAGAAATCCCGCAATCACCCCGTAGCCTGCGCCAAAGAGAGCAGCCGCGATCAACATAAGTGGGATAAGGGCACCGGAAGGAAGATCTCCCCAAGCGTACGCAACCGCAAATGCGCCCACGGTTCCAAGGTAAAACTGCCCCTCCATCCCAATGTTCCAAAGCCCGGCTTTGAGCGGAAGAATAAACGCAAGCGTGGCAAACAGCAAGAACATGGACCTGTGGAGTGTCGATACCAACCCGAGTCGAGGGTCGAAAGCGAAGGAGAAAATGTGCCTGTACGCCTCTATTGGATTGGCCCCCTCCCAAAGGAGGAAGGCGCTGAAAATGATGAAGGCGGTAATTATCGAATAGATGGATACTTTAGCGGCGCCCCAGCCCTTTAACGCGACCACCTTCTCAAGCTTCAACCTCGGAAGCCTCATCGGCTCCCCTCTCGCTTTCGGGTCTTCTCCAAAGGTGCGCCAGCCATCATCGCCCCTATACTTTCTTTTCTCGCTTTCTTCGCTGGGACGATGCCCACAAACTTGCCTTCGTAGATTGGTGCTATTCTATCGCTCATTTGCAGAACTTCATCAAGATCCTCGGAGATGAGCAAAATTCCTATCCCCTCTTTCTTGCAGGCCATCAATCGATTCCGAACGAACTCGGTTGCACCCACATCTAACCCGTGTGTAGGTAAATTAGCGATTAGAAGCCTCGAGGTTCTGGGGACGACACGCGCTAAAATCAACTTCTGCAGGTTCCCTCCCGACAGGTGCGCCGCCTTCGTATCAATATTAGGGGCCATCACATCGAATTCGAGAATGGCTTTTTTGGCATGCTCGCGGATCTTCCCGCGATCCAGAAAACCCCACTTGAAATATTCTTTGTCGAAATAAAGGTTCATCGCGATGTTATCGACTAATGAAAATTCTCTGATGGTGCCAACCTCCACACGCTCTGAAGGGATGTACCCTATCCCCATTTTCAACCTCTGGAGAACCGAAGCGCGAGTGATGTCTTTACCCCGAAAGAGAATCTTTCCCCCCTCAGCTTTACGGAGGCCTGCCAAGGCCTCAGCCAATTCGTGTTGCCCGTTACCGCTGATTCCCGCGATTCCGAAGATTTCACCTTCTCTAATGGAAAAAGACACACCTTTGAGAGCCAGGATCCCTTTATCGCTTAGCGCTGAAAGGTTCTCCACTCGCAGTACTTCCTTTCCTATTTTTACCTTTGGCTTCTTCAACCTGAAGAGAACCTCTCTTCCAACCATATGCCTAGCCAAGGCCTTCATCGTGGCCTTTCTTGTCTCAAGGCGCTTCATCACCTTCCCCTTTCTGAGGATAGTGACTCTATCGCTCACCCCAAGCACCTCGGGCAATTTGTGAGTGATGAACGGAACTATGGCGAGTTCGCCCCTGGCCATGGCTCGTAGGGATTTCAAGAATCTTTCGGTTTCGAGAGGGGTTAGAACCGAAGTCGGTTCATCGAGGATCAAGAGCTTTGCGCCCCGGTAAAGGGCCTTTAAAATCTCTACCAACTGTTGTTCTCCGGCGGAGAGTTGCCATACCCTAGCATTGAGGTCTATTTTGAAACCGTATTTCCTACAGAGTTTTCCTACTTCTTCTTCGGCTCTCCTCATATCCGGAATTTTTCCCGTCTCCGGATGCCCAAGGACTATATTTTCAAGAGCTGTATGGGCCAGTATCAGCTTTCGATGCTGGTGGACCATCCCGATCCCTAGGTCGATGGCGTCCAAAGGCGATTTGAATTCAACTTTCCTCCCGCGTACGTAGATTCCCCCTTCGTCGGGTCGCAATATCCCGAAGAGAATATTCATCAGGGTGGTCTTCCCAGCGCCATTCTCCCCTAGGACGGCGTGAATTTCACCTGCTTTTATGTCAAAATCTATATGATCGTTGGCGACGACTCCGGGAAATCTCTTCGTGATCCCCCTCGCCTCCAAAACCGTCTCCCCACGTTTTAAGCCGGAAACTAAACTCTCGCGTACCCGTCCTTTCCTCCTCTCAGGTTTCCCAGATAGGGTGCTTCTCATTTTTTGGATAAGATTTGGCAATTCACCTATCCTCATCCGATATAATGAATGCACCCTATTAAATGCATATTGAAAGAAGATACGTGTTCTTCCTACATCTATACTCCAGAAGGGGCGCGAGATTTCATCGTGTTAAAAAACTCGCGGCTAAAGGAGAAAATGGCCCGCATCTTCTTGAAGAGCCATCAATGGGCCAAAAGGGGAGGAAAAGGAAGTTTGAGGTGGGCATTTATGACTAGCTGTAGATAATTTTGAGGTGAACGCATGAGATTTAAGCATCATCTCTCAACTTTAAAGGGATACTCATGAGGAAAGAAGAAGTGGACACCCCAGCGCTTATCGTAGACCTTGAGATTTTACAGAAAAATATAGTACGCATGGCTGAGTTTGCAAAGACTGCCGGGGTGAAGCTTCGCCCCATGACCAAGACCCACAAGTGTCCCGCGATATCGCATCTGCAGTTGGAAGCTGGAGCGACCGGGATACAGGTGGCCAAGCTCAGCGAGGGGGAGGTCATGGAGGCCGCGGGGGTCAAAGATATTTTTATATCCAATCAAGTCGTCGGGGCTCAAAAGATAGATAGACTTCTAAAGCTTGCTCGGAAGGCCAAAATCAGGATAGCGGTGGATGGCATCGAAAACGCGGGGGAGATATCCCGGTTAGCAGAAGCTCGGGGGATGAAAATCGATACTCTGCTTGACATAGACACGGGCATAAAGAGAACCGGGGTATTGCTGAGAGGACCTGCTCTGGAGCTAGCGAAAGAGATCGTGAAATTACTTGGCCTGAACCTCATGGGAATTTATACTCACGAAGGCGTCGTTTATCGGGCGAGGAGCAAAGAGGAACTTCAAGAGATCGCCACGCGAGCGGCTCGAGACATGGTTGAGACTGCAGATTTACTTAGGGAGAATGGGATTGGGATAGAAGAGGTGAGTTTGGGTTCAACACCTGGCGCGACGATTACCGCTAAAGTAAAAGGCGTTACGGAGATAAGACCCGGAGCTTACGTTTTCAACGACACTCAGCAGTACGGGCTTGGCGTATGTAATGAAAAAGATTTTGCCGCAACCGTTTTGACGACCGTTATAAGCGTGCCCGCTGAAGATAGGGCGATATGCGATGCTGGGTCAAAGGCCGCCGGTCCCGATTCCTGCACTTTCGGTGCTTTTACGCCTCCTAACACTCCACCTATAGAGGCTCGCAAGAAGGATCCGACTACAGGCTTGGGGTTGATCAGAACCCTAGACGGCGAGATCCTTTGGGACGTTATATTCGATTCCAAGGTTGGGGAGGAATATGGACTCCTACAAGGCAAGAGATGCCGTGAGCTGTTCAAGGTTGGGGATAAGGTGGAGTTGATCCCCATCCATTGCTGCGGCATAGTTTTCTTATATGACGAGATCGTTGGTATCAGAAACGACGAGGTCGAGGTCATTTGGCCGATATCGGCTAGGGGGAAAGTCAGCTAGTTGCAAAAATGAGGTGATCTTATGAAGATCAATGATTTACTCGAGCTCATGAGCAGCCAAGGGACCGTTCGACATTTTAAATCTAACCCGGTTCTAGGAGAACACCTAGAAAAAATTCTCCAAGCTGCACGATGGGCCCCTTCAGGCGCCAACACCCAACCTTGGGATTTCATCGTGGTAAAAAATCCGGAATTAAAAGAAGAAATAGCTCGCATCTTCGTGGAGGGCCATCAACGGGCTAAAAAGGAGGACAGGGAGTTTCCCTACGAAACAGGTGAAAAGCTACGGAGGAGATTTACAGATCCACCGATTCTGATTGTCGTTTGTGCTGACACCCGCTTTATGAAGGCATACCCGAAGGTTGGCTACAGGGAGCAAATCCTCAACGTGAGCATGGGGGCGGCGATTCAAAACATGATGTTGGCGGCAAGTGCGCTTGGGCTCGGATTAAGCTGGGGGACAGTGGACGCCCTGAACAGGGATAAGCTCCAGGAATTGCTAGGGGTCCCCGCCCACAGTAGGATCCTCGAAGTCCTTCAATTAGGTTATCCTGCAAAGCGCGCTCCACCAAGGTTCCGAAGAAATCCCCGCGACTTCACGCACGCAGATAAGTTCGATACTTCAAAACTTCGAGGTGAAGAAGAGATCGAAAATCTGCTTTCCACCAGAACATCTCCCGACATATATTCCGGAGTTAGAAAACGGAAAACAACCATTAGGTGAGGTATAAACTTGAAGGGTTCCAATGCTTTGAGGAAAGTGGATTTGTTTATAGAATTTTGTGGATTGGAGTTCCAAAACCCATTTCTCCTCGCTTCGGGCCCAGCCACCGCAAAGACTGAAATGATCGAAAGGGCTTTTGATGCAGGATGGGGAGGGGCAGTAACCAAATTGATGGGATTAAAACCCAGGCCAAGCCCACACCCCTATATTGTCGCTTTCTCTTTTGGAGGCAAAATGATCGGAGTTGAAAATATAGACTCCATTGTTTACCCTTTAGAGGATTGGTTACCGAAAATTGAAACCCTCAAGAAAAGGTATCCAGATAAGATTTTGATATCAAATCTCACAGGGGATGGAAATGTTTCAGCTTGGCAAGGGATGACAAAAAAAGTGCAAGATGTGGGCGTCGATATGATCGAACTTAATCTATCGTGCCCGCTCACGGAGGAAGAGAGAACGATCGGCGCTGCTGTAGGGCAAGACCCAAAACTAACGTTTGAGGTAGTAAAATGGGTAAAAGAAGTCGCAAATGTTCCAGTAATGGTAAAACTAACTCCTAACGTAACCGATATCACATCGATCGCGAAAGCGGCGGAAAGGGGTGGTGCCGATGCCCTATCGGCAATAAACACGGTCCTCGGTTTTATAGGAATAGACCTTAAGACGATGGAACCTAAGCCTTCGGTTAATGGGATATCCGCTTTTGGTGGATATTCTGGCCCTGCGATAAAGCCGATTGCTCTGAGATGTGTAGCTCAGGTAGCGAAGAGCACAAGGCTACCGATCTCTGGATTGGGAGGGATATCCACGTGGGAAGATGCGATAGAATTCTTCATGGCAGGTGCTTCGACGGTGCAACTTTGCACAGCTGTGTTGTTTAAGGGATATCGTATCATCGATCATCTAAAAGATGGAGTTTCCGATTATCTCAGGGACAAAGGATTTGATTCGATAAAAGATATCATTGGCCATGTTTTGCCGAAGCTAACGAGCATAGAAAAGTTAGATTTCACGTATCAAGTAATTCCTCAGGTTGACAGATCTGAATGTACCAAATGTGGACTGTGCCACCTCGCTTGCAGGAACGCCGGCTATGAAGCTATCGAGCTCGATGAAGAAAAGCTTCCGATCGTCAACGAAGAAAGGTGCGGTAGCTGCGGTCTTTGCTTTCAAGTCTGTCTAGCGGGAGCAATATCTTTAGAGCCGAGACGATAGGGCGATGGATGGGGCTCTGATTTCATTTCCTTTAATCTCTCCGAATATAACCCCTCTTTACGAGTTGCGATCTGTTCACCAGATTCTTAGGAATCTGGCCGTATAAGATCCTCACCGCTTCCTCGCTAACCATTAAAGAGTTGCCCGCACAATGGGGTCTAACGATAAAAATTTAGGACCCCTTTTTACGCCTCTCTACAGCTTTCTTGATCTCGTCTATGGCGGTCCTGTCCTCTATCGTTGAGTAATCCCCGAGCGGTTGACCGGTAATTATGG
>Ga0172364_10004970_pt1 | contig 10577 bp, 14 predicted proteins | sample LakKivSesite10cm_FD_114545 | JGI IMG/M metagenome (GOLD analysis project Ga0172364, IMG submission 114545) | Sediment microbial communities from Lake Kivu, Rwanda - Sediment site 10cm | ecosystem: Environmental > Aquatic > Freshwater > Lake > Sediment | place: Rwanda: Western Province, Lake... | reverse complement strand
CACACGTTGGATGCCACGCTGCTCTTAGATTTCTACAGGGGGCCGTATGAGTGATGCATGGATAGTGTTCGGGGCGATTATGTGTGTCGCCATTATTGGAAGTGTAGTCGCGGCGTGTATCACGAAAGATTCGGAGTGTCTCTGGTTGCCAATCGTAGTGCTTGTATTCTATCTGCTGTGCGACGGCCCCCAACGTGTGGAACCCGCCGTACAACAAGCGCAGCCCACAACGGCTGACACTGCTGCCGCAACGGGCGTGCGCTGACCGTTGTGGTGCACTGCCCTGCACAGGTATCCGTCGCTGTATCCACTGTGGAAAACCCGCATAAGGAGGAGCTCAATGGACACGATTCAGATCTTCAATGATGGCATCCTGATGGATGTGCACGTCCGGTTCTGGTCAGCAGCAAAGGCCCTGAACCCGGAAGACCTCGGTCTCAAGCCTGAGGAAGTCGCCGAAGCGTATCACCTGGGCAAGAAGATGCTCATCCCGGAAGAGGTTATCCGGGAATTCAAGCATATCGAGGGACAGGCCCGACACCTGGTCGATGAGAACAGCTTCCTGTTCGCAATCGGCAATGCACGGTTCGTGCCGAAGGGCCTGTACAAGAAGACCGTCGACAAGCTCAGTGAGTACCGGACCAAGTACCTGTCCCTGGTCGATGACCTGGTGACCAAGTACGAAGAGTACCGTGAGAAGATGCTCCCCATCTATCGGGAAGCGGCCGAGGCAGCGTTTATCAGACAGACCCCGACCGAGATGGTCTTCGGGCCTGACTACGACCGCGAGGCAGAGAAGACCAAGTTCGTGGAGAACTTCCTGGCCCGCATCGCTTCGTACTACCCGTCAGCAGAGGCCATCCGGAAACGGTTCGACCTGTACTGGGACGCGTACCAGGTGACCATCCCGGACCATACCCTGTCGGATGAGTATCAGTCCCAGATGCAGGGCAAGGTGACCTCGTTCGTCAATGAGGTCGTCAAGGTGCTCCGTACGCAGACCCTGGAGGTCTGTGAGCGTGTCCGGCAGAACTTGAAGGACGGCAAGTCCTTCCGTGGCCAGACTCTGAGCTCGCTGTCCGAGTTCATTGACAAGTTCAAGGGTCTGAACTTCGTCGGTGACAAAGAGATGGAGCTCAAGCTGGAGGCCCTCAAGAAAGAAGTCCTCGAGATCTATCCCACGAACCAGATCAACGAGACCCCGGAGCTCAAGGAAGAACTCGGTCGCCGTCTCAACGAGATTGTTGAGATGGCCGGAGACCTGAACGATGCTTCGGCTGTTGTGACCAGCTACAAGCGGAAGATCAACTGGCAGGAAGAGGAGGAAAAGACTGCATGACACGGGAAGAGCTCACCCAGCAATACAAAAAGGCCCACAAGGTTTATGAAGACTTCGGCCTCAAAGCCACGTCTTCAGCAGACCTGAAAGCACTTATCCTCTATGAACTCTGGAGAGATGGGGCTGATTGGGGTACCCTCACAGAAATGATGGATGATCTTCCCTACGATGATGAGAAGATAAGAGACCATCTCGTAAACGTCTTCGGGTACAAGGAGGACTGATGTCGCACTATCTGAATCTGCGGACGAACATCACAGACCAGGAAGCATTGGTCAGGGCACTGGTCCGGCTCGGTGGTTGTTTTAACAAATGGAACAAGAGTGACATTGAGTCACACAACGCGGCCCAGAACCTGTACGGGTACCAGGGTGACAAACGGCCTCAGAAGGCTCAGGTTGTCATCCGTCGGCAGAATGTGGGTCACGCGGCCAACGACATCGGATTCGAGCGCCAGGCTGATGGGACCTTCCGGGCCCACATCTCGGAGTACGATACCGGCCGTGGGTACAACAGTGGGTGGCTGGGCAAGCTCACCACCTACTATGGTGTCGAGAAGGCCAAGATCGAACTCGACGCCAAGGGTCTGAAGTACACGGAAACCACGGACGCCAAGAACGGCAACTGCCCGCGACTTGAGGTGTTCTTCGAGGCACCCAAGGCGAAGGCCAAGGTCTCGAACTTCTTCGGAGGGTAAAAAACCCAATGAACGAGAAACCCAGAATGGTGTTGGTATTCAAGTGGAATGGGACCGTCAACAAAGAGACCTTCGGCTTCAAGGGCAAGGCCTGCGTCGAGCAGACCAAGTTTATCGAGGATGCCCTGGGTACGCCCGTTGACGAGAGGAAGTGGAAGCATGAAGACAACAACCCGTACTTCGATGCCCACAACATCGGCAACAGCCAGACAGCATAAGAATTGGGGACTGATAGACAGACTGGCAAAGACTGCTGGGTCCAGTGCGGTCCTCACCTTCAATGGCGCAACCGTTGACGCAGGATGGTATCACCCGGGACTCGCCTCGACACTCTGCGGATTGTGTGGCAGGAAGTGTCGGGAACGCGGTGAGCCGCCCTGTGCTAACCTCAACCCGCTCTGCGGGTAAAGGAGGACGGGGGATGAAGAAAGACGGATTTATCGAGTACATCATGGCAGGCTACCCGCTTCTCTGGGTGGAATCCCATGAGGAGCACCGAGCTCTGGTGAGCTACGCCGCCGAGCTCGCAGCCGCCAAAGAGAAGTACGACCTCTACACGTGGGACTGTGCGGATGGGATCCGTCCCGTCAAGTACGATTTCAAGAGGGGGTTCGAGGTCGGTGCTCCGATTACCTGGGCTCCCCCAGGCGGAGAGCCGGAACCGCTCGTCCATCCCATGCGGGCTCTGCAGTGGATGGAAGAGGTGGCGGGCCGCTCAATCGAAATCGACAACGGGCGTAAGATCCTCGGGAACGCCATCGTGTTCTTCAAGGACTTCCACCCGTTCCTGGACATGGACAAGGCCCCGAACAACGCCGTGCCGGTTATCAGGAAGATCAGAAACCTGATCCCGACCTTCAAGGGTTGTGGAAAGGTCATCGTCGTCCTGAGCCCGCTCGTGCACATTCCCACTGAAATCACCAAGGAAATCACGGTTGTTCCCTTCAGTCTCCCCGACCGGGAAGGCCTGAAGCTGGTACTCAAGAAGGCCTGTGATGACTCGGGTGCTCCGTATCCGAAGGACGATGAGGCCATCATCGACGCCTCATTGGGCATGACTTACTTCGAGGCGGAGAATGCCTTCTCGGTGTCCCTGGTACGCAACAAGAAGTTCGATGCCAAGGCCATACGGGAAGAGAAGTCCGCCATCGTACGGAAGGACAAGATTCTCGAGGTCGTTGACACTGAGATCTCCCTCGACGATGTAGGCGGTCTGGAGACCCTCAAGCAGACCCTCGTCTCCTGGAAGAACTGCTTCACCGAGAAGGCCAGGCAGTTCGGTGTCCGTCCTCCCAAGGCCATGCTCCTGGGTGGGATTGCAGGGTGCGGTAAGTCCCTCACTGCCAAGGCTGTTGCCACGGCATGGGGCAGGCCGCTTCTGCGTCTGGACATGGGCTCGGTCTTCGACAAGTGGGTCGGTGAATCAGAGTCCAAGATCCGTGAGGTCTTCAAGCTGGCCGAGGCAATGGCCCCGGTGGTCCTCTGGATCGATGAAATCGAGAAGTCACTGTCCGGTGACCACGAGGTCACGAAGCGGGTGAAGTCCACGATGCTGACCTGGATGCAGGAGCACACGTCGGACGTGTTCATCGTGGCCACGGCCAACGAAGTGAACCTGTTGGATGCGGCACTTCTCCGCAGGTTCAACTACGTGTTCTGGGTCGACCTGCCGGACAAGGTCCAGCGTGAGGAGATTCTGAAGATCCACCTTCGCAAGAAGGGCAGGGATCCGAAGAAGTTCCAGAGCGTGATGGATCAACTCACCGACCTGAGCAACGGGTTCAACGGGTCTGGTATCGAGGACTGGGTGGACAAGGCCGTCCAGCGTGCCTTCAACGTGAATCACAGCGATGTCGAACTGGAAGACCTCGTAGAGTCCTCGAAGGAAATCTCTCCGATCACCAAGCTCAACGCCGAAGAGATAACCCAGGCACGTAACTGGGCCAAGTCTCACAATGCCCGGAACGCCTCGGTCTCACACGATGTCACAGTGGCACCTGAGACCCTGACGAAGCGCAAGATCACCGTGGCAGAGTAAGTGGATGGGGGCCCCCCTTCTTAAGAGGAGGGGCCCCTCTCCTCAAAGGGAGTCTGGAAATGGATCCTAAGATTCACGTTGGAGACATTGTCAGTAATAGCTCCCTGATACCTGACAACAGTGTCGATACAGTCTTCGCAGACATGCCTTATTGGTTTCAGGGCGGAGCTGTCAAAGGTCGTACAGACGATGAAAAATATCGTAACCTTGTCAGGCACGTAGTCAAAGAAGCTTATAGAATCTTGAATGATGGCGGGAACTTCGTGGTAGTTAACACTCCACAAAACTTCCGCCTTTTCTACGATGCTTTTCAGGTTGCGCCCTTCAAGTATCGGGATGAAGTTGTCATACCCAGAACGAAGACTGTTCGCAACACGTTAGGTCTGCGTAAAAGCCACGACATGGCTCTGTTTTTCTATAAGAACAGTGCTGATCGATGGTTTAACTACGGGAGAAACCTCCCTCGAAGTTTCAGTCGTACCAGAGATGATGCTTTTGATTCAATCTGGAGTGACGTTCCTAACCGAAACGGATTCTTTCTGCACGGGTTTGAAGTTAAGCACCCGGAATCAATCAACGAAAAAGTAGCAGAACGTCTTATCATGCTCTGTACACGGCCAGGAGACAGACTCGTGGATTTCTTTCACGGGGCCGGAACAAGCATGATAGTCTGCGAAAAATACCGTATTCACTATGAAGGTATAGACAAGAGTCCCGAATGGGTTGAACTCAGCAGGGAGCGCCTGAGAAGGTTTCAGCAGAGGTTAAGACCTTATACAGGCGAAAGATGCCGCCCACAAGAGCGCTACCTTGCACCCGACTTTTACTACGGGGATGTTGAAGGAAATACTGTTGCTGTTGAGTTGAAAACAACAACCCCAAGGCAGTGCACAAAGAAGTTCAAACCCAGTACACTCCTTCCCAATATTGATTCGTACGAAAAGATAAAGCCTCTTTTGTGTAGGCTCCCTGAGTCTGAACAAGCGATTCTCAAGTATTACTACGAGAACAATGAGAATCAATCCTGGATTGCCAGAAAGATGGGAGTCACACAAGGGGCAATCTCTGCACGAATCAACAAGGCCTTTCAGCGCATCAGCTTTTTGCAGAATCTGGGAGAGTTTACCGAAGATGACATGGGCCTTTTGGCACAACTCTTCGGGCACCCCATAGCAAATCTTGTGGAGCACATGGTGCAAACCACCTGTCAGTCAGAGACTGCAAGATTACTTAACGCACAGAACAACAAGTCACGCTATACCCAAGTTCAGGTTCGATATCGTTGGAAAAAGGTCTTGGAGAAACTTGAGGCCGTTTCCAAAGATAAGGACGGTCCAATCCGGGAATGCTACAGCAAGCTTTGTCGGATTGACCAGAACCTCTACATGCTTCACGAGGTTAAACTTCCTCATCGCTGCATGACTGCGGAGGGTACTGATGTACGGAGTCTTTATCAACCTTGAAGACCCCATAGACTTCGTCAAGTACAACTACAAGGATCTTCGTGATCTCGTACAGATATTGTCAAAGAAACTCCACGTCGAGGATGACCAGGAGGAAATCTTCTCCTGGCTGATTCTTCGTATTCTTGAGGGTAAGATCCGGTTTGATCCTGAACGCAAGGGTCTTCAGGATTGTTACAGTACACCCTCAAGCTTCTTTACCACAGTGGTTCTCAATAAGATCCGTGAGATAAAAAGAGACAGAAAAAGTCCTGAAGTACAAGAGAAGATACGCGATGCCTTCTGCGGGATGTATGAGGAATTTGAACGGGTCAATCGCGATCCCCTGGACTTGAACCTCGACCTGGATAGGTTTGAGCATCTTCTTTCAATCATGAAGTGGCCTGTGAAGAAGTGGTCTACAAAGAAGAAGGAACAGAAAGACAACAATCCTTTCAAGGCTCTGCAGCTATTGCGAAAGGGAGAAACCTCTAAATCTATCAGTCGTGATCTTAAAATAACTGAGGTAGCTTTGTCCTTTACCCGTCACTATCTTCAACATCAATTCCACACTCTGGAGAGGAAGACAAATGAGCGACCTGGTATGCCCTTCATGTGGATCAACCCTTCACGTAACGATCGCTATATTGGGGCACCACGACCCAAAAGAAACCGTGCACATACAAAGGTGTGCCTCCGTACCGCTGCGTAAAGTCACGGACGAAGAGCGATCAGTTATTCTGAAGTGCCATCTGACCAACTGGAAGAGTGCCAATAAGACAGAGATTGCTCAGAACTTAGATCTGAGTGTTGGGCAGATTAGCGCAATCTCTGCCTGGGCCTCACCGACTCTCGGCGGAAAGAGGTACGTGTTAAAGTATCTGCCGAAAGAGTTCGTGGAGAAGTATTGGGATGAGTTCTGCTCCAGGTAGTTGAGGGCAATATTAACCTCAAAGAAAGGAGTCTCCCCAGTCGGGATTATGAGCGATGTAATCATTCAGTTCCCGACGAAGAGAAAAATCGTCTGGGATAAGGACTCACAATCCTCGGAACCCTCAGAGCAAATCATCGTCCAGGTCAAGAACAATCAGGTCACCGTCAAGGGACCCGATAACCAGAAGGTCGTGGTCAAAGGCAAGTCCGGCAACGGTCACAAGGTCAATAAGAAGCGTGACCTGAGTGACTCTGAACGATCCAAGATCAAGAAATACTTCCTCAGCAAGAACGGAGTCATTGGGGAAGACGACCTCAAAGACCTGTGCGACGACATATCTATATTCCAGGTCACCGGGTATGTGTCTGTCCTGCATCGACTGGCGGCATCTGGAACTTTGAAACTGCACTACCGCAAAGCCTACGAATCTCACATCAAGGAACGGAGAAACCTCTGGGCCACATACGATTCTCCCAAGTACAAAGCCCTGAGGTCCATGCTAACCAAAGGAGCGTGAAAAGTGCCCGTAACCGATACCCAGGTGCTGGACGACACCACCACCATCATCGGCAAGCCTTACAATGTCATCCTGTTCAACGACGAAACCCACTCCATGGATGAGGTGATTGCACAGCTCATCAAAGCCACAGGGTGTACTGCAGAGAAGGCCTCCCGTATCATGCTCGAGGCCCACCTGACCGGCAGGGCTGTTGCCTGGACAGGGCACAGAGAACGGGCTGAACACATATCCTCGGTGCTCGAAGAGATCCGACTCGGCACCAAGGTCGAGCCAGTTTAACTTTAATTGTTCAAGGAAGTTACATAGCATAACAGAAAGGGAGGAGTAAGGATGAACGTACTTCTCACGAAGCGCACCATCAAGTGCTTGCCACCCAAGCACTCCGTCCTGCTCAGAGGACGGCATGGCATCGGCAAGTCCGAGGTGATTCGGCAGTGCTGCATCGAGCTGTCGGAACTGACAGGGAAGCCGTACCAGTTCATCGACATCAGGCTCTCCCAGCGTGAGGTCGGTGACATCATCGGGATGCCCAAGTCTGTCGCACAGTTTCCCTTCCGGCGTACCCTGTACAAAGGTGGCAAGGCTGTCCAGGATGAGGTGGTCCTGAACAACGTCATGGTCCACGACCTGCCGGTGTGGTTTCCCAGGGACCCGAACTCCTGTGGCTTCCTGTTCCTGGATGAAATCGACCGTGCCAATCGTGAGGTCAGCCAGTCAGGGTTTGAGCTGGTTCTGGACTACCGCCTGAACCTGAACCCCCTGCCTCCCGGCTGGATCGTCATCGCGGCAGCCAACGCAGACATGGACGTGTACAGTGTGCTGGAAATGGACCCGGCACTGCTGGACAGGTTCTGTGTCATCGATTTCAAGCCCACTGCCCCGGAATGGTTCGAACATGCCAGAAAGATCGGCGTGCACGACGCCGTCGTCAAGTACCTGAGCAAGTTCGAGTCTGACCTCTTTACGCCGGAGAAGATTGAGCCCGGTGTGAAGTATCAGAGTCCCCGTGCCTGGGTGCTCCTGAGCAACGTCATCAAGCACAAGGTCGCCAACGGAGACAACGTCCTGCAGGACCTGGACTACCTGCAGCTCCTGGCGAAGGGCTACATCGGGTCCACCACCTCAGTGTCCTTCACAGAGTTCGTCCGGAAGGATTACCGGGTACTCTCGGCCAAGGACATTCTGAACAAGTGGACTGCAGAGATGGCCCTGTCTCTGAAGAATGCCGAGCCCACGGAGTACACGTTCTACTCCAAGGAACTCGTCCGGTACATCTCAGAGAACAACGTCAAGCTCTCGAAGAAGGAACAGGACAACCTCTTCCACTTCATGACAACGGTACCACCCGAGGCTGCGGGTGGATTGTGGACGGACCTGCTCAAGAAGTGTGAGAAAGAGGCCACCCTGTGGTACAAGGTTTCGAAGGAGCACCGGGACTATCTGATGAAGATCCTGGGCAAGGATTCCTCACTGGGAGGGTAAAAGGTAAGGGGGGTGGAAATAAGCCCCCCTCTTCCCTTTTCTGAAAGGGGGAGAAGATGTATCTCGTACTCGTTCCAAAGCCTCTCGACCCTGTCGTGGTTGAGAAGGTTAAGAAACGTCTGGAATGGGCCTGCACATTCCTCATCGTCAGGTACGGCTTCGTCCATCAGATTCTTGCGATGATGACGAAGACTCCGTCGAACATGACACTGACCATGGGAGTCAGGGTCCTGAGTGGGGGCAAGTTCGAGCTCATCTACAACCCCTACTTCGTGGACGGCCTCAAGGATGAAGAGCTGGTCTATGTCTTCTACCATGAGATCCTGCACCTGGCGCTGCATCACTGCACGTCACGAAACTTTGACGACAAGGACATCGGTAACATAGCTCACGACCTTGCGGTCAATGAGCTGATCCCTGTCAACCCGGGCTCCTGTGAACCACCGCGAGACAAGAACGGTAATCTGGAGGGGGCCTTCGTCTCCGAGTTCAAGAAACAGTTCAAGGGCATCAAGGAGAAACAGACCTGCGAGTACTACTACGACTTCCTGAGAGACAAGCAGAAGAAAAGTGGTCAGGGTCAAGGTAAAGGCAAAGGTAAGGGCCAAGGCCAAGAAAAAGGTCAGGGCAAAGGTAAGCATGACTTTGATGACCACGGTGGCTGGAAGGAAGATGAGGTCGCCGATGAACGGGTCAGAGCCCGTATCAAGGAGATTGATCAGGGTGACCTGTGGGGTGACGTCACTGGTGCCAATCGTGAAGTGATCCTTGCTGCCCAGGTCAGGAAGATCAACTGGCGAAACCTGGTCAGGAGATTCCTCGGTAACCATTCGTGGAAGGACAGGGAAGCTACCCGTAAGCGACCCAACAGGCGTATGGGCTATGAGTTCTCCGGTACCAGACGGCTCTACGTTGACCGGCATCTCGTGGCGGTTGATACCTCGGGTTCCATAGACTCAGAACTCCTGAGCCAGTTCCTGAGCATTGTCAACAGCATGTTGGACTACATGCCGATAGACCTCATGCAGTTTGACGCTGAGAAGACGGCGGGTCCTGTACCGTTTGACCGGCGTAAGGTCCAGTATGAGTTTACCGGTAGGGGCGGTACCTGCTTCGAGCCCGTCATGCAGGTTGCCAAGGAGAGACACTACAAGTCTCTTAGTATCATTACAGACGGGTGTGCGGATGTCTGCTCTAAACCATCGGCCGATGTCCTTTGGGTCCTTCCTAAAGGATGTAAACCGCCTGTGGACTGGGGCAAGCGCATCTACATGGAGCGGCACGTTTGATCCTCTCTGTAGCCCGAGTGGTGGAATGGCAGACACGGGGGACTTAGGAAGGGGCTAAATGGTATACTTGGATTACAAAGTCTATGGGCCATACACGGCTAAAGATGGAAGGATGCGTGTAGTTCTTTGTCATCCATCTAAGGATATGAAAACGATTTCATATCCAAAGTTCCTTATCGAGAGAAAACTAGGAAGATATCTCGATAGGGAAGAAACAATCCATCACATAGACGGTAATCCAAGGAACAATGATTTTTCTAACCTCAAAATCCTATGCCGTCATGATCACGCTGTTCAGGATGTGATCAGAAGGAAAGAGGAACATTTTGTATGTCCAATATGTAAGCGCAAGTTTACATTAGTTGGAACGGCACTGAAGGATGCTACGTTTAGGAAAGTAGCTGGTCCTTTTTGTAGTAAGCACTGTGCAGGAGTTTATGGTGCCGCCGTACAAAATGGAAGAACGAGGAAATTGGGAATTAGAAAAATCGGAGTTAGATATCACAAGCTCTCTGAGCCTTCTATCAGAAATGATAGAAGTGAACGCTCCTAATTCGGGGAACACTAAGGCGAAAGCTATGTCAACCCCGAGCTAACCGAAAGGTGAGTGTAGAGACTTTACGGAGCGCACCTAAGGTCGTTAAGACTATGGTGAAGAGAAAGTCCAGACTACAAACAGGTAAAACCTGGTGGCGAAAGCCATAGTAGTAAGAAAATCCCCTGGCCTCACGGCCGTGCGGGTTCGACTCCCGCCTCGGGCACTACCAACTTAATTACAATCAAAGGAGTTAGCTATGCTAGTGCTTCTCGCTGTGGGAGCACTCGTGCTCCTGTCT
>Ga0172364_10004968_pt1 | contig 10583 bp, 6 predicted proteins | sample LakKivSesite10cm_FD_114545 | JGI IMG/M metagenome (GOLD analysis project Ga0172364, IMG submission 114545) | Sediment microbial communities from Lake Kivu, Rwanda - Sediment site 10cm | ecosystem: Environmental > Aquatic > Freshwater > Lake > Sediment | place: Rwanda: Western Province, Lake Kivu... | reverse complement strand
TATAAAATTCCTAGATACTCAAGTGCAATGAAGACATTATTACTTAATACCCAGGGAACTATAAATATTTTAGATCTAGCTAAGATAAAAAAAGCTAAGGTTATTATTGGTTCTACCTCAGATGTTTATGGCAAGAATCCTAATCTACCATTTAAGGAAGATTGTGACCTAATTTTAGGTCCTAGTACAAGCAGAAGATGGGCTTATGCAGTTTCAAAGTTGTTTGACGAGCATTTAGCCTATGCTTATCAGGATGAGTATAATTTAGAGATAGTCATACTTAGATATTTTGGAACATATGGAGAAAGGCAATATCTGAATTGGTGGGGTGGACCACAAGGAGTATTTTTGAAAAATATCTTTGATGGATTACCAGTAGAGATTCATGGAGACGGAAATCAAACAAGATGTTTTATTTATATTAAAGAAGTAGCTGAAGCTACAGTAAGAGCTGTGGAAAGAGATAAGGCAATTGGAAAAATAATAAATATAGGAACAGAGGAGGAAATAAGTATTTTAGATTTAGCTAAACTAATGCATAAACTTTCTGAAGTTACTTCGGAATTGCAGATTAAATACGTACCTTACAGTTCTTTTTCAAAGAATTATGAAGATGTAAAAAGGAGAGTTCCTTCGATAGATAAGATGAAAGAACTTTTGAACTATGAACCAAAGATAAACTTAGAGGAGGGGTTAAGTAGACTTATAAAGTGGTATAAAGATACATATTTATTGAAAGGGAATAAAATACATGAAATCTAAAACAATCTTTATTATTACCCAATTAGACATGCAAAGGGCTGGAAATCAAATCTTATTTAGGACTGTAGAGGGATATCTTAAAAAAGGATATAAAGTGATTTTACTTACCTCTAATCCTTTGTCTGATCCCAATAAAGCAGATTATGAAATTCTTTTTGGAGAACTTATTCAAAATCTCAAAGTGTATAGATTTACCCCTCTTTTAAGATTTTTAGGAATACCTCTTACAAAAATTAAAAATAAAATCTTTAGGAGGAAGCGACTTTCTAATGCTAAATCATTCCGAAAAGTTGAAGAAAATGTTCCATTTGTTAAGTGGCACCATGGTTTTGTTGGTCTTATATCACAGATTTCATTCTTTTTTGGAGGATTATTTAAAACCATTAATTTAATTAAGTCTTGTCGGCCAGTTGCAATATATGGTTACGAAATATATGGTGCTCCACTAGCTTATGCGATGAGTAAAGTTTTTCGTATTCCTTTGATAACAAAATTTCAGGGGACGATAGCGTTTCCAGAATTAGAAAAATATAAGTTCTGGGCATGGTTTAGAATTCCAAATCATTTAATTGGATTAAAGATTCCAGGAAATTTGGTTATTATGGAGAATGATGGAACAAGAGGCAAAGAGGTTTTACTAAAATTAGCAATTCTGGAAAATAAAATTCGATTTTGGATTGATGGAGTTGATAAAAATATGTATATACCGAACTTTGATAAAGCTCAACTTTTAAAAGAACTCGGACTAAATTATGAAACTAAAGTAATTTTAACTGTTAGTAGATTAAAGACTTGGAAACGAGTTGATCGTGCTATATTGGCTATGCCAAAAATAATTAGAAAGTTCCCTAAAGCAATACTTATAGTTGTTGGAGATGGGGAAGAGAAGGATAATTTAAATAAATTAGCAAAAGAGCTTGCAGTAGATAAGAATGTAATATTTATTGGTGCAATCCCCCATGGTAAGGTAAAAGAATATTTAAATGCATGTGATATTTTTGTTTCTCTTTATAATCATAGTAATCTCTGCAATCCTCTTTTAGAGGCTCTGGAATGTGGAAAGCCTGTTGTAACTATCAATGATGGTTCTACTAAAGAGATATTAACCAATAATCAGAACTGTATTTTAATTGATAAAGAAAAAATTAGTGAAGAATTACCGGCCACTTTAATTAGATTATTATCTGATAATAATCTACGAGAAACTTTAGGAAGAAATGCTAGAAACTATGCAGATAGATATCTTCTGTCTTGGGAAGATCGAATGGAGTTAGAAGTTAGAGAGGTGGAAAAGATAATATGAAAATATTACTAATTAAAGCATTCCCACAACTGACGTCTGTATTAGCTCTTGCAAAAGGACTAAAAAAAGCAGGACACTACGTAGAAGTAGTTGTTCCGAGAATTGATGAGAGTGGAAAGGAATTAATTAAATTTGGAATACCTGTTCAAGAGGTAGATATTAGAAGTTCGCTAATAACTAATAATTTTATAAAAAAAAGAATTATAGACGTTAGAGGGATATATCAACTTAATAAAATTTTTAGAAATTACAAATATGATATAATACATTTTCATCTTTTACGAGCAAGGGTGTTGGGTAGAATTGCACATTTGTTGGGAGATCATTCAAGGGTAGTATCAACAATTCATGGCCCTGACTTAGATAATCTATTTTATTATTATTTAGAAAAAGCAACATATTGGATAGATGATGGAACTATAGCAGTTTCTAAGGATACAATGAATTACCTTCTTTCTAAAGGTATACGACCTAAATACTACGATATTATATATAATGGTATTGATTTAGAAAAATACGATGCAATTCCTGTTAATAAATGGTATCTTCATGAAGAGTTAGGATTACCTCATAATACTAAACTTATAGGAATAGTAGCATGGCTATATCCTGATAATATAAAGGGTCATGAAGATTTTCTTAAAGCGGCTAAAATATTACTTGAAACCGGGAGAAATGTTAATTTTGTAATTGTTGGGGGAGATCCTTACCTGGCTAATTATAGTGAGAAGCTGAAGGATATGGCTAAAGCTTTAAATATCTCTTCTAATGTATATTTTTTGGGGGCACGATATGATATCCCAAATATCATGGATTCTTTATTTTGTTTAGTTTTACCTTCGAGAGTTAGAGAAGGATTTGGTTTAGTTCTTATAGAAGCTATGAGTCGGGGTATTCCCGTGATCGGTTCTAATATTGGAGGTATCTCAGAAGTTATTGATGACGGAAAGAGTGGATTCCATATTCCCCCAGGAGATCCTATTTCATTAGCAAAAGCTATTAACGAACTACTATTAAATGAAGAAAAAGCATATAAATTTGGGAAAGAAGGAAGAAAACGAGTAGAAGAATTATTTAATATGGAAGATTTGATTCGAAGGAATGGAGAATTTTATGAAAAAGTATTAAACAGGTAAGTTGATGTAAATCCCTATAACTGGATAGTGAGGCTTATATCCATCTTGACCTGCCATAAATCATAAGGAGGCATGGTAGAATGGTCAATATGAGAAGACACTATGACGCCTCATTCAAGGCGAAAGTCGGTCTTGAAGCCGTCAAAGAAGAGAAGATTCTGGCTCAGATGGCCAGTGATTTTAAGGCGCTGTAGTGCATCCCAACCAAATTCGTCAGTAGCAATATCATCTGCAGGGGTGCTGCCCGATGTTCTTTCCAATGGCCGCAAGACCCAGGAGAAATAACAGGAGGAGTTAGCAGTTGAGCTCTGTCGGAAGATTGTGCAGCTCAAGGTGGAACTGAAATGGCTTAATAAAAATCGCAGTTGTTCTTGTCGCGATGAAGCAGGAAAAGATTGAGCGGGATAACATACGATGATTTCGATCTCCCCGCAGTGCGATATTGTGGAGCTTCCCCGCTCGTCATTCTACTATTGGCCCCTGAGGGGAAGAGGAATATAACCATCAGCTGATGCGGATTCTGAATGAGTAATTTACAAAAAGGCCCTTTTATGGAGCACGGAAGATGCAGGAATGGCTTTGGACACACGGCCACAAGGTCAATCAGAAAAGAATATGCCAGTTAATGCGAAAAATAAGTCTGGAGGCGATTTATCAGAAGCCGCGGATGTCTTCTCCTGGGCCTGATCATAAGATTTATTCCTATTTTTTGAAAGGGATTAGGGTGAGCGAGCCGGATCATGTCTAATTTGCCGATATCACCTGAATCTGATTAGCTCATGGTTTTGTCTATCTTATTGTGATTCTGGACTGAGTGAGCCCCTAAATTCACTCCCGGGAGCTGTCGATTAGCTAGAGAAAGCGTTTTGTCTGGAGGTCTTGAGAAGGACTCTTCGGTGCTTGAAGCCGGAGATTTTCAATACAGAACAGGGTTCCCAGTTTCCGAGCCTAGAGTTTGTGGGGCATTTGGAAGGAGCATGGATTCGGCTGAGCATGGATGGAGGGAGACAGATCTATGACAACATTTTTGTTGAGTATTTCTGGCGGACGGTGAAATAAGATGAAGCCTGTCTTCATGAGTGTCGCAAGGTGTCGGAAGCTTGGGAGTGCCGGGCAGCCTGTTTTCGGTTTTATAACACTGAGCGGCCTCATGAGGCACTTGGTTGCGGACGCCATAGGAAACATATTTAGGATTGGCAGCAAAAGATGAGGCATTGCCGGAGCCTAGGGTTTGATATAAACCGAGGGGAAACCGTAGATTGCAGGGAAGATAGTGAAGTAAATTTTTGTGAGTTTTATTGAAAATACCTGTTTTGTAATCAAAATATTTAGAATGGTCGTAAAAGGCAGCTTTTCAATGCACTTTCAGAAGGCGTCCAGACTGTCCAAACAATGTGGCCCACTTCAAGTTCATAAAATGTGGTTATATCTACTTCTTATAAATTTTTTCATTTTACCAAGGGTTTTGCCACCGTTGAATCTTCTTGGTTTTAGGTTTGAATGGCAAATAGCAGATTTTATGATTTTTGTTACAGGATTATATTTGTTTGGAAGAACAATTATAAGATCTGGAAAAATAGATTTTATTTCAGGTATAGATACCTTAGATAAGGTTATTTTCCTAATTTTAATCGTTCAAGTCTTCAGCTCTATAATGGGGATAATAAGATTTTCAAATTCTTTTATTTTTGCTTTTGCAAGTTTACTTAAAAGTATAGAACCATACATTTTATATTTCTTTATAAGAGCGTTCGTAAAGGCTGAGAGAGAGGCAAATTCGATAATTAATCTTCTTGTTAATATAGGAAAAATTATTATATTAGTAGGTATAATACAAATTATTTATCCTAATTTATATTTGACGATTATTAAGATTTTTTACTCTAAAAGTAGAATTCTATTTAACGAAGGTTTTGTAAACTCAATAGAACGGAGAGTTTCAAGTCTACTTCTTAATCCAAATAAATTAGCCAATTTTATTATTATTTTATTTCCACTTATGCTTATAAATCTTGGTAGAATATCGTCATTTTGGAAAAAAGTATATTATTTAGTATATATAGTTGCTACGATTGTTGTCTTGATATATACATTATCCCGCGAGGGTTATTTGGGATTTGCTACTATGCTTATATATCTTATTTTCATTATAAAAAAATATCGAAGTTTCCTATCTATAAAATATTTAGGATTTTTTATAATTCTAATTTTAGTTATTATTTCTTTAAATTTTAGCGTGCTTTATCAGAGGATAGCTATATATACTTTTGGAGGAAATATAGGAAACTTAGAGTATATGTATGAAACGTCCTCTTTTGCAGAAAGGTTTATTCTTTGGAAGAGTACTTTGAATGCAATATACAAAAATTTACTGTATGTAACGGGGATTGAATTGGGGAGCGAAATTGTAAAGATGTATACTCCCGCTTATTTTATCACGGGGGGTGATCCTCATAATACCTTTTTAAGGACTTTTTTGGAAACAGGTATTTTAGGCTTTTTATTATTTTGGTATTTTATTATTCGAATATTTAAGATTAAAAAGATGGAAGTAAAGTTTGAGCGCTATAAATTTGCTCTTCAAGCTAGTACTATTGGTCTCTTATTTTCTGGTATTTTAGGGGATAGTTTCCAAGACTTTGAGATTAGTGTTGTTTTATTTGCTTTAATCGGCTTAATACAAAATATGAGAGAGGGGTATGAAAAACTTAAATGAATATTTGTTCTCTAATGATAGAAAATATATCAGATTTTAGCATTACCAAATTAGATTTTAACAAAATATAAGAAAATAATTTTGCCTCTTCTGATATTTTAATGGGCAATCCTGCCTGAAGGATGATTTCTCTCTGGGATTCTATGAAAAGCTCTTTGATAAAATTCTTTGAAGAAAAGTTTATCCAAAAAAGTTTTATCCTGTTCATATTTCACCAAATGCCTTTATGAGCTCTGGAACAAGCCGAATTATGCTGAGATCAGCATGCCCGGGATTACTCATATTCACCCACAAGAAGGCCGAGAAGAGCCATAATTTAGAAAAAGTAAAAAATGGAATCGTTTATAAGATGAAAGTTATTTATATCACTGCTCAGATTCCTTATGGAAAAGGAGAGACTTTTATTTTAGAAGAACTCAAGGCTCTTAAGAAACAAAATTTAGAAGTTATTGTGATTCCTCGTAATCCTTCCAGCCAAACATTTCACCAAGATGGAAAGATGTTGGCAAATAGCGCTCTATGGTTACCATTAATAAATATGAAAATGATTATAAGCTTTATGATTAGTCTAATTATTAACCACAGAGTTTGGACATTAATGTATCGAATATTTAAAAATTCTAATAAATTCAAAACAATTCTGAAAAATCTGATTGTTTTGCCGAAATCAATTTACTTGGCAAGGATATTAAAAGATAAGAAAATTAAGCATGTTCATGCTCATTGGGGTTCAACAACAGCTACAATGGCTTATGTTATTTCTAAACTTACAGGTATAAGTTGGAGTTTTACTCTTCATCGTTGGGATATAGCCGAAAAGAATATGTTGAGAGAGAAGGTAAAAACAGCTAAGTTTGTGAGATGTATTTCTGAACATGGAAAAGATGAACTAATTACTATAATAGGTAAAAAATATGAAGGAAAAATAAAAGTGGTTCATATAGGGGTAGAAGTACCTGAAGAAATTTTAGAATTACAAAAAAATAAAGATTTCTTTACAATGGCTATCCCTGCAAATCTTTTAGAAGTAAAAGGACATAAGTATTTAAGTGAAGCTTGTGAAATATTAGTTAATAGAGGAATAAAAAACTTTGAATGTATTTTTTATGGAGTGGGTCCGTTAAGAAGGAAATTAGATAGTATCATTAGAGATAAAAATTTAACTGAGTATGTCAAATTACCGGGAGCCATACCTCATGAGAAACTTCTTGGTATGTATAAAAATAGTGAAGTAGATATAGTGATCCTACCAAGTATTAATACAAGTAATGGCGATCATGAAGGAATCCCAGCAGCTTTAATGGAGGCAATGGCTTATGGTATTCCTGTTATCTCAACAAATACTGGAGGTATTCCTGAATTAATTGGAGATGGTAATGGTATTATGGTAGAAGAAAAGAACTCCTTAGCTCTGGCAGATGCCATAGAAAAATTAATGAAAAAAAAGGCTTTTAGAGAAGAAATTGGCAAGAGGGGGAGATTAAAGGTAATAAAAGATTTTAATTTAGAATTTATTACTAAGGATTTGATTAAATTATTTGAGCTGGATTAGTTAGTGTCAAAATTTGTTTGCATGTATGAAAGCGCTAAGTCAAGTGTAGTGACCCCCTAAAAGCAAGACACTTTTTTGTCAGATAAGAGGTAGAGTTAGTTTTGAAAAAAATGCCTTCACCATTTGCCCAGTAAGCGACGATCTCAACCCGCTCCATGTCTCAGACTCCCTCTGCTAAAGCCGCTTGCTGGCATTTAACCCATTGCTGATAGAGCTCCTCCGGACTCCGATATCCGAGTGCCGAATGGACATAAAGCCGATTATAATCTTCTCTGATCCACTCATCGATTGCCGCTCGTGCCTGCTCAAAAGAGCTGAGCTCGTTGAGCCAGAGACATTCTTCCTTGATCGTCCGGATCACCCGTTCGGTCTCATCATTGCCCCGAGGATTATCGTAGGAACAGAAAATCTGATTGATGCCCAACTCGGCTGTGTCCTTCATGAACGCCACCGAGGTCGGCTGCGAACCGTTGTCCGAAACAAGACTCTGAGCTAATCCCCAAAAACTGGACAGGGGAATAAGGTGCAGACTGACCTGTCATAACTTCAAAGGAGGTGTGATAGAATGACAGGCATTATGAGGAGGAAACAATACGAAGCAGCTTTTAAGGCTAAGGTGGCCCTGGAGGACGGTCAAATACGAGGAGGTGTATGTTCATGAGTATTGGACGATGGCAGAAGCTAGGGAAAGTCTCTGGTACTACTTTGATTTTTACAACATGGAGCGGCTACATCAGGGATTAGGATACCGGACTCCGCATGAGGTTTATTTTGGTTGCCCGGCAGAGTCAAAATCAGTTGAGCTGAGCATATATAATGCTTAAAATAATAAATCGAGGGTCAAAACAGGCAGGTCAAAAATGCACCTTATATAGGCCTTTTTTCTGTCCAAAGAATGGGAAGTACCTCATTCACTAAAAGGAGAGTTTACGATGGCTCACTCCTTAAAGCAAATCGCGAACTATTTTATACACTGGCCAATAAGTCAATAAAAGATGTGGACTAATCAGACTTAGCTAAAATAATAACGTGGCGCGGGAATAATGAATCTCTGCGCCATTTTTATTTAATGACTATTTTATGAATCTTTTTATCAAGCTCACGGAATAAGATTTAATAAACTCATAAGGTTCGAGGCGGAACATGCGGCTGAGAACGAAAAGTGGGATAAGTGAAGTTATTCCTACAAATCCGATTCTTAATGATAGATTTATAAAACCTGAAATTGATGAGGCAGAAACGTGCCTAAATAAAGGCAAAGAAAAATAACAAATTATGCCGATAGGCACTGAGCTTATGAAGATTTTCACGATATCAATATTGAGAGATCGGGGGAAGGCATTTAAATAGTGTCTTAAAAAATGGCTATAGAGGATTATGTTCAGAACCATTACTATAGAAGTTGCGAGGGCAATGCCGGGGGCTCCCATTATTTTTGAAAGGACGATATTCAAAATGATATTTAAGGCAACACAGATTGCGCTGATTATAAGGGGGGTAGCGGTATTTTTGAATGAATAGAAAACTCGGGCCAGGATCGGGGAAACGGCATGGGCAAAAAGCCCCGGAACATACATTTTAAGGACAAAGGATGTCAGGGCTGTTGCTTTAGCATCAAAAGCACCTCTTTCAAAAAACAGGCGAACAATTGGCTCTGAAAGGAAGTAAAGGAAAAAAGATGCCGGTATGGTCAGATAGAACATATAACCTAATGTTCGGTTAAGCCGCAGTTCATATTCTTTTCTGGAAGTCCCGTTGAGGGCCATTTCGGAAAAAGTTGGAAAAACAGCGGTGGCAATCGGCACAGCTAAAAGCGTGATCGGAATTCCCCAAACGCGGGTAGCAAAATTAAGGGCAGCTATTGAACCAGGGTCAAGAGATGAGGCGATTGTTTTATCAACTATCTGGTTTAGCACGGAGAGGCCGCTGGCAACGACAAGAGGCATAAGAAGTAAGGCAAATTGTTTTGTTTCAGAAGGGTCAATCTGCTTGTAGCTTAATGAATGGAATAATTTATGACGCCAGTAAAGAACGATTAGCATAGCAAAGAAAGCAAAGCCCCAACAGAAGATCTGGCCAACAGTCCAGCTATGAATGCCAAGGTAACGATGAAGAAAGAACAGGGAGGAAACGAGACCAACATTGCCGAGGAAGGTGACAAATATAGGGAAAAAGAATTGTTTTTCAGCCTGGAAAACGCCGGTGAACATGCCAACTAATACTGTAAACAGGCCGGAAATTATCAGGTAGCGGGTAAGAGTAACAGCTAAATTAAAGGTTTCGCCTTTGAAGCCATAAGCGATTATTCGGACGCAGGCCGGGGCAAAGATAAAGATTAGAATTGATAAAAAGATGAATAGGCTTCCCCAGACCATAAAGGCAGAATTAACGAAGCGACGGACAGCTTCCTGGCTCTGAGCTTTCTTTTCGAGGTAGAAAGGGATAATAAGGGTGTTAAAGCCGCTTGAGAAAAGCCCGAGAATAGAAAGCGGAATTATCATAGCGACAAGAAAGGCGTCGGTCTGGCCAGTAGCGCCGAAGTATTTGGCAACCAGCACTTCCCGGAAGAAGCCGAAGAATTTGCTGATAAAAGAAATAACGGCAATTATCAGTGCGGCTTGAGTAATGGTTTGTTTTTTGAGGAAAGCAGGAATCTTCATCTTCTTCAAGCATTCAGCATTAAAAGAAAAATTGGATTTTTGACATATAGGGAAAACGGAGACACCATCTTATTTAGCAGTGTGAACACCGAGGGCACGAAGTGTTTTATGAATATGGAAACGGGGGACACGAACCATTTTGAGAGAGAATAAATTCTTAATGATTGCTCTGTAAAATGTTTCATGTCCCCGTTTTGCTCAGGAAAAAAGTTCATGTCCCCAAAGTTCATGTCCCCAGTTTTCATGCCTTAATTATCTTCTCCGACTTAACTCCTGCCCTGCCCATCAAATTTCTCGTATCAACAATCAGCCTGGCGTATTTGTGGATGAAGGCGGCGTCGTAGACTGAGTGGTCGGTCGCTATGATCACGCAGTCGTAGGAAGCCAGGTTCTTCGCCGTCAGCTCGACCGAGCCTTTCTCTAACTTCCATTTGCGAGTTTTAGGCGGCTTCGG
>Ga0172364_10004967_pt1 | contig 10584 bp, 12 predicted proteins | sample LakKivSesite10cm_FD_114545 | JGI IMG/M metagenome (GOLD analysis project Ga0172364, IMG submission 114545) | Sediment microbial communities from Lake Kivu, Rwanda - Sediment site 10cm | ecosystem: Environmental > Aquatic > Freshwater > Lake > Sediment | place: Rwanda: Western Province, Lake... | reverse complement strand
CTTTTGTTTTACTGGAGCAGGTCTTGATACTATCCTAGGCATTTCAATTTCTTCTTCAGGTTCAACTAATCTGGGAGAGACAGTTTTGACTTTATCTTTTGTCTCTCTTACTAGCTCTGAAAACTCCTTAATATTAGATGTAAACTCAGGCATCATTGCCTTGAAGACTTTCTGCATTGCCTGGAGCTCAGTGCCAACATCAGAAATACCCTTGCCATATTCTTCCACTCTTTGGAAGACTGACTGCTCGAGACTTCCAATCCTCTGCTCGATTTTTAAGAGATTGTCATTTAATATCTGCATATTTCTTTCAGCCATTTCCTGCCATCTTCGCATGTTCTCAATATCTTTAGTGAGAACCTTCCATTTCTCTGAAATAATTGCCTCAGAAATCTGCTCAATATCTTCAGTTAATAATGTGATTGGCTCTTCGCCAGAAGTTGGTGCTGGCGCTTCAGGCATTCCTGAAGGAATTGTTTCTGATTGCTCTTGCTCTTCCATTTGTGCAAGTTTCCTTACTGCAGGAGTATCTGCGCGTTTAAGCTCAGGCAAATCAAGTGGAGGTATTCCCAGTTCAGGAACTCCAGATGAAGCTTCTGCGAGCTGTTTTTTTATTAAAGCATTAATATCATCAACCATTGGCCTTTACCTCTTCGTCAATATGTATACCTTGCTCCTTTAATACTTTTTTGATTATGGAATCGATCTCAGAACGAGTCACAAAGTTCATTGGCTGGATCATATCTATATATCTTTCAAGAACTTTTAGCTCCTGCCTGCTCGCAAAGGCTTCAAGTCTCTTGCTTATTCTATCAACCATCTCTTTTGACAGTTCAATATCTGCACGCATCTGCCTTAATTCAAGCTCAATTGACCTGACTTCTGAAACTACTGACTTATGCTTTTCAATTAAGGATTGGTCAATTAAATTAATGTGTCCGCGGATGCTGTCCAAACTAGTTTCAAGTAATCTAAGCCTGCTTGAGACAGTTGCAACTTGATCCTTAACACTGGATTCGAGAGCAATTATCTCTGGTGCAGGTTTTTTTGCAAATATTTGTTCAGAAGGCAATGCTGTTGATTTTAATGGTGAAACTGGAGTTATCTGCCCGATTCCAGCAGGCTGCTGCATTGTCTTTGGCTTTTCAGAAAATAAATTCATGTCCATTAAATAAAGCAATAGGAAATTGAGCTATAAAAACTGTGTGACCCTACAAAGATAGTAAATGAATTAATTTATAAACATTAGACAGCATAAATGATGTGAGGAGAGTATGGCTGTTGAGACCTACGCGTACAAGATAGATAGAGCAGGTTCTGAGAAAATTCTTAGAATTAATTATGAAGGAAGTATTACATCTCCATCTATTGAAGATAATCCAAGCGACATGGCGCGAGTATTCAATATTATGCTCGAGTCAGGAAAGATTCACCAAATTGTTTTTGTGCAAAAAGAAGAATTCATTTACGATCATTCTCAAGCAGGCATGATTAATGAGCTTGTTGAAGCTTTTATAAAATTAGTTAAGGAAGAAAATATAATGCTGTTTTCAGCCAGAAGAGAAAATGAAAGATTTCTTCCAGTTTGGCACGAAATATTAAGACAAATTGTTCTCCAAAAATTAAAGGAAGATCCAATTGGCGCGTATGTTGATGCTAAAAGAAGAGCAAGAGAAGAAAGAATTAAGAAAGCAGAAGAAGTAGCACCCGGATATTCACAAGTAGTTGATGAGTTCATACAAAAATTAGATAGGATCTCAGAAGTTCTTGAAACTACAAGATTAATCAAGCATGTTGAAAAACGGCTTCCAGGCCATAAGGTTGGAGAAAGAGAACTTTATAGGGAAATTTTCAAGCCAGCAATTCGCCCATATTTTATGTTCACAAAAGTTGTAACAGCTTACCCAACTGGCGCTGAAGAACTTGAGCATTACAAGGTTGCAGAAGATGCTGATGTTTTAATTTTAAGAGTGCCGCATGACTTGAGGCCGATTTATCATATTATTCCTCCTGAATTTAAGCTTCCTGAAGATAGATATGATTTGCTTGGCACAGCAAAACAAGTTATGGAGGAACACAGGCCAGAGCGTTCAGAATTTATTGATCCTCAAAGAACTCGAGAAATATTTTTTGACATTGAAAAAGACTTGATCAGCGATATTGCAAAGTCAAAGGGAATGGAAGTAAGCTATGACGAGCTTAACAAACTTACTAAAATGCTATTAAGATATACTGTTGGATTTGGAATACTTGAGCTGATTTTATCTGATCCTAAGATTCAAGATGTTGTTGTCAATGCGCCGCTGGGGCATAGAACAATTTCTCTAATTCACGCAGACTATGATGAATGCCTTACAAATGTTACACCAACTCCAAGAGAAGGAGCCAGCTGGGGAACAAAATTAAGGATGCTCTCTGGCCGTCCGCTTGACGAGGCAAATCCAGTCCTTGACACTGATCTTTTAGTTCCAGGCGGAAAAGCAAGAGTAGCAGCAATACAGAGACCATTAAGTCCAGCAGGTATGGCATTTGCATTTAGACGTCACAGAGATAAGCCTTGGACATTGCCATTGTTTATCAGGGAAAAAATGATTACGCCTTTAGCAGCAGGATTATTTAGCTTTATTGTGGACGGTGCAAGAACAATTCTTATTGCAGGAACTAGGAGCGCTGGAAAGACATCTTTGTTAAGCTCATTAATGGTTGAAATAATGAGGAGCAACAGAATAATTACTTGCGAGGATACTTTAGAATTGCCAGTTGCACAATTAAGAGGATTAAATTATGATATTCAGTCAATGAAGGTCAGCTCAGTAATAACTGGCGGAGCAGGTGAAATGTCTGCTGCCCAGGGAATCAGAACAACACTAAGACTTGGAGACTCAGCATTAATTGTTGGAGAGGTTAGAAGCGAAGAAGCAAAGGCGCTTTATGAAGCAATGAGAGTCGGAGCACTTGCAAAAGTTGTTGCAGGGACAATCCACGGCGCTGATCCTTATGGTGTATATGATCGAGTCGTTAATGATCTTGGGGTTCAAAAAACATCATTCAAGGCTACAGACATAATTATTGTTGCCAACCCAATAACATCCCCGTCTGGCTTGCAGAGATACAGAAGAGTAACGCAAGTTTCAGAGATTAGAAAACACTGGACAGATGATCCAGTAAGAGAGCACGGATTTGCAGATCTTCTAAAGTATGATGCTAACAAGGATTCATTAGATGCAACAGATATTTTCCTTGAAGGGGAAAGCGAAATATTAAAATCAATTGGTGCAAATGTTAGGGAGTGGGCCGGATCTTGGGATGCTATTTGGGAAAACATTGAGTTAAGGGCAAAAGTAAAGCAGGCCATTGTTGACATTGCAAAGCAGTCAGGCAAGGATGATTTGCTTGAGGCAGAGTTTGTCGTGCTTTCAAATGATATGTTCCACAAAATATCTGGAGAAGTTCAAAAGGAAGTTGGATATACTGAATCAAAAAGAGTATACAGCGAGTGGGAAAACTGGCTAAAGAAGGAGGTTAAGCACAGATTGAAAAATGGCTAAACTTTCAGATTCTCAGAAGAAAGAAATGTTCAGCAAGTACAAGAAAAAGCTTGAGAAAGAGTTTAACCCAAAAGAATTTTTAGAAGAGCCAGAAGCAAGTTACTCTGCAATTTATAATACTTTCAGGCAGGAGCAGATTGGAAAGTTTAATTCATTTTATGAAAAAGCCTGTAATTGGTCTGAAAAGAATTTCAAAATTACAATTAAGGAGTCAGACAGGGAAAAAGTCAGGCAGTATATCGAGTTCACGCACCTAAATGTCAGTGCTGAAGGAGTTTATTCATTTTCTTTGCTTATGACTATTTTAGTTGTCGCAGTATTTGCAATTATTGGCACATTGATGTTTAATGTCTTGATTGTGCTTTGTGGCGCAGTTGGCGCATTAATTATGTTCTTGGCGATGCCAACTATTCCAAAACAGATTTTCAATGCTTGGCGTGCAAAAGCGTCTGATCAAATTGTTTTGGCAGTTTTATACATGGTAATTTATATGGAGCATACTGCTAACCTCGAGCTTGCAGTCTGGTTTTCAGCAAAACACTTGCCGCCGCCGCTATCACTTGACTTTATCAAAGTACTTTGGGATGTTGAGACAAAGAAGTTCTCAACTATACAAGAGTCCCTTGAAAATTATATTGAAGGCTGGAGAGAATGGGATCCAGAGTTTGTAGATTCAATACATCTAATGGAAGCTGCAATGTTTACAAAATCAAAAGACGAGCAGCTAAAGACTCTTGAAAAGTCTGTTGATACCTTGCTTCAGGGAACAGAAGACCACATGCTTAATTTTGCGCACAATTTGCAAAATCCAATCTCAACTTTGCATATGCTTGGAATTATCCTTCCAGTTATGGGAATGGTTATGCTTCCAATGATTAGTGCATTTATGGGCCAGTCAGTCAAGGCAAGTTATCTTTTATTATTGTATGATATTGTTTTGCCAATTGCAGTTTTTGGGCTTTCAAAAAATGTTTTGGATACAAGGCCAGCAGGGGCAAACCCAACAGATGTTTACAGAATGCTTGAAGCAAAATATGGAAAGCCAACTGTAAAGTTTGGAAATTTTAACACAAATCTTTCACCTGGAATTTTTTCAGCATTTTTATTTATTCTGATTGCTCTTCCAGCATCACTTTACTTTTACTCAATTGCAATAGATCCTGAAATTTATGCCACAGAAGTACATAGCATGACAGCATTGTTACTTAGCCTAACTTTTATTGCTGCTGGCGGATTTTCAATGGGCACTTATTATTATTTCAAGACAAAAGATTTCATTAAGCTAAGAAAGAAGATTTCGAAGATTGAAGAAGAATTTGCTGCTGCAATTTTCCAGCTTGGCTCAAAGATTTCAGAAGGAATTCCAACAGAAGTTGCATTTTCAAAAATAATAGAAGTAATGCCAAAGTCAGATGTTTCAGACTTCTTTAAGCTAATTGATTATAACATTAAGCAGGGAATGTCTCTTGAAAAAGCGATATTTGATGAAAAAGCAGGAGCATTTTCATACTATCCTTCTGCCTTAATCAAGTCAGTAATGCAGACTCTAATTGAGTCATCTAAAAAAGGGCCAGAGGTTGCTGCAAAATCCTTGATGACAATTTCAAGATACCTTCAGGCAGTTCATAGAGTTAATACTCGTTTGCTTGACTTGCTTGCTGAGACAACATCATCAATGTCAATGCAGGTAAAGATGTTTGCCCCAGCAATTACTGGAATAGTCGTAGGACTTTCATTCCTTACAACAACAATAATGCTTAACTTAAAAGACAAGCTTGTTGGAATTGAGTCTGGCGGAGCTGCTGGAGCAGGTTTTGGAACAGGAATACTCGATGTTTTTCAAATTGATTATATGATTCCTTCAGGTTATTTCCAAATAATTGTTGGAGTTTATTTAATTCAAATAACAATAATAATGTCTTACTTGCTCAGCGGGATAATCGACGGGCCAGACGAGATCAAAAGAAATGATTTGCTTGCAAAAAACTTATTTATGGCCACAGCATTTTATTTTATAATAACAGTTGCATGCATACTGCTCTTTTCAGGGCTAGCAGCACCAATTGCATCAGGAATAGGATCAGCTTAGGGAGGTAAACTATGAAAAAAAACAAAGTTTTTTTGCATCAGAAAAATCGCAAACATAGAGGTGATTTTTCTTTATGACAGAAGAAGAAGGATCATCAAATACAGCTATGCCCTTAGAGACACTTATAAAAATTGCATTTGGAATCATCGCACTAATAATTATTATTTACATAATCTGGAGCGCGATTGGAAGTGTAAATGTTGGCGCACCAGTAAAGTAATACAAGCTATGAAAAACAAAAAAGCAGACTATTCATTCGGAGTTGTGGCATGGATAATCATAATTTTGCTTGGAGCAGTTCTTGTTCTTGTACTTCTTCCAAAACTCGGAGTTGGAGAAGCATTTTATTTTTCAGCTTGCGAGGGTGATTTTGAAGGGCCAAAAATTTATGATCCAGTAACAAATGTTACTCTTGGAATCTTAAATGCCCGATGCTCGATTTATGATAATACTGGAAAGAGCACTTGCGAGTCAGCATACCCAAAAGTAAAGGTAAGTGACTTTGGCAGTGTGCCTTTTTGCATTTGGCTTGAAGGCAGACAAGTACTTCTTGGAAAGGAAGCAGCAGAAGATTATGACATAAGCCAACTTTCATGGAATATGCCTGTTGGAACGAATGCAACAAAATGTACAAATGGTTTGACAGACGATGGACAAGGCTGTCTTGATGTTAGCGGAAATGGGGGCTATGCTGACAAGTGTGTTGTTAATGGCTTAGTTAGTTGTGATTCGCTGACACAAGGACGCGAGCCAAAGTGCGAGGCAGTCCCAAGATGCAAGCCAGTTAATGCAATTGAAAGATTGATAAGAGGTTTAAGCAGATGATTAAAAGTAAAAAAGGAATTGCGCTTGGATTTATTGCAAAGTTAATCCTCGCAATCTTCGTAGTCATTTTAATTCTAACAGTTGTTCTTGCAATTGGCGGAACACTTAGCCCAAGCTTGTTTGGTATGGCTTGCGGAATAAATGTGGCAATTAGAGATAAGGTAACTGTAAAGTTTATCTCTCCCTTGCTTTTTTGCAATCAATATGAAACTCCAATACAAATAAACGGCGCTAAGAAAGATGCTTGTCCGCATCTCAAGGATTGTTTTGATGTTGCGCGAGGAGATGTTTCAGCAACAATTGAATGCCAAAAGATGTGCGCACAATTTCAAGTTGACCAGCTTGTTGGAAAGTGCTGGGCAATGGGTGGACGAGGAGAAATGAATATTAGGAGCCTTGCAAAAGAAGGAGGCATCACATTTGTCAGCGGAGTCACACCAGGGGAATATGATCAGTGCGACATTCTCAGATGCTATCAATATCAAATTGTTGCCCCAGTTTATAATTCAGAAACAAAAAGTGATGTAAAGGTATATGATACTTCATATGGGCTTGGAATGTCAAATATTATCTCTGGAAAAAGTTTTACAAATCCTGGAACAGGAATTACTCGAGAGACAATTGACTTAATGTATTCAGATATGCTTGTTGCAAAGTCAGATCTAAAGGACTTTGCACCAGAAGCGCTTAGCAGTGATGATAAAGAAGAATGGATAAAAAGCGAGATGACTCGGCAGGCAGCAAAGGTCTGCAGATTTGTTGACCCAGATACTGGGCTTGAAACAAAAGAAGAATTATTGAATATTCAAGATGTTAAAGACAGCAACTTATTCTTGCTTGAATATATGAATTGGGACGATTTAAACTCAATTTGCTCGCATCTTCATTTAACTTATCAGATCGATCGGCCAAGGCAAGTTTGCAAAGTATCATTTGCATATTGTGATCAAGATGTTCATCGAAGCTGTTATGGCTGGACAAATAATCCAAGTGTAAACTTAATCTCTTATGCTAACTAATGGAAATGTTTTTTAATGGGCAAGTTGTTTTTAATCAGATGTTTAACAAAAAGGGCCAGGATGTTACAAGACCCGTTCGAGCAGGCGCACTTATAATCTTAATTGAAGTCATACTTATTATATTATTTTACTTAAATGTAAAAACGGGCACAGAGAGCACAACAAGCTCATTGATTGAAAAGCTTACAAGCTGGTGGTAAGATGATTAGCAATATAATAAATAAGATAATTAATCTTTTGAAATCAAATAAAAAGAAGGCGATTATGCTTCCTGAACTTTTAATGTGGATACTTGTTATTTGTGCGATTGTTATAATTGCATATATGCTGTACAAGTATTATCCAAAGCTTACTGAAAATGCCCTTTCATTTCAGTCTCAGGCCCAGATAGAGTAAAGACTGAAACAGCAACCCTTTTATATCTTGTAATTACTAGTTTTATTAATATTTAAGGAGGTAAAAACATGTTTAAAAATAAAAGTAAAAAGGCTCAAGGTTTGCCGCTGAACTTTATTGTTTTAGCAGCTATTGCAGTTTTGATTTTAGTGCTTGTAGTTGCTTTCGTAGTTGGCGGAGGAGGAGGTCTTCTTGGACAATTATTCCAATCTGGACCAACAGCAAAAGAAACAATTGTTAACAACTGCAGAACAGACTGTAATAAGCTGCAGGTAATCTCCAGCACAACACAATATACAATGTCCTCATACTGCTCAAAAACATATGCAGTAGATCTTGACGGCAATGGAAAAATAGATAATCCAAATAAAGCAGGAGCTTATGAAAGATCATTTAATTGCTGGGATCCTGAAATTGGAGTAGACTGTACAATTTCATTTAGGGACATGGCAGGAACAACACACAATTGTGCAAGAACGTCTACAAATACTGCAGAAACAAATTGTGATAATGCTTGTGACTAAAAATGTCAAGTAAAAAAGCGCAGGGATTACCAATAAACTTCATAATCTTGCTAATCATTGCGCTTATTGTTTTAGTTATAATTGTTCTTTTTGCAACAGGCACTTTAGGCAGCTTGTTCAAGAGCACTACAGAATATCAGGAAAGCATGACTGTGACAGAACAGCAGGCAGCAAGAATAAAGTGCAGCAATTGGTGTACAGAGGCAAAGGCAATTGCAAGCTCTGACTCTGCTTGGAAAAATTCAGCTTATTGTAATGGAAACTTTACAGTAAATGAAACAAAGTGCTGGGAGCAGCCAATTGGTGTTGAATGCAAAAAAGTTGTTAAGACAAGTGATGAGCTAGATATAACTTGTTGTGATACTATGAGGGAGGGATGCGAATGTTCATGTTGATTTATGAGCAGCTAAAGTTCTGGTTTAGATCCAAGAAAGCACTTGAGCTTCCAATGAGCGTGATTGTTGTAATGATAATCTTGATTGCGCTTTTGGTGTTTATGCTGCTTTTCTTTATGTCACAAGGGACAGGATTGACTGATGCGTGGAGTAATTTATGGCGAGGATCAATAAACCAAACTTATCAATCAGTAGAGTAAAAAGTAAGAAAGCTGAACTTCATACTGGTACTATCGTAGCTGTAATAATCGGTTTAGTTGTTCTTGCAATTGTTATAGTTAGTTTTTCTAGTTTAACTGCACAGGGAGCTAAAAGCACCGAGCAAATTGCAAGTCCATTTAAAGATGTTTATTATCAGTTTACTGGTGAGGATTTTTACACATTATATTTAGATGGATTATATGATCCGCCAGTCACATTTTATATTTATGTCTTTGCAAATGGAACTCCTCGAGCAGGATTCTCTTCAATGGATTTCACTGTCAAAGATAATAATGTTACAAGAATAAAAACTGGCTTTGAATCATATGCAAGCCAGCACATTATTTTTTTAGTTGATAGCACAGACCAGACAATTGTTGACAATGCAAAGACAGCAATAAATGATTTTTTAACAAAAACTCCAACTGGATTTAATGCATATTATTCGCTCTCAGATTACAAGGGAGAAAGAACAGAAATAATTGATAATCAGGTTGTAAATGCTCTTAATGTCAATACTGTAAATTTCACATATAATAAAGAAGAGATAATTACTGGACTTGAGAATATTAGTGCAGACAGCACACAAAGTCCATATATGCTGGATGCAGTTAATAATGCTCTTGGAAGAATCGCGACATTAAATGAATCACAAGTCGAGGGAGAGATAGATGCAAAAATAATTGTTTTATTCCCATCAACATTTACATCATCAGGCCCAATTGAATATAATCAGGGCGGGACAGTAATAAGTTATACCAATGAAGATCTAAAAAAGATGATCGGATCTATCTTGAACTTGCCAAATGTTTTTGTTTATGTCTATGATAAATCGTGTACTAATGATTATACTGTGCTCAAAAAGAAAACAGTACCTGTCGAGGAAGATTTTAGTAGCGACTTAAGCTTCCTTTCAGATTATACACAAACTTATTGCTTTAATGATATTGAAATTTTAAAAACAAATTTGTTTATGGATGTAAGCAGAGTAAAAGTTACTTATGAACCATTAATAACAGAAGATACAGAGCATACAATCCAAGTTACATTAAACGCCGGTGGAAGCTTTACTGGCCATGGAAATCTTACAGGTAAGACCTATGTTGAAGATACAGATTAAGAATAAGAAGGGTGCATCAGAAGCAGTTAAGCTAATTCTTGCAATCATAATAATGGTAATTTTTGTAGTGTTATTTTGGGATGTAATGAGCAAGATGCTTAGTGTTGGGACGCATTACAAAGCATATGACACTTTAAGAAATGAGATTTCTGAAGTCTGCAGCACAAACGCAGACAATTCAAGAACAGTAAATTTATTTTTGCCAAAAGCACTTGGCGGTCCATCTGGCAGTAATCCTTGCTGGAAGCAAAGCACAACAACTCTTCAAGGAGTTGGCAGAGGAAAGGTTCTTAGTCTTTCACTCGGCGGATCAGGCGGATATCTCGGGTTTTGCGACAAGACAACATATATTTCAATAAAGATGCTGCCTCAAAACACAATTGAGCTAATTGGCTACAAAAGCGATACAAAGAGAGATGAAGTTTACAAGAGAGCGACAATTGAATGCGCAGAAGGTGTTGAGATTG
>Ga0172364_10004965_pt1 | contig 10585 bp, 9 predicted proteins | sample LakKivSesite10cm_FD_114545 | JGI IMG/M metagenome (GOLD analysis project Ga0172364, IMG submission 114545) | Sediment microbial communities from Lake Kivu, Rwanda - Sediment site 10cm | ecosystem: Environmental > Aquatic > Freshwater > Lake > Sediment | place: Rwanda: Western Province, Lake Kivu... | reverse complement strand
GTCAACAAAGGATTAAAGCCGAAGGAATTCAACCTGTCCAAAGTAGTGAAAATTGAAAAGAATCCGTGGCGAGGACTCCTCGAAAATAGGCAGAGGCTGGAGGTGAGATAGCCGTGGCAAAAGAAGAAAAACCTCGAATCCCAAAAAGACCCATCTGGACAGGAACCATAACCATAGGTCTTGTTAACGTGCCCGTCAAACTTCACAGCATGACTTTTGACAAGAGTGTTTCCTTCAGGTTCTTGCACAAACAGGACGGCCAACCACTAAAATACGAGAGGGCCTGCACCAAAGATGATAAAGTAGTACAATGGGAGGACGTTGCAAAAGGATACGAGGTAAGCAAAGGCGAGTTCATAGTCTTTGAAAAAGAAGAATTAGATGCCGCGAAGCCAGAGTCAGATAGGAGAATTCGCGTTAACAAGTTCGTCGATTACTTTTCCGTAGACCCATTGTACATGGATAAATCCTATGTCCTGACTCCAGACAAGAACAACGAATCCTACAGTCTTCTTCTGAACGCTCTGGAAAAGATGGGCAAGGCTGGCGCTGGAAGGATCACCTTACGAACAAAAGAGTACCCAGTTCTAGTGCACGCCTACAAGGGCGCGTTGGTTTTGACGACTCTACGTTATGCCGATGAAGTTGCAGATCCGAGTCACCTCGAAGAGTTAAAGGAACTTAAGGATCCAGACAAGCAGGAATTAAGCTTGGCGATGAAAATTATAGCGGATCTCTCTGGAGAGTTCGACATAACTGAATATAAGGATTCCTACAGAGCGAAAATTGAGGAACTGATCGAGAAGAAGATGAAAGGCGAAAAGATCCTTGTTGAAAGGCCTGTCAAAGAAGAAGCCAAAGAGCTCATGGCTGCACTCCAAGAAACGCTTGAGCAGCTGAAGAAAAAATGAGGCAGTATTACAAACCCATGCTTGCGCGGCTTGCGCCGGCTCCTTTCACGTCAAAAGACTGGATATTCGAAATCAAATGGGACGGAATCAGAGCCGTCAGCTATGTAAATGAAGACTTAAGCATGAAGAGCAGGAACGACAACGAGTTATTCTATAACTTTCCAGAATTTGAAGAACTGAAGATGCTGGCTAGAAATGTTGTGCTAGACGGTGAAATTGTCGTATTAAGAGGCGGAAAGCCAGATTTCCAAAAGCTGCTTGAAAGAAGCAGAACTGCTTCATCCAGAGACGTTGAGTATGCAGCTAGGAAGTTTCCCGCATTGTACGTGGTCTTCGACATGCTTGAAAAAGACGCCAAATCCCTCGTCGACCTTCCTTTGATGGAGAGAAAGCGATTGCTCAAGGAGTCTGTGAAAGAAGGCAAGCACGTCGTGTTATCAGCATTCGTGGAAAAGGAAGGTGAATCGTACTACGAGGCTGCCCTCAAAATGGGACTGGAGGGAATAATGGCAAAGAAAAAAGACAGCAAGTACGAGATCGGCGTGAGAAGTGGCAAATGGCTGAAAATAAAGAAACTCCAGTCATGCGACTGCGTAATCTTCGGATACACCGAGGGGGAAGGAAGCCGCAAACCAACTTTTGGCGCGCTGATTCTAGGCCTTTACGATCAAGATAAGCCAGTCTATGTTGGAAAGGTTGGAACGGGCTTTTCTCAGTCTGACCTCAGATTACTCATGAAAACTTTCAAGGAACTGGAAACCCCTGAGAAAACTCTCGGCGACGTTGACGTTGCCGAAAAGGTAACGTGGCTTAAGCCTAAACTCGTGTGTGAAATTACATATCAGGCTGTTACAAGGGATGGAAGGTTACGGATGCCCCGATTCTGCGGCTTAAGAATTGACAAAGATCCCACAGAGTGCACCATGGATCAGATGGGGCGAACAAGTCTTCAAGAGTATTTTTCTAAGAGGGATTTCAACGCAACCCCCGAGCCGATGGGTTCAGTAAAGGTAACGGTGGGAAGAGTTTTTGTGGTGCAGGAGCACCACGCGAGGCGGCTGCATTATGACCTACGGCTGGAGAAGGAGGGCGTCCTCAAAAGCTGGGCTATGCCAAAAGGCATTCCCACAAGACCTGGCGAGAAAAGACTTGCGGTAGAGACTGAAGATCATCCACTGGAGTACAGTCAGTTTGAAGGAACAATACCAGAAGGACATTACGGAGCTGGGACTGTGAAAATCTGGGACAAAGGAGAATATGAGACTAAGCTTTGGAGCGAAGACAAGATCGAGTTCTTTGCGGTTGGAGAGAGACTGAACGGAAGATACGTCCTTGTCAGATTGAAGAAGGCGGACTCGAAAGATTGGCTTCTGTTAAAAGCGAGGGATTAAGAAGTTGGGCAAGGCTCACGTGGGCACGATGGGTTGGAGCTACTCGTTTTGGAGGGGAAATTTCTATCCGGAAGGCCTTGACGCTGACTCGCTTCTGATTGAGTATTCGAAGCATTTTGACACAGTGGAAGTTGACAGCACCTTCTACAGAATTCCTAAGATACAAACGGTTACACGGTGGAAAGAACAGACGCCACCCGGTTTCTTGTTTTCGGCCAAGTTTCCAAGGGTGATAACTCACGTGAAGATGCTGAGAGACTGCGACGGGGAAGTGGATCGATTCCTTGGAAGCATTTCTCAATTGCAGGACAAACTGGGTCCCCTTTTGCTTCAATTTCCGCCTAAATTCAAGCTCGAGCAAATGCACAGGTTACGTGATTTCCTCTCGAGCTTACCTCACAAGTACCGTTTTGCTCTAGAAGTCAGGAACAGGAAATTGCTTGACAATCAATTATACTCGCTTCTCAAGGACAACAATATCGCTTTGACTTTGGTAGATAGCGCTTTCATGCCAAAAGTTGAGGAAATAACGGCTAATTTCACTTACGTACGGTGGGAGGGAAATAGACGAACGGTGAAGGGTACATTGGGAAAAGCAGAAGTGGACAGGACAAATGATGTTGAACTTTGGGCAGAAAAGGTAAAACAGTTCCTAGACTTGCGCATAGAAGTTTTTGGATATTTCAGCAAATACTACTCTGGGCATCCGCCAAGCGATGCAAGTTTGCTTCTAACGCTTCTACAATTGTAAATAGGCGCTGGACATAACCAAAGAAACCAGGTTCAATGATTTAAAAAAGAAGTGTGACGGAAGCCTTCTCCTTCTCCCGCTTTGCCTGAAACAGTGTACTTCAGATCTTTATAAAACATTTGTGTCCTCATCGGCATATATCGCTTTTGAAAATATGATCTGGCTAGAACTCATTTCGATTTTTGAAACTTCCCTTTTTAGTCTGCAGAGGAAATTAATCTTTGAGAAAGGAAATGTTTGAACAAACCGTATCCGATTCCGTTCTGATGTTAATCTTCATCTTTTTGCTAACGATAGCTTTCATAATAGCCTCTAGCGTTCTCTGGAAGCGCGTACAAAAGAGAATCTAACAAACCTTTACTGTATCGTATTTAATATTTCAGAAAAGTCCAACATCTGACAATTCTTGGCAACAAGTAGCAATCACTCAGTAAGCATTGTGATTTTCCCTTACATCATGTACGTAATACTCTTCTATCTCTGTAAAGGGTAAATCACTGCTAGGCATCTCTACTCGGCAACAGTTTTCTTTATATCAGGCGTTCGCCATTTTTCTATAATGGAGATGATTTTTTCATGTCAAATTCCACTGGGGAAGTTTTCTTATTGAAGACCTCAGATAGAAATGCAGGAGTAGGAATTCTCCTAGGTCAACTTGACCTGAGCCAATATTCCGGAAAAAAAGTGGCTTTGAAGGCAAATTTTAACAGCGCCGACCCTTTCCCCGCCTCAACGCATCTTGACACTTTGAAGAACTTAGTTGAAATTTTGAAGGAAGCTGGTGTGACCGAATTGACTTTGGCTGAACGTAGCGGAATGGGGAATACTACGCAGGTTTTGGAGCGGATGGGCGTAACAGCTCTGTCAGAGGAACTAGGCTTTAAAGTTGTTGTTTTGGATGATTTGGGTAAGGAGGGGTGGGTGAAAATTGACAGGGATGGGACCCACTGGCCCAAAGGTTTCTACATTGCGAAGATATTCCTTGATGCCGACAAGGTTGTTCAGACATGCTGCCTCAAAACCCACCGATTCGGGGGTCACTTCACACTATCACTTAAAAATTCTGTAGGCTTAGTAGCCAAAAAGATCCCTGAAGAATCGTACGATTATATGCGGGAGCTACACGGTTCTCCAAATCAAAGGCTTATGATCGCTGAAATCAACAAATTCTACAATCTGGATTTTGTGATCATGGATGGTGTAAAGGCCTTTGTGGATGGCGGCCCTGAACGAGGTAGTCTTGTTGAACCAGATCTTATGCTCGCGAGCAAAGACAGAGTCGCCATAGACGCCGTTGCCGTTGCTATCCTTAGAAGTTATAAAACGACAAATTATGTTATGAAAGGTCGAATCTTTGAGCTTGATCAGATTCGCAGGGCAGCAGAGCTCGGCGTAGGCGTCAAATCACCCTCAGACATCAAATTGACTCCATTAGACGACGAAAGCCGAGACATCACAGACAAAATAGAGAGTATTCTGAAGAGTCAAGGATAAGCCAGTATCTCATTCGTATTTCAGTATGTCCGGCCTGTCGCTGGCTATGCCGTCAACCTGCTTCTTTACGTATTCCCCAACTTCTTCGGGATTGTTCACTGTCCAGACTATTAACTTCAATCCGTTTTCATGGGCTTTCTGAACGTTGGCGGCGTGAGTGAATCTGTACAAAGAAAGTAAGTAGTTCGCTTTCAGCTCCAGAGCTGAGCCTATGGGATTCTTATGTCGTACGTAGATTAGTCCGGTCTCAACTTCTTTGTCCAACGCCCTGATTTTCCTCAAAGCGTCTTCAACGAAAGAAACTATAATTACGTTTTTCTGCAATCCCTTTTCACGGATTAACTTTAGGAGTCTGCCCTCAAATCCAGATTCCTTTAGTTCGATCAGAATCTTCACTTTCTTATCCAAAAAGTCAAGCGCTTCTTCTAAAGTGGGGATTTTCTCACCTTTTTCTGTGACAAAGCTTTTTATCTGGTTTAACGTTAGGTCAGCGACCAAGCCTTTTCCATTCGTTGTTCTTTCAACATCTGGATCGTGGATAACGACTATTTCATTGTCTTTCGTTTGTCTTACATCAAGTTCTACGGCATCTACGCCCAATTCTAGAGCTTTCTTGAAGCTGCGAAGCGTGTTCTCGGGTTCGTATGCTCGGGCTCCCCTGTGACCTATTTTTAGCATATTACATTTCTGAGGAATCGAAAACTTATATAGTTTTAGACCTACCGAGAAATTGAGTGAGTTTAATGTTTTCCAGAGAAGAAATCGTGCTGCGGCCTATAGGTTTCGTTCGGACCAAAGCTGTTGGAACCCAAGTCAAAAATAGAAGCAACATTGCGGAAATAGTTCTTCGTGAAGAACTTGTGGAAGGTCTAGAGGGCATTAACGATTTTTCACATTTACTCATAATATTTTGGATGCACGAAGTTTCAAATCAAGAGATGAGAACTCTGAAGGTTCATCCGAGAGGTAGAAGAGAACTGCCTCTGCTCGGGGTCTTCGCAACGCGAACACCGCATCGTCCGAATCCAATAGGCCTGACCTTAGTTGAACTTGTCAAAGTTGAAGGAAACATCCTGACCGTTCGCGGACTTGACGCGTTCAATGGAACGCCCATTTTGGATATTAAACCCTTCGATTTCTGGGATGCTGCTGAGCATGTTAAAGTTCCTGAATGGTGGATTGTCTTGGAGAAGGAAAAGGGAGCGTAGCAAAAAATCGATAATGCACACTTTCGGAATTTTCCGTTGCGTCGCAGACTTGGCTTTAATAACTGATTGAGGAGCTTTTCCATTCCTCAGGCAAAAAGGGGACAAACATGGGAGGGTATGGCATCTGCTCATTTTGATGAGAATTGTAGTAAATCGGACAACAACTCGTTCGGTTCTCGATGATGTAAATGGGTTCTCAAAAAGAGTGTAGGTTGTTACGTTCCTTGCTCTTTGCGCTAGAGGGTTTTTCTGATTTCCTCCAGTTTTTGCTTTGCTTCTGGTTCTGTGGACGTGAACTCCTTCAACTTTTCACATGCATAGTCATCGCAGTGGGCGCAAGTTTCGACTTTTCTTTCTTCGGCACAAGGGCGTACCTTGCAGATTTTACTGCACCAACCGGATATTCTTTCTGATTTGCATCCGTCACAAGTGATATCTTCCGGCGTGAAGTCAACGTGGAGAGTTTTAGTCCAGCGTTCGGCTATCTTCTTTTTCTCTTCATAATCGTTTTTTTCAGTTGCAATGAGCACATTGCATTTGTTGCAGTCTAATCCGCAATAGGCAATCATTTCAGCCATATTTCCACCTCCTTTTTCTCAACTTCGTGCTGGCCTGTGCGCAGAAACATATTTAACCTAAATGGTTATTTTATTTACCTGAATTTTCGACCTAAATAGGAGAGTTTCCGATGCGCTTGAACAAAGAACTTGCCGAATTGAAAAACGAAGTGGCCAAGTTCAGGAATGAAACCGACCAACGGTTAGATTTGATAGAGCACGGACTGAACAAGTACGTCGCGCTAAATTACGTCAGAGCCGTGGTTGACTACATGTCGCACACAACCACTAATTTCATCAAATCGCTGAAATGCCCCGAAAACAGAGAAGAAGAGTTGGAATGTAAGGAAGAGTTCATAGAAATCCAACAGAAATACATAGACAAACTGCGACTAGGCAGACTCTCAGAATCAAACAAAACCTTGATCGAGACCATCGATTGGGCAAAACAAGATGAACAGCGAATGCTTAGGAAAGGAAAAGAGGCGTGCGCAATCTGTTATCGCGAACTGATAGAAATGCTCAAAACAAACAAAAGTCTTTTCGATGAGCTGCAGGTCTTGACGGAGCCGTCAACGCAAAATGAGGAGAAGCTTGAAATCATCAGTTCAATACGCCCTTCAGAGCTTGAAGAAAACGTTCTCAGTCCAATTTCCCATGAAGTAAGATTGCAAATAATGCTGAGCATATTTAGAGGGAACGGACGATTCGTCGATTTTATTGCTTCTACAAATCTTAGCGGAGGTCACCTTCTCTACCATGTGAATAAACTGATCAAACATGGCTTTGCCCAAAAGTACTCATCAAAAGACTATAGATTGACAAAAAAGGGAATAAAAACACTGCTTTTGTTGGCGCAAATGCACAAAGAAACAACCGCTGCAGATTCGAAAATTCAAAAAAGTACTAAACCAAGCTCTGCGTGAATTGCTATTTGCCACAAACAACTATGTTATAACAAAAAGGACTAGGCCCTTAAGCTACTGAATTCCCAACAGGTGTAACACGTTGTAGTTCACGATAAGGATGGCGAACAGTGAAGCAATAAGCGACATAACGGTAATCATCGTGTTAAGCGAGGGCCCTGCGGTGTCCTTGAACGGATCGCCAACCGTGTCCCCAACTACGGCAGCTTTGTGGGCGTCTGAACCTTTCCCGCCGTGCCGTCCAGATTCTATCAGCTTCTTGGCGTTATCCCACAGACCACCAGAGTTGGCCATTAGCAAAGCCAACAGCAAACTAGAAAATATTGCTCCCGCCAGGTAACCGCCTAAAGCCTCAATTCCACCTATAAATCCCACCACCAAAGTTACAATTATCGTTAGAAGGCTCGCAGGCATAAGCTCGCGTATTGCGCCTACTGTTGCAATGTCAACGCAACGGTTATAGTCTGGCTTGACGCCTGGTTTTGCCTCCTTCAAGCCAGGTATTTCTCTGAATTGTCTTCTGATTTCCTCAATCATCCTTGAAGCGTTTCTGCCAACGCCGAGCATGACCATTGCCGAGAACAGAGCGGGCATTGCTATGCCTATCAGGGCGCCCATCAGAACCCACGGATCCATGAGGTTAAAGGAGACCACCGCACCCGTTTCGTTTCTAACTATCTCTTGGAAGGCAGCCAGCAACGCGATCACGGTTAATCCTGCTGCGCCTATGGCAAAGCCTTTGGTTATGGCCTTCGCAGTGTTTCCAGCAGCATCAAGCTGATCTGTTATGGCTATTACTTCTTCGCTGAGACCAGCTTGTTCCGCTACCCCCTTTGCGTTGTCAACGATTGGACCGTAGGCATCATTTGAGACCGTCAATCCAACGATTGAAAGCATACCAAGGGCCGCCATGGCTATTCCGAAAACAGCAAACGACGTGGTAGCATATGGAATTTCAGACACGTACTGCTGACCTAAGGGTTCAAGCAACTTGTATGAAATGGCCGCGGCAACGCCGATCCCAATCAGGGGCAGAATTACACTGCGCAAGCCGTATGAGAATCCTGTTATGATGTTTATTGCAGGCCCACTCTTCGACGCTTCTGCCGTCTTCACAACAGGTGCCTTATCTTCCGAAGTGAAATAGTCTGTTGTGACGCCGATTATAACTCCGGCCAGCAAACCGATTAATGCTGCACCCCAAATCTGCCAGTAGTACCCCATTAAATAGGTCACCAGAGCTGTCGAAACTCCAAAAACTATGACAGTCACGTAAGTGCCCATGTTAAGGGCATTTCCAGGATTGCCTTTTTTGCCAACTCTGACTGTTAAAGCGCCTATAATTGAAGAAAGTATGCCTATTCCAGCGAATACCAAGGGAATTTCTATGTATAGGCTACTGCTACCTGTTATTGAGTCAAGGGCCAAGCCGAGAATCATGACTGCAAGAACGCTTGCGACGTATGAGTCGAACAGGTCTGCACCCATGCCTGCAACATCGCCTACGTTGTCTCCTACGTTGTCAGCTATGACGGCTGGGTTTCTGGGGTCATCTTCTGGTATGCCAAGCTCTACCTTGCCGACAAGATCAGCGCTGATGTCGGCGGTCTTGGTGTAGATGCCTCCGCCTGCCTTAGCGAAAAGCGCTAAGGAGCTTGCTCCGAAGCTGTAGCCCAGCACTATGCCTGGGTCTCCAGTAATCCAGTAGACAACGCTTATACCAAGCAGACCAAGGCCTACTACTGATAGCCCCATCACTGCTCCGCCACGGAAACCCACAGGAAAAGCCCTGTTCAAACCCTCCTTCGCGGCCTCAGCCACTTTCGCGTTAGCCTTCGTGGCAACGTCTAGACCCAAGTAACCAGCAAACGCTGAACATGAAGAACCAAAAATATATGCCAACATCAACGCGACGTTCTTGAATGGTTCACCACTTTGCCACAAAGGTGATGGCAAGAAAACCAGAATCAAGACGCTGAGGATGCACACAAATATCGCCAACATGGTGTATTCTCTTCTGATGAAAGCACCAGCCCCTCCCTTGATCGCATCTGAAATTTCGCGCATCTTCTCGTTTCCACTGTTTTGCCTGTTCACGTATCGCAAGAAGTAAAGTCCGACTACAACTGAAATTATGGCCGATATTGGCGCTACCAACCATAGGTCAATCATGCATTTTCAACCTTTCCCACTTTTATGAAGCCTTAGTGATTCGAAACCTCTTATAAACTTATTTGTTATTTTTTGAGTTAGATGAGAAAAGAATATAACGGCATGATTTTAACAGTGTACCGTTTAAGCGGTGACGAACGGAGTGGAGAATCACGTCGAAACCTTGGCACGCGATGAAAATTGAAGAGACTTTGAACGAGTTGAACGTTAAAGAGACAGGTCTAAGTCAGGAAGAAGCGGAAAAGCGCCTTAACGAGTATGGACCTAATGAACTGAGAAAAGAGAAAGGAATCTCTCCAATCCGATTATTCATTGAACAATTCACTGATATACTTATCATAATACTGCTGATTGCAACGGCCCTTTCAATAGCTATAGGCGAAACCATTGATGCCCTCATCATCTTGGCCATAGTAATAGCAAGCGCTGTCCTAGGCTTTGTCGAAGAATATCGAAGTGAAAAAGCGGTAGAAGCGTTGAAAAAGATGACTGCTCCAACGGCTATGGTTTTGCGTGGCGGAAAAGAGATAAAGATTCAAACCAGCCAGATTGTTCCTGGAGACGTTGTTTTACTGTTTACAGGGGATAGGGTCCCTGGAGACTCTCGATTAATAGAGTCAATCAATCTGAAAGTGGACGAGGCTCCGTTAACAGGCGAATCGGCCCCAGTCAACAAGGAAGTTGACACGATTCCTGAAGAGACTCAGCTTAATGACAGGCGAAACATGGTCTTTACTGGAACAGTGGTCGTTTATGGACGCGGAAAAGCCGTTGTCACCTCCACAGGGATGAACACAGAATTCGGAAAAATTGCAAAAATGGTTCAAATGACAGAGGAAGAAGAAACCCCGCTTGAGAAAAGAATGGGATCAGTCGGCAAGTGGATTGGAATCTTGGCGGTAGCAGTCTGCTTGGGAGTTGGAACAATAGGAATGATTGAAGGACGCGAGATTCTCGACATGATATTGTGGGCGGTCAGCCTGGCAGTCGCGGCAGTTCCGGAGGCGTTGCCCGCCATTGTTACGGGTGCCCTTGCCGTGGGCATGTACCGAATGGCCAGAGTGCACACCGTAGTCAAAAGACTGCCGGCAGTTGAAACTTTAGGAGCTACAAATGTAATTTGCTCTGACAAAACTGGAACCATGACAAAGGGCGAAATGACCGTACAAAGAATC
>Ga0172364_10004963_pt1 | contig 10586 bp, 5 predicted proteins | sample LakKivSesite10cm_FD_114545 | JGI IMG/M metagenome (GOLD analysis project Ga0172364, IMG submission 114545) | Sediment microbial communities from Lake Kivu, Rwanda - Sediment site 10cm | ecosystem: Environmental > Aquatic > Freshwater > Lake > Sediment | place: Rwanda: Western Province, Lake Kivu... | reverse complement strand
TGGTTTGCGCCGGCCGTGCATCCTTCCCAGTGGCATCCGCGGTTCGTTGCGCTGCCGCCAAACGTGCAGACGCGGGCGATCCTGTGCACCGAATCGCGGGCTGAGGGCAGATCGCGACTCGACGTGCTGTGGCTGCTGAACGAACGGCTGCACAACATCCTGCCGGAGGCCGTGGCGAATGCGAACGAGGAGTACAACCTGCCGAAGAACCCGCACACGTACGCCGCGGCCGACGTAGCTGCCGGGAGCGGTGCCTGGATCAACAGCGGCGTGAACATGCAGGGGCAGAACCTCCGGCCGCCGGTCACCGATCTCGATCCCTGCTGGTTCGTGCTGTCGTGGCCGCAGAAGCGAGCGATCAGCGCGATCTTCCTGAAAGGCAATGTTGCCGATCTCAAGCTGCATTCATTCATCGGGCCACAGGGGCTGAACCCGGCGGTGGGCACCGAGGCTGAATGGAAGTCGCTGCGAACGTTTGCAAAGCTCAGCGCGGGGGGCGGCACGTGGATCAGGTTTGACGAGCCGGTGGTCACTCGCGGTCTGAAGCTCCTGATCCAAAAGGTGAGCGGTCAACAGCCGCAGATCGCGACTATCACTGCGATGCACGTGCTGACCGACATCGGGACGGAGCCTGTCCCCGAGCCAGCCAAGCGCATCAGCCTGAATCCTCCCTTCCGCATCCCGTACAAGCTCGCGAACGATGGCTTCTTCACGATGGTGGTCGACCGGCAGGACGGCGCGCGCTCGCGCAACCTCGTTGCTCGCGAGCAGCGGGCCGCCGGCGAGAACGCCGAGTACTGGGACCTGAAGGACGAGCATGGGCAGTTCATCGAGCCCGGCACCTACCGGTGGAAGGCGATCACGCACCCCGGCCTCGGCGTGCGCTACGAGATGACGGCGTATCCGAACGTGACGGCGGTGCACCCGGACCGGGCGGCGTGGCTGACGGGAATGAACGGCCGCAACGGCTGGATGGCCGATCACACGCCGCCGATGGCCGCGGCGGCGTCGGGCCAGCGTGTCTACCTCGGCTCGCCCGTGTGCGAGAGCGGGGTGTCGCTCATCGAGTGCGACCTGACGGGCAAGAAGCTGTGGGGCTATCCGAACTTCGCGGGCTTCACCGGCGTGTGGTGGCTGGCGGCCGACGAGGAGACGGTCTACGTGGGCGCATCCGCGCGAAACACCGCCGAGGAATGGAAGGTCGAGCCGGAATCCGAAGTCGTGTGGGGCGTGGACATCGAATCGAAAGACATCCGCACGGTTGCGCTCCTCCAGCCGACGGCCACCCGCAAACGCGGCATTCAGGGAATAACGGCGAACGGCGGCAAGCTGTACGTGTCGGTGAGGAGCAGCGAGAACTGGCTGACCAACGCGGCGCAGAACGCGGACGTTGACGTGGAGCACTGCGTGCCGCGGTATTCTCCGAAGCGCAAGCCGCGCTACGCATACGAGGTGGTGCCCGACCCGCGGGGCGATTTCCTGCGGCTGTTCCGACTGCTCACCGTGCCGCCGGGCCTCGGCCTGCCCACCAGCCTCACGTATCTCGAGTCGACGAAAGGCCCCGGCAACCAGAACATCGTGCTCACGTTCAAGAAGGCGGTGTCGCTGGGCAGCGTGGTCTATCCGGTGCCGCAGGACGCACCGTACCGCGTCAGATTGAGCATCCTGAAGGAGAACGCCGCCTACCCGCCGAACGCCGAGGACGAGCGGCAATGGATCCCATTCGGGAACAGCGGCTCGCTGGCGTGGGACTGCGTGCCGGCGCCGGAGAACGCGAAGACGCGGGCACTGCGAGTCACCTTCTTCAAGGGCGCGGGCGACGTCTTCTCGCAAGTGGAGAACGCGAAGACGACGGGGGCGGGCGTAGACAATCTGCTGGACGCCGATCTGGACGAGGACAAGCCGGCCGTTGAGGACGCGGCGGACGACGCAGGGGCATGGATGGGCCAGCTCGAGGGCATGAAGTTGCTGCGGCGGCGGTTCGCCAATCTGTTCTCGACCGCGAAGGTGCGCGTGAACTCCGGCCACGTGGACGAGCACGGCGGATGGGACGCCGAGCGCGACCGGCCGCTTTCGGAAACGGAGCCCGGCATCTACGTGCTGCAATGGCAGGAGCCGCAGGCCCTTCGCGGGGTGGCGATCAACGAGATCGACGGCGCCCGCACCGAGCTGGACGTCTACGTCGGCAACGCGGCGGGCGACGTTGACATTGCGGCCGCCGACGGCTGGGAGCACGTGGGCACGCACCACCAGCAGCGCCGGAATCACTGGAGCGGCACGGAAGGCTACAACGGCCGCGCCCGCTACCTCGACGGCTACGTGGACTTCGGGAAGGAATGCAAGACCCGCGCGGTGCGCCTGCGGGTGGTCGAACAATGGCCGGACAACGGCAACCCCGGGATCATGGGCGTGCGGGCGGACCGCGGCGCGCAGGAGCTCGATGTTCGTCGGTGCCGCGTGTACGGCGTGGCGCCACTCCAGTACCTCGGCGGCGAGGATCCGGTGGATCCGCTGATCAGCGAGCGGATCGAAGTCGTCAGCACCGCCACAGGCAAGGTGGAAAGCGAGATCGGCATCGAGAAGCCCGGGCCGATCGCGATGAACCCGGGCGGCGAGCTGTTCACCATCTCGCGCGGGAAGATCATCCGCGTTGATCCGGCCGGGAAGAACCACACGGCCATCCCGGTCGATGCCGAGAAGCCGGAGCAATTCTGCTTCGACCGGCAGGGCAGCCTCCACGTGTACGACGCGGCCGAGAAGCGGCAGAACGTCCGCGTGTATGACCGGGCCGGCAAGTTCCTTCGCGAGATCGGCACCGCCGGCGGCTACCGCCCGGGACCGTGGGAGCCGACGCGGCTGACCGAAGTGAGCGGGATGGCGGCCGATTCGCAGGACCAGCTCTGGGTGGTGCAGACCAACTACTGGCCCAAGCGGATCACGCTGTGGACGCTCGACGGCAAGCTGAAGCAGGAATTCCTGGGCAACACGCCCTATGGCGGAGGCGGAATCCTCGATCCATTCGACAAGAACCGGATGTTCTTCGGGCCGCTGGAGTTTGAGCTGAACTGGGAAGCCGGCACGACGCGGCTGAAGAACCTCACCTATTGGCACGGCCGCGGGTGGGACACGGGCGACATGCCGACGCAGGTGAACGGCCGCACCTACCTTACCACGCCCAAGGCCGGCGGCTACGGCGGATCGCTGGAGCTGGGGATCGTTTACCTTTACGAGAAGGATCACGCGCGGCCCGTTGCCGCCATGGGAAACGCGTCATTGTTCTGGCTGCTCCGGAAACCGGAGATCGACGAGGCCGTCAATCACAAGGCGCTCCCCGGGCTGGGGTTCATGTGGTCGGACCTGAACAACGACGGCGATGCACAGGCGAAGGAAGTCGAGTTCTGGCCGCTGGGTGAGCGCGAATACTTCCGGCTCACCAACTTCAATCGCGACCTGGCCGTGCAGGGCGGGAAGACGCGATTCGAGGTGAAGGAGTTCCTGCCGACGGGCGTGCCCGTCTACCGGAAGATCGAGTATCCGAAGCTGCGCGGCGGGGCAACATTCAAGCTCGACACCGGCAACTTCTGGTGCATGGAGGGGCTCGATGAAAATCGCATCGAGATCATGACATCCGAGGGCAAGCCGGTGTGGAGCTACCTGACTGAAGGCCCGGGCGTGGGGCCGAACCTCCACTGCAAGCCGTGGTACCCGGGGCAGGTGGTGTGCCAGTTTGGGATCGTCGGCCACGAAACGGCCCACGCCGGCGACCTGGGCGAGTTCCTGGTGTTCAACACCAACATGGGCACGTGGAACATCTTCACGGCCGACGGCCTGCTGGCGGGGCATATCTTCGAGGACCTGCGCCGGCCTCACACGCCGTGGAGCATGGAGGAACACGACCGCGGGATGAACCTCGACGACATCTCGGTTGGCCAGGAGCACTTCGCCGGCAACTTCTGCAAGACGCCCGACAACAAGTACTACTGCGTTGCGGGGCACAACCACGCCAGCGTGGTGGAAATCCTGGGACTCGACAAGTTCAAGCGGATGGAGGGCGAGTTCACCGTGACGGGCGAGCAGATTGCCGCGGCACAGGAATGGGAACGCGAGTACCAGAAGGCGAAGGTCTATCAGCGGGCACCCGTGATGCGCTGCTACAAGCTGACCAATCCGCCCGCGATCGACGGCGATTCGGCTGATTGGCCATTCGTGAGCGCCGAGCTCGACGATGCCGACGCTACCTTCCGAATCGGTTACGACGACAAGTACCTGTTCCTGTGCTACAACCCCGCAAACCTCGGCCCGATGAAGAATAGCGGCGAGGCATGGGACAAGCTGTTCAAGACAGGAGCCTCCGTAGACTTGCAGCTCGGGCTGGATCCCGATGCTCCGATGGATCGCAAGGCGCCCGTGCAAGGCGATATCCGCCTGCTGTTGACCGTGGCGAAGGACGAGCCGGTGGCCGTGCTCTACAATGCCGTGCTGCCGGGCACCCAGCCCGACAAGGTATGGGTGGTTCATTCACCGGTTGGGAAGGCGTCGTTCGACGTGGTGAAGAAGCTCGAGAATGCGCGAATCATCGCACGTCCGGAGCAGTATCGCCAGGCCTACACGCTGGAGGCGGCAATCCCGCTCGCCGATATCGGCCTGAAGCCGAAGGCCGGCCTCAGGCTGAAGGCCGACTGGGGCGTCCTGGCCAGCGGGAAGGACGGCAACGAGGTCATCCGACGCATCTACTGGTCGAACAAGGCCACGTCCATCCTGTCCGATGCCCCCTCGGAGGCGCGCTTGCAGCCCGACCTGTGGGGCTTCCTGGTCTTCGCCGGGCAGCACGAAGGCATGCTCGAGAAGATCGAGGCCGGCAAGGACGATGGCGAGGATGAAAACGAGGTAGTCGACGATTTCCTGCAGGACGTGATGGAAGACGTGAAGTAGAGGGAGGAGGCGAAGATACGAGGACGCGCGGACACGAGGACCCGAGGACACGAGGACCCGAGGACACGAGGGAGGAAGAGGGGTGTTCAACGTTCAACGGAAGAGGCGCGAGCCAACATCGAAAACTGAACATCGAGCACTGAGCACCCAAGGTGGCGTTGAGTGAGCGAAGCCTGAAGCCAGACACCCTGTAGCCTGTCACAAAAAACCGGGGACGCTTGCCATGATCGGGCATGCATCCCCGGTGTTGTTTGGGGCGAGATCTACAGGCCCATGCAGTTGCGGGTGAAGAGCATGTCGAGGATGTTGATCTTGTAGTCGTAGTTGGTGTCCGCCTTCCAGTTGTCGAGCGAATAGGCGTCGGCATTAAGGCGGTTGCGGATGAGGACGAAGTCGAGGATGTTCACAACGCCGTTGCCGTCGGCATCGCCGAGCAGGCGATAGACGGCGGTGCATATCTTGCTGGAGTTGGTGGTGAGTTGCAGCGTCCGTTGGGCGCGGGTGCGCGTAGCGCTCTCGTACGCTACTGACCAGTGGATGAACTCGTAGGTTTTCCCGGCAGCCGTGTGTGTTGCGGGTACGGTTGCGCTCACCGACCTGTCGAAGTAGTAGACCTTCGTCGTGTTCGTGTTGGCGGTTCCGCCCGTGAGGATGCCGCAGGTGACCGGAATGCCGGTGACGGGCGTAGAATTGAACGTTACGTAAATGCCGCCGAGGTCGAGGTGAGAGTAATCGCCGTAGACGACTGAATATGCCAAACTGCTGGGGGGCTGGCTTCCGTTCGCCACGAGCGTCTTGGCGTGATCGAAGCTGACGGTGTAACCGCCATAGGCGGCATCGACGGTTTTGTAGGTGATGCTCATGATCCAGGTGAGGCCGGTGAGGCCCTTCGCCGTCAGCAACGTGGTGACCCACGCGGGGTTCACTGCGGTTCCGCCGGATTTTGCCGGGATGTCCTTCGTGCCGGTGTTGAGGATGAAGCCGGCGGTTTGGTCGTTGCAGGCGCTGACGATTCCGCCAGCAGGGCCGAAGAAGTTCGAGTTGTACCGCACGGAGAAATTGTCGAATGGTGCAACGGGATCAACCAGCAGAATGCTGAAGCCCGACTGTGCCTCGGATGCGGCGTTCAGGAAAGCCAGAGTGGCTTGGATGCCGGCGAAGCCGGTGAAATTCTCGGCCATGATGTGGATTTCAGCGGTTCCAGGGCCGCCCCAGTCGGGCATGACCACGGGATCATCAGGGGCGATAAGGTAGATGTTGCCGCCGAACGCGGCCGGAATGGTCAACGCTGCGATCAGGACAAACAAACCGATTCTTGACATTGCAACCTCCTGTGTTCGGAGTATCTTACGTACACCAGGCAAAACGATGATGTGGAACGAACCTGTTCGGGGGAAACCTCCTTTCGTTGAACTCGGGGACATGCATTGCGTGCGTGCTCAAGAACCCGATGGCTGCCAAACACCCACTGGCAAATTATAGTGATTTGTGTGGGGCGTGTCAAGTGGCGGAATCGAAAAAACGGAAGGGGCTTCGAGAAAACAGGAAAGGCGGGCGCACAGCGGACGACCGCGATGTAGCCGAACGCGGATGAATGGGATGGAGACGGGAGGCACGCTTCTCGTCCCATCTATCCCATTCATCCCTGTTTCATATCATCTTCGGCTACTCCACTTCCACGAGGTTGTACTTCTGGCTCCCGAGGCCTTCGGCCTCGAGGAATTCCAGTTGCACACCGTCGGGCACCGTGGACGGGGTGGAGAAGCGGGTTTCAGCCGGGGTCCGCAGGTCAGCCGCCACTGGGAGAATGTACCTCGCCCGCCCAAATGCTCAAGTGCTTGTCTTCGGCCAGCTTGCTGAACTGCGGGCCGATAGGGTAAAGATACCTTGCAGAATAAGGAGCTTCGCCTTGCGTCCCGCTTACAACGAGTTGAGCTATGATCAAGCCAGGATGCAGCACGAGGGGGGTGTTGCCGTGATTTGCCAGCTCCAACGTGATGACACCCTTGAAGCCGGGAGCAATGGAAAGCGCGCCAGCAACGGTGAGCCCCAATCTGGCAAGCGACGACCTACCATCTATTCTGGCCTCCAAATCCAGAGGCAAGGCAATGTACTCAAAACTGCTTCCCAGCACGAGCTGCCCGGGGTGCAGAACAAACGGCTTGCCGCTCAAAAACGGAAATACCATGCGCTCTTGGTACTGAAGTATCTGCTTTCTGACTTCCGGCGACTTTGCTGAAAGATCGAGCGCGCTCATGACGGCGTTGCGGGCAACGATAAACTGATTACCGAGCCTGAGGTCGATGCTGGACGGCCGCAACTGTGCCGGCTCAAGCATGGGGATGACATAAAGGCGCTTGACGCCATCAGCTCGAAGCCTTCCCTCAAGTTCATCTCCCACGAGAACACTCATCGTTGGCTTTCCTGCTGGACTAGCGACCCGAAACGTTGCTGTACGTGGCTCGACTCAATTGCCTTGAGCGTGAGAAGATCGGCCACTCCCTGCGCTTCGATGGCCGGCTGGTCCTTGTCGATGAGCCCATCGATTCTCAGCAGCTTGGATAGACATGCTGCGTTCAAGATCGATCGGAAGTCCGCCCGCTTTACGTCTGGCCATTGCCCGGATTCGACGGGTGGAAGATGATTGCGAAGCATGGAAACCAGTTGGAGCACGAGGCCTTTCTCGTCTCTCAGGGAGTAACGCAGGCCAGCCTTGCTAGTCTTGAGCCAGGACATAATTCGCGGAATTTCCCTCTCAACTATCTCGTACACTATTTCGAGGACAGGCTGCCCTTGCATGGCCGCGCTGTCTTCGCGGGAGAGGGCAATCTTTCTGATCTCGGAGACCCATTCCGCATAGCATCGTGATTCCTCGGATACAGGCTTCGGGCATTGGCCCTCGACCGAGTTCCAATCGCCGTTTTTCAGCAAATCCAGTTCGTCTTCCAGAAAGGCAGCCATCTGCCTGATACGGAAACGCCAACACGGGTAGAAATAGGGCGAGGAGGGAACGGTGTCCATTTCCCTGGTCATGGCGAACTCGAATGTGGCAAACAAGGCAGAAGGGCCAAGGAGATGAGCACCGACCAAGTCCGCCAGTGTTTCCTCAAGACCGCGCTTCAAGATGGGGCCCGACAACTTGATGGCTTGAGCGGCTGCTGCTGGATCTTGCGTGGCGACGTAATGGGCCGCGACCCTTTGCTGCGCCGTTGCCGAAAGAGCCTTCAGATGGTCTTTCGCCCACTCACTCCAAAAGGTGTGCCCCATTTCATGACCGAGGCAGCAATGCAAGACCACGTTCAGCCGCTCTTGATAGGGAAAAGACACGATGTTAATGTCCGGAAGCTCCCCAAGTGATGCTGGTACTGGCTTGCCGTCCAATTGGCCGCTGATCAGCGTCTCATAGTACTTGTTCAGATTAGGGATGATGGCGTAGTTGTAGTTCCACATGGGTCGGACTAGGAAAACTGAACTAACGCCCGCCACGTTTCGGAAGAAATCCTCAAGGCAGGATACCATGCTCCATGGCGTGTTTGGTGTGACGCTTCTTTCGACATAGCGGTGGTGAGCGCCGATTATGTTCACCAGTGTGTGAAGTCCTCTCAACCGTTGGAGATGGTCCGGCTCGGTGGGCACCAACTTCGACGAAATCGCTTCGATTATGTCAAGCGAGGCCCCGATCAACTTGATGAGAAGCAAGGGAGTGCCGGTTGGGTAATCCTTCACCTCCAGCCGACCCGCGTCCCTTCGGAGGGCGTCGACTTTCCTTCTCAGCTCGAAGGCAAGGTGCACGAACACATCGGCGCTCATTGGTTACACTCCGTCTCTGGAGGTATGGATTCGCCGTCTCGCTCCAATTGGTCCGTCAGGATTCTGCTGAGTCTCAGGAAGAACCTGATAGCGATTGCCAAGCGTTCCGGGTCCGCCTGCTCTGATTCTAACACTTTCATCAGCAGGTCAATTTTTCTCTCCCACCATTCGCTGAACCCCGGGCTGATCGCTCTAGCCTCGGGTTGTTCCGACAAGGTTGTCACGACGGCGGGGAGAGCACTGGTGGCGTCCATGCTCAAGTACGCTCCCTTCTCTCCAGAGATGGCACGCCCGCCAGGCCTGAGACTGCGCAGAAACTCTTTGCCTTCCCCCAGAACATAATCGTCCCCGGCAATAGGCTTCCTGCCCCCCAATCTTCGCTGAAGGGCACCCACGATCCTTGCAGAGATCGAGGCGAGACGGAACGTCTCGGCATGTTCCGAAAGGGACATCGGCATTGCAGGCTCCTTTTTTTCACGTTCTCTTGCGGCAGAGGATGATCAGGATACTATATGTTGTATCGTCAGAATCACGCCAAAAATTCACGAGGTATCCGGTGCCTTTCTCTCTAGAGCATGAACCGAGCAAAGCACAAGTTTAGTCTCCAGGAAAAGGAAGTCAAGAGGCAATTCGTACGGAATACCATACTGTAGCGGACTTCCGCAGCAGCCCGGGCGTTCGCGCTACTCGTTTTCACAGTGAGCGCCTACTCGACCTCGACCAGCTTGTACTTCTGGCTCCCGAGGCCTTCGGCCTCGAGGAACTCCAGTTGAACAAACGGATCCTTGCCGTGGATGCGCTCGAAGAGGTGAGTGCCGCTATCGCGGAGCTGGCGGTCCTTCGGCAAGCCATTGGGAAGCAGGTTTTCGGTCTTGATCTGGTCGAGGCTGGCGCGCTCGATCGCGACCATGTCCTGCGAGGACATGATGCCGATGTCGGGCACGAGGGCCGGGGTGGAGAAGCCCCAGCAGTCGCAAACCATCGTGACGTTCAGCAGGACGTTTATGTAAAGGACGTTCTTGGGATCGAAGAAGCTGAGAACTTCGCGGGTGGCAAGGGCCATCCCCTTCTGGAAATCGCGGAAGCCGGTGGGGTCGATGCTGATCGCGTGCTGCGGGCAAGCCGTGACGCAATGCTGGCAATAGATGCAGTCGTGGAAGAAAATGTAGAGCTTGCCGTCGTCTGTCATGTGGGCGGCGCCGGTGGGGCAGGCTTCAACGCATTTCCGGCACTGCACGCATTCTTCTTCGTTCCATGACAGGCCGCCCTCGAGGCGGTGGATCTCATGGCGGGTGCGCACCGAGACACATCCCATCGCGAGATTCTTGCAGGCGCCGCCATAGCCGCAAGCACCATGGCCTTTCACGTGCGACAAGTCGATCAGCACGTCGGCATCGACAACCTGCCCAGTGACCTCGATTTCCTGGAGCGTCTTGAAATCAACCTTGCGGCTGTAGATGTACTTTTCGTTGAAGCCGGCGGCCGGCAGGACCGGGCAGCCGATCACGTCCTCGGTATACCCGCGGCTTCGGGCATTGGGCAGAGCGATTGAGCCGTCAGTGAGGAAAGGGTGCCCGCCTGCTTCCTTCAACGCTTTCACCACGATCGACACAAAGAGCGGGTGGATCGTGGTGTACCCGATGTCGCCGCCGAAATGGATCTTGATGGCGACCGACTTGCCGTTGACCATCTGCTGCAGATCGTGGCGCGCGAGAAGACGCTGAAGCTTGGCGGGCAAGGTGGCCGATGCCTCGAGCGATGCCGCCTGGGCTGACGCAAAATATACAGAAGAGGGCATGAAGAGTTCTCCTGGTCTGAGAATGATGGAACGGCGGATCGGGGTG
>Ga0172364_10004962_pt1 | contig 10587 bp, 9 predicted proteins | sample LakKivSesite10cm_FD_114545 | JGI IMG/M metagenome (GOLD analysis project Ga0172364, IMG submission 114545) | Sediment microbial communities from Lake Kivu, Rwanda - Sediment site 10cm | ecosystem: Environmental > Aquatic > Freshwater > Lake > Sediment | place: Rwanda: Western Province, Lake Kivu... | reverse complement strand
TCAGGAAGAATTAAAAGCAGAAATTCAGACGGCTATGACCAATGTACAGGCACTGATTGATGAGGACAAGCAGCTTCTTACAAAAGCCCCGAGAGGTAAAGAAGGCACTGCAGCCCTTAAAGCCATCAAAGACGATATCACAGTCATTGAAGGTTCTCTTGCTGAAGCAAAAACCATGTTCGAAGGCGGTGAACTGCTCGCCACTGTCGACAAACTGAATGCTGCAAAGGATAAAGCTACTGCAATCAATAACGAGCTTAAAGAAGTTATTGCCAAGTATAATAAGGCCAGGGGAAAATAATCGACTGACTTCCCTGCTGTTTCTTAAAAAATAATGCCCCGGATTATTTATATCCGGGGATTTTTTTATCCTGTTAATCCCTTGTTCTAATGACTGTTCTCCTGAGAAGAATACTGCTGACGGTCCTGTTCATGCTGCTAACCGCTGTCACTATTTTTACCCTGCTGGTCGTTCTTGCCCCCAAACCACCGGAAGCAGAGATTGAGCTGGCACGGCAAAAAATAGCTGAAGCACGGGCATGGAAAGCCAATATTTATTCCCCGGATTTATTCTCTGCATCCGAGAAATATTATAATTCTGCCATGAAGGCATGGAGAAAAGAAAATGATAGGTTTTACAGTTCACGCAATTATCAGCAGGTTAAAACACTTGCAAGGAAAGCTGCCGAAGCGGCTGAGAAAGCTAAAAAAGACGCTTCCAGCCTTTCCGTCAGTATGAAAGCTGATTTAAAGGACAGGATTGAAAACCTGCAGAAAACCGTTGGCAATATACAGGATGTGATATCCATCCTGCCTCTTCCTGAAAACGTCATTAAGGGAAACAGCAAGGGGATTCTTCTACTCAATGAAGCACGCTCAGCCTATCAGAAAAAACAATATAAAACCTGCCTGGTAAAAATTGACCAGGCACAGGCCTTCATCGACCGCTCTGCAGAATATGCCATGAAACTGCTGACGGGGTATTTTAAAAACCAGCCTGAGTGGAAAAAGCTCGCAGAATCAGCCATCAGCAGGTCAAAAAAAGAAAAATGCACTTCAATTATTGTGGATAAATTCGCCAGGACCTGCCTGGTCTATCAGAACGGTAAACTGAAGCACTCATTCGATGTTGAGCTGGGTGAAAACTGGATCGGCGATAAACGACACATGGGTGATAAGACAACACCGGAAGGAACCTACCAGGTCATCCAACGGATGGAAAACGGACGTACAAAATTCTATAAAGCTCTTCTCCTCAATTACCCGAATGACGATGATGTCAGGAAGTTTAACAACGAAAAGGAAAACGGTACCTTATCCAGGTCCGCCAGGATTGGAAACCGGATAGAAATACATGGTGAGGGAGGAAAGGGTATTGACTGGACAAACGGATGCATCGCACTGAATAACAAAGATATGGATATGCTTTACAACGTAACGCAGATAGGAACCAGTGTTACCATCGTCGGATCCCTGAAGCCTCTTGGTGAAATTGTCAGTCTGTCAAACAGGTAATGATGAACACTACAGCCCGGCAAAATATGCTTCAACTTACCAGGATATGGAATGCCCTCAGGAATGCTGTTGCCAGAACTTTCCTGTGGATCATCAGGCGCATGGATGAAATACCTTACCGGAAGATCTGGTCATACGGCAGGATTCCTGTTTATATCCTGATAACACTTATCTGCTTTATTTACCTTGTACCGGTTGTACAGGAATGGACAATTCATGCCAGGAAGTATCCTGCTGAAGAACTTCCTCCTGCTGAAATTAAAGCTACTACAAAAAATACAGCTGCCTTAAAAAAATCCGTACAGAACCTGGAAAGGAAACTCTCCTCCCTGACACCACGCTCCCCTTACCTGGTGATAAATACCAGTCAGAATGTTTTTACCCTGTATAACAATCATAAACTCGTCAGGACAGGAAGATGCTCCACCGGAAGCTATGTGCTCCTTGAAGACGGGAACCAGCAGAAATGGATGTTTGAAACACCTAAAGGCAAGTTCAGGATCCAGGGGAAAACCACTTCACCCGTATGGAAAAAACCGGACTGGGCATTTATTGAATCAGGGTTGCCTGTCCCGCCACCCAACCATTCATCCCGTTTTGAATACGGGGTACTGGGCGATTATGCCTTAACCCTCGGGCACGGGTATATGATACACGGCACAATTTATAAAAGACTCCTCGGCCTTCCGGTAACACATGGATGCATCAGGCTGAACGATGAAGACCTGGAAGCAGTATACCGGACACTGCCTGCAGGATCAAGAGTATATATATACTGATCTGGTACAGAATTATGGAACAGGAAAGCAGTACAAATAGCAAGAACGGCATGCGTCAATGGTTAAGAACACTTACCACAGGAAAGGTCGTCGGCCTCGTTCTTATATTACTTCTCGCCATCTACCTTGTCGTGTTACTGGTGGTGCCCGGCCAGCAGGTCAGGAGGCTTAACCGGCAATATGAAATACCTGAAGATAACGAAAAAGCCCCGGCAGCATTTTCAGGTGATTCCGGGATATTTGCCCTTCAGAAAAAGAAAATATTTCTTGAATCCAGGCTGAAAATGTCAAAGTCAGATTCGATCGGACTTGCAGTTGACCTGTCCGACAGCCTGGTTACCCTGGAAATAAATGGTATCGTACTTTACCGGGAAAAGATCAACACCTTCCATGCAAGTAAACTATTCAGGGCTGTTAAAAGAGAAACATACCTGGGTATGTTTGCAGAACCGCTGAGGGTCACCTCCCATCATTCCACCTTCGAAAAGATTCCGCTGATATACAGGAAAGTGCCAAAGGACAGTATAGAAGCAGAAGAACAATTGTCTGAAGTGCCCGATACAACCCTTAAGAAACCTCCCCTGCTGATACTGACCATGGATCATGATATCCAGCTTTATTTCTATCCTTATGAAGATTTGTCCGGCAGGGATAAATTTATAAAACTGATATTTAACACCGTCCAGGAGCTGAGGTACAACAGACAGTACCTGTCTTCCCTCATACACCTGAAGATACCTGCTTACCATTCCAGGATAAAGATCTTTATGACAGAACGTGAAATAATTTCCCTGTACAGGGCTTTGCCTGAAAATGCAATAATTGCGTTGATGTTATGACGGAGTGAAACCGGCCGGACAGGGATAATATATAATGATCATTAACTAAAACTACCGTATTATGAATCAGAAAATAAAACTGCCCCCGCTGCGCGAGCTGATCATTTACATGCTGCTGATCTTTACAGGAATCCTTCTTCTTATGGCAATAGCGCGACATCTGTCGCGAAAGATTAATAACTGAGATGTGGCTGCTGACCCGTGCAAGAGCTAATTATTACCGTCTGACCGGTTGCAGTGGCTCTGGCTGCAAAAGAAATTCTGCAATGGCGGGTGACAGAGGAAAGTTAATTTAATCCCCCTGTATCAGATGATAATCCCTTCTCCCACTTTCCTGATCTTCATGAACAGTGCAAAGGTTATTATTTCGTCTGACGGGAATTTATAGGCTCCCTTTGCTTTAAGGATATACGCCGCTATGGCTGTCATATCCCATCCATCCTCTTCCCTTGCTTCCCATTTCGGCTCAACCAGTTTATAAATGCTGTTGCGCTCCCCGTATTCCCTCACCTTCCACATATCTCCTATGACTTTATCAAGCAGATAGGGATTGTCCCACGACCATAACCATGTATTGGATCTTGTTGAGACAGATCCTGCAATAAGGAACCCGGTGACAATTTTCGGGTAAGCCAGGGACGAGAAAATCATCTGCCCTGTCTCCTGCTCATAATCCATCCTGTTGCATGCATCCAGTCCATACAGGGAATTGCACAGGTGCATCTGTTCCTCCAGGTACTTCTTTGCTCTGTGTAAAAGGTCCGTATAATCCATAAGTATTTATCTCCGATTTTTATAACCGGTTCAGCTTTATAAAAAGTTACGCATGCTGCAGCTTTGGCTTGAGGGTTTCACAACCCATGTTCTGATCTGTTATAAACTACCGGTAGAGTGCGACTTAAATAATATAATGCAGGATACTCCCCTGAGGTTTCCCCTTAATGTTGTAAATTTGTTATAGCCAACTACCTGCAACATAAGAAAAAATACAGAATTTATGCCAACACTAAACTGGATTGGAAAAGAAAAAGTATTAAATCACCACAGGGATGTGCCTTTCAAGGTATTGGAGCATAAATATGGTTTTAACAAAACAGACGGTGAAGTTAAAGATGCCGTGAACAGTGGTAATAAAATCATTCATGGGGATAACCTCGAAGCCCTGAAAAGCCTTTTGCCTGAGTATGAAGGTAAAATAAAATGCATCTACATAGATCCTCCATATAACACCGGTAATGAAAACTGGGTGTATAATGATAATGTAAACCACCCAAAAATAAAAAAATGGTTAGGTCAAGTAGTGGGTAGTGAAAGTGACGATTTAAGCCGACATGATAAATGGCTTTGCATGATGTATCCTCGTTTAAAACTGCTTCATAAATTGCTGTCTATAGAAGGTGCAATTTTTATTTCGATTGATGATAATGAACAGGCGAACCTTAAATTAATTTGTGATGAAATTTTTGGCATCTCAAATTTTGCAGCTTCAATTCCTTGGAGAAAACGAACGGCGAAATCGGATGTTCCATTTGGAATTTCGCAAGATTATGAAAGTATATTGTGTTACTCAAAAAAAGGTAAATTCTATGCAGCAATTGAAGGGAGGGAACGTAAATATTATACAACGCCTGATTTTCCGAATCGTCAATGGCGAGTTCATGATTTAACAAAACAAACAACAGCTAAAGAACGTCCAAACAGCTTTTTTACAATAGTAAATCCGAAAAATGGACAAGAATTTCCTGCTAACCCATTAAGAACATGGGCAATAACAAAAGAAACTTTTCCAGAGTATTTAGCTGATGACAGAATCGTTTTCCCAGGTGATTATAATTTTTTAAATGTAACGAAGCCAGTTTTACGATATTGGAAAGATGATGATAGAAAAAACACAGGAGGTAATTTTGGATTCGTAGCTATGAGTACTAATCTACCAAAAAATGTTGGAATGACTCAGGACGGTACAAAGGAAATTACAGCAATTTTTGGTGAAAAGAAATTTAGTTTTCCAAAACCTTCTACATTAATTCAATATTTAATAAATGCTATTATAACATCCAACAACAATGCTATTGTCCTTGATAGCTTCGCTGGCTCCGGTACTTCCGCTCATGCTGTATTAAATCTGAATAAACTAGATGGAGGCAATAGGAAATTCATATTGGTTGAGATGGAGGATTATGCTAACACCATTACAGCTGAAAGAGTCAAACGGGTTATTAAAGGATATGGCGACAAAGAGGGTACTGGCGGGAGCTTCGATTACTACGAATTGGGCAAGCCCTTGTTTACAGGTGAAAACAATGAGTTCCTGAACGAAGAAGTAGATATATCAAAAATCCGTGAATATATCTGGTACAGCGAAACCCGTAAAGCATTTGCACAACCCGAAGTCAAAACAGAAACACCATATTTCCTTGGTAAAAAAGAAGGGACTGCCTACTATTTTATTTATGAAAAAGAATCGCTTACTACACTCGATTATGACACCCTTTCCATCATAAAAACCAGGGCAGGGCAATATGTGATTTATGCCGACAATTGCCTTTTACCTAAGGACTTTATGATGAAAAAGAACATAGTATTTAAGAAAATTCCACGTGATGTAACCCGTTTTTAAAATGACAAAAGATACCGCCATAAAACTTTTTGAACAGAAACAAATCCGTTCTTTATGGAATGAAGAAGAAGAAAAATGGTATTTTTCCATAGTTGACGTTGTTGGTGTTTTAACTGACAGTCCCAATCCCCGAAAATACTGGAGTGTTCTGAAAACAAGGCTTAAAGCCGAAGGCAGTCAGTTGGCTACAAATTGTAGTCAACTGAAAATGCAATCCGCCGATGGTAAATTTTACAGAACAGATGTTGCGGATACTGAACAGCTTTTCCGTTTAATCCAAAGTATTCCATCACCCAAAGCTGAACCATTTAAAATGTGGTTGGCTCAAACCGGCAGAGAAAGGATTGATGAAATTGAAGATCCTGAAATAGGAATTGATCGCCTGATGGAAACATACCTGAAAAAAGGTTATTCAAAAGAGTGGATCAACCAGCGTTTAAAAAGCATCGAGATTCGCAAGGAACTCACAGATGAATGGGAAAACAGGGGAGTTAAAAAAGGTCAGGAATATGCTATTCTTACTGATGAAATAACTAAAGCGTGGAGCAGCTTTACGACAAAGCAGTACAAAAATTATAAAAACCTCAAAAAAGAAAACCTGCGCGACCACATGACCAATCTTGAATTGGTGCTCAATATGCTTGCAGAAGCAACAACAACAGAGATATCGAAAGAAAAGAAGCCGGGAACATTTGAACAAAATCGTAAAGTAGCCAGGCAGGGCGGGACCATTGCAGGAAACACACGTAAAGAAATTGAAGCCAAAACCGGTAAAAATATTATTACCAGGAAAAATGCAAAAGTTCTGAGAGGTAAAAACAAAGAAATTGAGGAATAATGGAACTGAAAAGCTTTCAACATAAAGTAATAAAAGACCTCGAGCTCTATCTTGAATATGTTCAAAGGTTCAAAAAAACTGATACTGCATTTAACAAGTTTTGGGAAGATCGCATAGGCCCCTATAATCCCTTAAACAATGAAGGGATGCAGCCATATAATAATACCATACCCAATGCGGCACATGTTTGTATTAAAGTACCTACAGCCGGGGGTAAGACATTTATTGCCTGTAATGCTTTGCATACCATATTTTCTGCATACCCAGCTGAACTTCCTAAATTAGTCGTTTGGCTGGTTCCCTGGAGCAATCTCCTCGACCAGACGGTAAACAATCTCAGCAAACCGGATCACCCCTACCGTCAAAAGTTAGATGCTTTATTTAACCATCGGGTTGAAGTGTACGAGAAGAAAGATCTGCTGCAAGGTTCAGACTTCAATCCAACAGTGGTGAAGGAGCAACTTTCTATTGTGGTAATGAGCTTTTCTAGTTTACGTGCAAGAAATAAAGAAGACAGAAAAGTATATCAGGAAAACGGACAGTTGGCCGCTTTTGCCAGCCAGTATAGAGATAAAACACACTTCCTGGAAGACACTGACGAAACAGCATTAATCAATGTTATCAGAAGCATGAATCCCGTTCTTGTTGTTGATGAAAGCCACAATGCCGAAAGCGATTTAAGCGTGGATATGCTCAATGCACTCAATCCATCATTTGTGTTAGATCTCACCGCAACACCAAAAGACAACAGCAATATCATCAGCCTGGTTCCTGCAATAGAATTAAAGAAGGAACATATGGTTAAACTTCCAGTAATCGTTTACAATCATCACGACAAAACTGAAGTGATAATCAGCTCTTTGCATTTGCAAAAGAAACTTGAGTTACTTGCCATTGAACAGTCAGTGAACGGCGGCAAATACATCAGGCCCATCGTTTTATTTCAGGCACAGCCTCGTACAGATGAAGATAACACAACATTTGACAAATTAAAGGAGCAGTTACTTAAAGTTGGTATCCCTGAAGCACAGATAAAAATCAAAACAGCCGAAAATAACGAATTAAAAGGAATTGATTTAAGTTCACCTGACTGTCCTGTACGTTACATAATCACAATAAATGCACTTAAAGAAGGTTGGGATTGTCCGTATGCATATATACTCGCATCACTCGCAGATAAATCTTCGGCAGTTGATGTAGAACAGATATTAGGCCGTGTATTACGTCAACCATATGTAATGAAACATTCGGCAGCATTACTCAACGTATCATATGTTTTAACAGCCTCGGTAAAATTCAACGAAACGTTGCAAAATATTGTCAGAGGTTTGCAGGCTTCCGGATTTAGCGAAAAGGATTACAGGCAAAAAGACAACATGCCTGATGAAGAAAAGATCCAGGTTGTCGAAAAGCCCCTCGAATCTTTTCTTTTCCCTGAGCAGAATGAAGAAAGCACAAATGCAGCCGATGATATTATTCCGGAAAGAATTTCATTTAATCACGATACAATTACTTCGACCGATACTAAAATTGAATCTATCGAAGAAATAGAGAACATGGCAGAAACACAGAACAGAGAGATGGAGGAAGTTATTGAAAAAGAAAGTCAGCAACCTTTGGACGAAAATATATTTCGGGAAATGGGAGAAAAAATTAAGCGTTACAGAATTGTGGATGCCAATAAAGTTTTAGCATCCGGCATAAAATTGCCTCAATTCTTCTTAGAAGTTCAGCAAAGCGATATTTTCGGAACCGATAAAATCCTGTTGAATCAGGAATCGCTACTGAAAAATTTCAAATTAAGCAATGAGGATTCTAAAATTGATTTTGACCAGATAACTTCCGATTTGTATAAAGTAGATATTGAGCAGATAAAGAAAGATGAATACGCCCCCCGCTTTACCAAAATTGAAGACCTGCAGGTCAAAGATCCAATCGTTGAATACATACTTGCTAAACCAAAGGAAGGACAAATAAAAGATATAGCACATCAGCTTGTACAACTGGTTGGTGACATGTACCCTGTTCCTGATCAGGAAATACGGGCTTTCGTTGAAAGAATTCTAAATCAGTTAAATGCTGAACAGCTTCAGGATATTTTAGTAAGAAAATGGAGTTATTCAGATAAAATAAAAGCAAAGATCAGGCTGCACGCAGATACCTACGCAGAAGTTCAATTTAATGACTTAATAAAAATCGGAAAAGTCATAACTGAACCCACATGGAACTTTCCTGAAATGATTGTTCCGGGTCCGTTAGGCGCTTCAATTGGGCATTCATTATACGAACGTGAAGGTGTAATGAATAACTTTGAAACGACAGTAATTACTGATATTGCAAGTTTGTCCAACATTGCTTTTTGGCATCGGAACTTAGGCAGAGGAAAAGGTTTTTCTATCAATGGCTTTAAATCTAATCATTACCCTGATTTCATCATAGTATCAAAGTCAGGCAAAATAATTATTGTCGAAACCAAAGGCGATGACCGTGATAACTCAGACAGTGCAGCCAAATGTCGGTTAGGAAATAAATGGGCAGAACTAGCAGGAAAAAATTTTCTATACTTCATGGTTTTTGATAAAAAAGCCATGGACGGGGCATATACTGTGGACAAGGCAAAGGAATTGATTAAACAATTGTAAATTCATCATTATTGAGAATAAATGGTATTTGCCCAGGGTAAAGCCTCCTCCGTAGTTTGGTGGATTAAAGAACATATTTTTTGTTTCTCCTGACCACCAAAGAGAATATGCACGAGTGGCTGACATTCATGTTTCATTGTATTTCAGAAAAAAGCGTATTTTTAGTCTAAATTAACTCTTGCTGTAAACCTAAATCCCACAAAATGAAACCCAGGCGCTTCTCTGTTATTACAGCCATTGCCCTGACAATACTGCTCATCGCTTATTGTTTGTGGCGGTGCACTACGCCTAAACCGGAGTACAAAATCATCACTATCAGCGGTAGCAGCTTCAGCAATAATATGTCAAAAACCTATCTGAAATTCGGTTCGCTGGCTGATTCAGGAAAGACCGCTGCCGTGATGGTCTCTGAAGGTGATCTGTTGTACCTGATCCAGGAGCCGACCGACAACCCGGTCATTTTCCGGTATAATCTGTCTGATGGACAATCTGTCAGGATAGGTACAGACACCACCTATATTTATGAAAGTTATCTTAATGACAAGTTGAACAGTTTGTACTTCAATGATTCAGCAGATGTTGCTGACTGGCTGAAGCAAAATGATTCATCTGGCATTCACGGTCTGAGGGCCATCCATATTAACGGTTCGGCAATTAATGAGGATATCAGCTTCCTGGAAGATATAGCTGCATTGAATCCGTCCCTTGGACTGGTGCTTGAGAACCTTGACCAGGAAAAGCTGACAAGGGTATTGTCTATGTTCCATCCGGAGTGGCTGTTCCTGATGGATTCAGGCTTAAAGGGTATCGGTGACAAGCTGGTGCCAAACCTGAACAATGTTGAGATCATGATCATCGATGCTGAATATGAGGGTGACCTCGGATACCTGTCCCGGCTCCCCAACCTGCATTCGCTGATCATCGAGGGCTACCATGCAACAGATTCGGCTGCCATCGATTTTGACAGGATAAAAAATCTTACATCCATAAGCTTTCTGAATGCTGGCATTGGCTCTCTCGCAGAAGTTAAGCTACCCCGGCACCTGCAAAGTCTGTTACTGATAGACTGTGACCGGCTGACAGACATAAGTGCTCTTGGCACATTGCCACAGCTCAGCCAGCTGAACCTCATGGCGTGCGATACCCTGACGGACCTGTCTGCACTGGATAACCTGCATAACCTTCAGCTTCTGTCACTGCCTCCCGGTGCCAGCCAGCAGGATTTTATCAAGGTCATAGGTCAAAACCGGTCACTGAAATCCGTCGGGCTGATAGGGTGTGAAGGAATTAATGACCTGTCCCCCCTTAAAAAGCTTGACGGGCTGATATCCCTGGAGCTTGACCTGCCGGAGAT
>Ga0172364_10004956_pt1 | contig 10593 bp, 5 predicted proteins | sample LakKivSesite10cm_FD_114545 | JGI IMG/M metagenome (GOLD analysis project Ga0172364, IMG submission 114545) | Sediment microbial communities from Lake Kivu, Rwanda - Sediment site 10cm | ecosystem: Environmental > Aquatic > Freshwater > Lake > Sediment | place: Rwanda: Western Province, Lake Kivu... | reverse complement strand
TCTGGCCGATGATGTTTATCACAATTGCCTGCGGAGCCATTTCTGGATTTCACGCCCTGGTGGCAGGGGGAACAACGGGAAAGCAGCTGACAAATGAGACGGATGCCCGCCGGGTCGGCTACAACGCCATGCTTCTTGAATCAATCTTTGCGGTCTGTGTGCTGCTAGCCCTTGGCGGCGCTATGAACTTTATGGATTATAAATCCGTCGTCTGGCCCGTAGATCCGGCTATTAAGTCAAACCCGATCTTGGGATTTTCCTTGGCCGCCGGACATTTGATGAACCGCGGTCTGGGTATTCCGGTTGCACTGGCAACGGTCTTCGGAATTCTGCTTGTCGAAGGATTCGTGATTACCACCCTTGATGCTGCCGTCCGTCTCAACCGCTATCTCTTTGAGGAGCTCTGGGTTATTCTCTTCAAGAAACCGCCGGCCCTTCTCAAGAATTTCTGGGTCAATTCCGGGCTGGCTGTTTTATTAATGTGGATTCTTGCCTATACCAACGCCTTCAACACCCTCTGGCCGATTTTCGGCACGGCCAATCAGCTTCTGGCCGCCCTCACTCTTCTCGCTGTCTCAGCCTGGCTTCTTCTTCGAAAGAAAAAGAATTTATTCACTCTCATCCCGGCCGTTTTCATACTAGTCACAACGCTCGCTTCACTCAGCATCCTGCTTGTCAGTTACATCCATAAAAGAAATTATGTATTAATTGTTGCTGACCTGCTTCTTTTTCTTCTCTCCGCCGGAGCCATCTGGCTTGTCTTGAAAACCTTTTTACGGCGTGGTGCCAGAGCGCAGGCTGTTGCTATGCGCTGAAGAGTGGAATGTTTGCCTGGTCCTGGAGGCTTTTTTGATCGCCATTTTTTAGTGGGGCTTTACAAAGAAAAGTGTTTGACATTGGTGCGCGGCTAGAACTATTATTCAACAATAAGGGCGAGCTGATTCCGAGCTTGGTGAATGAAAATTACGCTTAGCTCAAAAAGCGTCTTTGTATTACGTATAAACACAGGGGGATGAACATGAAAAAGTATTATCTAGCGTTTCTCTTTATCGTTTTTGTCACGTATGCCTTAGCTTTACAGAGCCAGAATCCTCAAAAAACGGCAACCGCGACAAGTCCATTTGCCGGGCGATGGGAGATTCAAACGATCGAAGCATCCCGACCGCCGGAACCATTCGCCATTATCGAATTCGAATCTGGCGCAGCCGGTTTATCTGGCAAGGTCATCGCCCTTGCCATCCCAGCATCGGGTCCAAGCGTTAAACTCGGGGAGATATCTGAGAAAGAAGGTCAGCTCAACTTCGTGATTGAGCTCTCTTCAACGGGGATGAGCATGAACGTTAAATTCCAAGGGAAGAGAGTGGGTGACCATCTTGAAGGAACAGCAGATATTATGGGGATGCGGCAGCTCAACTGGACAGCCCAAATGACGACGAAAGACAAATTCGAACAGCCTGAAGACAAAAAAGCTTTTGATTCTGCCCTGAGGAAGCCAGCAGCGGAGCGTAGCGAAGCTCTAAGGCAGTTTATCAAGAATTTTCCTGAGAGTTCGCTGAAGGACCGGGCCTCCTTTTATCTTGCTCAGGACATCCGAAAGCCTGAAGAGAGAGTTGCTGCGTTTCGTAAGTTTCTCCAGGATTTCCCAGGAAGTTCTTTGAAGGAACGGGCTAGCCTTTTGCTCGCTGAAAGCTTTCAGGATCCGTCGGAGAAGACAGCTGCCTTGCGCAAGTTTCTGGCCGATTTCCCTACGTCATCTCTCAAGGATGAAGCTGAGTATCAACTCATGGCAATGATCATTCACCCCAGAGAACGCCTTGCTGCCCAGGAGAAATTCGTCAAGGATTATCCCAAGAGCAGCCGCGCGAGTATGGTCTATCTGACTCTTCTGGATGCGTGTCTTCGTGTCAAGCCTCTCGATGAGGCCAAGACGAACGAAATCATCGACGGATATATCGGCTCGACGCCAGAACCGACCGGTCCGGCAGGACAAATCGGGCTGATCACTCGTGCTAATGTACTTAATACAATTGCCGATCGGTTAATGGTCAAAGAAGTGCTCTTGGACAGGGCGCTTGACCTAATCCAGAAGGCCATAGTTCTTTCGGAGAAAATCCCGGCTCAATTCCCGGGGATATCCCAATTTAAAGCAATGTGTCAAACGACACTGGGACAGGTCTACTTTAAGCGTAAAGAATATGATCAAGCCGAGAGAGAATTGAAAAAGGCTATCGAGATGGCGGGCAAGGAAGGAATTGCGGAAGCTCATCTATTCTTGGGAAAAATCTATGAAGCAAGGAACAACGACGATGCGGCTTTAGATGCCTATCTGAAAGCGGCGGCTCTCGGATCAAGCGAGAAAATCAGGGAAATCAGGTCTTCGCTGGAGAGAGCCTACCGCAAGAAATATGGGAATCTGGACGGCCTTGAGGAGAAGCTCGACGACATCTATCTTGCCCGGCCCAAACCATTTGATCCCGGGCATTATGCGGCTACCGGAAAGGAATCCGGAAGAGTCGTTCTGGCCGAGCTGTTCACAGGCTCTGAATGCCCGCCCTGCGTTGCCGCGGATCAAGCCTTTGACGGTCTTGCTGAACGCTACGACCGAAATATGGTTGCCGTCCTCGTTTATCACTTGCACATTCCTGGTCCGGATCCCATGACCAATCCCGATACTGAGAGCCGCGCCAAATACTATGAGGTCGGGTCAACGCCGACTGTCATCATTGACGGCGCAGACAAGCAGGTTGGAGGCGGTTCCTCAGCTCAGTCTCCCATGGTCTTCGATAACTGTAAAGGAAAGATTGAGGCCAGGTTTTCGAAATCTCCCCTGGCTGTTTTTACAGATCTCAAGGCTAAAATCGAAGGCCAGAGATTAACAGTTACTGGCCAAGTCAATCTTGCTCCGGAGGCTGCTGATAAGGCTAAAAAGGCGAGACTTCGGATTGCTCTTGTCCAGGATATCGTTCGCTACACGGGAGGCAATGGCATCCGATTTCATAATTTCGTTGGTCGCAAATTCATAGGCCCGCTGGCGGGTTGGCCGCTCAAGCAACCTGGAGCAAAAACAAGCATCTCAGAGTCAGTGGATATTTCTAAGCTCGGGGATAATCAGAGAGAATATCTCACGAAATATGAGAACGAGTTCGCTGGCAAGTTTCGGCGGGGGTTCAAGTTTCGGGAAAAGCTGGATCACATCGAACCGGCCCGCCTGGTTATTATCGCTTTCGTCCAGGACGACCAGACCAAAGAGATTCTTCAAGTCTGTTTTGTGAAGCCCGGTTCCTGAGCGCAAAGGAATTAAAATTATTTCACGCTCTCTTTGACAAGGTTCACCGGCTTTAAGAGCTTCCGAACAGGAAAGGTCTGCGGCTCGCGGCTCCATTGGGGGACAAGATAGCGGTCGAAGAAATTCCAGACGAGCAGTCCGTCGTCGCTCTCCGGCTCAAGAAGATAGGCGGCCAGGCTGGCAAGAGGCTGGGCCGTGGGGATAAAAAGAGTGCCTCCTTCGAATTCTTTCTGCTCAATGAGGTATTCGCCTTTGACTGAGTTCATGTGGTGTCCTTGAAAGAGCCTTGGCTCGGCTTTGATTTCCTTGAGACGGAAAGATTGAACTTCCAGGGTCACAGGCTTTGTCAATCTCTCGACGCGGATACCGTGCTGGAGGAGCTTTTCTGTGACCTCCGGGTCGGGGCCAGGAATGAGATAGCCATAGGGAAAGGGGACGCCTCTTTTTGGAATGAAATCAGCGATATAGGGGACTGTGTAGCTTTTTTTTCGGTCTGTCCTCTTGACCAGGGGCCAGGTTCCTTCCCTGGGCGTGACTTCCATTTCATAGCCGTGGATCGTTATTTTTTCGGGGAGGGGCTTGACCTCAAATTCGATGGAAAAAGAATCTTGGGGAGAAGGATTGAGTCCTCTGAGGACCGTCCTTTGATCGGCACTGTAGAGGAGCTGCTGGATTTCATCCCTGCGGCTATAGCAGTAATCGAGGATAGCCAGCAGGAAATTGTAGCAGCCGGAGACTCGGGTCTTGAAGTCAGCATAGGAGTAGTTTTCATCCAGGATGGAAAGCCTGTTTCTCAACCCGATATAGTTGCTCACATAACGGGGAAGGTGCTCAAAAGTTGCCCAGCCTTTTTCCGGCTCTCTGGAATCAACAAAGTTTCCATAGGGGACAGAGAGTGTTTTGTATTTTTCCTCCAAATTCTTGTTTATGGCTGGCAGCATTTTATCCCTCATGTAGGTGATGATCGAGGAATCGCCGTTGGGATTGAGGGGCCAGGAGTAGGTGACAGGATGCTGATGATAAGAGCCGTCGGTGGTGTGGCAGTCGACAAGCAGGATCGGGTCCCAGCGGATGAGGACATTGCGCAGCAGACCCTGAAGCTCCGGGCTTTCTAACTTCATGCTGTCGCGGTTGAGGTCGAGGTTCTGGCCGTTGTAGCGGACTCCTGCTCCATTTTCCGGGCCTACCTGGCCTCGTCTGTTTGAAGGGCTTATTTTTTCGTTGCCGTCAGCGTTGAAAATGGGCGCGACGAGAATCACCAGCTTATCAAGATAAGGGGGCTTCTCTTTAAGGATGATATCCCTGACAAGCATCAGCGAGGCTTCTTTTCCTTCGACTTCTCCAGCGTGGATGTTGGCCTCAATATAGACGGCTGCCCTTCCGTCACGACTGAGTTCGAAGGGAGAGGAAGGAAGAGGCTTGCCGATGACAAGCAGAGGTACGGCTCGCCCCTCGGCGCTGATGCAGAGCGTTTCCACTCTGATCAAGGGGCTTTGCTTCTGAAGCTCTTGAATAAAGCTCATGACATCAGCGTATCTTGAGGTTGAGGCAAAGTTTGAGCTTTCAGCAACAGTCAGCGGACCTTGCCCTGCTGCAGCCTGCGGATTTTGTTCTGCTCTTGAAAAAGAGAGGCAAGGGGCAAAAAGAAAAATAAAAATCAAAGCAATAAAGCCAATTTGTAAAATTGAATATCTTCTTTGCTGTTCCATGTTTTTTCCTTTCGCTAAGAATAGAAAAAAAGAAATTCCTTTTTTTCTTTGCTTTTCAATATCATTGATGAAAAAGCATTATACTCAATTGCGAGGCATGAGGCAAAAAGGCTTTTTCTTTAGCCTTTTTTCAATAGGAAAAAGATATTATACTTATATTATTGAAATTGATTAATGGGCCGATGCCCAATTTATAATTTTTTATAAAAGGAAAGCAGCTTATCCCATGAGTAACTTTGGGGTGAGTCGAGAAAAGGAAGACGCCTTGCGGAGGAAGATGGAGAGTCTCGGCATTTTTGAAGCAGATATCATTGAAAGATTTGTCCGCTCCAGCGGCAAGGGGGGACAGAAGGTCAACAAAGCCTCGACCTGCGTCTATTTAAAGCATCTTCCGACTCAGGTCGAGGTCAAATGCCAGAGAGAGCGTTCTCAGGCCATCAACCGCTTTCTTGCCAGGCGGATTCTCGCCGATAAGATTGAAGCGATGATTCGTGGCAAGGAGAGCGAAGAGCAGCAGAGGATTGAGAAAATCCGCCGTCAGAAGAGAAAGCGCTCCAAAAGAGCAAAGCTCAAGATGCTGGAGGAGAAAAGAAAGCATTCCCAAAAGAAGAGAGAGCGGGATTTTCGTCTCCACCCCGATGATTTTTAGAAAATTGAAAAAATGATAAATAGGCAAAGGAGGTCACGGAATGAACCTTGTGTTATCCTTTAAAATGAGAAAAAGAAATTTCGGCATCGCAGCTTTTTCCGGTTTTCTGGCCTTGATCTTTTCGCTTTCACTTCCTCAGTATGCAAATCCTGTTTACGGTGAAAAAATAGTTCTCACCCAGCCGAACGGAATAGAAATAATAGGATATATCTACGGCGACGAGTTTCACCGCAGGGTTGAGACAGAGGAAGGCTTCACAGTCATTCTCAATGAAGAGAGAGGAACGATTGAATATGCAATCATGAAGAATAAGAGGCTCGTTCCTTCTGGAATGATCGTTGGGATTGTCAGCCCATTTTACCTGCAAAGGATTCGTTTCCCCAAGCATCTCAGCGACCGCTCCTATCAAATCGCTGAAATTCGAAAGAAAAGCCCGGAGATGCTTCATGAGCTGAGCTCTTTTCAGGATAAGCTTGATAAAAAAGTCAAGGCGCAGGCGCTCACCGGGACAAAGAAGGCATTTGTCGTCTGCGTTCAATTTCAGGCTGAGGCTACACCTCCGACCCAATGGTCTTCTGGCGCTTATTCTCCAAGCGGCTTCGACACCCGAATCTTCAGCACAGGAGCCGGAAATATCAGCATGGCTAATTATTATAAAGCGAACTCCTACAATCAATTCTGGCCGGTGGGCTACACCCACCCCAATTGGGTCACTCTTCCTCAGACTGCATCCTGGTACAAGCAGAATGGCTCCTGGCGGAAGGTTATTGAGGATGCCATGGATATGATCAGAAGCGCCGACCCTTCTTTTGATTTCACTCTCTATGCCAACAGCGGCGAGCTAAACCTGATTTTGATCTGGGCAGGGACGCGCCAGACATGGGGAACCTTTTATTGGCCACAGATGAGTTCCTCCAGCCTTTACAAGTATGGAGTGACAGTCAAGTATTATAACGTTGTCAATGAGAGGAACAGCGACGGCACGGAGAATACGGATATCTCAGCCTTCTGTCATGAGTATGGACATATGACAGGCTGCCCGGACCTTTACGATTACAGCTCGTTCGCCACACCCTTGGGACACTATTGCATGATGGGCTGGTCAAACTACAGCACTCATTTTTGCGGCTATATCAAGTGGAGGATTTATGAATGGGTAACGCCTACCGAGATAACCGCAAGCGCAAGCTTTAATATCGATGCCCTGGGCCTGGCTTCAGCTTCAAATCCCAGGCTCTACAAAGTCAATATTGAGTCTCCAAATGAATATTTCCTGCTGGAGAATCGTTTCAACGGCTCTGATTCCAACTACGAGAATTACAGCTACAGGTGGAGCGGATTGCTCATTTCCCATATCGACGAGAATTATCCGCCTGCAGTCTGTCAGCCCAGCTATCCATTTTACGGAGTTGAGGCTGTTGTCCCTGTCCTGAATCCTTCGATTACCACCTTATCCTCTTATACAGCTTATTATGACAACATGGTCTTCTCTGCCGATTACGGATACACCCGATTGGAGCCAGCCTATCCTGATGACCAGCCGCCGGGAGCTTATCTAACGCTGACTTATAGCGAAGGAGTTGAGCACGTGATTTACAGAAACACGCAGGGTCATACGAAAACCACAGAGATCCATTTTATCAACATCGGCAACTCGGGCAGCACGATGAATCTTTCCGCGACAACATTGACCTATGCTATCTCCGGCACTGTCAATGTGCCTTCAGTTTCTAGCAGCAAAAAAGTGACCGCGATGCCAAACAGAGTCTACGTGAGTGAATTACAGAGGAGGCTCTCCGATAGGAGCAAAAAAAACTCTAGAACTATGGCCAAGTACGGCTCTTTTCTGGGAAAGGTGAATAAGGCTACAGGCTTGAGCGGAGTGGTGATGAGCGGGCTGCCTGGGAATCCCTCAACAGATGCTTCGGGTTTTTACAGCGTCATTGTCGAATACAACTGGTCAGGGATTGTGACTCCCACCAAGCAGCATTATACTTTTACACCTTTGAGCCGGACATATTCGAACCTGACTTCTGACCAGCTTGGCCAGGACTACTCTGCCCTCAGGAATATTTATGCGCCCTTGAATTTTCAAGGAGTAAAGGTTGAGAATCGCTCTCTCTTGTTTCGGGAATACATTAATTCTCTGAGTTGGCAGTCCAATCCCGACAATGTCGATATCGTCAAGTACAGGATTTACAAGATAGAAGGAACAGGCAGGATATTGGTGGCTGAAGTCAGCGCTGATACTCTTAATTATTGGGATATAGGGGTAGAGAAGGATACGCATTATGAGTATGCCCTCTGTGCGGTCAACAATGAGAACAGAGAGGGCGCTTTTGCCTATCTCGAGATTGATTGAGGAGGAAGCCATGAAGAGAATCTTCATATTTTGTTTGGCCATCGTTCTTTTTTCGAGCCTTGCCCAGGCGAAATTTTTAATAGAAGCCAAAGGAAGCTATTTCCAGCCTTCGGATAAGAATTTCAAGCAAGTCTACAACAGCGGAAAATACACCGAATGGATAAGCTACGGAGGAGAGATAGGCATAACTCTGGGGAAGGGAGTCGCTCTCTGGGCAGGAGGGAGTTATTTTAATAAAAAAGGGAAGCTGACTTTTACTGAGGAAGAGACGACATTGCAAATCACGCCTTTTTACGGCGGGATAAAGTTCAGGTCAACAAATTCCAATGTCAGTCCTTACTTAGGAGTTGGCGTTGGCTATTTTCAATACAAAGAAGAAAACCGGATCAACAGCATTTCCAAGGCTGATATCGGATACATCGGGCAGGCAGGCCTTCTCTTCAGGCTTGGAGTCTTCATCGTTGATTTTCAGGCGAGCTACAGCTACTGCAAAGTTAAGCCTGTGGATGTCGAAGCCAATTTAGGCGGCTTTCAAGCAGGAATAGGCTTAGGGTTTGAATTCTGAAACAGCCGTTGTCTTCACGAATGGATTTTACTTCGGGGCGCCGGGGTTCTGCCCGTCTTCCTTCACCCGAATTTTTAGATGAGAAGGATATTTTTTTGACCGAAGCACACGGTGCGTAGCTTTTATAAAATTCATTTCCTGGGCATGATAAATATCTGTGAATTTTTGGGGATTCCGGTCGATAACAGGAAACCATGTGCTTTGAACCTGAACCATGATCCTGTGCCCTTTCAGAAAACAATGACATCTGTCGCGAAGGTCAAAGGCGATCTCCGTCACTTTATTGGGTTCCAGAGGCTCCGGCTTTTCGAAACTGTTTCGGTATTTACTGCGGAAAACCTCTCCAGCGAGGAGCATCTCGAAATCGCCCATCCTTACTCCCGGATTCGGGCTATCGTCCGGCGCGTCTCCAGGGTAGACGTCGATAAGCTTAACAATCCAGTCCGCGTCGGTTCCGGTCGTAGAAACAAACAGGTCGGCAATGATCGGCCCGGCTATGGTCACATCCTCGGTCAGGACATCAGATGTATAGACGAGAACATCGGGCCTTCTCGATGCAAACCGCTGGTCTTCAATCATCCAGAGATGGCCCTGGCTTGTTCTTATCTCTGCCGACCAGGGCACCGGCTTGTTGGGGTCGCTGATGAAAGAATCCAATGCATCGTCTGATTCTTCAGAAGGCGGGGAAAAGGAAAGTTTTCCTCCCGGATGAAAATAGAGGCATTTTTCGTTTGCCTTCTGAGGCGGCCAGGCGTCATAGGATTTCCACTGGTTCGAACCTGTTTCAAAAACCAGCGCTTCCGGGAGTTTCATCTCCTCTTTATCCTTCAGATAGTAGAGGAAGAAGGGGAATTCTACATTTTCCCGGAAGTACTCGCCCGTCTTTGAATTAAAGCGGATATTGCCCAGATAGTCGCCGTCCATTTGCGCCCATCCGCCGTGAAGCCAGGGGCCGACCACCAGGATGCTCTTGTTCTTAGGATTTTTTTGTTCGAGGGTGTAATAAATGCTCATCGGGCCGTAAAAATCTTCGGCATCAAACCAGCCGGCGACATTGAGGATGGGGTGTCTGATGTTTTCAAGATACTGGAGGACATTCTGCTTCTTCCAGTATTCATCGTAGTCACCGTGTTCCATATATTCGTTCCAGGTGGGGACGCTGTCGAAAAAATATTTTTTGTTCACGTTGGCCAGAGGGCCGAGTTCGAGGAAAAATTTATAGCCGTCCGGTGTTCCATAGCTGAACCGTCCAGTTTGTGCGGCGGAAGGTCCCGTTCTCGCCCGGGCATTGTTCGACAGCCAGCCAAAGGTGTACATCAAGCGGAAGGCGCCGTTATGATGGAAATCATCTCCTGCCCACATATCCGAGGGAGAGGCCTGCGGGGAGGAAGCTTTGAGCGCCGGGTGGGCATCGATCATTCCCATGACCGTTTGCCATCCTGGGTAGGAGATTCCCCACTGCCCGACACGGCCGTTATTGTTGGGGATATTCTTGATGAGCCAATCAATAGTGTCGTATGTGTCGCTGCTTTCGTCGGTGTCCTGAGGGCCGCCTTTGATAATCTTGTGAGGCTTCATCACCACGAAATCGCCTTCAGACTTAAACTTCCCCCTCACGTCCTGGTAGACGAAGATGAAGCCTTCTTCGGCATAGAGATGGTTGGGCCCCAGAATGGACCTGTAATCGTTGGCTCTATAAGAACCGACCGAATAAGGCGTCCGCATGAGAAGAATAGGGTATTGCAGGCTTTTATCTTTTGGAACATAGACCTGAGTATAGAGCTTAACTCCGTCTCTCATGGGGATCATATATTCATCTTTGGAGTAAAGCTTCCTGACCGTGACTTGCCTTAAGAACATGGGGACATTTTCGGCGTCCCTTTCATAAATCTTGTTCAGGTCAGGATATTTTCTGTATATTTCAAGAGCCTTGTTGTAGTATTCCACGGCCTTTTCAAGCTCGTTATGCCTCATGTAAGCAAAGGCCAGGCTGTCATAAGTATTTGCAGACTGGGGATAATC
>Ga0172364_10004952_pt1 | contig 10595 bp, 7 predicted proteins | sample LakKivSesite10cm_FD_114545 | JGI IMG/M metagenome (GOLD analysis project Ga0172364, IMG submission 114545) | Sediment microbial communities from Lake Kivu, Rwanda - Sediment site 10cm | ecosystem: Environmental > Aquatic > Freshwater > Lake > Sediment | place: Rwanda: Western Province, Lake Kivu... | reverse complement strand
GCGAGCCTTATGCACCTTTCATGGACTACACGACCGTCGGCATCCTGCCCGCCCACCTGCTGGAGGGAATCTCCGCCTATGATCTGCCGCGCAACCAGTTCAACACCCGTCCGGTCGGCACCGGCCCCTTCCGCGCCGTCGAAGTCACCACAATGCAGGTGACGCTGGAAGCCAACCCCGATTATTACGGTCCCCACCCCATGTTGCACCAGGTGCAATTCCGCTTCTACGCCGACCACGCCAGTTTGCTCAGCGCCTACGAGCGGGGCGAGATTCAAGGGATCAACCAGATACTGCCCCAATACATCCCGCAAGCGCGTGCCTATCCTGATCTGAACCTGTATTCCGCGCAGTTGTGGGGGTATTCCATTATCTTTCTGAACCTGGATAATCCCGACGTACCCTTCTTTCAGGAGCGGGAAGTGCGCCAGGCGCTACTTTATGGCCTGGACCGCCAACGGCTGATTGACGACGTCCTGGGCGGACAGGGGATCGTTGCTCACAGTCCAATCATGACCGGAGATTGGGCATACGACGCGGGTATTTATCGTTACCCTTACGACCCGGTGCGAGCGCGCGCCCTGTTGGACGAGGCTGGCTGGCATGAACCCACCGTGACCGAGCAACTCCAACGGGAAGAAGAGCACCTGAGAGAACCCGGAGAAGACGACCAGGATACAGGATCGGGAACCGTGCCGCTTATCCGTGAGAAAAACGACATACCACTCAGTTTCGTCCTCCTCACCAACGATGACCCCGTGCACGTCAGCCTGGTGGAAGAGATTGCCCGGCAGTGGGCGGAGATCGGGGTGGAGGCCATTCCGCACGCGGTGAGCTTCGCCACGTTGACCGGCGAGTACCTGCACTCTCGCCAGTTCGACGCCGTGCTGGTAGACGTGGAACTCACTCCCGACCCCGACCCATATCCCTTCTGGCACGAGACACAGGTGCAAGACGGCCAAAACTACGCCGGCTTCGTCAACCGCGACGTCAGCGAATGGCTGGAAGCAGCCCGCCAGATCACCGACCTCGAGCAGCGCACCGTCCTGTACCGGCAATTTCAGGAAGTATTTGCCACCGAAGTGCCCTCACTGATCCTGTACCATCCAGTGTACACGTATGGAGTGGACCGCGCCGTGCGCGAAGTGCAGATCGGCCCGCTGCTCGATCCCAGCGACCGCTTTCGCAACATCGCCGACTGGTACGTTCGCACCAAGCGGGTGATCGTCAGCGAGGCCGAGTACGGCGAACTTGACAAATCGGGAGAATAATGGTAAATTAGAGACCGCTTTCAAGGATTGGCCGAAGTGGCGGAATTGGCAGACGCGCTGCGTTCAGGGCGCAGTGGGTATACGCCCATGTGGGTTCAAATCCCACCTTCGGCATCAAAAAGCCCCAGGGATTACCCCTGGGGCTTTTATTTGCACCACGCAGAGTTTGACAATTTTCCTTTGATGATGTATTCTACGAGCAGGAAGTTGGTAAGTAGGAGAGGTAGAAATAGAGAATTGAGGAGTCAGACATGAGCAAGAACACGATAAGTGAACTGGTCAAGCCGCAGGCCAAAGGACAAATCACAATCCCAGCGCGATTTCGGCGGGCATTGGGCTTGAACTCAGACACTTACCTGCGGGTCACTCTGGAGGGACGCCAGCTTGTTCTCACGCCAGTGCGTCTGGTGGAGGAAGGTGAGACAATAGGGCGCGAATACACCCAGGATGAACTAGAAGCGTTCTTTGCTGCCGATCAACTGGACGCCGATACAGTCGCCAGGGTCAAACGTCTACTTGGGCGGGAGTGAACTCCAATGCCCTTCCCCAGCCCACCGCGGCTCTTTATAGACTCCTGTGTCCTCATTGCGGCGGCTCATTCGCCCACAGGAGGGTCAGCATTCGTGCTGGAAATTTGTCGCCGTGGCTGGGCCAGCGCGTTCGTGACACAACTTGTACTACAGGAAGCTGAACGCAATATTCGGACCAAGCTTGACCAGGCCGATCTCCTGCGCTTCTACCAATTGCTCAGCGACATTGATTTCACCGTGGAGCCACCGGTCACTCCGCAAGAGCTGGCTCTTTATACCCACTTGATTGCGGCCAAAGATGCCCACGTTCTGGCCGCCGCCGTCCGTAACAAAGCAGACTATCTCTTGACCCTGGACACAAAACACTTCATGACCGAAGCTCTGCTACAGGCTAATCTCGGCCCGATTATAGCCACGCCAGGGCAGTTTCTATCGCAGTATTTGGAGGAGCACAACAGCGCAGAGGGTATCTGAAGCACCAGAAAGATTTATCCCAAATCGAGATTTGGGATAAACTTGGGATATTATATACAAGGTGCGACGCACTTCCCAAAGTGCGTCGCACCTTGTATAATCAGGGGGTTATGTAAGTGACAAACTGCTGTTCTCCATCCTCGACCTGGATAAACGCCAGGTTTTTGTGGGCCTGACCAGTTTGATCAAAGGAGATGAGACCGGTCAAACCCTGGAACGTTGAGCCCAGCAACACCTGCTCCACATCTGCCACGTTGGTCGTTCCGGCTTCCTGGACTGCGTCCAGCAATACCTGAGCTGCATCGTACCCCAAGGCAGCGAAGACGTCGGCCTCACTGCCAAAGCGCGCGTTGTAGTCCTCCAGGAACGCTTGAACCTGGGGATCGAGAACCATGAATTCCGCACAGTAATAGCCCTTTTCCACGGCTTGGGCGTCCAGGTCGTAGCTCCAACTATCGCATCCCAGAAAAGGAGACTGAATGCCCATCTGCCGGGCTTGAGCAGCCACAGCGTTCACCTCGGGCGCACAGTTGGGCAGGAACAGAACGTCTGGAGAGACGGCGGCGATGGGTGTAAGTTGAGCGGTGTAGTCCTGCACAGCACCGGAGTAAGTGGTCGCCGCCACAATCTCAGCGCCGTCCTCGACGAACGCCTGGGAAAACGCCTTGGCCAAATTGGCGCCCGATGAGCTTCTCTCGTCGTGCAGAGTGGCTGCGGTCTGAGCGTGCAGTTGCTGGCGCGCGTAACGGGCCATTGCCTGAGCCGGCAGCGCCTCAGGGAGTGGCATGACGTACACTCCCGGTTTGTGCTTTCCACTGTCATCAACTGCCACACGCGGATGCGCGTTGAGCGAGAGAAAGACGCTTTTCTCAGGTGCGCTTCCTTCGGAGATAGCGACGGCCTCGCTGGCGCACAGCCCGCCCACGATAAATGTCAGATTTTGCCCTTCGGCTTCGCTGAGGGCTTGTTGCCCCCCTTCCGCAGTGCACTTCGAGTCGAAGTTCACCGCTTCAATCGGCAGGCCAAGTACACCACCCGCCCTGTTACGTTGTTCAATAGCCAACAGAGCGCCCTGTTGTGCGGCCAACGCTGCCTCCGACATTGGCAGATTTCCTGCGGGAAGGAGTAGAGCAATGCGGAGGATGGCCGGTGGTGGCGAGGGAGTGGGTGAGGGGCTCACACAGGCAACCAGCAGCGAAATTAACACCAGTATTTCGAGAATTCTACGCATCATTTCAGCCTCCGGTAAACCTTCGTTATGTTTGCGGACGAAATTGAACAGCTTTGTGGTGAAAGCAAGCCGGTTTTGCCTAACTTGTCAAGCCATGACGATGTCATCCATATAATCGAAAGCGTGCTGATTCTTCTCCAAGACGGAGCAATACAGAATCAGAGCAGATAGAAAACGATTCTTTATGTACTTGCACCTCTTTTGCTTCTCACTTTCTAGAAACCCTCTATCGCCAGCCACAGTCGCATAGCAATGACCACAGAAACGAGTAGCCCAACAATTCAGACAATCCTCCCGGTTCATCAGCTCAGCATATTCGTTCATAAACTTTGTGATGCGCGGTATGTCAAACCCTGAGTGTACATCGCCTATTGGCAAGCGGTTGTTGATACGCTCACACGTATGGAATTTGCCATCTACCGTAACAAATAGTCTTCTTTGGCCCATAATGCAAGTTGAAGACAAATTGTCATACTCCCGAAGACGGCGTATACATCTTTTGTGCAAAAGAACGAGGTTAAGAGACCTAGCAATGAACTCTTCGATGACGCTCAGATTGTAGTCGACTGCTCCTATGCGTGTCTGTAAGAATCTATTCCTTAGTACCTTCCAGTGCTTATCCCTGTCTTTATTTGGCTCACGGCTCTCTAGGAAAGTTGGATTGCCATCAGTCACACCTCCCACTGTCACACGGGGGTGTCCATTGTTAAATAAAGGAAAATCCTGGGTGAAGAACCTGTTCACGGCCAATAGATCTGTGGTGGGGTCGTAGACGGCATTGAACGAAATGTGCTTCAGATAATAGTCATGATCTCTGGCATATATCCTTTGCAGGTTTTCCATCACCTTGGCGAAGCTACCCTCCCCGTTCTTGAAAATTCTGTTCCGGTCATGTTCAGTTTGGGGACCATCGAGACTAACGGTAAGATTGAATCCCTCTTCTGTGAAATAATCTAATATCTCTTCCGTCAGCAATGTAAGATTGGTGGTAAGGCTAAACCTTAAAGTTTTACCAAGTTCCAAAGACTTTATGTATTCAACGCACTCCCTTATCAACTTAAAATTCAGTAAAGGTTCCCCACCATAGAAACCGATAGCTACACCCTCCTCAGATGATGCCCGCGGGAGGAAATAATCAATAGCCGCCTTCGCCGTTCCAAAATCCATGTATCGCGAGCCGTGTCTTCTATTGTATGGATAACCGCCAGAATAAGCACAATACTTACACCGCATGTTACAAGCTTCGGTGACTTCCAGACACAGTTGCATTATGCCTTGACTTAACAGCTTAACAACTTCATCCTCGCTTACCAATGGCACTCTGGTTTTCAATATATTGGGGGCAAATAGGTCATGTCTTGCAATGAGCTCATTGATGCGGCCGTATGCGAACTCTAGATCGGGAAGCGGGTGAATCCTTTCCAATTCTGCAAATACCTCGTCTTTTGTTTTCGTTCTACATATATCAACGATGTCATACATAGCCCTGTTGACGAGGAGTATTCTATTGGTGTGCACATCGTAGATATAATAATTATCCCTAGTTCTAAACTTAAGAATGAAAGGCTTTTGATTCATCATTCCATTTAGAGGTGATGCTTGGCAACTAAAGATTAGTACTGCGGTCTCAGTTAACCAACGGAGGAACCCTGAGGCCGCTACGCGCCTCAGCTAGCCGATAGTCAACTCCTGCCCTCCCAGGAAGTAAGGATACACTAGATCTCGCCTGGCATCAACTGCTATTCGTGTTGGTAAGGTTCACATCCAGTATACAAGCCTGCCGAAAGGTGCCACCAGCGAGAGAACCATGTCCTTCGACAGTCTCAGGATGGCTTGAAGGCAGAAGGTCTCTCAAGGCCGCTGGATCGTCGGAAGCGGGGGTGTAGTGCTAGGATTCCAGCTTGACAAATAGCAACTATCGGGTTCAGCTATTGCCAACTTCAGCTGACCTTTGAGAGATAAAGGTATGTACGTGATTTGGGTAGTGATGGCGAAAGGCCATTACTACCAAGTCCGTATGTCATATCTCTCCGGCGGGTTGCAGTTGCAGTTCAGGTCGGCTTCCCTTCTCTCTTGGAAGAAATATCGCTCGTTCTCCGAAAGGGAATATCGAGCATTCGGGTCACCAGAGCAATTGCAAACGCAGCTACAAGAGCAAGCTATCCTCGGACCTTGCCCTTCATCGGCTGCGCCCAGTTTAGCACTGTTGATCACATCGTCAATCATTTGGCTTCCCCTTTCGCCTTTTTGCTTGGCCGGGTCAACTATACTTGATGTTTGTTATTATATCCTTACATAGCTCTAAAGTCAAGCTCTTTTCGAAGGTGCGCCACACTTTTCCTCAAGTGCGTCACACCTTCCGGCTACTTCAAGATATAATACGTCCCCTTTTTGGCCCCGACCTTGAGCAGCAATCCCCGCTCGACCATGTCCGCCAGGTCCAGGCGCAGGGTCTCCGCGCTGACGTCCGGGCACAGGGCGCGATATTCGCGGTTGGTGATGCTCCCCTGCTCGCGCACGTGTTGCATGGCCCGCAGTTGCCGCTCGTTCATGCTGCGCTGCCAGGCGGGGATAGCCTGCCGCTCGCGCACGTTGGCCAAGCTCACGGTGAAAGAGTACGGCGTGGCGCGGAAGATTGGCGCCGGATGGCCAGCTTGCAGCATCTCCTCGATCATGCGATCAATCCCCAGCCCCAGCTCCTCGATGAACCCCCATTGAAACAGCCCGGCCACGATGCGCGGGTTCCGTGAAAAATGCTCCTCCACGATGTTATCCAGCGTAATGTAACCAGGCAACCCGCCGGGGCTGACCACTTCCAGCCGGTCGTCGAACATGCGCAACTCAATGCGTCGTCCGCTCAGCCGGTAATCGCGGTGACACACCGCATTGACCAGCGCCTCGCGCACGGCGAAAGGCGGGTACTCGGTGGTCTCCTCGCGGACCAGCCCTTTGACCACCGCGCCGACGCGCATCTCCTCCCATGTGACCTGCCAGGCCGCCTCGATCAGACGGGACAGCGGCCCGCCAATCTCCTCGCGGCGGGAGTAACCGGGCAGGCCGCCAGGACCCCGCGCTTCTGTGCCCTCGAAGCGCACGAAGACCAGCCCGCTCTGCGGAATTAACCCCTGGGGGTTCCGTCCAAAAAGGAGTATCCCGGCCACAGTTGGTTCACCGGCTTCAGTGGCGGCACCAAGCTCGACCAGAAGCTCGCCGACGGATTGGGTGAGCGGTCGCCGCTGCTTTTCCTCGCGCTTGGCCACGTACTCGGCGATGACCTCGTCGTCCAGGTCGGCCCGCGTGGCCCCGGCCACAACTTCCATTTCAAAATCGCCGCTGGATTTGGTAGCTGCCAGGTGACGTACCTCCTCGCCGCCCAGTGGACGGTTTTTTGCCCCGGAGCGGATGAGCACCCGGCCGTCGGCCAGGGTGTGGAGCTCGGTGCTGCGCGGCACTTCCAGGGTGATCACCGGCCCGTGTGGAGTCTCCACCTGTTTCCACTCCGTGTGCACTACCGGGCGACACTGGCCCAACGCCCGTCTCAGTACATCCTCCACGTCCTCGTCCAACAGACTGCCGTTGACCTCGCCCTCCGGACTCACGCCGACCAACACCGTGCCGCCGTCACCATTGGCAAAAGCGACCAGAACCTCGGCCAGAGCCTCAGCGTCCAGTTCACTAAGAAATTCGACAGTCTGGCCGGGACCTTTATCCCACAAGCGTGCAAATGTCATCTTGCCTTCCCTTACATCGCTTTCTTCTTCACCAGCTCTCCGCAGGTCATCAAAAACCTGTGGTTCGTGACCACGCTCGGTATAGCGCCGATTTCCATACACCCCTCTCAGCTCCCGTCCGCAGAATACAATGGGATATAGACAACGCCGAGATTGTCAAAGTCGCCACTGGCCGAGTCATAGGTGTACATGCTCACCCCCGCCAGACTTGGCGTGCGTTCGCCAGGCAAGGGGATGCGATAGTCCTCGCGCACCACCTCACCGGGAGTCCAGCGGGACGTCGGATACCAGCCGTAGACCGGGTGTCTGCTGTCCTGCTGGGCGATGATGTCCCCCGGCCCGACAATAGCTTCACGATCGGTGAGCTTGACCGAAACGCTGTAGTCCACCGGGATAGCCCGCTCAGCACGCCAGAACAGAGTCAGATGAACGGCTTGGTTGCCTTCATTCGCTGCCCGAAAGCCGAGCAGCGACACCGCCTCCCCCAGCGGAGCGTCCAGAAGTTGGACGTTTCCCTCGACCACTGTGCGTGGTCGGTCCCGCACCTCGACCAGGTTCCAGCCGCCGGAGCTGAGATAGGCTCGCCCCAGCTTAGAGTCCCAGTCAGTCAGATCCCACAGGTAAAACAGGGAGGCGGGGGTGTACAATCGCCGCCCCTCCCTCAGGAGAGCCTTCAAGTCCTCGCTATACAGGGTCAGCTCCACTGGCGGGAAATCGAGCTCCAGGTAGCGGGCGTAGTTGAGGGCAAAGTAGTCTTTGCCCCAGGTGGTGACTATCGTGGTCTGAGGGCCATCTACCTGAGTTGCGGCTGCGATCAGCTCCCGGCCCTGGCGGTCACGGGTAAGATTCAACACAAAGGGCAGATTGGTGACGATCAGGTGGGCGAGCAACCCAGCTAGCAGGACAGCCACAGCTCTGCCGGCAACCAGTCTGACCCGAGTGAAATAATCCAGGACCAGAGTGATGCCCACGCAGACTAACAGGGTGCCGGGTATGAGCACGGCGTAAGTGAGCACCGCTTTGTAGTAATACGTGGCAAAGCCCATGAAAGCCAGGTATCCGATGCCCAGCATCAGCCCTAGACCGGTCTGTCGGCGGGTGCTTAGAGCCACTAGGAGGCCCGATCCGCCCAGCAGCACCCCTGGCAAGGTAAGTTCAGCGACCTGGACGCTTGCGCAACTTGCCAGGCAGTGCAGTCCCTTGGCCAGGCTATCCGGCGGCTGCATCAGATAATTGTATTCACTGCCCCTGACGATGCTCCAAAAACCCGACCAGGTGTCGGGCCGACCGTAGACCCAGGGCGACCCTGTCCAGGCGCTCAGCGGGAGGTAGAGATATACGCTAAAGGTCAGGCCGCAGACCACGGCTGAGATCAGCCACACGCAGGGAGGCAACCGACGAAGGACAGGCCATAGGTATGCAGCCAACCCAGGGACCAGCAAGGCCAACGAACGATGATGACCTACCGCCAGTCCCAGGGCCAGCCCCAGCCAGATGGCATATCCATCCCGGCGGGTCTCGGTCAGTCGGATGGCCAGCCAAAGTATCAGAGCAGCCAGAAAGATACCGAAACTGTAGACCTCGGCGATGACACTGTGCAGCCAGAAGGTTCTGCTTGCGGCCAACAAAGCAGCAGGCAGAGCAGACAGCCAGCGGCGTTTAGTCAGTTCCACCCCGATGGCGTAAACCAGTCCCACCGCGCCCGTCGCCCAAATCATGGAGAAGAGCGATGCGCTCCCGGCGGGGCTCATTCCTAGCATCCGTACCGCGTGTGTGAAGGCGTTGCCCAGCAGGGCGTACAGAGGATAACCAGTGGGATGAGCCGTGCCCCACAGATTGAGCACCAACTGGAACTCGGTAACGTCCTTCATGAATCTGTCGCTGCTGCCGCTGACGTCCACCTGAAGGGTAGCCAGGTAAAGAACGGATATTGCCAGGCAGAGAACCGTCCCTACCAGCCAGGAAGGTATCTGCCGCAGACGATGCCAGCAAAAACTTAGTCCCCTCAAGTACCATTCCTCTCCTAATCCTGCAGGATATGGCCTGTGCCGGTACCATATTTCAGTCTGAGATGGGCGCGGGCTTGCTCTGGAAAAGGCTGCCCGGCGCATGGGCCGGGACGATGATGTTCAGCGCGCGAGGCACGGTTTCCAGCTCAATCGGCGTGTGACCTATCGGATCCCCATCTACCTGCACCGACAGAGGGCGAGCAGCATTGATGCTCACCCGCCGCCCTTGCCAGTACACCACCCGCGGGTCATGCAAATGCTGTCCGGCCAGGACTCTCACCGCGTGGCGCACCGCTGCCGGGAAACCAAAACCCTTGAAGACACACACATCCAGTAAACCGTCGTCCAGCCGCGCCTGAGAGGCGATACGCAGGACACGCCCGTAGAGCTGAGTGTTGCTCACCACGATTAGCAGGGCGCGAGCACGGACTACCTGCCCGTCAACGTTGACCTCCACCCGTGTACCGGTGAAATCTTTAGCCACCAGAAACGCGGCGATGACGTAGGCCAAAGGGCCTAGACGCTTCTTCACTTCCGTCCTTGACTCAACCTGCTCGGTAACTGCTGCATCCAACCCCACGCCGGCCCAGAGGAGAAAGTGTCGCCCGCCGGCCCGCCCCACGTCCACGCGCCGCACTTGACCAACCAGCATGGCTCTCGCCGCACCCAACAGGGGGTGCCAGCGCACCGGGCTGGGGATAGGCAAACCCAACTCCAAAGCCCACACGTTCCCCGTTCCGCTGGGCAACAATCCCAGCGCCACCTCGCTGCCCACCAGACCATTCACCGCTTCGTTTATCGTGCCATCCCCACCGACGACGAAGACTGCCTGCAGGTCGCTGACCACCGCCTCGCGGGCGAAGGTCGTAGCATCCCCCCGGTTCTGAGTCTCGCGCAACGCGAGTTGCCATCCGCAATCCTCCAGATAGGCGATCACTATCTTCAGCTCGCGGTGCGCGTCCCGTGCCCCAGCGGTGGGATTGTAGATTACCATGCCCTTTCCCGGCTCAATCACCTGTGTTCCCATTCCCCTGCCCCTCCGTTACCACGCGCCGGGGATGGGTGTAAACGTTCATCCGGCCACCCCGCAAGTACCCGATCAACGTCAGTCCTCTATCCTCGGCCAGTTGCACGGCCAGCGAGGTGGGAGCTGAGATGGTCGCCACGATGGGCACACCCACCCGCACCGCTTTCAGCGCCATCTCGTAGCTGGCCCGCCCAGAGGTGACCAGTACCTTGTCGCTCAAGGGTATGCCCCGGAGCAGGCAGTGCCCCAGAACCTTGTCTACGGCGTTGTGCCGCCCGATGTCCTCGGCCAGGATGACCGCCTCGCCGGTGGGCAGAAAGAG
>Ga0172364_10004950_pt1 | contig 10598 bp, 12 predicted proteins | sample LakKivSesite10cm_FD_114545 | JGI IMG/M metagenome (GOLD analysis project Ga0172364, IMG submission 114545) | Sediment microbial communities from Lake Kivu, Rwanda - Sediment site 10cm | ecosystem: Environmental > Aquatic > Freshwater > Lake > Sediment | place: Rwanda: Western Province, Lake... | reverse complement strand
GCAAGCCTGGCTGTCAAAGAAATGCACCGCCAACAGCCAGAGCTTCTCTTATCTGAAAAAGAGGCCGCCCTCAATGGGCTGATCATCAGGCATCTGGTTCTGCCCGGGCAAGTTAAAGATTCTCTGCTCATCCTGGATTGGATTGCTCAAAACCTTCACACTTCTGTCTGTTTGAGCCTGATGAGCCAATATCATCCTTGCTTCAAAGCTCCGCCTGAAATCCAGCGGAATCTCACGCCTGAGGAATACAATCGGGTTATCTCCAGAGCAGAAGAGCTTGGCTTTGAGACCATGTTCACCCAGCCGGAGTCTTTTGCTGACGCTCAACACCTCATTCCGGATTTCGACCTTAAGGATCCCTTCAAATGGAGTTAGCTTCTGTTCTTATTGAGCTTGATAAATTCTTGATCGAGGAATTCTATTAGCAGCAATTCCTAATTCAGTGGCGATTTCACGCAATTTTAGCTGAACCTTTAGAACATTCTCAGGACCCATACGCAGCAGGTGTTTCTGGGCATCACTCAAAGCTTCCAGTTTAGGGTCAGAAAGTCCGTAGGATATCACCCTTTCTTCCAGACGGATTTCTCCTCTAACAACAGGAACCTTGAGCAGCTCGATAATGGCCAGGGTCAGAGTCTCATTGAAATCCCGATTTGGATAGCCCAGCTCTTTGTAGGCTTCTTGAATCGGGGCTTTCAGCTTTCGGTAGAGGTCAACGCAGCCTTTTGAATCCAGGGAGAGGAAAACTTCAACCGCAGGGTTATAGCGGGCATAATCTGCAGAATCTACGTAGAATACATCCTCTTTCTGAACGACTTTGAAACGTCCCTTTGGCGAGAAAAAAGTGACCTGAGACCTGGGGCTCATCCCCTGGGCTATATTGTCCGTGGCTGCAACAAACTTCCGAATCAAGTTCTTAGTCATCATCCATGAAGGAAACGTCGCACTTAAGGATAATCCTTTAGTCAATTCACGAAGGAGCTCATCGCTTTTGTTAAGCTCGACCTCTATTGTCTCTGGAGCCTTTTCTTTAACTACAGGCTCTTCGACACGAGGTTGAACCGGCGCAGGGGCAGCTACCGGCGCAGGAACAGCTTCTTTTGGCTTCTCCCGCAATAAGAAATAATAGACTCCAACTGCGATGATGATCACGGCAATTACAATAACCACGCCCACAATGACTTTCTTTTTTTCTTCCATTCCCTTCCTCCTTATTTTTTCAAAATAATTTATGATTATTCAAGACATTCTTCATTTTTGTAACTTATTGATTCGAATATCTCCCTTTAAAGAAGAAAGAGAGAGAAGAGCCCCTTCTTCTCCAATCTGCGCTGTGACTTTCTTAGCAGGAAGAGGCTCTTTCAGGTCAAAATCGCTCGAAACATTTCCCTCTGGTGTGCTGGCCTCGATTCGGGTTTTGACCTCGGGCTGAAGATTAATAATGATATCGCCTTGCCCGACTGTTATTTGAATTTCATCCTCGTTCCTCAAATCATAAAGGCTGGCCTTCACTCCGCCCTTCACCACTGATGCACTTAACGAGCCAGAAAAATTCTCAACATTTATCTCTCCATCCCGAAGGTCGATGACAGCTTTTCCGTATAAATCAGCCAGGGAAATATTCCCTTCCTTGGCAATAATGTCTTTGAGGTTTATGGAGTGAGGAACGCTTATATAGAAATTGACAGAGGTCAATTCTTTATCCCAGCTCGCAGGCTTGGTCTTGATCTTGATGAAATTTTCGAATTTATCAAAATCGACTTCTGGCAGGAACCGCCCTGCCGGCTGCCAGTATAATCTCCTCCGGTATGAAAAGGGAGCCATCCTTTCAGCGCTGACCTCCACCTCATTCTTTTCCCAGCCGACGATCTCGATATTGCCGTTTATGTTCTCGAGGGAGAGGGTCCCTCCGCTCTGAAAAGATACGACTTTATGGAATTCTCCCAAAGAACGGCCTACGGTTCCCTGAGGATAATCAACAACAGCGATAATGCAGGAATCAATAAAAGCCAAAATGAAGGCCAGTCCTAAGGCGCAGAGGAAGTATCTCTTCATCCTTTTCTCGTTTTTAGAATATTACTATACAAATTGGCGAATTGAAAGCTCTAAAGATAAAAATATTTTCAAGAAATTAGGTCTGGCCATAAAAATCCATTCGGGAGCGAGGCAACTTTCCCAGCCTTCTCCTCCCGATGAATTGGAAATGCCAACTTCTTTAAATTTCTCTTGAATGAAAACTCAAAATTTGTAATATTCTGATTTCGAGCAGATGATGCTTCCAAACACCTGCCTTCTTCTGGAGAACAGAGCTAACTCAAATGTCTTTATGGCTCTGCTCATTTTCCGGAAAACTGAAAAAGTAAGCTCTTATGTTTAAGAAGCTGACTGTCAAAGGAGATTAATATGGGTGGCTTTTTTGGAGTTATTTCAAGAGAGGATTGTGTCTTTGACCTTTTCTACGGGACAGACTATCACTCTCATCTTGGAACAAGGCGGGGCGGTTTAGTCGTCAAGAATCAGCAGGGATTCATAAGATTCATCCACAAAATCGAGAATGACCAGTTCAGGTCGAAATTCGAACAGGATATTGTCAAGATGAAGGGGAACAAGGGAATAGGGGTTATCAGCGACTATGAGGATCAACCTCTGCTCATCTGCTCTCATCTGGGAAAATATGCCCTGGTGACCGTCAGCGCCATCAAGAACGGGGAGGAACTCGTCAAAAATGTATTCAGCCGGAGGGCAATTCATTTTTCAGAGATGAGAGAGGGAATTATTAATCCAACCGAGCTCATTGCTGCCCTGATTAACGAGGCGCCGAACTATGAGGACGGAATCAAAAACGTCATGGAATCGATTGAAGGCTCATGCTCTTTGCTGCTCCTGACTGAAAAAGGAGTCTATGCAGCCCGAGACAAACTGGGTAGGACTCCGGTCGTCCTTGGGGAAAAAGAAGGAAGTTATGCCGTGACGCTCGAGACATGCGCCTTCCCCAATCTCGGCTTCAAAATAAAAAAATATCTCGGGCCAGGAGAGGTCATCCTGATCACAGAGGAAGGAATAGAGCAGAGAGCGCCTGCAAGGGATAAGATGCAAATCTGCGGCTTTCTCTGGGTCTATTACGGCTATCCTGCCTCAACTTATGAAAACATCAATGTTGAGACCGTAAGGAACAGGTGCGGAGCATTCCTGGCGAAGAACGATGAAATCAAAGTTGACATGGTGGCCGGAATCCCGGACTCAGGAACAGGCCACGGCTTGGGCTATGCCAGCGAAGCGCGGATACCTTTTAAGAGGCCCTTTGTCAAATACACCCCAACCTGGCCAAGGAGCTTTACGCCTTATGAGCAGGAAACAAGAGACTTAGTGGCCAAGATGAAGCTTATACCCATCAGAGAGATCATCGAGGGAAAAAGATTGCTCTTCTGCGAGGATTCCATCGTCCGCGGAACACAGCTCAAGGATACGATCCAGCGGCTCTATGATTTTGGAGCCACGGAAGTCCACATGAGACCTGCCTGCCCGCCTTTGACCCATGGATGCAAATTTTTGAATTTCACCAGGTCAAAATCAGAGCTCGACCTGGCAGCGAGAAAAGCGATATACGAGTTAGAAGGGGAAGATAAGAAAAATTTGGATGAATATTCACGTGCTGGGACCGAGAAATTTGAAACGATGGTCGATAGAATCAGGCAGAGATTAAAATTGACTACCTTGAAATATCAAAGATTGGATAATTTAGTCAAAGCCATCGGCCTGCCCAAAGAGAAATTGTGCACTTACTGCTGGGACGGTGTCGAGATTAAATAAGATTAAACAGGCCGCGCTCTGAATTTTTCGAAGATAGGAAAAATCAGAGAAGGTTTTTTAAAAGTTCGCCTGCTTTTTTAAATCGATGCCTGTTTTGTATCAGGTTATTATTTTATACTTCACAACTGTTGGCACTTCGTTTTCATCGGTTTCGACGATAAAAAGAGAATCGTCGGAAATTGTCAGAGGATACCTCATCAAGTCGTCTCGACTTACTTTCCTTGAGAGCTGCAGGTAAAAGTTATCGACATACTCGCCTTCTATGTTGAAGACATCAACAAGAATTCCCTTATTTTCGTTCCAGGTCGAGGTCAAAACCCAGATATTATCTTGATGAATAAAAATTCTCTGGATATCGTTGTAATAATCGACCGGCGGCTCGAGAGTGTATTGATGCGCTCGGCCTTCCTTTATTTTTTCTTTCCCATGCCTGCGTTTAACGCTTTTGTACTTTCTGCTGAATGTCCGCACAATCCGGTTCTTTTCCAAGTCCAGCACCTTAAGCAAATAATCCTGAGCATGGTGAATAACGAGATATTTGCTCTCATAAAGGATACAGGAAAGGTCGGTGATGTTATTGGCAATGATTGCCTTCGGCAATCTTTTGGCAAACCACTTTGCTGGGAAAATCTGGCCGGTTTCTTCCACTCTTCCCTCTTCAGAGACGAGCAACAGGCTCCAGTCGACGTCGATGATCTCAGGCTCTGTTCCTTCTTTCTTGAGCACCGGAAAGGAACTGCGGGTCATAATATATTTATCTTTAAAAACTTCGATTAAGCGGCTGACTGCCTTTTCCGGCTTGAATTCTTTGATAAACCTCCCTTCGCTGTCCATCCTGACGATTTTATTCGGGCGAGCCTGATGGACGATGATTTCATCTCCGCAAAGAAGATAATTCTCAATTGACTGAAATTCGCCAGGCCCCTCCCCTTTCCTGAAGAGATTCTTCATGAATTTTCCCTTTGTGTCGAACTTTAGAAATTGCTCTCCATCGACAACAAACAGGTTTCCATCAGGTGCAACTTTGATGTCACCCGGATTTTTAAAATAAAACCCGCCCTGCTCATCGCTTATCCTCATTTCCTCTCTGAGCTCAATAGTCCTTCCCGCCTTTCTGCTCGTCGGCTTTTCCGGATTCTCAATTATCTCTTGCGAGAAAACTCCGTAAACAATGCTCAAGGCCAGGAAAAGAACAATAAAGTTTCTCATTTTTCGCTTCTAAGAACTTGCATCACTCAAGCCTAAGATAATTACGCTTGACAACAAGATTTTGTTTATTCAGCAAATTGATGCTTTCAATTTTTCCCTTATGCCAAAATTTTTCTTTTTTTATGAGGCAAGTATCTTCTCTTCATCGCAGAAATAAGCCTGCCTGGATAAGCTTTGTTTTAATATGAATCTCAACGACTCGTCCTCGAAAAGACAGCCCTCCTTTTTATAAATTCTTTAATTATCTGACCGTTTTGAGGTCACAGAAAAACGAGTGAGTATTTTATTTTACCCGATTTTTTGAAAAGTATAAGTCATCTGGCCCTTTTTTACCATCCTGAACAATCCGCCTTCCACTACCCCGGAGACAATGTCCTGCTCTTGGAGATGATGGTCGCTTAAAGAAAGAATTCCGCTCGGCTTCAATATCCTGTGCAACTCTTTCAACACTCCTTCCGGCTGGTCAAGGTCATGAAAGACATCATATAAAAGGGCAACATCGAGACTCTCATCCGGCAATCCTGTCTGGCAGTCGGAGTGAATGGTGGTCACATTGGTCAGATGCTTCTTGGAAGCAAGCCTCTGCACCATCTTGAGAGCCAAGGGATGAAGATCCAGAGCAAAAATTTTCCCCGAAGAGCCGACCAATTGAGCCAGAGGCGCGATGTAGCTTCCGGGTCCACAGCCGTAATCAAGCACATGGAACCCCTCTCCAATATCAACTTCTTTCAAGATTTTCATCCGGGGAACGAAAAAATCACGAAATTTGTACTGAAGGGACATAAGCCTGAAATGAGAATTTGGTTCAGGGTTGTTAACCATAGCAGCCCACCTCCATTTTATTTCTTCCGATAAAGCTTTCTCCAGGGAGCTCTCTTCTGGTAAAGGTAATCGGCCAAGGCCCGGCGCAGCGTCTCAGCAGCAAGCTGAGCACAATGAACATCGGACTCAGGAAGTCCTCCCAAAACTCTCAGTATTTCGCCGGTGCTCACAGCTCCCAGCGCTGCGGTGAATGATCGATTGACAGCGAGCTCTGTGGCCACGCTGCCGCAGACGATCGTTGTTCCGCAGCCATCCGTCTGAAATGTGCATTCAGAAATTATCTCATTTTTCATCCGAAGAAACATCTCCATGGTGTCTCCGCATGTGCCTCTTACTTGAGCATAGCCATCAGGATTGTCCATAGCTTTAAAGTTCCTCGGGTTTTGCCAGTGGTCGATCGCTGTCTCGCTGTAAATTCGGCGCATCTGCTCCATGATTTGTTCCTGGAGCTCTCGGGCAAATTTATCGACATCTTCGTTTTTGTTCTTGCTCATGGCTCAATCACTCAACTTGACATTCGATTTGACCTTTCTCTTTAGGGACCTTTGCTTTTCTTATCTATCAAAGCCTCCTCTTGAACATATTTCTTCAAAAAAATTTGCAGCCTTTTTCTTGATTCGATTTAATCTCGACGGCACGTTCTGTCTGATGAGCAGGGCGGAGCATCACAGCGCTCATCTCGCCCGCAACATGTTTTGCCCTTGAGGGAGCGACTCCTGGTGAAAACGGCTGCAGCTGGGGAGAGAATTTTATAAAGATTCTTGCTCCCGCAGCTCGGGCAGTTTATTTCCTTCTCAGTTTGATAAGATTTCACAAAGGCTTCTGTGAGTTTTCCGCACTCCCGGCATTTGTATTCGTAGAGGGGCATTTCAAGGTGTCCTGGTGTTTAAAATCTTTTCTACGATTTCCTGAAAGGCTCTGGAGGCATTCGAACTCTTGTGATTGGCGGCAAAAGGTTTCCCTTCATCACCTGAAATAACGATTTGGGGATCGATAGGAATTCTTCCCAGAAATGGAACTCCCAGCTCCTTTGCTGCTGCTTCTCCTCCGCCGACCTTGAAAAGGTCGATGCTCTGGCCGCAATGGGGGCAAACCATGCCGCTCATATTTTCAATGATGCCCAAGACTTTCAGCTGGAGTTTCATGGCGAAGACAATCGCTTTTCTCGAATCCAGGACAGACACCTCCTGAGGGGTGGTAACGATGATGGCGCCTGTGGCAGGAATGATCTGAGCCACAGACAAAGGTTCATCTCCAGTGCCTGGGGGAGAATCGATAATCAGCCAGTCCAGGTCGCCCCAATCCACATCGCCGATAAACTGCTGAATGACCTTCATCTTCATCGGGCCCCGCCAGATGACAGGCAGGTCCGGACTTTCCAGGAGGAAGGACATGGAAACGAGTTTCAAATTTGCATTGACTTGGACAGGGTGGATAATCCCGGAAGAAACATCCATTCTTTTGCCTTCGACCCCAAGCATCTTGGCCAGGTTAGGCCCATGAATATCCACATCAAGCGCCCCGACTTTCTCACCTCTGAGGGAAAACGCCAAAGCCAAGTTGGCTGAGACCGTAGTCTTTCCCACGCCGCCCTTGCCGCTGAAGACGAGAATCCTGTTCTTAATCTTGGTCAGCGTCTTTAAAACTTTCTCTTCTTCTTCTTTCACCGACATGGCTCACCTAGTCTTCAACAAGGAAAGGGCTTCTCGAACGGTTCCACCAGCCGAAGTGACGACTTTTATGCCGGCAGATTGCAGGACCCGCTGGGCATTCGGTCCAACCTGGCCAGTTAAGATTGTGGTAACAACTTTATCAGTGACAAACTGGGCGGATTGAATTCCCGCTCCCTGTGCGGCCTCTTTATAGGGATTTTCAAAAGCTTCAAATTCAAGCGTTTCCGGGTCAAGAATCAAAAAATAACGAGCCCGGCCAAAATTGGGGTCAAGTTCTGCTTCCAGGTCCTTTCCCTTTGCGGTAATACAAATTTTTCCTTCAAGGTGGGCGGGCCTTTCTCCTTCACCGTGCGAATGCTCCTCACGACAGGGGCCTTCCTGGTGGTGTCCGTGGTCGCATAAATCCTGGCCCGCAACGAGCTTCTGATGGATGAATTTCTCGATCACCTCATCAATTTGACCCTGGATTCCAATGATAGTCTGGATATTTTTCTCAGCAAAAAGACTTTGGGCGCGAGGGCCCATTCCACCAGCAATGATAACGTTGACTCCTCTTTGGGAGAGGAAATGGGGAAGAAATCCTGGCTGATGGCCTGGATTTGGAATCTCTTCCCGCTTGATGATTTTTCCTTCTTCGATTTCAATCAGAGTATAAGCCGGGCAGCGTCCAAAATGGGCTGAGACAAATCCGTTGTCGGTTGAAATGGCAATTTTCATATGAAACTCTTCTCCTTTCTTTTGAGCTGGTCGTCCACTCTGCCTTGTTGAACAGCCGGAACCTACTTCGCTTCCTTCTCTAAATCAGCGATTCTCTCGGAAATGCTTTCCATTTGCTGCTGAAGGACCTGGGCCTGTTGTTTGAGGAAATCAAGCTCCTGCTCTGGAGTCAGCTCGGCCGCACCCCAGGGATCGTAAGGTGTAGGAAACCCTGGCATGGGAAATCCAGGTGATGGAGAAAACGGGATTTGTCCCTGCTGCCAGGTATAATCCATCTGCGGCGTCGGCCACATTCCGTGCATCAAATACTGTGCGCAAGGGCCAAGGCCCGAGGGACTCCTTCCAGCCCAACCGGGCGAATACCCAAAGCGCATCCAGCCAGGCAGGCCCGTGAGCTGGTACATTCTCCTGTATCTATTTCTCATTTTTTTTCTCCTCTTTTGTCTTCTTCAGTTCTTTCAACCTCCCCCTGATTTGCTGAAGCTCGTCTTCGAGCACTTCGGCCTGCTCTGCAAGCACGGCTTCTTCCTCTTCCCGACTCATGGGATAGAAAGGAGGCCAATAAGGAATATGGATTCCGGGATGCCAGAATCCCATCCAATGAGCTCTCGGCGGCCAGCAAAACCATCCTCCATGCCCCATTCCATATGGCATTTCACTCACCTCCTTTGGTCTGAAATATTGGAGATTTCATTTCTTTTTTTCCTGAATTGTTGGCGACGGGCGGCTTGAATAACCTGGGCCATAGGACTGACCGTAGAACGGTGGATAAGGGTAATATAAACCGGCTCCAAACGGATACTGAAAAGGAGTGAGTGGAGGATAGGGATATCCTCCTAAATAGCCGAACCAGGGATGCCAAAAGCGCCGACCCCGGCCGCGACCTAATCCGCGTCCAAAGCCTCTTCCAAAGCCGATTCCTCTGCCATAGCCAAAGCGCGAACCAGGAAACATGAATCCTGGAGCAGGAAATCCTGCGCAGTAGCCAAGACCCCGTCCTGTCCTGGACCCAAGCCCCCAAGGACCTGTTCTATTACCTGCGGGCATATTGTTCACCTCCTTTTAATCAAAATTTTGGGAAACTTATCGACATTTTTCGCACAAACCCACGAATTCAATGTTGTGATCCTTAATAAGGAAATTATGCTTTTTCGCCAATGTCTCTTCTGTTTTCTTCACTAACTCCAACTCTTCCTGAACGAAGTCACGATAATCGATGATCTTTCCGCATTTGATGCAGATGAGATGATGGTGATGTTCTTTTTTATCCTCGCTCCTGAGCTCGTAGCGGCTCTGTCCATTGCTCGTTGTGACTTTGTGGACGAACCCCAGCCGATGCAATAATTCCAAAGTGCGGTAAATCGTGGTCAGGCCTATGCCAGGATACATGGAATACAGAGAGGCATAGATATCTTTAGCACTCATGTGTCCTGAGGCACGGCTCAAAAGATTTAAAATGACTTCGCGAGGGACAGTCCAGCGCGAGACATTCTCTCTAAATCGGTGGTGCCATTTGTGTCGTCCAGGCATGAAAATCACCTCTTATAGATAATGAAAACCATTTTCATTAATAATTTAATGCCTCGTTCTTGTTTTGTCAAGGGAAAAATCATTTTTTTTCCTTTTGGGGAACAACTTTCCATATTATTCCGTATCTAATAAAGAGATTCTTGTGGAGGTAAGAGATGAAAAGACTGTTTATGCTCTGCGTTCTGCTGCCGCTTTTTTCCCTCAGCTCTTCCAGTCATTATTCTGGGCAAAAACAAAAATCAGCTGAAGAAATGATAAGAGACTTTGCCGCATCCTACCAGGAAAAAGCCGCATCGGAAGAAAAGGGGGCCTTTGGCATTGAAATCAAGGGTGAAGGCGGAGGAGAATGGTCCATTCAGATAGGGCCGGAGAGAAAAGTCATCGTCCTTAAAGGCAAACCAGAAAAGCCAACTTTTCTTTTCACAACCGACCTTGAAACCTTGAAAAAAATTTACAAGGGCGAGCTGAGCGCCATGACCGCTGCCGGCCGGGCCAGAATGAGCGAGTCAGCTCCTCTGGATATCAAATTCATGGAGGGCGCTCTGTCTTCTCCTGAAATCATGGAAAGAATCCTCCATTATGCCTTTCATTTCTTTGTGATGGGCAGCCCGGAGATTGTCTTTTTCGGGGAAGAGAACAGCCGCTTCGTTCACGGCGGAAATATGGTCGTTTTCTATTACGCCAAGGGCCTGCGCACGGCCTGGTGTCAGGTCAAAAAGGGGATGGTCATCAACAAAGAGGAAAGAGACCAGACCAATCCCTTCCCTACTCTTTTCATCTGCACCCGGGGCGAAGGAATAGCCAAGCTGGGCGGCAAGGTCATGAATGTCAAAAAGG
>Ga0172364_10004949_pt1 | contig 10600 bp, 13 predicted proteins | sample LakKivSesite10cm_FD_114545 | JGI IMG/M metagenome (GOLD analysis project Ga0172364, IMG submission 114545) | Sediment microbial communities from Lake Kivu, Rwanda - Sediment site 10cm | ecosystem: Environmental > Aquatic > Freshwater > Lake > Sediment | place: Rwanda: Western Province, Lake... | reverse complement strand
AGAAAAACTCATCGGGTCATACGTCGTTGATACCGCTGAAGAATACCTCAATGAACGCATTATCTACGGTGTTGAAGTTGATCCATTTAAAAAAACTACAACTGCTTATTTCTATATACGCCATGACCTCTGGTTTGAAAAAATTGGTACTCTGCCTAACAGCTTACTGTTTCTGCTGCATTGTCAACGAGACACTGGTGAGTTCATATTCCCATCACGAAACGTCGGTAATTATATTGCTTGGGACAACCCGGTTTCACCCAATGTTGCGTTAGACTCAACCTGGCTGATACCCTACATGGCAGTAGCAGATCGACCAGCAGCTCAAATCCTTCACGATATGATCAGACCAAAAACAAGCTCTGCACCAGGAACCCTTGAACTGTATCCCTCTGAAAACGACAATCTATATCTTCCAGCATGGATCGATATCACACTCACCAGCCATCCCTCAGACTGCACCCAGATCACCATCGACATATCCTATGAAGATACCACAATCACCCCACCAAACCCATCAACACTCACTGAAAGCAAAGACAGTCTTCCCCACACCTTCACCGGACTGATCCCGGGGAAAAGACTGAAAATCAGTGCAAAAGCACTCGACAGTACCGGTAATGTTATCCGCTTGAAAGAAACAACAGTCACCCTTACCACGGGTGAAAACACACTTGAAATGGCATTTCCCAGTACAAGTTATTCATTCCGATTCATTGAAAAATACACTGAAACATCTGTTGGTTCTCTTGGTTCTAAAAAACCAGAATATCGTTGGAGATATTACCTGGTTTTTCCAATGATAAGCGATGCGAAAGCATACTATATAACCATTCATCTCAATGGGCATCCTGCCTATGAGAATCAACAGGACAATCAACAAAACTTAGCCACCGGGTATCCTCCTGAAACCGTTTGGGATGAGGTAGATGAATGGAGGCAAGACTTTGAGAATGGGACTAGATTTTACATGATCGGTGGATATGATCAGATGTATGAATATGGCGGTGACCTTTCAGAGGTATTCGCATCACGGGATGCTCAAATCGAATGTATGCAGCAGTGGACCTTTGATTTTGTCCCGATTTTTGCTCGCCCAGATGGAACATTGGATATTTGAGATTTCCGAACTTCACACATTCAATTGGATGAAATTGCGTAACAACTCCAACGTTTGGATTTGCCATCCATCGGTTGTCTTTACCTGTAAAAATCTTTGTTTTTTGACATTTTGACACGATAGCTTTAAATACAATCACTGACAAAGGATAGCGTGATAGCAAATATCACTATTTGTTATTTGTGAGGTGAAAGGAAATGAAATATAAAAATGAAAAGGACGAAATAATCGAATTTTGTCTAAAGCATGATCTGATAAAGCAGACCGAATACGGATACATTATAAGACGAAATTTCTATGACCTCTTAGATTCCAACGAAAATTAAGACATTTGCTAACCTACTCCCCCCATTTTATTACTTTTTATTTAAAAATAACATTTGATTAGAAAATGACCTTTTTTATATTTATGCTATAATTGTAAAGAAAGAGTTAAATATCTGCAATCATAACTATATCTTAGAAATATGAAAATTAAGACTAAAATTCTGATTTCATCAATATTTGCAATTATACTACTTTTAGGATTAAATGTAGTGCCAATAACTACTGTAAAAGCAGCATCGGCAGATGCTATTTCCTGGGATCCAAATGATGATGGGGACCATTACCCATGTGGATACGAGATATGGTGTTACCATTCATTCCTGACGCTAGAAAACGGTCAAAAATGGGATGCAGCAGCAACCTTTGTCTATTTTATGAGTAAAACAAGAAAGGGATACGGAGATGGCATGTCATTTTGTAGAATAAGACACTGGGACAGACAAACAAGCAAATTTTATGATGATATTCGGATCGATGAATTTCCAGGCATCTTCCACACAGAAAAAAATGTGGTAAATCTAACATATTACAATTGCACTGCCAAAGGATCTTATCCGTATTATAGCTTTCATTGCGAAGATTACAAAAACAATATCACAACCAATATGCAATGCCACGCGACCTCATCACCCTGCTGGCTATTTAATGAACCAACGGGCGGCGTACTTCCGTGGGGACTAAGTGGCTCAGGCAGAGTCTATTTTATTCCTACTCTCGATGTAACAGGTAATATTAACATAAATGGCTCATTTTATAATTTTACAGGTGTCGCCTACATCGAACATGATTTTGTATATAGCGATTTTGCAAATCCTTTGAAATTTTATTCAATAAAAGAACTTCGCAGTAATTTAAAATTAATTTCTTCGGCTGTAAAATGGTGGGTCTCGGAAGTTAAGGATAACAGACCGAAAAAATCACCTGCACTCCACGTAAGTACAGATTATTTCATTGGCTGGTGCTGGAGCTGGGTTGCATTTGACAATGGCTGGAGCCTAGTTATGTTCCGTCCAACTATTTCAGAACTTGTTGAATATCTGGTACCCGCATTTCTTTATCTTACAAAAGACGGAAAGAGTTACACGGAAATAGGATGTGTTTATTGGAAAAATAACCAGGCAGAATACATTGAAAGGATGGACCTATACATACCAATGAACTTTGATGTAACAGGTTATAAAGGTGATATTAAACTAGATCTATCGTTTATTCCAACAACAAACATGACAAAAGCTTATGATGACCCTTCTGCTGATCAAGTATCCGGCACTTTTTATTGTTGTGGAAATGTAACTGGAAAATGTACAGACAAAGGCAGCAACATCACTCTTAAGGGTTTCTATTCAATAGAACAAACCAGATTGCAATCGCCCTTGTCAAAGACAACGAGGCATCTTTCTTTAGACATAGAGACTCTACTACCGCCTGAAGGGCTTGGCATTACTATCAAAAGAGTATCTCACTTAATAGGAATAGAAGAGTATTTCAGATTAATAATAAAGCCGAAATTTGACTTTAAATTCTACGTTAGACGGGCACCTGCAGATTAAAAATCGTTTTTTTCATTACAAAAGTATAATACACTTTGTTCATTTAACCAGAAAGGCCACAATGATGAAATAACATCTCACACTAAGTGCTGCAACATGCTGAGAAATGGGCGAGCTGAGTGGCCAAAAAAACTTATTTTTAGATTTAATATCGACTAATTTATAAAGTACAAAACTATTATTATGTAATGAGGTGACCTCATGGGAGTAGGTGATGCATCTAAAACTGAAAAAGGCGTATGCATTAAATGTGTTCATTTTAAGACAGAAGAAAGCAACATCAAAAAAACAAAAGGAACATGCTATGGGCGAACAGTCATGGCAACCGGAAGCTGTAGCTTTTTCAAGAAAAAAGTATAAACTTTAAAAAAATTTCTTAGGTTTCTTCTTTTCAGGTCTTCGCATATTTGCGAGTGCCATATACCACACCTGATGCACCCAACTCACGTACAAGTGCATCGAGTTCACTTTTTACCTTTTGAATTTGCTCTTTAGACATCAACTTCTTGTTGTTCTTACACGGCAAATCAGGAACATTGCCCTGCAACCTGCAGACGATTGGTCGGACTGGATATATACTGCATCGATCTTTTTTTTGATACGGGCATTGCATCTTATTTTTTACAAATTCCTCAGTAGACCATTTGACGTATTCCATGTTATGCTCTTTAAGATAATCTCTAATCATTATATCCTCTGGCTTGAACCAAACTATAGGGCCGCTGCATTCGTGACAGTGCTTACAATCAAAGTCTGGTATCTGGGCATAGATTTCTTGCAGACGTTTCTTTATTTCTTCTTTACTAAGCATGGATATCGTTTTCACATAATTTCAAAGATAAATAATTGATAATTTTACAAGATAACGGATTTTCTATATCAAATTTTTCATCATTTCGTGATTTCGTGAAATAGAAACCTATTTAATATATGGGTTAATATGGATAACCGCAAAGAAGAAAAGAAAAGGGTTTCATAGTTTAAACCTCTGGAACTTTTTTGTTTTTATTCTTTGTAAGAGTGCAAACTCCAAAGTTTAAGGGAGGTAAAAAATGAAAGGAAGCGTTAAATGGTACAACGCCCGAAAGGGATATGGATTCATCCAGGGCGAAGATGGAAAAGATATATTCGTCCACAGGTCATCCATACCATCGGGAACTTTTCTCCACGAAGGAGATAAAGTTGAATATGAGTTAGAAAACTCAGAAAGGGGACCAAAGGCAGTAAACGTAAAGAAAGCATAAATCTCTTGAGCATTCATAGTGGCCTAAGGAAACCTATCTATATTTTTTCTTAAAATTTGCAATAATTTTTAAGAGGATGCTTGTTATCATTTATGATGATGGGGTTGATGGGACAGAATATTGAACTAATCGGTTTTTTATTGATTCTAATCTTTTCATTTCTGCTATATTATGTAATTTTTTCTAAGATGAGAAAAGAGATGAACGATTTTACATGGGATCAATATTTCAAAAGATGCGAAATATACCAGGGAAAATCATATTGGACGGTCGTAAAATCTTACATTTTAAGATTGCAAAGATAATATCATTTACTACTGATATCTTTGGCTTTTACGAAGCACTCATCACACACAGTATTACCTAAAGGTACTGCTTTACCGCACAATACACATTTGCTGTGCTTTACACTTTTAAAACCAACAACTATCTCATGGTTTTTGGTAATCCATCTGAACATAAGTTTTTCTCTATGAATCCTCGTCATTTTAATCCCTCAACTCTAGTGCACCGTACATAAAAGAAAAGCTTTACGACCTTATAAAATGTTTTGTTAATTTAGACTCATTATGTATTATGAGAAATTTTTTAAACGGACACTAAATTGCATACACCCGTGACCATAATGGAGAAATGCATTGTTACTGGGGGAGCAGGGTTTATCGGTAGCAATCTTGTAGAAAGATTGCTTAACGAAAATTCACAAGTAACGGCGATAGACTTTGACCCAGAAAGAAAGCCGACCACATCAGATTTTATGAAAAATAAGAATTTCAAATTTATTTTGAAAGATATAAACGATCTAAAGGTATCGAATATCGATGATGACATCGACATAGTTTATCATCTAGCAGCCAGTGCAGATATAAAGAAAAGTCTAGCAGATATGAAAACCGATTTGGTAAATAATGTCGTTGGTACTCACAGCGTTCTTGAAATAATGAGAAAAAAGGACATAAAAAGAGTGGTTTTTTCATCCAGTTCTGCCGTGTACGGTGAAACAAAAGTTATACCGACTCCAGAGGATCTGGGCAATATCCAGCCCATATCTCTATACGGAGCAAGCAAGATTGCCGCTGAGTCTTTTATTATTGCCTATTGCAATCTTTACGGCTTGAAATCATGGATGTTCAGATTTGCAAATGTGGTAGGAAAGAACGAACACCGTGGCGTCATATATGATTTTGTTAAAAAATTGGAAAAAAATCCAAATGAACTTGAGATACTTGGGGACGGAAAGCAAGAGAAATCATTTTTTGATGTTTCCGACTGTGTTTCCGGACTAGTCGATATCCCAAGAATGAACCCGGACAAGATTGCTGAGATATACAACCTAGGAAATTTCGAGACCATGAAAGTTACTAAACTGGCTGAGGTAGTATGTGATGAGTTGAAATTAAAGCCAAAGTTTAGATACACTGGCGGAGATAGGGGCTGGAAAGGGGACGTCCCGATTACAATTCTATCGATAGATAAAGCCTTGAAAGCAGGCTGGAAACCAAAATATGATTGCGATAAATCAATTAGAAGAACTGTGAGGTATCTAATTGGAAAATAAACTATCAATTGTCTTTCCGACATTTGATTCCAAAAAGGAAATACCCAGACTTTTAGAGTCCATAGAGCGGCTTGGACTTGACAAAAAGGCTGAGATTATTGCAGTGGATGCAGAAAGCAAGGATGGGACCGTAGAAATACTAAAAAAACACAAATACGTTAAAATCGTCAAGTTACCAAGGAGTGCTTCAAAGGGAAAGGCAAGAACTAAAGGTATAGAAGCATCGTCTGGAAATATAATTGCAAATATTGATTCTGACGTTGAAATTTTGGAAGGGTGGTACGAAGCCATAATGGAAACAATGGAGCATGCCGACATAGTAGCCGGATATTCTCCACATCCAAAAAGAGGGGCCGTGCCCAGAGTTTCAATTTTAATTGATGGTCAAGACATAACATACCCGGGCTGTAACATTGCACATAAGAAAGAGGTATTCGAAAAAGTTGGTTATGTAAAAGATACTGAACTGGCAGAAGATTGCGATTTTAATTACCGGTGCATTAAAGCTGGATACATAATTCAGTACAATCCTAAGATGAAAATTTTTCATCATCACACAACTACCAAAATTGGTTTTATTAAACAGGCCTTCATATATGGTAGGGGGAGATGGGAACTCAACAAAAACTACCCAGAATTAAAAACAAAACATCAACATGGCGTCAGCATTAAAAACTTGATTAGATTGGGATTTGGTTTTCTAGGTTATATCTACGAGAAAATCATAAACCGATAAAGCACATGGTATTTTACAATTGGAGGAGATAGATGGGGAAAAAAAAGGTTGTAATTCTGGGCATCGATGCTCTAGAGTACAATCTAGTTGAAAAATGGGATTTGAAAAATCTCAAACAATTGGAATACGATAAGACCATTGTTCCGACCATTAAAGGTTGGAAGGAGCCCGCAACAGTAATAGTATGGCCCTGCTTTATTACGGGAAAAGAGCCAGAAGAAATGGGATACACGACACCCATTTTGTTTGTGCAACCTTTCAAATGGTTCTTCGAAAACATACAACGTCCAATCAGAGATTTTATGTTTGGAAACAAATATGTCGATGATGTTTATGACAAAAAGACTGACCAAGAAATACTTAGTCTTCTAAAAACCGTTACAAAAAAAGCAGGTTTTACAAGAGCCCCGTCTAAAAAGGACATGAAAGCTTCAACCATTTTTAACAATACGGATTTTAAATCCGTACATCTTCACATACCAGTCTACGATGAAGAACTTGACACACTCGAACGCTGGGCAATATTTGACGTGATGGACAAAAAAATAAAGGTTTCTGATTTTGTTTCAAAATACGAGAAAGAATTCAAAGACAGATGTGACGAGCTTTTAAATTACATGGAAAAGGATGACTGGGATCTTATAATGATGTATTGGTACTGCTTGGATCCAATCCAGCATGCACTGTTCAGAGATAAGATGAAAATAATGAACTATTATCTGAAATTCAACGAGTTTGTTGGAGAGTTAAAGAAAAAAGTATCTGATGATGTAACAATACTAATTATATCTGACCACGGACAGGAGAAAGGAATACATACGTCTTATGGTTTCTATAGCTGTAATAAAAAACTAGGTTTAAAAAACCCAAAGATCATTGAGTTTAGAAAAATAATAGAAAAGGAATTGATGAAATGATAGTAGCACGCTCACCTTTGAGAATAACTCTAGGCGGTGGAGGTACCGATCTACCCTCATACTATTCAAAATACGGAGGTTTCCTGATCGCAGGTGCCATAAACAAGTATATTTTAATCAGTGCGAACAAGCATTTTTTCAACACATATAAACTGAAATATTCTGAAAAAGAGGAAACTGCAAATGTAAATGAAATTAAGCACAATCTGTTCAGAGAAGCACTGAAATTGGTTGGTATACCTGCCAAAATAGAATTAACTTCCATGGCAGACATTCCGGACAAATCTGGCCTTGGCTCATCCGGTGCTTTCTTGGTTTGTTTGCTTACTGCTCTTCACACATTCAAAAAGGAAACTGTCTCCAAAAGACAACTGGCTGAAGAAGCATGCAAGATAGAAATCGAGATTCTAAAGGAACCGGTCGGCAAACAGGATCAATATATCAGTGCCTATGGTGGCATAACTGCCTTTGAATTTGAAAAGGATGGAACCGTAAAAGTTGACCCGATAAAATTTAGTGAAGATATATATCGGGAACTTGAGCAAAACATCATGTTATTTTACACAGGCATTAGCAGGTCAGCATCAGAAATTCTTAAAAAACAGGATACTAAAACAAAAAATGATGATCAAAAAGTATTGGATTCGCTACATACAATCAAAGACATTGGCCTTAGAACAAAAAAGGCATTTCAGCAAGGCAATATAGATAAATTCGGCGAGTTACTTCAAGAGCATTGGGATATGAAGAAAAGTTTATCAGACAAAATCTCAAACCCGTTCATAGATAAATGTTACGACCTTGCACTAAAACATGGTGCCATGGGTGGTAAAGTAATGGGTGCAGGGGGTGGCGGTTTTCTGATGTTTTATCATAACGGCCCAAGTAGTCAAAAAAGAAAACTAATAAAAGAACTAGCCGAATTAAACGTAATATTAATGGATTTCAGATTTGATAATGAAGGCGCAAAGATATTGTTGAGTTATTAGTTGAGGGGAAGTAAAATGAAAGAAACAAATAACATTGAGTATATCAAAAAATATTTTGACGATGCAAAATACATAATTGACAACATCTCAAAAGAAAACATTAGCAAAGTAATAGACGTACTCTCAGATGCAAGAAAAAAAGGAAAGAAGGTTTTTATCTGCGGAAACGGGGGATCAGCTTCCACTGCTACGCACTTTGCTGCAGATTTGTTTAAACTTGCAAAAATAAAAGCCATTTCACTTAACGAAAACGCCCCTCTTGCTACCGCAATAATAAATGATGAGGGATGGAGCGAGCTGTACGTACATCAGCTTAAAATGCTGTATACTGAGGGAGACGTACTAATTGCAATAAGTGTTCATGGCGGGTCAGGAACGGATAAAGCAGGGCTGTGGTCTCAAAACCTGGTTAAAGCAATAGACTATGTGAATAAAAACAAGGGCACAACGATTGGTTTTAGCGGATTTGACGGCGGTGCATTCAAAGAAATAACAAATGTTTGCGTTGTTGTACCTTTCAATTCAACTCCGCATGTTGAGTCTTTTCATATAGTCTTAGAGCACCTTATAACATTCCGTTTACATGAGGGCACTCGGGTATGAGTAAGGCAGTTTTTCTGGATAGAGACGGCGTTATAAACGAACTGTACTATGACGATAATCAAGGAGTAATTGACTCGCCTTTTCATCCAGATCAATTTGTACTTTTTCCAAAGGTTGCGGAAGCAATAAACGAATTTCACAAGCTTGGCTATCTTGTAATAGTCATTTCAAATCAACCCGGCATTGCCAAAAAACATTTCACGGAACAAACATTTGAAGCGATTAAAAAAAAGATGCATGATGAGCTAAAGAAACATGGAACATACATGGATGCAGAGTACTACTGTTTTCATCATCCAGATGCAAAATTAGACAAATACAAAAAAATCTGCGACTGCAGAAAACCCAAGCCAGGAATGATACTGCAAGCAGCCAAAGATCATAATATCGATTTATCGGCTTCCTGGATGATTGGCGACAGCAATGTCGATATTCAAGCCGGCAAAAGCATCGGATGCAAAACCATCTTTATCGGAACAAAAAAAACATATATATGGGAGAAGATGGTTGTCGAGCCAGATTTTATCGCACCAAGCCTATATGAGGCATCTGTTGTGATTAAGGATTATAATTTTGGAGGAAAAAAATGACGGAAATATTTTTGGATACAGCAAATACAGACGAAATAAACGAGATACTTAAATGGGGAATAATGAAAGGAGTTACAACTAATCAAAAAATTTTCCTAAACGAAAAAGGATGTAACTTTGAGGAGCAGGCAAAAAAGATTCTAAAAATGGTTAGTCCGCTCCCAGTTAGCCTGGAAGGACCAAACAATCTGGATGAACTGTTGAAAACTGCAAGAGAATACAACAAATGGGGCAAAAATGTTGTAATAAAAGTTCCAATGCTTGCAGATGGCAGTGGACTGAGAGCAGTTAAAGCTCTTGAGAGAGAAGGGATAAAAACAAACGTTACTGCAATGATGAGTGTAAATCAGGCTTTCTTGGCAACAACTGCTGGTGCATCATATGCAAGTCTTTTCTTCAATAGAATCAGAGACAGCGGCGATGACCCGGCAGAAGTGGTAAAACAATCGCGTGCGATTATTGATAACGGGGGCTACAAAACCAAACTAATAGTAGGTAGCATTAGAAGTCCAAAAGACATTATAGAAATAGCTTCAGCCAATCCGCACATTATTACTATTCCTTACAAAATCTTGAAACAGATGCCTCACCATGATACGACCGTAAAAACTTTGGAAGAGTTTGACAAAGCGTGGGAAGAATTCTGCAAGTATGAAAAAAAGTAAAATGCAAATGGTAATTCCATGCGGTGGTCTGGCTACAAGACTAGGGGAAATCGCAAAAGATACGCCCAAATCGATGGTAGATATAAACGGCAGACCTTTTTTGGAATTGCAGATAGAAATTTTGAAAAAATACGATTTTGATGAATTGATATTGTGCATCGGTCATCTTGGTGAAAAAATAAAGAACTATTTTGGAAACGGAAAGAAGTTTGGAATCAAAATTAAATACAGCATCGATAACAAATTGGATGTGATAGGTGCAATAAAAAATGCAGAACCTCTTTTAAGAGACAACTTTTTT
>Ga0172364_10004948_pt1 | contig 10601 bp, 9 predicted proteins | sample LakKivSesite10cm_FD_114545 | JGI IMG/M metagenome (GOLD analysis project Ga0172364, IMG submission 114545) | Sediment microbial communities from Lake Kivu, Rwanda - Sediment site 10cm | ecosystem: Environmental > Aquatic > Freshwater > Lake > Sediment | place: Rwanda: Western Province, Lake Kivu... | reverse complement strand
GAAACCGGGAAATGCCGGGGCAGCGCCAGCATATCAGGCCCGACCACAAAAGGACGGTACTGGACATCGCCTTTGCCATCCACAACGAAATGTGCCTTGTGATCGCTCAGGTGAGGAAAGATGATATATTCCATGCCGCTGTCTTTATACGCAGCCAGCTTGGATGCATCCACGGACGCCTCGGTAGGAAATGCGCCGCGATGCTTTGGTTCGGGGATGCCCATTACCTTGTGCAGCAGCTCAGCATTGAGTCGCAGTTCGTCGGCTATTTCATCGGGATTAACTAACGCAGCGTGGGTATGGTGAGCATGCGTGTATAATGGATAGACAATGCCATTCTTGTAGGCTGCTGACAGGTTCTGGAATGTCTCGGGCATGTACCACGCTATTTGCACCAGCAGTTCGTTGGTGGCATCCAGGATTACCGGGGCCTCAAGTGATTTCGCCATTTGCACTAGGTGCGTGTATGTATCACGCTTTTCCCGAGCCCTCTTCAGAACGTAGTTCTCCCCCCGAATCGCATCGTGTATTTCAGGGTCGTCTACCAAAGCAATAAGCTCATTGGGTAAGTCCCATAGCGGCTCGTGGGCATGAAAGGCAAGCATAACGTACACACGTTTCATGTGACCCTTTTCCTAACCTCCGAAGGTAAGTTCGGTCGACACTTCGGGGTGTTCCTTTTTATATTCCTGTTTCAGTCGCTGGGCTCTGCCCGATTCCTGCCAGTTCTTCGCCCTGTCTACCACTGCCTGAAACAGCCTGTCGGCTTCCTTCGACTGTTCCCTGCTGATGGCATCCCCTAACGACTCTACCGCCTGGTGCAACTTCTGGGCGCCCCATTCAATCATTTCTACACTCCACCAGGGCCGGCAACTAGCCCACCAGTACTGGCAACTGTGTAATCCCTCGTCTAGAAGCCTGCGTGCCTTAGAAAAACCGGGAGCATTCGACGGAGCCGCTTTGACAGTATGCAAGACAAAATCAGTAAGTTGCCATTGCAGTTTATGCAGATCGTGCCCCGGATATTGCCATTGAGGATAGGGTATGCCTTGAGCCATCTCATCTTCCCACGTGCTCCAAGAGGAAGGAACAGGACTCGCAGCATCTACTTGAGTGAAACGTCCGATGAGTTCGGAGATAGTGCAAGTCTCAGGGACTCGCTCAGCAAATACCTCGGAGAGCAATCTTTCCTGGCCCGGGCGATGGTGTCCGTAGATCTCGCCATCTGTGCCGGTGAGAAGATAGCCGTGTTCATTTAGTCTGTGTGCAACCGCCCCCAGGAAGGGTTCTGCCGAAGGATAGGTGCCGTAAGTAATACCGGCGCTGACAGGCCGTTCCTTGAAAAACACCAAGAAATCTCCCAGCCCTCGCACTTTGTAAAGGCGGTCGTATTCTACAGAGCCAATTCTGCCATTAAAGGAAAGCTCGTCCACGATTATCCAGCGGAAGCCAAGCTCAGCCACGGTCTGGGCCACTTCGTAACTGTAACACATCTCTGGAGGGAAGAACCCCGTGGGCTTGTACACTTCCCCAAAATACTTCCGATTGGCCTCGCTGTTGAGCTTGATCTGCCTGGCGACCTCTTCCTTGGGAATAAGGGGCAGGATGGGATGATACATGGCACTACCGGTGAACTCGATCTGGCCCCGTTCGGCCAATTCACGAAGACCTCGAATCACATCGTCAAGCCCGTATCTGACAAGCTGTTCCGTGAGGACCGCACTTATGTTGAGCGTGATTTTACCTCCGGGTGCTTCCTTCAAAACACGCACCAGCGTGCGATAGGCCTCGTCGGTGACCTTGCGGACTACTGCCTCGGTCTGGGTTGGCGGCTGATATATGTGAAGGAAATTGCTCCAGTACACGCTTCTGCCTTCCTCTTCTACTGGACAAATAGCCTGTCTTCCAGCTTGTTTCTGGTATCCCTGGCGGCAACCGTGAGGTAATAATATTCTCGCTTCGTCTCCTCACTGTCCCCGCTCTTATTGATCGCCCGGTAGGCATTGACCGCGGTTCGCATCAGGATAATCCACCGACATCCCGACTTGACAACAGGCTGCAGAATATCTCGGCGGTAGCACATCTCGGGCGGAAAGAATCCTTGGGGTGCATACGCCCTTCCAAAGAAGCGGCGATTAGTCTGTATGTTCAAGGCTGTTTGCCTCTTCACTTCTTCTTTGGACAGCAAAGGTAGGATGGGATGATACTTGCCCGTCCCGGCAAACCCAATCTGGCCTCTCTCGGCAAGGTCTCTGTAGCCATCGATTGCATCTTGATGGCCGCAGTCCGTCGACATGTCAATCAGGACACCGTTGAAGTTGATGGTCAACCGGACGTTGGCATACTCCTCAAAGACCTTGAGCAGAGGCCGGTAAGACTCGTTGCATATCATTTTCAGCGTAGATGGCACCTGGGTCGGGGGCTGATGAAAATTGAGCAGCTGAGCCCAGTAGATCATCCGTGCCTCCCGGTGAGAATCCTGTCTTGCCAATTCAAAGGAACCAGTCCAACGAATCGGCGTCATTCTAACATACCGTCAGGGCACATGGCAGCTCAGGAATTCGGGCCTGAGTTGTAGCCGGGGCAGTGAAAAGGATGGGCACCTCGCGCTACCGTCAAGGCTAGTAAGCCGACGTGGATAGCAGATTCACGATCGTGGGCACAATCACCACGCTAGGCTATTCTGCCAAATTCCTTCTCAAGGCGATGAGTACTGAGATGGATCATAGTTGGCCGGCCATGAGGACAGGTGCGCGGCTGCTTGGTCTGCTCCAGCTGCTTTATTAGCTCCCGCATCTCTTCGTTGCTTAGCTGTTGCCCTGCCCTGATCGCACCATGGCAGGCCAAAGATTGAGCCATCTTTTCTTCCCAGGGAGTGGGGTTGTCTTTGCTGGCAAGGCTATCAAGCAGTGCATTGACTATCTCAATGACATTCGTCCCGGCCACTATCGCCGGCACCGTGCGTATCAGGTAACTTCTATTTCCGAAAGGTTCGATGGCAAAACCAAATTCAGCCAGGGATTCTTCACTGGCCCTCATCGTCTCTTCCTCCCTGGGGCTGAATTCGATGGTTATGGGCTGGAGTAAACCCTGGACTTCAACTTCCTTTTCTGCGCACTGTGCTGAAATCCGGTCGTAAAGTATGCGCTCATGGGCAGCGTGCTGGTCGATAAGACAAAGCCCATCGGGTCCCTCAGCGATAATATAGGTATTGGCCAGCTGCCCCAGCACCCGTAAGACTGGTAGTTCCAGAGTAGGCAGCTGGGCCACAGCAAAGACCGGCTCGTTATCCATTATCATGCCGGGGCTCTGCCACTGTCCCGAACTGATCGAGAACGGCACAGGCTTGGAGCTGGCTATGGGCGTCCTGTCTAGCACCTCCCCAAGGGCCTTTTGTACGGTACGGAAAACAGCCTGTTCATGGCAAAACTTCACCTGGGCCTTCGTGGGATGGATGTTGACATCAAGCTCTTGAGGTGGCAGGGAGATATTGATTACCGCGATGGGATGTTGGCCATCCATGAGTAGGCCATGATAGGCGTCCTCCGTTGCCCGGGTTAGCAAGGCACTGTGCACCCACCTGCGATTGACGAAGAAGCTGAGATAGTTACGATTGGACCGCGTCAGGGTCGGTGCGCTCGTAAGGCCGGCGACACCAGCCAGACCGTCCTTCTGGTCCACTTCTAGCATCCTTTGAGCCACCTGGGGACCATATACCTCATTTACCACATCCCGTAGGTCCCCATTGCCCGCAGTGTGCAAGCTCTGGCGCTTATCGATAAGCAGGCTGAACCTGACCTCGGAATAAGCCAGTGCATACTGACTCACCAGGTGGGCGATGTGGCTGTTCTCGGTATCTGCTGATTTCAGAAACTTCAGTCGCGCCGGGAAGTATCGAAACAATCGGTGTACGGTCACTGTGGTACCCTGGGGCCTGGCGCGGCTCTCCTTGCGCACTACCTCACCCTTTGCCAAATGCATATAGCTGCCTACGCTCTCTGAGGATGTCTGGGTGAGAATCTCCACTTCGGCAACTGCAGCAACGCTGGGCAGAGCTTCGCCTCGAAAGCCAAGGCTGTCAATTCTTTCCAAATCCTCCAGCCTGCCAATCTTGCTGGTGGCATATCTGTGAAAGGCAAGCTCAAGCTCCGAAGCCGGGATACCCGTCCCATTATCGCTCACCCTGAGCAGCTCCACTCCCCCGCCCTGAGCTTCTATGGCAATTTCACTAGCCGCGGCATCCAGAGAATTCTCCATCAGTTCCTTGACCACTGAGGCCGGCCGTTCTATCACCTCCCCGGCTGCGATCTTGGAGACTACGTCACCTGCTAAAACCCTAATCGTCATTCACATTCATTTTACACGTTTTCGTGTACTGTGTCAATAGACTATGAGGAAGAATCGGAGTCCTTTTCGATTCTTTCCAAGGGGGCCAGGCTGGCCAGGAGCCTCTTCACTCCCGCTTGTTCAAAGACTACGGTGACTTCCTGGTCATCCCTTGTAGGAAGGCAACTCATCACTATGCCTGGGCCAAATTTCCCATGGCGAACATGATCGCCAACCCTGAGTGTCAGTGTACCGACGGATAGGCGCAAAGGCTCGAGGTTATTGCTAAAGTCAGGATTAGGCACGGGAGTGGGGCTCTCATTCCATAGGCTCCTGTGGCTTATGAGATCGGGCGAAATATCCGGAAGGAATCGAGAGGGAGGATTTGCTGTGCTCCCTCCAAATAAACTCCGCCGGTAGCTACGCAGAAGGTACAGGTGTTTCTTGGCCCTGGTTATTCCCACATAGCAGAGACGGCGCTCCTCTTCCATTTGCTCCGGGTCGTCAAACGATTTCCTGTGGGGGAGAATCCCTTCCTCCAGTCCAACAATGAAAACTGCCGAGAATTCTAGCCCCTTGGCTTGATGTAAGGTTATCAGAGTCACGGCGTCAACTGTCTCGTCCAGTTCATCTATATCAGATACCAGGCTTACCTTCTCCAGAAATGCGGTTAGAGCCTCATCAGTGTCGAGTTCGTTATACTCACTGGCCACGTTGCGCAGCTCCATTATGTTCTCCCACCGTTCTTCTCCGTCTTCTTTGTTCTGAATGTATGCTCTATATCCGGTGCGCTCCAGTATTTCGTCCACCAGACCGGAAAGGCTCAGCTCATGGCTGCGAGCGGTCAAGTCAGCCATGAGGGCATCAAATCCGGCCAGAACCTGGCTAGTACGCGAGGGAAGAGGTTGCTTCGCCTCACCGGCAACAGCACCTTGACTTATCTGCCTCAAAGCCTGGAACAGGGACACGTCACGGGCTCTTGCCCAGTCTTGCAGTGTACTCACGGTCTTTTGCCCAATACCTCTGCCGGGCACGTTTATGATCCGAAGCAAACTGACATTGTCCTGCGGATTATGGATGACTCTAAGGTAGGCAATAATGTCTTTGACCTCTTGCCTCTGGTAGAAACGGGTGCCGCCAACAAGCTTGTAAGACAGACCGTACCTGAGGAAGGTCTCCTCCAGCGCCCGTGACTGAGCGTTGACCCGATACATGACCGCGCAATCATTCAGTGATACTTGTTCCTGGCTGACAAGTTTCTCAATCTCGTTGACCACGGACTGGGCTTCCTCCTCGGCATTATAGCTTTCGATGACGGCAACCGGCGCTCCGTCTTCGTTTTCTGTCCACAGTTTTTTTGGATTGCGCAACACGTTGGCTGAAATGACGTCTGAAGCGACCTGTAGGATTGTCTTGGTGGAGCGATAGTTTTGTTCCAGAAACACGACTTTGGCTTCGGGGTAGTCCTTCTCAAAGCTGAGGATATTGCGCAAATCAGCAAACCTCCAGGAATAAATGGACTGGTCAGGGTCGCCGACCACACACAGATTCCGATATTTTCCCGCCAGCTGCTTCATCAGTTCATACTGGGCGACGTTGGTGTCCTGGAATTCATCGACCAAGATATGAACGTACCTTGACTGGTACCTATCGAGGATTTTGGTGTGGTCTCGGAACAACTGCACCGTCTTCATCAGCAAATCATCGAAATCCACCGCCTGACCCTGGCTGAGCAATTGCTGATAGCGTTGATAGACTCTGTGGGCTATCTCCTCAAAGTAGCTACTGACCCGCTGACCATAGTCCTCGGGGCTGATAAGACGGCTTTTGGCAGCGTCTATGGCTGAGCGCAGCGCCTGGGGAGCATATTGCTTGGGGTCGAGCTTCAGCTCCTCAAGGACCTGTTTTACCAACCTTAGCTGGTCATCTTCGTCATAGATAACAAAACTCGACTCAAGCCCGATAGCTTTACCTTCACGCCGCAGAATCCGAGCACAGATGGCGTGGAAGGTGCCCAAAGTCAAGGCTTCTGTAACTTGCCCAAGGAGCTGTTCCAGTCTCTCTTTCATCTCTCGAGCGGCCTTGTTGGTAAAGGTAACCGCCATGATGTGATGGGGACTCACGCCGCAGCGTCTTACCAAATAGGCAACCCGGTAGGTAATGACCCTGGTTTTGCCACTGCCCGGCCCGGCCAAAATAAGCACAGGCCCTTTGATGGCCTCGGCAGCTTCTCTTTGAGCAGGATTAAGCGTAGCTAAGATATCCATGAGGATTGACCGATTATTATAGCATCGGAAAGAAGGAAGCCCCAAAGAGCGACGCAGGCTGGATACCGGGAAAACGGCACCGACCCTAATTCAGCGGAGGCATACCAGTTGCGGGTGGGTGATGGATAGGTTGAGCCACCTAAGCCTTGTTGGTATACTTGATTCCGAACATGGTTGATTGGGACCGTTGCCAAAAGAACTTGGGAGTATGCTTCCGCCGACAGCACTTGCTTGAGCAGGCTTTCGTGCATTCGTCTTACTGTAACGAGAATCCCGATTTCGGATACGCCAGCAATGAGCGCCTGGAGTTTCTGGGGGATGCTGTCCTGAACTTCGTCGTGACAGAAAAGCTGTACAAAGAATTTCCCGACCTATCTGAGGGAGAGTTGACCGACATTCGGGCCTCTTTGGTTTGCCGGGACGCGTTGGCTGAGATAGCTTCCTCGCTCGAACTCGGGGGCTGGCTGCTGTTAGGGCGAGGTGAGGAATTGAGCGGAGGTAGGACGAAGGCAAGCAATCTGGCAAATGCTATGGAGGCACTGATAGGGGCTGTGTATCTGGACCAGGGAATAGCCAAAACTAGGAGATTCATTGTCAGACAGATCAAGCGCGATTTGGAGGAAATAAAGGCAGGAAAGACTGTGCTGAACTACAAAGCCTTGGTGCAAGAGCTCATTCAGGGAGAAGGAAGACCGACGCCAGTTTACCGTTTGGTGGAAGCCACTGGCCCTGACCACGACAAGCAGTTTACCGCCGAGATCCTGGTCGATGGAGAGGCACTAGGTAGAGGAACGGGAAGAACCAAGAAAGTTGCCGAGAGCCGGGCAGCAAGAGCCGCCTGGGAAAAATCGAGGTGTAGCCATGGGCAGACGAGACTTTAGACGGCGAGAGCCGAAGAAACCGAAGAAGGGGGCACAGAAAAGCAAACCAATTTCGGCACTCGTGCCACCTGTGGAGGTGGAGGTAATCAAGAGAAAGAGGAAGCCCCCTGAAGAAGAACTCGAGGAATAGCTATTTGGTAGCTTACCTGGAAACATACCGTCGCGGTGATTTGCGGGAACGGGTGGAGATGGACTTGCGAGGAAATATCCCGCAACAGCTGTGTGAACATTGTGGCTCAATATCGCCCATGCTACAAAGCTGTTCAGATTGCGGGTTTAGGGCGGCCAACATTATCTGCAGAATTCCACAAAGCATTGTCTCTTGCCCGGGAAACTGGGCTAAGCCGACTGGATAAGGTCCACCCTGGAGAGCCTCTTCCCACTCTGTAACAATGACAAGAGCAAGTCTGAATGAGCAGGATAGCAGACGACAAGAAGCGTAACTCACGGTAACGATGGCTGATGTGGCACGCCTCTCCGCTACCGTCTACGGCCGGGTTCAAGGCGTCTATTTTCGCTACTTTGTTCGCAGTGTGGCGAGAGACCTGGGCCTAAAAGGCTACGTTCGCAACCTTGCCAGCGGCGATGCTGTGGAAGTCAAAGCTGAAGGACTGAAGCCACAGTTGGACAGGCTACTGGAGCAACTCAAGACGGGCCCGCCGGGAGCATCGGTCAGGACGGTCGAGATAGAGTGGTCGAGTTACACCGGGCAGTTCGACAATTTCAGCATAAGATATTGACGGAACATCAGAAGTCAAAGGTCAGAAACCAGAATACAGAATCCCAAAGAATTGAGAAGTCAGTAGCCAGTAGGGAGGGGTAGCTTCTGAATTCTGTCTACCAATTCCAGGTAGGCAGGATTCAAGCCAACTCGAAATCCAACTCAGTCTTCAAGTTGAACTCTGCCTTCGTTAATCAGTTTCAAGTGCTCGCATGCAACTCCGGCGATATGAGATGCTTTAACGTCAACCTCGTGAGGTTCGCCAATCAGAATCTTCCCATAGTCTTCAGCCTCCCCTTTCTTGGGGTCGTCTGTATAGAAGAATTTCTGGCGAGCTTCGATAATGCCCAAATCGAAAGGCAACGTGAAATAGAGATCGGCAAGGACTTTCTCAATTCCTAGCTCATATAGCCTTCCCCAGCCGCCGGATCTGCCCTTTCTGTACTTGCTCACCGGCAACAGACTGAGAAGGTTGGCCACACTGAAGTGTCCACACCCGGCAGACACTTTGAACGGTGTAACACTGATTAAGAAATCACTCCGCAACACTACGTTAGGTACCCAGAAACTCTCGACCGCATAAAATTCGGTCAAGGGATTCTGGACCTCTATGAAAATTGAATCCCTGATATCGAGCATAAGTACGTGATGAAAGTTGTATCCCAAAGCCTGATATATTGGGTAGATCGATTCGCCGCTAGGAGTGCCGTCGGCAATGAGAATATCTGCATTACTAGTCCTTCTGATGCCCTTGATGATGGCGTTCAATAGTGTCGGACTCGTAGTCACCGGGTACGGCAATGAATAGCCGGCGCAGGGTTTGATCAAAACTCGTCTCGCCCAAGCCAGCTGCGGAGGTGGGACAAACACAAAGTCTGAATCCTTGACAACCGTGCCCTTCATATTACCGACCAGACCTCCATAATTATAAAGCTGGCTGCAACAGCACGATTTCTGTGGCAATCGGGAGTTCGTCGCGCTGGAATTCCACTTCGCTAGCCATTGCTTTTCTTACGTTTTTCTTGCTCCTAAGGAAATCGTCGACCCCACCTATGGTATAGCCGCACTCGGGCGTCTTGAAGTGCATGGGAATAACTACCTTCGGCTTCAATTGGTCATATACGCGACTGGCTACAGCAGCATCAATTGTGAAAAAGCCGCCAACGGGAACAAACAGTATATCCACGGCACCAATTTCAGTAACCTGTGCCGGACTGAGCACATGGCCTAAGTCGCCGAGATGGCAAAGCCTGATGTCATCGATGGTGAAACAGAAGACGGTGTTAGGTCCTCTCTGCTTGCCTTGCGAGGTATCGTGAGAAGTGGCCACGCCTCTAAACTGAACACCTTTAGCTGTTTTTGTGCCGGTGCCTTTAACGACTTCCGGTTTCCCTTGTACTGTGCCAACGTTATTGTGGTCGCTATGATCATGGCTCACCACAACGACATCGGCGGTCTCTCTAATGGGGGAATAATTGATGCCCCCACCCACAGCATAAGGGTCAGTAATGACTCTCAGGCCACCGTCAGATGTAATCAAAAAACAAGCATGACCTAACCACTTTATTTTCATATGGCCTCCCGCTTCTTTGCCTCGTTCAGAGCCAATTCGACCAAAATCCGGACGCCAACCACGGTAGCTCCCTTCACTATATGTCCGCTATCCCTGGTAGACAGTCCCGGGCCGGCAATATCGATATGAACCCAGGGGGTCTTATCGACGAACTCAGCCAGGAACAACGCAGCAGCTATAGCTCCACCATACCTGCTGCCGCCATTCCTGACATCGGCAATGTCGCTCTTGTTCCATTCCTTGTACTCCTCAGCCACGGGCATCTGCCACATCCTCTCGCCGATTGTCTGCGCGGCCTTAAGGACTCTGTCTATCCAGGCTTGGTCGTTGCCAAACAAACCACTGTAGGACATGCCCAGCGTATGTACAATGCCAACCTCCTCGAACTTGCCCTTAATCTCGCCTCCATTAATCAGAGAATTGATAGCTCCGTCCAGAAGTTTGTCCAGGGCGCCAGCCGCACCGCCGGACTGCTTCACATCCTCAAAAAGATTCACCACAACGGCATCAGCCTCAATTCGAGCCACGTCTCCAGCTACAACTTTGGTCTCCATGATTCGTTCCTTTAAAGGCCGCCCCCAGGACCTGTCGCATCTTGCAACCACCGGGCCGACCCAGTCTTGATTTGCCCCACATCCCAGAACCCCAGAAGACGTTTCTCGTGTTCATTCAAGAGCACAGATTTCGGAACATCCATTTTACTTGATTTGGGTGAAGAATTGAAGAGGTCGAATTGAGTCATAATTATTGTTACCGAAAAGGGTATTGTTGCGTCAGAATTAGTGTTACCGAAAGGAGGTAAGGTGACACGACGCAGCATGGCAGAGTACGCT
>Ga0172364_10004947_pt1 | contig 10602 bp, 7 predicted proteins | sample LakKivSesite10cm_FD_114545 | JGI IMG/M metagenome (GOLD analysis project Ga0172364, IMG submission 114545) | Sediment microbial communities from Lake Kivu, Rwanda - Sediment site 10cm | ecosystem: Environmental > Aquatic > Freshwater > Lake > Sediment | place: Rwanda: Western Province, Lake Kivu... | reverse complement strand
GCCTCACTTTTGACGTGATCAGGAGTGCAGACCTGGCCGGGAGTGAACGCTCTGAGATACTCGCGTTGTGTTCTCGTGCCTACGGTATGGATTATGAACCCCTATACCGGACGTTTTGGGATGCCACGCACGTGCTGGCACGCTGGCACGGCACGTTGGTCAGCCATGCGCTGTGGGTGACGCGGTGGCTGCAGTGCGGAGCGTTGCCGTCCTTGCGCACGGCCTACGTGGAGGCTGTGGCGACCGAAGAGGCCTGGCGGGGGCGGGGGTTTGCGACGGCGGTGATGCGGAGAGTCGCCGCAGAAATTGGCGATTTCGAACTGGGTGGATTGTCCCCAGCCCAGCCTGGACTGTACGCGCGGCTGGGCTGGGAACTCTGGCGTGGGCCGCTCTTTATCCGCACAAGAGTAAAGCTTCAGTGGCGCTGCTCGATGTCGGACTTGGGGCCGTCCGGCCAATTGCTCGGGCTCGAAAATTGCATTGATCTGTCATTTCTGATAAACCCACTCCTCGAATAGGGCAGTCAGGTCGCACTGGCAATGCTGTTCGGCGAGCTGTCTGAATGCGTCGCCGGTGCCGATCCCCCAGCGGTTGGACTCGTAGTAATCGCGCAGAAACTCGTCAAACGATCTCTGCCCCATCTTCTCTGCCAATGCCACAACGAAGAGCGGGCCACGGCCGTAGACAATGGGGCCATATTCCTCCTCCGTATAGTCCCCCGCCGGCAGTCCAATCGGAACGTCAGCCCGGTCAACCCGCTCCCACCTGCTTTCCCACGAATCGCGATAGCTCTGCGCAGCCGCTTCGCCATAAGCGTCGGCGTAGTAAAGGTAAGTGCAATACTGAGCAAGTGCCTCGTCCAGCCACGGCTCGTCTACCTGATCGTTTCCCACGGCGCTGTAAAACCACTGGTGGGCGACCTCGTGCGCGACGGTGGATTCGAGCATGACCCGGGATGGCAGTCCCCAAATAGTTTTGGCCGGGTCGTACAGATCGAGTGCAATCCCGACGATGCCAGGATATTCGATGCCCAGGGCCTGCATTGGCGAGCTGATCACGTCAAACTCGGTGTACTGGTAAGCGCCCAAGCGCTCGCCGAGAATCTGCAATGCATGTTCCGCCGTCTCCAACGCAATCTCGGCGTGGTCAGACCGCTGTGAGAATGCATAACTGTTGACTGTTGTCTCTCCCACTGTCTGGCTGACTACGGTGTATTGGTCGCTGGCAGCCAGGTAGAAATCGCGCGTAGGGCCGGCGGCAAAGGTCACGACCTGGTTGTCTTCCTTCTGCTCGCGGCTGACCGGGACGCCTGACGCAACCAAGCCCGTGTTGGCCGGCGCAGTTACCCGCACCAGGTAGAAGCTGGCGTCGAAGTAGGTGACGTCCCCATTGGGAACCGGGTCTTTGACGTTCCATCCCTCGTCGTCATAGACGGGAATGACGGGATAGAACTCGTCCAGGACCAACACGTCGTTGAAGTAGCCGAACAGGCCATAGTTGCCTCCCATCTCCAGGGCGACTGTTACCTCAAAGTTCATCTCGATGATGACCTGTGCGCCAGGTGGCAGGGCTAGCGGCAGCGGGACGCGCAGGGCAGTGCACTGGAATTCATAGGAAGGGTCTACGCCCTGGCCATCCACCTTGACTTCAGACACGATTGTCTTGCCACCGGCCCTGTTTGGAAACAATTGGAAATAGACTTCCTGCAAGGGAATAGTCTCCTGATTTGTGTACCGGACTTGCTGACAGCCCTGGAGTACGGAAAAGTCACCGGGGATCTGCAAGTCAACGTGGTACACGCTCGCACCCGGCAGGCGCTCAAGCGCTTCTTGCCCGGCTTTGATCAGCCCGCTGCGGAAGATCGTGCGATCATTCCAGTCCGTGTCAGGCGCTTGGCACGCATAGGACGCAGCAGCAGGTGCAGGGGTTGACTCAGCCGCTATAGTTTCTGTGGCTTTGCTGATTGGCGTCACTGTGGGCACATTTGGTTGGCAGGCCACGAGTGACACGACGACGAAGGCAAACATCAAGTCGATCGGGATTCTCATAGTAAGAGATTTCATTTTTCCCCCTCCTGGTATAGCATTTATCATCTATACATCAGATGGCGACATTTGGTTCAATACGCATTCTTATCATATCACAAAAACCCCCCACATGCGTTGGACATGTGGGGGATTTGTGATTGGACGAGTGTCCAGTCTTTTCTCTCGCGTGTTTCTATCCGGTAGCGATTTCCACTTCGACGCTCATGCCCCAGCGCAACCCCGCCGGCTGTTCGCCCAGCTCGATCACGGCTTTGTACACCACGTCGCCGCCGACCTTCGTCGCCTGTGGCGCAATTGCCACGACCTTCCCTCCGACTTCCAGACCCAACGCTTCCACGTACACGGTCGCTGGCTGCCCCACGGCCACCCGCGCCACGTCCCGCTCGCTCAGGTCGGTCGTCTCTATCCGCAGGTTGCCCAGGCCGGCCAGCGTCAGCACGGTCTGGCCCGGCAACACCGTCTCGGTGGGGCTGACCGCCAGGGCCGCGACGGTGCCGGTGAAGGGGGCACGCAGCACGGCCTGATCGAGCGCAGTACGCGCTGCCTCCAGGCTCAACTGCGCCGCCTCCACGTTCAGTTGAGCCAACTCGCCCTCTTCTTCCTCAGGCCCCTTCAACAGCGTGTCCAGGTTGCGCTGCGCCTGCTGCAGGTCGTGGTAGGTGCGGGTGACCTCGCTCTTGGCGGTGGTCAGTTGCAGGTCGGCGCTCTCGACCGCCCGGTTGTAGGCCCCCAGCGCGTTCAGGTAGGCGTCGTGGGCGGCTGCTGTTCTGGAATCCTCCTCGCCCAGGCGGCTGACGAGGGCCTGGTATTGGCGATAGGTCTCGTCGCGGGCGAAGCGGGCAGCGCGGACGGCGTCGCCGACGGAGACAGCGTGCTCGGTGAGAGTCAGGTTCATCTGTGTGCTTTTGTAGGCTGCGGCGGCGTCGCTGACGGCGGCGCGGGCCGTCCCGACGTCGGCCTCGTCGGGCAGCTCCTGGAGTTGCTCCAGGCGGAGTTGGGCCTGGCGCAGGCTGAGCTGGGCCTGGGCGACTGTGCGCTGCAGGTCAGTCGTCTCCAGTTGGACGAGCAGTTGGCCTGGCTGGACCTCGTCGCCCTCGGCTACCGCCACGGTCTGAATCCGTCCCGCCATTATAAAGCTCAGTTGTACTTTCTGGACGGGCACGACTTCTCCTGACGCGGTGACCGTAACTCCAGTGAGAGCAGAGCCGGCCGCCGAAGGCAACTGCGTGGTGACCGGGGTGGGAGTGGGGGTAGGGGGGCGGGCACAGCCGGCCAGTGCCGTCAACAACAGCAAGATTGTTGTCCAGCGTCTGTACATTGTCTCATACCTCCATTGGATTTCTGAGACCTCTCCACCATACGGATTTTGATGGCCCGTAGTAACGGCTTCAGTCGTTTTAGAAGAAGCGACTGAAGTCGCTACTACGAATCCATCACGAGCATTGGAGTGAGGTACTAGGCATGCTGGTTATTTTCCGTAACTCGTCCATCGCGTAGCTCGATCACGCGCCGGGCGAAAGAGACCACGCGCGGGTCGTGGGTGGCGAAGACGAAGGTCGTGCCGGTCTCGGCGTTGAGGCGCTGCATGATCTCCATCACCTGGCGGCCGTTGTCGGTGTCGAGGTTGGCCGTCGGCTCGTCGGCCAGGATTAGAAGTGGGCGGGTGGCCAGTGCGCGGGCGATGGCGACGCGCTGCTGCTCACCGCCGCTCATCTGGTCGGGACGGTGGCGGGCACGGTCCGCGAGCCCCACTGCCTCCAACAGCTCGTGCACCCGTTCTCGCCGCGCTTTGCTCTTCTCCCCGGTCAGCAGCAGGGGCAGCTCGACGTTTTCGTAGGCGGTGAGGCCGGGGATGAGGGCGAAGAACTGGAAGACGAAGCCGATGGTGCCCTTGCGCAGGTCGGCGCGCTGGTTGGGCTTGAGCCGCGTTACGTCCTGGTCGTTGACGTACACGCTGCCACTGGTGGGGCGATCGAGGCAGCCCATCAACTGGAGCATGGTGGTCTTGCCCGAGCCGGAGGGGCCGACGAGGGCGGAGAACTCGCCGGTCTCGACGGTCAGCGTGACGCCGCGCAGCGCGTGTGTTTCGACTTCACCGATCTTGTAGACCCGTGTTACATCCTGCAACTGGATGACTTGCACCTTACACCTCCATTTGTCCTACAAAGCCCGCAGCGCTTCAATCGGCTCCATCCGCGCCGCCAGCCAGGCCGGGTAGAGCGAGGCCAGCAACGTGATGGCGAGTGCGGCAATGGCCGATGACGCCGCATCCGGCAATGAGAAGCGGGCGTAGATGGTGTCGCCGTAAGCCAATATAGCCGACGTGGCGGTAGAGGTCACTTCTGCGCCGACGTACAGGCCCGCCGTGGCGAAATAGGCCACACTCAGCCCTCCCACGAGCAATCCCAGAACGATGCCTGCCAGCCCCAGCATACCCGCTTCCAGGAGGACCATCAGCAGGATCTGCCGCCCCTTCATCCCCAATGCGGCCAGGATGCCCATTTCGCGCGTGCGCTCGAAGACGGACATCAGCAGCGTGTTGGCGATGACGATGGCGACAACCGCCAGCACGACCAGGTTCATCAGATTCAGAATACTGGCCGACATGGCGGAGGCCTGCAGCATGATCTCGTTGAGATCGCGCCAGGTGAGTACGTTCAGCCCCGGTGCGCGCAACGCCTCGGCAATCGTCTCAGTGGCCTCCTTGTGCCTGGCCAGAATGAAGATCGCGCTGGCGCGTCCTGCGGTCCGTGTGAAGGCCTGTGCTTTGGCCAGGGGCAAGAACACCGTCGTCTCGTCGTAATAGGGGATGCCAGTGTCGTACAGGCCACGAATCGCAAAGACTGCCTCGTCGGGCTGCCCGTCGGCCGTGTTGGCGAGCAAGCTGACCCGTCCACCCACGGCCAGCCCCAGGTTGTGGGCCAGTCGCTGCCCTACGAGTAAGCCACTACGGTCATCCGGGGCCAGAAACTTGCCGGCGACGAGCCCTTCTCGGAAAGGGGCGTACGCCTCAGAAAGTGGGTCTATACCCACCACTTTTACGCTGATGGTCTGATCGCGCGTCTCCAGGATGCCGCTGGCCCATAGTACTGGTGAGGCGGCCACCACCCCTTCCAGCGCCTGAGCTCGCGCCGCAAATTCCTGCGGGTCGTCCAGCAAATCCTCCCACGCCAGGCTGACCTTTTCTGCATCGTAAGACGCTGCACGCACCTGCACGTGGCCGGTATCCAGGCGGATGCTATTCTTTAGCGCCGCTTCGATGGCCCCCCTGCTCAGGCTCGCCAACACGAGGACGAGTGCCAGTCCCAACGCCACGGCCGCCATCGTCAACACTGAACGCCGCCTATTACGGCCCAGGTCACGATAAGCAATCTTCCACAACCTGAACATACCATCCTCCCTGCATAGTCCCGTGGTACGTAGTACGTGTTTCGTGTCGCGTGTTTCGTGTTCCTCATCCCGTTACGCATTACGCATTACGAATTGCGCATTGCTCACACATAGTGCAGTGCCTCGGCTGGCTCCCGCTGCGAGGCCTGCCAGGCCGGGTAGAGCGAGGCGAGTGCCGCAATGACGACGATGGTCAACGTGCGCCCCATGAGCAAATCGGCCTCGATCCTGGGATAGAGCCGCTCGCCCATCAGCGCCGTCATTTCAGACGCCTGGGCCATCGTGCTGATGTCGAAGCCAACCTGCCCCAGGTAACTGACGGCCAGGCCGCCCAGCACACAGCCGGCCAGCGCTCCCAACACTCCGATCAATACTCCTTCCAGGAGGAAAAGCGCCAGGACGTTTCGCTGTTTCAGCCCTAACGCGGCAATCACGCCCATCTCGCGCGTACGCTCAAAGACTGCCATCAGCAGCACGTTGAGGATGCCGATGCCCGCTACCAGCAACACGACCAGTCCAAAGATGGCCATGAACTGTTCGTTCACCGCGAACGCCATGTTCATGCTGGGGTTCAGCTCCAGCCAGGAGTCCACCTCGTAACCGGGCAAGGCGGCGCGCAGCGCAGTGACGACTTGTGGTTCTTGCCCTATGTGGCGCAGAGTGACGACGACCTCGGTGGCCTGCCCCCGCAAGTCGAACAGGGTCTGCGCTTCGGCCAGGGAAACGTACACCATGCGCTTCTCTACTTCCGGCAATTTCAAGTCGTAAATGCCACCAACCGTCATCGTGCGTCGGCGCGTCTGTTCGTGGGTGGCACGACCCACCAGCGTGACGCGGTCGCCGACTCCGACTTCCAAGCGGTCGGCCAGCGTGCGCCCGATGAGGAGCACGTCTTCGTCGCTGGCTGTCAGATACTGTCCCTGGACAATCTTTCCTGCCAGCAGCGTTGCCGGTGCTTCTTGCTGTGGCTCGATGCCGATGATGACGACGGGGAAGGCGCCCTCACGACTGCCGACCATGCCACCGGTGCGGATGCGGCGAGAGACCGCAATCACCTCCGGCCGGTCCAGTGCTACCCGAACCGCTGCATTGGCGTCGTTCAAAGGCAGCAAGGGCAACCTTTGCGCCCGCTCGCGGAAGCCCGGCGCATGGATCTGTACGTTGCCACCTTCGAGCTTCACCGCGTTGCCGAAGGTGGCCTGCTTCGATCCGGCGATCGTGCCGTCCATCAGGATCAGCATGGCCAGCCCCAGCCCGATGGCCGACAGCGCGATGATGGTGCGCCGCCGGTTGCGCCAGACGTTGCGCCACGCCAGTCTCAAGTACATTCTCATCTCACTCCCCTCCTCGTACACAGCCCTCCGTCATTCTGAGCGCAGCGAAGAATCTCGCTGGAAGCGAGCCAGCTTTTCCCGGTCTAACAGTGCTTCCACCAGCGCCCGTTCGTCACCCTGCAATATCGCCAGCACGCTATCCACGTCCAGGGCGCTGTAGATGATGGGGATGAGCAGAAAGCGACGCACGTGCCCTTCAATAATGGCGGCCAGGTGGCGATTGCGCGTCCACGAGGCACGTGTGTAGGTCACATGCTCCCGCTCGCCAAGCAACACTTCGTTTCGGTCGGCGACCATCAGTAGCCCGAGCATCTCCATATCCTTGACCGCCGCCGTGACCGGCAGTTCTACCGCGCGGCCAGCGGGAAAGTCTACCGCGCCAATGGTAGACGCTGTCACCTGCACGCCGCGTGCGGCGGCCGCGTCGAAGGCCGGGCGCAACCGTTCGAACTCTTCGGCAAATATCTGTACGTAGAGCGTCTGTTGTGCCCGTTCGATCAGTTTCCAGGCGCGGGCAGAGATGTTCTCGTATCCTTCGATCCTCCACACGTATTCTTCCTCGGAGCGGTGGCTAACCTGCGCCAGGTCGCGCTTGAGCCCTGCGGTCAATTCTGCGTGCTCGCGCTGGAGCCGCTCGATCATTTCGAGCGGTGGAAGCGGGGCGTAGAGCGTGTTGTCGCCGTCGTGTGTCGTCAGCGCCGCGCCGCGGTCAGCCAATTTCCTTAGCACTTCGTAGACCATCGAGCGTGGCACGCCACTCTCCTTGCTCACCTGGTAGCCCGTAGCCGGACTCGTCTTCAGCAGTGCCAGGTATGCTTTGGCTTCCCATTCTGTGAAGCCCAGGTGGGTCAGGCGCAGAATCAGGTCATCTAAGGACATAGCCTCCTCCATCGGTATACCTTAGTAGTGATTTATATCACCACTAATATTATACGCCGCGCCTCGAGCCCTGTCAAGCAGAATGGGCTGAAATTGTGGGTTTCCACACCCTCCAGCGTTGTGGAAACCCGCAACTTCTGCATGTGCCGAAATGTGGGGCTCACGGATGCGACGACTGAGAACCTGTATTATGATGGTGAGTATGGCGGATGTTGCAGGTCATTACCAGGATACTCGGTTACGGACCACTTCTTGCTAAGGTGAGGCAGCCGGACTCCTGGCTGCCTCACCCCATTCCCGCTATATAGTGATGACTTTCTATGAAAAAGGCCCGGATCCTGCTTGGGTGCGCCGCACTAGGGGCCGCAGTGGGCGCAATGACGTTTGCAATAGCGTGCACACATCAACCTGCTCGACCCACGACGAGGGTGCGCAAGCAGGACGGCGCTTGTATGGTTCTCATCCCCGCCGGGGAGTTCCGATATGGCCCTGGCAGTACGACAGACGTGCCTGAACGGTCGTTCTACCTCGATGCGTTCTGGATTGACCGAACTGAGGTCACGAATGCACAATATGCGCGCTGCGTCGCTGACGGTGGATGCCTGGAGCCACTCTACACGATCCCTTACGAGGACCCGGCGCGGGCGAATCATCCCGTGACGGGGATCAGCCACGGCGAGGCGGAAGATTATTGTGCGTGGGCTGGCGCTCGCCTGCCGGCCGAGATCGAGTGGGAAAAGGCGGCGCGGGGGAGCGATGGCCGGGCGTTCCCCTGGGGCGATACGTTCGACGCGGCGCGCGTGAACTTTTACTGGAGTGAAATCGGAGGCACGCAGCCGGTCGGGAGCTACCCACAGGGAGCCAGCCCGTATGGTGCGCTGGATATGGCTGGCAACGTATGCGAGTGGGTCCAGGAACGCTGGCGCACACTGGAAGAGTATCTGGAGACCCCTACCAGCACGCGCTATTCAGGGCGGCACCCTGTGGGGCACCACCATACGTTACGAGGTGGCTCGTGGGCGGACCTCGAAAGCTCGCTTGCCACTTACTCCCGTACGAATGAGGAGCCCACGTGGCGCACGAAGGATATTGGCTTCCGGTGTGTACTGTTGGTAGATTGGTAGATTGGTAGATTGGTAGGCTGGTAGACTGGTGACCGGTGTGCACTGCCGGCGGGAAGGAGGTGATGTGTAGCGAGAGATACCAGAGGGTCTGGGGCAGATTGGTTTCTGCCCAGAACGCTGATCATGAGTGGCAAACTGATACCAGTCACTAGACAGGAGGAGAATATGCGTAGCAAAAAGTGGCACGCGTTGGTGGCTGCGCTGATGGTCGTCAGTACGTTGCTGGCGGCTTGCGGGGCTCCGACGCCAGAAGTTGTGACCGTGGAGGTCACCAAGGTGGTAGAGGGCGAGACTGTCGTTGAGGTCGTCACAGCCACGCCGCCCCCAGCGCCAAGGGAGACACGGCCGAACGTCCTGCGCGGCAACTTTGGCCCCGGCGACGTCCCGACGATTGATCCGGCGCTCTCTACCGACACCAGCTCGATCCAGATCGTGGACGAAATCACCGTCGGCCTGACCCGTCTGAACGAGCTGACGTTGGCACTGGAGCCCGGCATGGCCGAAAGTTGGGAGGCTTCTGAAGACGGCCTGAGCTACGTCTTCCACGTCCGCCAGGGCATCCCCTGGGTGCGCTGGAACGGCTCGGCGGTCGAGGAGGTGCTGGACTGCGAGGGCAACGTGCGCTACGTGAAGGCGCAGGACTTTGAGTACGGCATCAAGCGCACAGGCAGCCCTGACACCGCCTCCGATTACGCTTACGTGCTGGGCTTCGCCATCAAGGGCTTCAACGAGCTGAACGCCGCCGAGGGCTGGGCCGACATGACGGAAGAGGAGAAACAGGCATTGCTGGACGGGGTGGCGGCCAAGGCGTTGGACGACTATACGCTGGAGGTCACCTTTCTCACACCGGCGGTCTACAACCTCAACATCATCGGCCTGTGGGTAGGGCACGCGCAGCCCAGGTGGATCATCGAGGGCGACGATTGCACCGAGGCCCGCTACGACCGCTGGACCGAGCCCGGCTTCAACCAGTCCTACGGCCCCTACGTGCTGAAGGAATGGATCCACGACTCCTCGATGTCCATCGTCAAGAACCCCTTCTGGCCCGGCATCGAGAGTGTCCCCGCGCCGCAGATTGACGAGGTCCAGTTCGCCATGTTGGATCAGTCCCCGGCCTTTGCCGAGTACGAAGCAGGCAACCTGGATTGGGTTCCCGTGCCGCTGTCCGACCTGGATCGCGTCAAGGCCGACCCGGTGCTGTCGCAGGAACTTAGCATCTCACCCTATGGCTGCACCTACTACTACGGCTTCAACACCTCCAAGCCCCCGATAGACAACGTCCATCTGCGCCGCGCGCTCTCACACGCAATTGACCGCCAGGGGCTGGTCGAGAACGTCACCAAGGGCGGCCAGGAGCCGGCGCAGTGGTTCTGCCGGCCCGGCATGGCAGCCTGCCCGACGATGCAGGACCATCCTGACACAGGAATCAAGACCGACGCCGAGGCGGCCAAGGCCGAGCTGCAGGCCTACCTGGACGACATGGGCTTCACGTCGGTGGACCAGATCCCCGAGATCGTCCTGATGTACAACACCTCCGAGGCGCATAAGCGCATCGCCGAGGCCATCGCCGAGATGTGGAAGGAGACACTGGGCATCCAGGTGACGGTCACCAACCAGGAGTGGAAGGTCTACCTGACGACTGTTCAAGAGGACGCTCCACATATCTGGCGGTTGGGCTGGTGCCTGGACTATCCCGACGCCAACAACTGGACGCGCGAGGTCTTTGCCATCGGTGGTAACAAGGAGACCGCTACGCAATGGCGCAACGAGGAGTTCACGACGCTCCTCGAGCAGGCTGCGGTGGAAGGAGATCCGGCCAAACGCCAG
>Ga0172364_10004943_pt1 | contig 10605 bp, 8 predicted proteins | sample LakKivSesite10cm_FD_114545 | JGI IMG/M metagenome (GOLD analysis project Ga0172364, IMG submission 114545) | Sediment microbial communities from Lake Kivu, Rwanda - Sediment site 10cm | ecosystem: Environmental > Aquatic > Freshwater > Lake > Sediment | place: Rwanda: Western Province, Lake Kivu... | reverse complement strand
TTTGAACTGAGAAACATGTTTGAACTAGCCGAGGCTGTGGCTCTATCCGCGTTAACTAGGGAGGAGAGCAGGGGCGCCCATTACAGGCTGGACTTTCCCGAACAGAGAGATGACCTCTGGCTGAAGAGAATAGCGACCACAAAGATCGACGACAAACTTTCGCTCAACCTTCTCCCAGTCGATTTAAAATACTTCTCCACCACTTAACCTATGGTCACTCCAAAAGAAGGTATATAAACACCAAAGGAAAAAGGAATGGGAGAGCCTGCATGAAGTCAACAAGGTTTGAGGATGCACCTCGCTTGAGACCCTTGAAGGGCGTCGACATGATTATCCTCGGAAGCGGGGAGAAGATGACGCTCATAAGGATCGTCATCCAGCCAGGCGATGGCCTTCCAAGACATAGCCATCCGAACGAGCAGATCGGTGTCTGCTTAGAGGGAAAAGCGGAACTCGCATCAGGAGGCGAGACCCTCATGGTTGAGCCCGGTGTCTCATGGATGATCCCCGCCGATGAGCCCCACAGCTTCACAGCGAAGGAAAACCGGCCTGTGGTCGTCTACGAAGTCTGGAGCCCGCCTAGGGAAGACTACCTTTCCATGGCTACACGTAAAGCCTGAGTTCAGACAGCAAGGACACATTCATCTTATAAATTAGAAGTAACCATTCAGGGTTAAAAGAGGGCTTGCTCTTCAAGGAGAAATGCTAAAAAGCCGTGCTGTGAACAGACTTCGCATCCTCAAAGAGTTAATAGGTGAGGCTGTTGTAAGAGATTGATCGCTCATCGTTGAAACTTAAATATTTGATTTGTAGATCACTATAGGGTCTGTAGGGGACGAGACTGTGAGCGCATCAGACCTTTTAACCCCCATACTTGGGGAAGTGGGAATAGGCGGCGTAGGCGGCTTCGTAGTCGGCTATGCACTGAAGAAGTTGGCTAAGCTCGTGGTCCTAATCCTTGGCATGGGCTTCGTACTGCTGGAGTACCTGGCCTACCTTGGGATCATCTCGATAAATTTCGCCGCCCTACAGGAGTGGGTGTCAGGGCTTGTAGCCCCAGCAGGGGCGCTGGGAGGCTTCCTCGTTCAGTTCCTGGCTAACCTGCCCTTCGGAGCAAGCTTCGCTTTAGGCTTCTACGTTGGACTGAAGAAGGGATAAAACTTAATAGAAACACCTTTTTTGCAGGCTTCGAAGAATTACATGTGAAAAAGGGAAAGACGCCCTGCGTCAGAGAGGCACTCCTATACGAAGCTCAGCCCAGCGGAGCAGTTAAATGCGGGACCTGTGAACGCCGATGCGAGATCCAGCCTGGAAAAAGAGGGTTCTGCGGGTCCAGGGAGAACGTCGAAGGGAAGCTCTACACGCTGACCTACGGGGACCTGAGCTCCATAAGCGTGAACCCCATAGAGAAGAAGCCGATGTTCCACTACTGGCCGGGCTCGAAGGCTCTCTCAGCGGGGTCCTGGGGCTGCTCCCTCAGGTGCATCTACTGCCAGAACTATGAACTCAGCATGGTTGATGCAGATCCCGGCAACTGCAGCTACATGAGCCCCGAGAACTTTTTGGACCTCGCCGTCAGGAAGGGGGCGCAGGGTCTCTCCTTCACCTTCAACGAGCCCTCGAGCAGCCTCCTCGAATATGCGATGGACTGCTTCAAGCTGGCGAAGAGCCGAGGGCTGTACTGCAATCTGAACACGAACAACTACATGACCCTTGAAGCCATCAGAAGGATGAGGGAGGCGGGTCTTGACTCTCTCTGCGTCGACATAAAGGGCGACAAAGCCTTTTACAGAAGGTTCTGTAACGGAGCTGATGTTGAGGTGGTCTGGCGGAACTCAAGAGCGGCGAAGGACATGGGCATCCACATCGAGATGGTCAACCTAGTTGTACCAGGTGGAAACGATTCTGAGGGGTGCATCGAGGAGACCATTCAGCGAGCCAAAGAGGAGCTGGGCTCTGATACACCCCTCCACTTTACCAGGTTCTATCCTGACTACAGGGCGCAGGAGTACGGCCTTGATAGGATCACGTCTGTTGAGACGCTGGAGTGGGCAAGGAAGAGGGCGCGTGAGAGGGGATTGGATTACGTCTACATCGGGAATGTTCCGGGGCATCCTGGGGAAAATACCTACTGCCCTGACTGCGGCAGCCTCCTGATACGGCGGTACATCTTCAGCGTCCTTGAGTACAGGATCAACGAGGACAATCAATGCCCCAACTGCGGCCGCCGAATCCTGATTGTGGGAAAGTATATTCATTAATAGGAGTTAGGCTCTTTGAAGCCTCTCTCTGAGGGATATGCAGAGGAGCTTCTCGAAGAAAAGCGGCTCCTCCTCTAGGACCTCAACCTCATAGTCTCCCGCCATCTCCTCCAGAGCGATGCCTGTGAGGGAGGAGAGGACAAGGAGGATTCCTCCCCCCTGCTTCAAGTGATTCTTAGCCTCCCTAAGAAAACGCCTAATCACCTCAGCACCCGTGGGTCCACCGTTCCAAGCCCTTGCAGCCTCGTCTCTGGGCTCACCTGGATAAGTAGGAAGATAGGGCGGATTAAAGAGGATGTAATCAAACCGTCCTTCAACGGCTTGGAAGAGGTCACTCAGACGGAACTCTATTTTATCTGAGACACCAGCGAAAACAGCGTTCTCCTCAGCCTCCTCCAAGGCCTGGGGATTCACGTCCACAGCCAATACTCGGGTCACCTCGGGCTTTTGAGCAGCGGTGATCGCTTGGATGCCGCTGCCTGTCCCCATGTCGAGGACGACTCCGCGAGCCTCCTTCTCGACATGGCGCTGGAGGAGGTAGGAGTCCTCGGCAGGTCTGTAGACTGTAGATCCCACAGCTTCTTCGCTCCTATAGCTCTACCGAGTCTTGAATATTAGTTTCCCTTCTTTAGAGTTATGAGGGGATTGCCTCAATCCTCCTCCACTCCCGAATAGGAGTGCACAGGCTGGAAATCCTCATAACAACCTCTAATGTAACAATGTTTATTTTCAGTTAGATGGAGTAAGTATTGAGGATGAGTGAAGAATATCGAAAAGATTGCCTCTGTTAGGCGACTGATAGAGGAAATATGGTTGAACCACAAAGCTAGAGCCTACCTCATCTTGAGCATTGAATTACTGATTCTACCGCAGATCTGTTATATCACAAGCGATGATGGTTTGGTCCTCTTCACATGGCTACTATTGCCCTCTCTACGTTTCTTATTCGGAAACCCGATGCCGCGTGATATGATTTATAGCTACACACCTCCTCTGGCGTATATCTACGGGTTATCTATCAATCTGTTAATGTTCATAGGTTTCCTAGGCATTTACTGCGAGTTAAAGATGCTCGGTCGGACCTGTCTGATAGTTAGGCTTGTCTCGCTTACCCTCCTTTCGGCAACAATGTATGCGTTGTGGTTTTCGTTCTTGCCTTACTCCTATTGGTTGCCCTTTGTAATAGTGCTCATACCCCCGAGTTTCACTTCTGTAACTCTCTATGGGGGATATCTTCTACTGAAGTCTCTAAAACAAGACCTATCACAATGGAGGAAGAAGGTAGGAACAATCTTCATACCAGGTGCAGCTGCCTGCTTGCTTATAGTAAGCGCGCTCGCACTGCTTACGCCTCGGACCCAAGAATACAGCAAAGAGCTCAAAATTTATGAGGACTCAGTCAGCCTCAGCTCTTTCGATAATAAGACCATTGAAATCTTCATGGATGCTGGGGAGCGTCGTGCTTTCGATATTATCTGGGTTTATATCAATTATTCAGGGGAGGCTCCATTTAAACTCGAAGTCCTCAACAAGTATGGTCCCGAGAACAAAAGTGTTTCTCTGGGAATATTTAACTTTCCATGGACCGTGAATTGGCCGCCAGAACCATGGATCAAGCCCGTTGAAGAGCAGTCCTTCTATCTCACCTTGATTTTCTCCAACCTTAGTGAAAGATTGGTAGGGCTAAATGTAAAGATAGGGGCGCGCAGTTGGAACAATTACATCAGCAGCCCCTTCTGGATTCACGGAACAGCTCTGCTCGTATTAGGATTCGGGACGATTGTCTCATCGATCCGACGGGACATGCAAGCGAAGCCAGTTTAGTATGCCCTTGCAGAACCTACACAGCCCTTATGCCTTGATAAGAATTGATACTGCAGCCACAGATAAAGTCCTTCACCTCCGACCTTCAACCAAACAATTGGAAAAGTGATGTAACAAGCAGTAGATACAGATCGCAGACAGCGAAGTTAATTCCGTTTTAATATGTTCTTGAGACGTAGACGACCTTCGTTGCCTTACCTCCGCAGACTATGCAGAGTCCCTTCGGCTCTTCCTCCACATCGTAGCGATATCCCCTGATCTCGCCCCCGACCTCCTCCTTGATCCTGAGGGCGCAGTCCTCTTCGCCACACCAGTTAACCCTCACGATCTTACGCTCCTCCAATCCCCTTCTCAAGTCCTCTAAGTCCACAGCATCCTCGATAGTCTCCTCTAGAACCGCTCTGTTCCTCCTCCGAAGATTCTCAAAAATCTCCTCGAAGAGCCCCTGTATGCGTTGAACAGCTTCGACGAAAGGAGCTTTGCCTCGCTCCAAGGTGTCGCGCCTCACCAGGGTGACTGTTCGTTCCTCGACCTCCCTCTGGCCCACCTCAACCCTCACTGGGACGCCGAACATCTCCCAATGATAGAACTTCTCCCCTGGACGCATCTTCTCACTGTCGTCGAAGACAACCCTCAGCCCAGCCTCCTGGAGAACCTTTAAGACTTCAACGCAATAGGTCTTCACCCTCTCCTCAAAGCCCTTGTAAGGGATGGGAACTACAACGACCTGAATCGGGGCAATCTCCGGGGGCAAGACGAGCCCGTGATCATCACCGTGCTGGGCTACGATAGCCGCCAACACCCGTCCGAAGCCGAAGCCGTAGCAGGTTGTATAGACAAACCTTTGATTGCCTGACTCGTCCTCGTAGGTGAGCTCGAAGGCCTTGGAGAAGTTGTCGCCGAGGTTGTGAACCGTCCCGATCTGGTTGACCTTCCCATCAGGATTCCAGGCGTCGAAGGCGATGGAGTAGACGGCTCCATAGAACTTGTCGAAGTCAGGCCGCTTGAGGATTAGGTAGCTGAGGCCGAGGCGCTTGTACACCTGATCATACATCTCCTTGCCTTCTCTCACCTGCTGCTCAGCCTCCTCAGGCGTCGCATGGGCAGTGTGAGCCTCGTTCCAGAGGAACTCCCTCGCCCTGAAGAGAGGCCTCGTAGCCTTCGTCTCATACCTGTAGACTGTGCAGGTCTGATGCATCCTAAGCGGCAAGTCAGCGTGAGACCTTATCCAGTACTTGAATAGGGGGTAGATCGCCGTCTCAGAGGTCGGCCTCAGAAGGAGCTTCCTCGGCAGCTCCGTGTCTCCCCCTCTGGTTATCCAGAAGACCTCTGCCTCGAAGCCCTTTATGTGCTCAGCCTCCTTGCTGAAGGCGTCCTCAGGTATGACCACGGGGAAGAGCATCGGCTCGTGTCCTGCCCCCTCTAGTTTCTCCTCCAACATGTTGGCGACAGTCCTCACGATCCTGTATCCCCAGCCACGGTATACGGTGAACCCCTTCACGGTATACCGGTCGTCGAGGACCTCCGCCTCCAGCAGCACCTTGTCGAACCACTCGCTGAAGTTGCGATCCTTCTCCATTCAAACCCCTCTGAAAGAGATCTCTCGCCCTACTTATCACCTCGAGCCATTTTAACTTAACTGCTCGAGACTAAACCGCATAATCCTTAACTCCTCTCCAGAGGTATATTGTCTGGTCGTCATGAAGACGATATTGATCGTAGGAGACGGAATGGCTGACAGGCCCATAAAAGAGCTAGGCGGAAAAACGCCCCTGGAGGCTGCTAATATTCCGGCTCTGGATGAGATCGCCCGACTCGGAGAATGCGGCATCATGGACACCATCTCGCCTGGGCGTCCTCCCGGAAGCGACGTGGCGAATCTAGCTCTCCTGGGCTACGACCCCTTCGTCTGCTACAGGGGAAGAGGTGCCTTAGAGGCTCTTGGCGCCGGGTTGGACATGGGAGAGGGTGACATTGCCTTCAGGGGGAACCTCGCGACCACGGATGAGGGGGGGGTCATCATCGACAGGAGGGCAGGCAGAGTAGATGGCAGGGTCTTCGAGAAATATCTGACAAACATAGCTTTACCTTCTTATCCAGAGGTGAAGGCGGTCGTCCGCCCCTCCGTGGAACACAGAGTAGCCATAGTCCTGAAGGGGAAAGGCCTCTCCTGGAAAATCGGCGACTCAGACCCGCACAAGGATGAAGCGTCAGCGAAGAGGGTGGAGCCACTTGACGGGAGTCTGGAAGCGAAGCGAACAGCAGAGATCACAAACGAACTCCTCCAAGTACTCAAGGAGAGGCTGAGAGGCTGCCCCCTAAACCAGAGAAGGATTGAAGAGGGGCTGAAGCCAGCTAACATCATCCTCGTCAGAGGGGCAGGCGCCCCACCTCAAGTAAAGCCCTTGAAAGAACTCTACGGGGTAAGGGGCGCGTGTGTAGCGGTAAACGCTGTGGTGATGGGTGTCTGCCGTTCAGCAGGCCTCGACCTCTTGGAGGTGCCCGGCGGAACAGGTGGGGTTGACACGGATACCGTTGCGAAGGCCAAGGTCGTGGAGAAAAATATCCAAGAGTATGACCTGATGTACCTTCACATCAAGGGGACTGATAACGCCAGCCACGACGGGGACATCGAATCGAAGATCAGGATGATCGAGAAGATCGACATGATGGCACGTCACCTCCTCGACAACTTGAACATGGATGAGACCTACATCGCCGTCACAGCGGACCACACCACAAGCCTCGGGGAACGCGACCACAGGGGAGATCCTGTTCCACTGGCCATCATAGGACCTGAGGTGAGAAGAGACGAGGTTACCGCTTACGGAGAGCGTTCATGCGCCATGGGTGGCATAGGCCGAATCAGAGGGACTGACCTCATGCCCATCCTCATGAACTTCCTCGGAAAAGTGCCACTATACGGAAGCTGAGAGTCGTGCAGCTCCTCAGCCTCTGCGTTTAGCGCTTTAAGGGCTCGCCTAAAAGGTCTGACCGATATTTCTGCTTCTTTATGAGTTTTCCCGGAAAGAGGAGTAGACCAGACAATGCGCCTAAAGAGCAGATGGCTAGTTCGAGGGGGCTTAAGACAGTTGTGTCAAAGAAGGGATGGAGGAAGGGCATATAGATGATTGCGCCTTGGAGAAGCAGCGAGACGATGATTGAGTAGAAGAGCATCTTATTAGCCGTGATCCCCTTCCACCCCAGTTTGAGGATGGAGTTGGTCTCAGAACGGCTGTTATAGGCGAGGAGGAACTCGAAGAAGACCACGGCGGTGAAGGCCATTGTCCGCGCCTTTACAGTAAGAGGATCGTTGAAGCTCCAAGGCCCCCAGTAAGTGAAGCCAGCGGTGAGGGCCCAGAGGAAGGGTATGAAGCTGGAGAAGAAATCCAGCGACGCCCCCACGAAGATAAAACGCCATATTCTTCCCAATATTCCCTCATCCGGGTCCCTTGGAGGCTTGTCCATGAGGCCCGGCTCCTTGGGGTCAACGCTGAGAGCCACTGCAGGCAGCCCATCTGAAACCAGGTTTACCCATAGAATCTGAGTGGGGAGGAGGGGCAGAGGGAATCCCGCCAAGGAGGCGATGGTGACCTCGAAGAACTCGTCGAAGTTGACGGTGATCATTAGGCGGAGGTACTTCTTGATATTCTCGTAGATGTGACGCCCCTCCTCAACCGCGGAGACGATTGTTGCGAAGTTGTCGTCCTCCAAGACCATGTCGGACGCCTCCTTCGTCACGTCAGTTCCCTTAATTCCCATGGCGACACCTATGTCAGCCATCTTCACCGCAGGCGCATCGTTCACACCGTCTCCAGTCATCGCGACGACATGCCCTTTCTGCTTCAGCGCCCGAGCTATCCTCATCTTATGCTCTGGAGATGTCCTAGCATAGACGTAGACTTTATCAATGGCTTCTAGGAGTGCCTCGTCGCTCATGAGGTCTGACTCCTCGCCCGTGAGCACGAGGGCATCATCCTCTGGCGGGATCATGCCGATCTTTTTGGCGACTGCGATCGCCGTCTGCTTGTGGTCCCCCGTGATCATGATGGATTTTATGCCCGCCCTTCTACAGAGTCTGATGGCTTCGGGAACCTCCTCTCTCGGCGGATCAATCATTCCGACCAATCCGACAAAGGTCAGATCAGACTCATCTTCCTCTGTGAATCCCTCAAGGCTCTCAGGCAGATCTCTATATGCCATAGCAAGGAGGCGGAGAGCCTCATCAGCCATTCCATGAGCTGCCTCAAGTATCCTCCTCCTATCCTCTCTTCTCAGCTTTCTGACCTTTCCCTTGTCGTAGATGTGGCTAGATAGCTCAAAGATGTTTTCGGGGGCACCCTTGACGTAGGCCACTCTGCCACCCTCAGATGCTACGTGGATTGAACTCATCCGCTTCCTCGTTGAGTCGAAGGGAACCTCGCCAACCCTTGGATACTCCTCAGCCAGTTCCTCCTGCCAGAGACCAGCCTTCGCAGCAACGGTGACCAGCGCGCCCTCCGTTGGGTCCCCCATCATAGTCCATCTCTCTCCCTCCTTCCTGAGGCTGGCATTGTTGCAGAGAGCGCCTATCTTCAGCAGCAGCTCTACAGACTTGTCGTTCTTTGGATCAAAGGGTGCACCATTCCTCAGAAACTCGCCCTTCGGCTCGTAGCCTGAGCCGCTGACCTCGATGACCCCTCCGTTTACATAGATCTTGCTCACAGTCATCTCGTTCTTAGTGAGGGTGCCAGTCTTGTCGGAACAGATAACCGTGGTGCACCCCAAGGTCTCCACGGAGGCAAGTTTCCTGACTATCGACCTTTGCCGCGCCATTCTCCCCACGCCAAGGGTTAAAGTGACTGTTATCACAGCAGGCAAGCCCTCTGGAATTGCTGAGACGGCTATGCTTATTGTTGTCAGGAACATCTCTGTTACCGAGGCCTTGTGGACAAGAATGCCGACAACAAAAATCCATAGGGAGAGGAGGAGGGCGATCAGGCCCAGCTGCCTGCCGAGGCGCTCAACCCTCCTCTTCAGAGGCGACTCCTCGGCTTTCACCTCTTGGACCATGCCCGCGATCTTCCCGAACTCGGTTTCCATCCCCGTTGCCGTGACGATGGCTCTCCCCCTTCCGAAGGCGGCATAGGTTCCCATGAAAACCATGTTTCTTCTATCAGCCAAGGGGGTCTCTTCGGCGAGGGATTCCGTGCCCTTTGTCACGGGATTGGATTCCCCTGTAAGCGGCGCTTCATCAATCTTCAGAACGATAGCCTCCAAAAGCCTTGCGTCCGCTGGAACTCGGTCTCCGGCCTCGAGGACAATGATGTCGCCTATAACCAACTCCTTTGAAGGGATCAGCCTCTCCCTGTTCCCCCTGATGACTCGCGCCATCGGGGCGACCATCCTCTTCAGTGCCTCGACGGCTTTCTCAGCTCTGTACTCTTGGTAGAAGCCCAGGGTAGCGTTCATGATGACTATGGCTAAAATGACGACGGTATCCACTAGCTCTCTCAAGATGAAGCCGGAGATGAGGGCAGAAATTATGAGGATGATGACGAGGATGCCCTTGAACTGATTGAGGAAGATGCTGAACGGAGTTACCCTCTTCTCCTCCCTCAGCTCATTAGGTCCAAACTCTTCCAGACGGCGCTTAGCCTCCTCCTCACTCAAGCCCTCCTGACTCGTCTGAAGAGACTTCAAAACCTCGTCGGTTTCTAGGGCATAATACTTATGATTTTTCTGTTGCTCCAAGAGCTCCTGGGGCAGCATGGCTTCTACTCTAAAAACGGCTTTCCCTTAAAGGGTTTTCTTCTTGGGAGTTTCCCCTTCCAATCGATGTAAGCCAATTATAGAATCAATCATGCATGGGAGGAACTCTTTACGAGAGTTCGAATTAGTTGACCCGTTTGAAGGACTAATTATCAAAAAATAGGAGATTTAGATATAGATCTCTCTTGCCGAGAGGAGGGCGATTATTACACCGATCCAGAAGATTGGTGCGTTGAAGCTGTGTAGGTAGCTGCCAAAGAGCATTATGACGCAGCCTATTTCAAACAAGGCGAACAGTATCAAGTATTTTGCAGTTACCTCTCCTCCTAGAAGTTTCTGTGGCAATATGAGGAACGCGCTGCTTGTATGTATTATTGTGAAGGCAAGCCAGAAGGGGGGCAACGGAGCCACGTGGAAGACCGCTGCCAAGGGCGTGTACAGTATCGCAAATTGCAGGATCCATGACGCTATCATAGAGTAGAGCAACATCTTGTTGGCGGTGAAGCCTTTCCACCCCTGTCCAAATATGGAATGCGTCTCGGAACGACAGACGTATGCAAGGAACACCTCGTATAAGACCAAGGAAGTGAAGTTCTCAGCCCGCGCCAGAAGTAAAAGAGGATTACTCTCATCCCAAGGACCCCAGAAAGTGAACCCTTCCGTCAATATATATAGAAATGGAATCATATCTAATATGAAGTCGATTGTAGCAACATAAACAACAAAGCGCCACATTGGTCGGAGAAAGCCCTCTTTTGGATCGCGAGGA
>Ga0172364_10004942_pt1 | contig 10605 bp, 9 predicted proteins | sample LakKivSesite10cm_FD_114545 | JGI IMG/M metagenome (GOLD analysis project Ga0172364, IMG submission 114545) | Sediment microbial communities from Lake Kivu, Rwanda - Sediment site 10cm | ecosystem: Environmental > Aquatic > Freshwater > Lake > Sediment | place: Rwanda: Western Province, Lake Kivu... | reverse complement strand
TGGCAGTCTGACGGTCATAGTATTAAAATACCTTAGACCCATAACTTTGCGTCCTACCCTTTCAGATAGTTTGCCTTTTTCAACTTTATAAGATATTCAAGGGGAATTCTTCCCCTTGAAAACCCCTTAATTCGCCCTCAACTCAATATTTATTACACCCTTGAATATCTTGTCTTTAATATTCTTCATATTAAATTAAAAATCATATTCCCTATTTAAGGTATAGGAATTATTGAAATTCCTATACCTTAAACTATTTATTCTATTTATCTCTTCTATCAATATTATTCCCCATATTCATTAAATTTAGACGTAATTTTGTTGACTTCCTATAATTTCCTTATCCCGTATTGTGTCAGGGGACGGTCCTATGGTCAGCTGACTATCTTAATGATATTATAAATATGATTTTGTGGTATAATTTAAAATAAAATATGCCAAGACCGTGACAGGGGACGGTCCTGTGACACGCTTAAAAATAAGTTAGTTGACATATAGCTCCGTTATTGCAGCCCATGTCCGCAGAAACAAGGCCAGCTATTACTAAAATAGGAGGTGAATATATATGGATAAGCCTGTCAAATTGGCGGACGTAATAGACGGAATAGAAATGCAGACCGAAGAGAGTTCGTCATTTAATAAAATCCGCGACATCCTATATTACTCAATAAAAGGAAGCGGTGCTTTCCGGTGGTTCAAAGATAATATTTATAAGTATAATTTAGAAGAGGGATTGGTATAGGTTTCGAGATGAAGCGATTAAACGAATTGCCATTGAATGGTGCGAGGATAAGGGGGTTAATATGGGAACTAACAGTTATACAGTTGCGGTGCATAGTGATGAAACTATCCAAACCATGGTGAGTAATTGTCTACAGGACTTGGGAGGTATTGGACAATTGGTCCCTCCAGGTAGTAGAATTTTATTAAAACCTAATATGGTGGTAGCAAAACCAAATAGTACTGGTGCTACCACCAATCCATTAATCTTAGATGCTCTTATTGAACTTTTGGTGCACACCTCACCACGCGAAATTATTATTGGGGAGAGTTCCGAGGTTGGTCATGATACCATGGAGGCTTATAAAGTAACCGGGGTCTATGAGCTAGCTCAAAAGTGGAAGGTCACCTTGTTGGATTTTAAAAAGGACCACCAAATCTATGTTGATGTACCTAATGGTAAGGTATTGAAAAAAGCATTGATTGCCGAGACAGTAAGAAAGGTTGACTATCTGATTAATTTACCTATTTTGAAAGTCCATAGTGAGACAACGGTTACCATCGGTATGAAAAACCTCAAGGGCTGTATACCTGATCAAGAAAAAAGCCGTTTTCATCGCTTGAATCTGCATCAATGTATTGCTGATCTCAATACCGTCATTATTCCCGATTTAACTATGGTCGATGCTACCTTATGTTCTCTGGAATGGGAATTGGGTGGTCTACCAGTTCGATTTAATACTATTTTGGCTGGTACAAACGTTTTAGCCACTGATATAGTGGCTGCCTCTATGTTAGGATACCGTATAGATGAAGTCGAGCACCTTCGCTTAGCAGCCCAAACTCATCTGGGACCAGCTAGCCTGGAGGAAATTAAGATTATAAACCCGGTAAAATTAAGGGAAATTCAACCTGAACAGGCTACTGGTATTAGTGAAAAAACTCATTACCACTTGCCCGGATTAGAGGTTATCGAAAAGGGGACCTGCAGTTCCTGTAAAGGAGCTTTACTGGCTGCTATGCGACGCCTTTCCAAGGAAAGAAGATCTCCATCTTGTACAATACTCATGGGACAAAGAGTGAGAGAAAAAGAAGATGAGTTTGTCCCTAATCTTAATCCAGCGCAACCTCTGGTGGGGATAGGGCAGTGTTGCAGTGGGGTAGTTTCTAATTACCTAGGTGAACAAATTAAAGGATGTCCGGTAAGGGCAGAAGCCATCTATCGTTATTTAAAAACAATCAGTTAAGTCCATAATTAAATTATAAATAGAATAATTATGTCCAAGGTCAAGTGCCGACCCCTTTTTTCTTTAAGAGTTATATTTTAAGGTTTAGGAATTTCAATAATTCCTATACCTTAAATAAGGAAAATAATTCATTATGAAGAATATTAAAGACAAGATATTCAAGAGTGTAATAAATATTGAAGTGAGAGTGAATTAAGGGGTTTTCAAGGGGAAGAATTCCCCTTGAATATCTTGTATAGAGTTTAATTCAAAAAGAATTTATTGAGGGAAGAAAATAGATTATGAAAAATAATAAACCAATAAAATTAATAGTAGTGGGTAAGTATTTTACTCGAGTTTATGATTATTTAAAAGCTGAATTGCCTGAAATATCATTAGAGATGGTTGAATTTAAAGATTTAATTAAAAAAACAAAAAAAGCTCAGATTATTATTCCTATTTCCGCTAAAATAGATGAAGAAATATTTAAAAAGGCTTCTAATCTTCGTTTGGTACAGCAGTGGGGAGCTGGTTTAGATGGTGTTGATATTGCTAGTGCCACGTATTATCAGGTAGCAGTAGCCAATGTACCTACTGTAGGCTCTGGAAATGCCGAATCAGTAGCTGAATGGTATGTAATGGCTGCTCTTGCTCTCAGCCGTAAAGTATGTGAAATTCGGTCTCAGGTAAGCGAAGGCTATCCTTGGGGTTCTCCTATGGGACAAGCTCTCTATGGACGAACAGCTGGGTTAATTGGCTTTGGTGGCATAGGTAAAGCTTTAGCTGCCTATTTAAGGTCATTTCAAATGAAGGTAATAGCAATAAAGCGATATCCAGATAAAATTACCGCTCAAGATTTTGGACTAGAATGGGTAGGTGGTGTAGTAGATTTACCTCAGTTGTTAAAAAGAGCAGAATATCTGTTTATCTGTGTTCCTCTGACAGCAGAAACTACAAATATGATTAACGAGCAGGAATTATCTCTACTTCCTAAAGGTTCTTTTGTTCTTAATGCTGCAAGAGGTCCCATTATAAATAAAGAAGCCTTAATGAAAGCTTTAAGTAGTGGTCATTTAGGAGGTGTAGCCTTAGATGTATACTGGAAAGAACCTCCAGATCCTAAAGACCCAATTTTAGATTATTCTAATGTATTAGCTACTCCCCACATTGCTGGAGTGACTGATGTTTCTAATCAAGGAATAGGTGTCCAAGTAGTAGAAAATATCCGTAGAGTAATGAGTGGAAAGTTACCGTTGCATTGTGCTAATCCAGACTTAAAAGCTAATTGGCTAAAAAATTAAAAAATATAGACATATATAAAAACCGACGAGATGGATTTAGTTGATGTATAAAAATATGAATAATAAATAATAAAAGAAAAAATAGACAAAAATTATTTATTTAAATTTTATATTGTTTCAATATATAAAACTAATTTTTTAAAAATATCAAAATATAGATACAAAATTCTAATACATATTGTATAATTATATTGAAATTAAATAAAAATAAAATATAGTTTTATATAGTAAAACTATTTCTTTAAACAATTAATCGATAAAATATTATATTAAGATAAGAGGCAAGATGAAATATTATATATCGACAATTCAAAGAGCTATAGATATTTTAAATCTTTTTGAAGATCATGAAAAATTGTATTTCACTCAAATCCAGGAATTTTTAAAGGTTAATAAATCAACATTATTCAGAATTTTATATAATTTGGAACACAACAGATATTTATCCAGAGATGAACATAGAAGATATGAATTAGGAGTAAGAATTTTAATTTTAGGTAACCGAGTATCACAAGCAAATAAAATTAAAAAAGTTGCGGCTCCTTATCTTGAAGAATTATCTGATAAAATTAATTTAACAGTTCAGATGGGTATATTAGACGGATTAGATGTAGTTATTATTTATAAATACGATCCTCCAAATACAATAAAGATGATTTCGCATATTGGTGCTGTAGTTCCTGCACATTGTACAGCTCAGGGTAAAGCACTATTGGCTTATTCATCGAAAGATAAAGTTGAGAAAATCGTAAATTCACATGGTTTAAAAGGATATACACCACATACTATTACTACAGTTAATGGCTTATTTTATGAATTAGAAAAAATACGAAAACGCGGGTATGCAATAGACGACTCAGAACACGAAAAACACATTAGATGTGTTGCTGTCCCTATTTTAAATGAAATTAATGAATTGCAAGCAGCACTTAGTATCACCGGATTAATTATGGATTTTCCAACCCACAAGGAAATTGAAAAATATGCAAAATTATTAAAAGAGACAAGGGATAAAATAAGAAAAAAGATTGGGTATTTAAAGAGCTGATAATATATTAATTAAAGAAATAAAGGGAAAAGTAAATAAATATGTTAAAGGTGAAAAGTGTTGAATTCCTATATAATTACTCCATTAGTTAATAAAAATATTACCAATATGATTCTCAAACAGAATTAAGGAGGGGGGTGAAGAATAAGTAGTCAATTAATTTTGGATAAAAAAGATAACCTAAAGAGAAGATTTAGCTCTGTTGGAAAGGCAAAATTAATTTATAATTTTTTTAGGAGGTTAAGTTTTCAATGAAGAAAATTTGGTTAATAGGTTTATGTTTGGTTATTGCGATTCTATTTTCATTCTCAATGAATCTTGTTTGGGCTGCTGAATTTCCTACCAAAACTATTACAATTATATGTCCACACGCCGCTGGAGGAGGAACAGATGCTTTAAGCAGAATTCTTGCTAAAGTAGGAGAGCCGATTTTTAAGCAAACAATTGTAGTTATGAATCGACCAGGGGCAGCAGGTGCAGTGGGGATGACAGAAGGTTATTTACAAAAACCCGATGGTTATACCCTTACTTTGGCTACTGTTGAATTAATTTTACACCCACTGATGGGGACAGTCCCTTGGACCCCCGATGTATTTAAACCAGTAATGTTAGTGAATTCTGATCCCTCTGCAGTTACAGTTCAAGCGAAAAGTCCTTGGAATAGTTTAGAGGATTTAATAAATGATGCAAAAAAGAGACCTGGAGAAATTAAGATTGGAGTGTCAAGCCCTGGTACTATATGGCACCTTGGAGCAGCTGCCTTAGAAGAAAAAACAGGCGCAAAATTTAATCTGGTTCCCTATCCAGGAGGAGCTGCACCAGCAGTTAAAGACCTTTTAGGGGGTCACGTAGATGTAGTGACTTGTAGCCCTGCTGAAGTGGGAGCTCACGTTGACGCGGGTACATTAAGAATTTTAGCAGTTATGAGTTCCAAAAGAGATGCAAAATTTACAGAGGTGCCTACACTTAAAGAATTAGGTTATGATGTTGAACTGGGTACCTGGCGGGCTATCGTAGTACCTAAAGATACTCCTGATGAAATTGTAGATATTCTACATCAAGGCTTTAAAAAGGTAATGGAAGAGGAAGAATTTCTGCAATTTATGAAGAACACCGGATTGGGAATTGATTACCGCGGTCCCTCTGATTTTGGTAAAATGTTGGTAGAACAAGAAAAACTTTTTACTCCACTGTTAGAGAAGTATGGATTATTAAAGAAATAATAAAAAGGAAATATACCCTCATCAATTATTTTTTGGTGGGGGTATATATTATTAATTAAAAGTGAAAAAAGATGATATTTTATCAGGTTGTATTTTAATAGCGGTAAGTATCTTTTTTTTAAGAGAATCGAGTTTTTTACCACCAAGTAGTCTTGGAATACCAGGATCAGCATTTTTCCCTCGCTTAATGTCTATTGCTTTCCTTATCTTTGGAAGTGTTCTAATTATCCGTTCCTTTAAAAAAGGAGGGGCAGAAAGAAAGACAGATTTAATTTCAAAACAAGATTTGATAAGGGTTGGGGCGGTTATTTTACTTTGTGGAATTTGTATCTTTTCTATACCTTTTTTAGGATTTATTTTTACTACTATTTTATTTATTGGATTCCTTATGTTAATGTTTCAGGTTAAAAGAATTGAAATAATCATTTTATGGAGTTTTTTTATTACCTTAATTGTTTACTTTATTTTTAAAATTCTTTTAAAAGTTCCATTGCCGATAGGAACATTTTTTAGTTAAAAGTAAAAATCTTCAAAGGAATAATTAGTAAAAATGGATTTATTAGTTAAAGGATTGCTTAGTATCTTAGTGCCTAAAGTATTGCTTCTGAATTTTATAGGAGTTGGGGCAGGAATCGTAGTAGGTGCTCTTCCAGGCCTTACTGCTACCATGGCAGTAGCTATTTTAGTACCTTTTAGTTTTGGAATGAATCCAATCAGTGCTTTTGCTCTTTTATTAGGAATATACGCAGGAGCTGTTTATGGAGGCAGCATATCTGCCATTTTAATTAATATCCCAGGGACACCTGCTGCTTGTGCCACGATATTTGACGGATATCCTTTATGTCAGCAGGGGAAAGCCGGAAATGCCTTAGCCTGGGCTACTATTAGCTCTGCTATCGGAGGGTGTATTGGAGTTATATTCCTGATTTTTCTTTCACCTTTAATTACTAAATTTGCCCTTCGTTTTAGTGCACCAGAATATTTTTCATTGGCTGTATTTGGATTAGCTATTATCATTTCGATTTCTGGGGAAGATTTAGTTAAAGGATTAGCTTCTGGGTTTTTAGGTATTTTAATTTCTACTATCGGAATGGATCCGATTAGAGGCATCCCCAGATTTACTTTTAATCAAGTTTATTTATTAAGCGGAATTTCCCTTATCTCCGTCCTTATAGGTTTATTTGGTGTATCAGAAGTTTTGTCTGTTACTGAGAAGATTTTTCAGCAAGTTTATATAGTAAAACAGAAGATAAAAATAACTTTACCCACCTGGAGTGAAATAAAACATAATGGAGGATTAATTATAAAATCTGGAATTATCGGTACATTTATCGGAGCACTTCCAGGGGCTGGGGCGGATATTGCAGCTTTGGTGGCTTATAATGAAGCAAAACGAAGTTCTAAGACTCCTGAGAGATTTGGGAAGGGGGCTATTGAAGGGGTAATTTCAGCAGAAACTGCCAATAATGCTGTAACAGGGGGAGCGATGATTCCACTTCTTAGTTTAGGTATACCGGGTGATGCGGTAACTGCTGTATTATTAGGTGCACTTATGATACATGGACTTCGACCGGGACCTTTATTGTTGACTGAAAATCCTGAGATAGTTTATAGTTTCTTTGCCAGTCTATTTGTGGCAAATGTGTTGCTTATTTTCTTGGGTATATTAGGAGCTCGGTATTTTGTTAAAATCCTATATCTTTCTAAAAAGCTATTGATACCTATAATTCTCGTTCTTTGTATAGTAGGTTCCTATGCTGTATCTAACAATTTGTTTGATGTTAAACTTACTATAATATTTGGTGTCTTAGGCTATGTTATGCAAAAACTTAATTTTCCTATTGCACCTGTGGTATTGGGAATAGTTCTGGGACCTATTGCAGAAGTTTCTATGCGGCAAGCATTAATAATGTCTAAAGGAAATTATGCTATTTTTTTTATCCGACCAATTAGTATTATCTTACTAATTTTAGCTATTATATGTTTATATATTTCTTTCAAACAAAGGAAAAGTAAAACAGAAGTTATTTCTTCAAGTCAGGATCACTAAAATATTTAAAAACAAAGAGTTTAATATAAAATTAGTAAATTATTTTTGACATTACTTTTTTAAGAGAAAGGAGAAAAAAATGAAAAATATGTTTGGAGTTGTTCCCCCTCTTGTGACTGCTTTTAAAGAAAATGGGGAATTGGATGAGGATGCTCAAAAAGTAATAGTAAATTTTCTAAAAGAGAAAGTATACGGTTTATTTATTTGTGGGTCTTATGGAAGTGGACCTTTGATGAATGTAAAAGAGAGGAAAAAAGTCTTTGAAGTTACTGCAAAGGAAGTTAATGGTAAAATACCAGTAATAGCTCATGTTGGTGCACCTAATTTAAGAGATTCCATAATTCTTGCTCAACATGCAGAAAAATATGGAGCTGATAGAGTCGCTGCTGTTTCTCCTTATTATTATCATCATAATGAAGAAAGTATATTGTATTATTTTTCGGAATTAGTAAAAGCAGTGGAGATACCCGTATATGTGTATAATAATCCAAAAACTGTTGGTTATAACATAGATGACAAGTTAGTTTTGAAATTAGTCAATATAGGAGTAAAAGGGATAAAAGATAGTTCTTTTGATATAATGATGTTTGCAAATTATTTATGGAAAACTCCAGAAGATTTTGATGTAGTGCTTGGTTCAGAAGCGCTGTGGCTATCCGCGGTTGCCTTAGGTGCAAAAGCCTTTATCCCCGGGTTAGGAAATGCTTTTCCGGAAATTTGTGTTGATTTATTTAATACCGGTATAAATGGTGATATCGTTAAGTGTAGAGAGATTCAGAAAAAAGTAAATGCTTTAAGAGATCTGATGTATTCAGCTGGCTCTACTATTGTAGCGGTTTATAGTATGCTTGAGTTTAGAGGAATTGTTAAAACATATCCTCGGCATCCATTTATCCAAATGAAGCTTGATGAAAAGAATAAATTTAAGAATAAATTAATGGAATTCAGAATTTTGGAGCGATAAATAAATGTATTTTGCAGTTATTGATTGTGGAACTACTAATTCTCGAGTTTATGTTGTTAATGAAAAAAAAGAAATCGTAGGAAAAGCTTCTAAAAAAGTAGGAGTAAGAGATACAGCAATACAGGGATCAAATGATATTTTGAAGGCAGGATTAAAAGAAACATTTTTAGAAGCTGTTCATAATACTGGCCTTAAATTAAATAATATAAGTTTTATTATCTCTTCGGGTATGATAACTTCGGAGATTGGATTATTAGAAATTCCACATCTTTGGTCTCCGACATCAATAGACGATCTTGCTCGAAATATCAAAGAGGTAAGAGATGTAAATATATTTCCTTTAGACCTACCTATATTTTTTATTAGAGGAATAAAAAATAAGTATGATATAGAAACTTCAAACTTAACAGATGTGGGAAAGTTGGATTTTATGAGAGGGGAAGAAACACAGGTATCAGGGTTTCTTTCAATATATAATTTTAACTTACCTATAACTTTTATTGTTTTATCTTCCCACACAAAATACATAAGTGTTAATGAAAAAGAACAAATTATGGGTAGTATTACCACTCTTTCTGGGCAAGTATATGAAGCAATTATCAAGGAAAGCATAATTGGTAAATCAATTAGGAAGATGGATAATTTCGATGACTCTAATTATTTTAGTAAAGAAATAATTGATAATGCCTATCATTGGGTTCAAGAAGGAGGATTCCTTAGGACTATGGTAATGCCGAGATTTTTAGACGTGCTATTGAAGACAACCTGGTATGAAAGAAAATTATTTGTAGAAGCAACTATATCTGCAGAAGATATGAATGCTATAAATCAGTTTGAAAGTTTTAATTTTCCTAAAAACACAGATTTTGTCATTATAGGCAGTAATGATAAAAGATGTAAAATACATAAATATTTACTCCAAACCAAATTAAATATTTCTAAAAAAATAAAGATAATTAGCAATACAAAAAGAATAGACATGCTTAGCGTGAATGGAACTATAGAAATTGCAGAAAGAGCCGGGTATATCAATAAATAAGGGATAGATAAATGGAAAATGAAAGCAAAGAAATAACTTATTAGATATCAAGGAAATATATTTTCTATGGGCTGGGTAAGTTATTTATTGATATAAGTAGTTAGATGATATTTCCTTTGGGAAACTTAAATTGAAAAGAAAGGAGATGGAGAAGTTTTATAAGATATTGGCTATACTACTTACCATTTCTTATTCCTGATCATCTCTTTTTCTGTAAAATGGGATGAGCTGGAAACAACTTTTGGAGCTAAGCAGCCCACATAATCCTGTCGGACGGGTTTGGGTATAAACAATGTTTTTGGACTGATAGCCTTAGAAGCTGCTTATAGATATGGAGAAGAATGGCTTATTCAATTACTGTCTTACCTAAATAAAAATTTAGAATTCTTGATGAAATATTTTAAGGAAAGAATTCCTAAAATAAGAGTTATAGAACCTGAAGGAACTTATTTGGTCTGGCAGAGTTGTCGCCAATAAACCTCTCTTTGTTGACATTTCCAAATATTTTCTATATAAAATATAAGTATATACAGAACAAATTAGAAATATATCCGCAATTTACTGCAGATATAAACAAGTTAGGTAACATAAATTTCAGGAGGTGAGAGATGGATAAAGTGAACCGATTGGATTCAGACTCACACAGGTAGAGGAAAATTAGGAAGTATATTATAACAAGGTGGAGCATCCCTTTTGCTGGGTTCTTACTTGCTCTAATGGGAGGGTTCTCCTATGCATGGGGAGTTTTTATTCAACCTATGGAGGAAAAATTTGGCTGGACGACAGCAGAGGCTACATTACCATTTACCGTTTTTGTGATGATATTTGCTATATTTATGATTCTTGCAGGAAGACTTCAAGATAAGATGGGTCCAAGAAGAATTTCCGCGATTGGTGCAGTACTGTTTTTTGTATCCTACGGCTTGGCTGCATTGGTTGACCGTTTCCCTTATCCTTGGTGGTTGGTTGTAACCTATAGTGTTATAGGCGGAATAGCCTGTGGTCTGACTTATGCTTGCGTTGCTCCACCTGCG
>Ga0172364_10004941_pt1 | contig 10606 bp, 10 predicted proteins | sample LakKivSesite10cm_FD_114545 | JGI IMG/M metagenome (GOLD analysis project Ga0172364, IMG submission 114545) | Sediment microbial communities from Lake Kivu, Rwanda - Sediment site 10cm | ecosystem: Environmental > Aquatic > Freshwater > Lake > Sediment | place: Rwanda: Western Province, Lake... | reverse complement strand
CTACTGCACGCTGTACACTTTTTTAGTCCGCGTCTGCTGAGCAGGATTTTCATGGTTTTTTCGTTTGCGAACAGCTCAGTTTTGCCGCATTTTGGGCATATATAAAGTTGCATGGGCAGAAGTTGTTCTTCAATTTCTGCTATATCCCCGATAATGAAAGCCCATTCTCCACCTTTTCCTCCTATCCTAAAAGCGTGAGTCTTATAATCTTCCATTTCGACTCCGCAGTACGGGCACTTCTTGGCCTCACTTTCACTCAGGACTCCACACCCTCCTTAGTCTTTCCTTGATTGTTTTGTCAATTCTTCAATGAACGTCGGAACAATTCGATTCGCACGCCCCTGTCAACTGTTAATCAGAGAAATCAACTTTTACATTTAGCTTTTGTTGCCTATAATATTTGAACCTAAAATTTTAAGTTTGCATCCGCAAAGCTCGGTTCCAGGTATGAGACCGTTAAAGCAAATTGTCTTCTTTGAACATGGTTCAATAAGATTGAAACTTCAGGTTTGCTTCTATCCTTCTGGTGGAGATTCTGATTTTCCTGCTTCCTTAGCCAGTTTCGACAGATCTTTAATTCCGTAAAGTCCATATGCCGGCATTCCGCTTGCTGGACCAGCCGGCGGAATATTAGCCGGAAGAAGCATGATCAGATTCTTCCCTTGTAACCCTAGCTCGTAGATTATGTTCATCCACCTCAACTCGAACGCGCGATCATTGCCCTTGTACAGATTGGCTGCGTCGACCATTTTCTGGGCGGCTTCGAACTCGGCAAGGGCCAGCGTCACCCTTGCTCTTCTTTCTCTTTCAGCTTGAGCTTGCCTAGACATTGCTTCTTGCAGACTTTGCGGAATTCCCACATCACGTATTTCGACTGAAGTGACTTTTATTCCCCATGACTCTGTCTTAGAATCTATGATGCCTCTTGCAATGGATCCAACTTTTTCGCGCTCAGTGAGCAAGTCGTCAAAGGTTGCCTGGCCAATGACTTCTCTAAGAGTAGTCTGCGCTGCCAGTTGGGTTGCGGCGCGAAAGTCTTCGGCGCCAAGCACCACTTTCTGCAAATCCACGGGCTGGAAGTACATCACTGAATCAACCACGACTGGTACGTTATCCTTTGTTAAAGTCTGCTCTGTCTTGAACGACACAACCTGCAGACGGGTTGATATTATGAAGGGTATTCGACTGATGAACGGCGGCACATAGATTATCCCTGGGCCTCTGAGACCCCTGTACCGACCAAGAGTGAGCAGCGGAGCTCTTTCCCATTCCTTCAAAATTCTAATACCACTCAGAAGAATTGCTAACACAACCAATAAAATGAAAATTTCAATTCCCAATGTGATCAAATCTGCCACAGAAGCCACACTCCTTTCTATTTGGTAAAAACACTTTTGTCACTATTAACCTTTGCTTTTTCAACATGTTGCTTTCTGCCGATCTATTTTCAGACGAAATTCATGCGCCTCTAAACCTTTTCAACTATTAACACCAAATTGTTTACAGATTTAACTCTCACCGACTCTCCCCTCAGGATTTCCCCTGAAATTGACTGAGCTCTCCAAATGATTCCTCCAACTCTGACTTCCCCATCTGGCTTCAGGTCAGTTACAGCCACACCGATTTGTCCTGCCAGTGCTTCTGGACCAGTCAGTTTGGAACGGCGCCTTATCGGGCCTATGATCCATCTGATATAGAGAGCGGCGATGATGCCAACCACTACGACCACGAAGAGCAGCAACTCGGTTGTTGGAGTTATAGGCGAAGGAGAATATGTTAATCCTTGAGCCAAATATAGGATGCCGAAAACTCCAAGTATAATCCCGGCTATCATCGCAAAACCGTGACCTAGTTTCAGTTCGAGAATTATCAGGAAAGCGGCGATTGCTATTATGAAGAACCCAAGAAAAGAAGCACTTATGGCCTCCGCTCCTATGAGTCCCGCAACAATTGCTATGGCGCCAATAACGCTTAGAACAATTGTGGGATGGTAAACGTCGACTACGATCGCGAGTACGCCGAGAAGCATCAGTATACCGTCAAGAATAGGATTGCTCAGGGCACTGATGAACTCTTCATACAGATCTTCACTTAGGGTTACCTGCGGTTTTTCTGCTAAGCCGAGTTGGCTTATTGCTTCGTCAAGGGATTCAGCAAATCCGCTTATCAAATGATACTTCAATGCTTCAGTAGCTGAGAAAGCTTGATCATTCTGAACCATGTCGTAAGCTGCCGTGCTGTTTCGTGCCCACTTTTGAGCCAGACTTACCATAAGCTTCAACATTGCCGCTTGCGTATGGTTCTGCTCCAAAGCTGTGCCTCCCACGACTATAGGAGTGCTGGGACCTATCGCAGAACCGGATCCCATCAGTATTTTGTTCGTGGCCATGGCTATGTAACTGCCAGCAGATGCTGCCAGCCCACTCGGAACAACGAACGTGTAAGTAGGTATCCCTGACTGGTTGGCCTGAGTAATTGACGAAATTATAGAAACCATATCGCTCAACAGGCCGCCTGGAGTGTTCATCTCAATGACTATTGCTGAAGCATTCTGACCTGAGGCGTAAGTTACAACTCTATCCATGAAAGTGGATGAGCCGGGATCGACTGCGACATCAAAATTTACAACGACAACAGGACCTGTTACGTCCTCAGCATAGGCTTGCGATGAAAGGGCTCCGAAGCAGCCCACCAGCAGAAAAAGGAAGAATACAATGCCCAGCAAGCAAAAATGACGTCGCGCAAACAAACGTTGTTTTGCTTTCTTCATCGACTTTCCAGCTATCCCGAAGTCTTTTCCTATTGACTGCTATCGCGGGAAAACGGACAAAACCACGTAAACTCGCACTGTTTCATCCATATTTTGTGAAGTGCATGGTTACATATTAAGGCTTTGGGTATAAGCCTGGCGCAAGCCATTCGCCGTGCGTCACACGAATTGGCTTATCTGCTTCTCCAATTTAACGCTCGCGTGACATCATCGTTGAGTAGTTGTTGTTGCGTAACAGTCACACAAATTTAAGAATTCCTTTTTCATAATGAGATATGTTTGCAGCAGATCTTGCGGGAGGTTGGAGACGAATAGACATGTCGTTTCGTGAACGATTTCTTTCTTTCCTTATCAACTTCGCATCGGTTTTTGAACCGATAGCCGCCAGATTTATCTCGTACTACGTGAGGCGGGAGTTGAAAGAATGGAAGGAAAAAGGGTTAATTCTCGAATACAAAACGAAAACCAGAAGGATCGGAAAATTCCATTACAAGACACAAATAGACGTCATTCTTAGTTCCGAACAAGCCCGCTTCGTTTTGAGTGACTTGTTGACCCGTATGTATAGAATTCTTAGGAGGTGATCTCATGTCTGAAGAAAAGAAAGGCCACATGAAGCTCACAGTTGAAGTGGAAATCAATGAGCCGATCCTGGACATAATGAAAGAGGCAGTTACTAAGATGCCCTCAATGGTTCCTGAAATGTTAAGACGGCGAGGCGAAAGAGGACCAGAACCGCCAAAACCAGAATGAGCTTCCACTGCGTATTACAATCAAAATCTTGCTCGACGCCTCCATTTTCGAACTGTTAGCCTTACCTTTATTTTTTTGTTGGTTGGCAAAAGGAGTATGCTTTGTTGAGTTTTGGAAGACTTTCGGAAACGTTTAATACTCAATCAAGGACAGTTTTAATGGGATATTATGAAGTTTCTTATCATTCAGAAGGTCAAGCGGGAAGTTCCCGTTGAAATGTGGGCTAAGTTGCTCCCGCTGCAATTCAAGTATTTTGACGAGTTGGAAAACAAGAAAACGATCGAGATTTCTTATCATCTCATAGGCCAGCAAGGCAGTATGCTAGTAGTAAGCGTTGATTCGGACGAAGAACTCTCAAAGATAGTCGGTGAAGATCCCTTCTTCTTCCACAGTGAAAGAGAAATTTACCCATTGACCACGCGTCAAGTGCACGAGAAATATTTGAGGCGATTGCTTAGACCCTGAAGACACGGTTAAGCCAAGCCAAACAGGAAAAGAAAAGACTCTGACAATACGAAAGACTCTTAGCAAGTTATATTATCTTTATGTTATGATTTTGCAATGTTCAGTAAACTTGGAGATTGTCCACTTTGACCGCTCATAGATTTTTTGGCTATGAAACGCTAAGGGGAAGATGGCAAAAACCTGAAGCCGTGCTCGCTGACATAGGCTTAACTTCTGGCTCCACGTTCATGGATATCGGTTGCGGAGACGGCTTTTTTGCCATTCCTGCTGCCGAGATTGTGGGCAAAAGAGGGAAAGTTTACGCACTGGACGTGAACTCATGGGCAATTGATAGATTGAAGAAAAAGGCCATGCAAGAAGGCCTAGCAAACCTGAGTGTGAAGGTTGGAGTGGCTGAAGAAACGGTTTTCTGCGAGGCGTGCGCTGACTTTGTCTTCTACAGCGCTGTTCTCCACGACTTCAGAGACCCCGCCAAAGTTCTGGTAAACGCCAAACGCATGCTCAAGCCTACGGGAAAACTAGTGGATTTAGACTGGAAAAAGAAGCGGATGGCTTTTGGTCCTCCTGTAAACATCCGATTCAGCGAGGAGAAGGCAACAGACCTTATGAAATCAGTGGGCTTCAAAATAGAGATCGTCAAAGAAGCTGGACCTTACCATTATCTGATTATTGCGAGACCTTGAATTCAAAGGTTCCCCAGGACTGCTTGGTTCTTGACCTGCAAGATCTAACTAGAAGTGAACCATCTTTTCAGTTTAGCTTGCCGCTTAGTTGCATAGAATTCTTTCATTCTTCGCGCGGCAGTTGCCACTCTTTCCTTGGAGAAATCTCTCTGGTTGCAGAGAAAATCATACAACTCATCCTCTTCCAGTTCACCGTACTCCAATGCGTAGCTGTCTGTCACCGCAGGCCGTAGAAAGGATTTGCGCACTTCCTCATATTTTTGTGCCTCAATTTTTGACCTAAATCCAGGTGGGAGATTTTCAATTCTGCCGTACTTCTGTATCAAGATAAGCGCTTTTTTCGGCCCGATCCCTTTCAAGCCTGCGTTAAAATCTGTGCCGATCAGTATGGCCAAGTCGATTAGGCTTTCTCTGGAAATGTTCCAATAGGCTAAACATCTGTCCAGTTCAATTAATTCAGGTTTCAGTGGACGGCTAACGCCTTTGCTGGGCAAGAATTCACGCCCTGATATCGTCAAATAGCGCAGCAATCTGGGGGTGCCAAACAACAGCGAATCATAGTCTTTGCTGCTTGTGCCCCAAACTTCACCCTTTGCAGCCATGTGGGCGCACTGCGCTTCTGCCTCGCTCGGCGCTTGAACAAACGGAATTCCCAATATACGAATTAGGTGTTTAGCATCTGCGATCATTGGCTGTGTCAGACGGCTTGTCATGACTGCTTTAGAAAACGCCGTAGCATAATCGCCTTTCTTGAGCGCTTTTTCCCACTCGACAGTCGCCTTCTCACGCGCTTTCCTTCTTTTCATGATTTCGTTTTGTTTTAAAGGCGGAGGTTCTCCGTCGAAAACGAACACGAGACTAATGTCGTAATCGTGAATAAGTCTTGTTGAACGAAACATAAACCCTGCAAGATGGGATGTTATGTTGCCATGGGAGTCATGCAAGGGAGTGCCATCTGGCATTCTAACTAGAGACAGAAACTGATACAGGTAGTTGTTGGCGTCAACAGCAAAGGTCTTACCTCTCAAATCTTCAAGTTTTAGAATTCTTTTAACCATTATAGGCGTTAAATTGACGCCCATGACACAACCGCACACAAAAGTATGCTAGATTGTCAATAATGCTTTTTCGATGCATTGCCAAGATGCAAAATCAGTCCTTTTCAGCTAAAGCGTAAAGCTCAAGTAGATCTTTCTTGAACTTCTCAGGATAAGCCAGATAAGCTGAATGCCCTGCTCCTTCATGCACGATTAGCTTAGCATTGGGCAACTTACTAGCCAGAATTTTGCATTTCTTCTAGAAGCACAACTCGATCCTTGGAACCGTGAATAATGTATGTTGGGGCTTTCAGTTTATTGTAGGCTCTGACAAGTGTTTCTTCAAGGCTTCCAACTGGAGATACTAGCAGCAGCCCTCTGACGAAACAACTCGTTGCATATTTTAACGCCGTGTATCCGCCTAGACTGGTTCCGACGAGAACTGGCTCAACTGAGCTGAAAATATTCTGAACGGCGTCTCTAACAACTGCAACGTTGGCTTCCACATCCCCAGTCTTAGGACTGCATTTGCTACTATGGCCGTAAGGCATATCCAAAGCAATAAAAGGCGTGTTTTCCCTTTCAAGTAGCCCAATAACACCTATATTGCGCCACACGTCAACGTCAAAATTGTAGCCATGCAAAAGTACTATCGGCAAACCCCGCCCATCAGGATAAATGACCCTACACTTGTGATGAGCCAAATCAAGCATTTTCCCTGAAAGAAACCCACCTCCAGACAACCAGTTTCCAGTTCTTTTATACTCAGGGCAGTTTATATTGTCAGTTACCGGCATCGGTTCTTATAGCCAGCCTACAACTCAGAAAGAACAGAAAGAATATAGGTTTCCCTGCCCCTAGCGTATTGGTGATTTTTTGAAGGTTAAGGTTGGCGACAAGGCTCCAGATTTTACACTCCCTTCGCAAACGGGCGAATATGTCACGCTGTCAAAATTCTTTGGAGACAAGAATATTGTTCTTTACTTCTATCCTAAGGATGAATCACCTGGATGTACCAGGGAAGCGTGCAGTTTCCGAGACAGCTACGAAATCTTCAAAGATCTTGGAGCAGAAGTTATAGGAGTAAGTTCGGGTAGCATAGAATCGCACAAGTCATTCGCCCAGCATCATAACCTACCATTCATACTGTTAAGCGATGAGGACAACAAGATAAGAAAATTATATGGCGTATCATCATCTTTCGGCGTTATTCCGGGAAGAGTAACTTACATAATAGACAGAAAAGGTTTGGTCAGACACATATTCTCGTCGCAGTTTCAGCCTGAACAGCATGTTGAGGAAGCCGTAAAAGTTCTCAGAAAACTTGAAGATGAGGAAAAAATCTCACAATAGCAGTTGCCTTTGTTTTTTGCAAGGGAACAATCTTGTAGAATTAAGTCAAATTTCATTCTAGCGTTTAGGCTGCGGGCAGCAACAAGACAATCAGTGCAATTACTATGAGCAGTATCGACAGGATGAGAATAGAGTAGGCAGAACGTTGACTTGCTTCAGCCTTCTGATAGTATCTCGTGGGCGAAATCTTCCTTGCTCTGAGCATCAAGGTTGATCCCAGTCGAAGTCCGAGTAGATACACGAGCGTCAAAATAAACGCGCCCAAGAAAAAATTTCTGTTTAGGAAGGCAAGCCCGATCCCACTGACTGTCGCAGGCGGCACCAGAGCTACTGCGATGGCTACTCCTACTAGTATTTCTGGCAATGCAACAAGCATGGCCAATCCTGCAGCAGAACCAAGTATTAGTGCTATGAAAATGTCAGTTAACGTTGGATGGTCACGGATTGCTATCTGAACAGTGGTTGTCGGCAGCGTAACAAAAAATGATGCAAAGAAAGTAATGACGGCAGATAAGGATATTATTGCAGCCAGTAGAATAGGCACTGAAACTTCGCTTCTAAACAGTTTATTAAGTCTTCCAAGACTTGCATTGACTGCAAAGGCGTTTATTGGGTCTAGCAGCGGCGATGGTAGCATGGCACCTATCACTATTGCAACGTTGTCGAGGAAAAGCCCTGCGAGCGCTACGAGCGTGGCAAAAAGGGTCATAATCAGTAAGTCTGTGTTTAATCGTGTATAGCGCTCTGTGCTTTCCACCAGCCTTTCCAAAGGGTTCGGAGGAGGCGCTACCTTAGCAACTTTCTCCTTCAACCTATCGAGGAAAGTGGAGATAACGGCTTCAACGCTGAAGACACTTATCATGTTCTCTTTGAGCCGTAAATTTATTCTCTGCGAGATTTCGCTAATTGCTTTGTCAACCAATTCATCAGGCACCAGAGCAGAATAAACCGCAGATTTTTCACCTTCCACTTCAACTGTTGAAAAGGCATACACGAGTTCCATTTGTTTGAATACTTCCTCGACTTTGTCTGCCCGGTCTAGAACAGTGATGACTTCAATTTTCTTCAAAAGCCAAGACAGAACCTAAGCCGTCGATGAATAAGAATCTTGTGCCCAACCTCTGCGTTTTGTCGAAATATGATGGAACAAATTGCAACCACACATTGGAAACTACCGTACGTTCCTTTTCGAGGATGTTCTTCAACATTACTTGGAATATTTGGGTTATAAGTTGTTCGCTTGATTACAGTTGCTAATGTCAAGGACAAGGCAATAGTCCAAGCGCAAAAGAGAACATATCTGTGGAAGAACTGGAGAAAACTGGCCAAAAGATAGACGCCTTGAACGAAATGGTTCAAAATCTACACAGGGCAACGTCAGGGAAATCAAGCAAGAAAACCAAGAGACTTATCGACGACATCGTTTCACTTTTTGAACAAGACATGAACAACGATCTATCAGACTCTGTTTGGACGAAATCTTTAAAATCGTCTCAAGGCTCGACTGGTTAAAAACAAAGGCAAACTGGGCCCAGAAGATGCACACGTTGCCATCAATAATCTACAGAAAATTGACAAAGTTCTGCAAGTAATCTTTTGGTTCTGCTATGTTCAGAAAAATGCAGCCAGTTCACGAGGATGGAGCGATTGACTATAGAATTAATCACTCCCTTGCTTCTCGATAGTTACCGCAAAGTTCTTGTTTTCCCAACTATCACTTTTAAGCCAGTGGAATGTGAATAGCACTTCGGATCCCGCTGGCAGTCTATCTGTCGGCAAGTCTACCAAGTAGACTCCTAAGCCCGTATTGAACGTCTTTGTGTCGAACACTGTTTCCCAGTTGTCCATGCTCCAGTGAACAACCGCTGGAGACAAGACCTCCACTCGGAGAAATTTCCCTGCTGGAATGCTGTGCACTTTATGATTGAAACGCCAAAAAGCAAACGGCGTGGAGATTTTGTCCTTTTGATATCGTTGTACCGGTTGAGGTGGAGTGTCAAAAACATGTCCATCGTGCAAGGAACGACGCAATTTTATGTATTCTGCGTGCGCCCAAACCAATGGCATAGCTGAACCGGCCGGATGCCCATTGGCTAATTCATGTTCTGGGAGGTCTTCCGCATCCCACACTTGCTCAGGAATTAGTCCGCAGGGACTGGTTTGCGATTCAATAACACGTAGCAGTCTCCTCGCTTCGGCAGAATCCCCCTTAGCAAGTTCATAATGCGCCCTTTCGCCTGCTAGAAGCGGCCAACCGCGTCCAATACCGGTGCCATCAAAAGGTCGTCCATCTGTATGTTCACCATACCCATCTTGACTATACCGATGCCAAACAGGTCCTGTTGCTGTCTCCTTTTTGAGAATCGCATCAATCACCTTGACTGTATTCACAGTCCGATTATCGGTGGCGGCCCGCAGTCCGAAACGCACAAGTGCTAGGGCGTCCGGACTGACAATCTGAGAGACCGGTGCTTTCCTAGCGCTTGGAGGGCGGTTTTTTATTGGCACAAAACCCTTGAGGGGTGAAGCCGCGTCTGCAACCTCGGGCGGAGCGATGCGAACGTAGTAGCCCTCTACGCCTACTTGCCGGGCAAGGGGAGTATCGATTACATAAGTCCAACGTTCAATATTCGCATTCCAAGTGTCGGCTGTTTGACGGAGATAAGTAGCGCTCTGTACATCGCCTTCCACTTCGGCGAAGTCGGCAGCAGCTAGGAGGGCTGCAATTTCCACTGCTAGAGTGAAAGGTGAATAGCCTCCATCTTCCTCCCAGCGGTCTTGCTGAGTGACAGGTCCATTGCAAACCAGAAATTTTGCAGCTTTGTGAATCATCGGCCAAGGATTCGGTCCACTAAGCTTGTTCATTCGCCTCAAGGCGTCAGCCAGCAAAACAGGGAAGGCAGTTTCATCCATTTGTACTCCACCCCAATAGGGTTTGCCATCTAACCACATGTTTTGTGGCCAATGTCCGTCCGGCTCTTGCGTACACATTAAATACGAAAGCGTCTGTTGAGCGCCCGAAGCATCTCCTGCCGCCAATAAAGCACTGGCTGCCTCGACCAAGTCGCGAGCCCAAACAAGATGGTAACCGCCAAGATCGTCATCACCTTTGTCAAAGCCCCATGGAATAGACAGGCTTGCAATAATGCCTCCTGGAAAACGTTTTGCTTCGTGTATCTTGAGTACGGCGGTGCTCACTCTGTAAAAATCAATTTTGTTCTTGCCGGTTCCTCCAAGATCGAAGAATTTCAAATGAATCTTTTTCCATTCGTCCATGTAATCGCTAAGTATTTCATTAAAATCTCCAAATAGGGAACCAAGAGCTCTTTGTCCCGCTTCAGCCGCGTTGTGGCCAAAAGCCAAAGCCAAGATAAAATCGCCTCCGCAGTCTGCAAGGTCAATTTGTCCTGTCAACGCGATATTCCCATCTGTGACCTGCGAATAGAACCATGTCATTCTCTTGTGGATGCTTATATCTTGCCAGCCATCGCTGAAGCCGACGTAGCCGCAACTCATCGCTTTAAAGGGCATGGAACAAGCAAGTG
>Ga0172364_10004940_pt1 | contig 10607 bp, 9 predicted proteins | sample LakKivSesite10cm_FD_114545 | JGI IMG/M metagenome (GOLD analysis project Ga0172364, IMG submission 114545) | Sediment microbial communities from Lake Kivu, Rwanda - Sediment site 10cm | ecosystem: Environmental > Aquatic > Freshwater > Lake > Sediment | place: Rwanda: Western Province, Lake Kivu... | reverse complement strand
GTTAACCGCCCAGAGGCCGGTCTTGGGGTAATGCAGGCGGTTGTAGCGGTCCAGCAAAGCCACAAGGTCCGGTAAGGGGCCCACGAAATCGCCGCCCATAGGACAGAACCGATAGGACGTGGGGCTATAGGGCGCGAGCTGAGCGGCGAACCGCTCGATTTTGTGTCTCACATTCCAATCGGAGCGGTCACCGAAGGCAGCCGGAAAGACATATACACGCGTGATTCCCCGGTGAGCGATCAGGTCGCCCTGACCGTAGGTGAATGCGTTCCAGTGACATAAAACCTCCGCGCCATCCGGGCAGCGCCAGACAAAATCGAGGGTGCGCTTCGCTTTCATCAATAGAGCGGCGGTGGAGCCGGGCCGGGGGAACCCCCTCAGCATCTCGTGATAAGAGCTGGGCGACATCATACCATCGATGCGCGTGATGGTCGTCATGCTGAATCCGGCAGCTTTGAGAAGTGAAGGCAGTGCGGGAGAGTGTCCGAAGCTGTCGGGAAAGAACGCCAGCAGCGGCTCCTGTGTCATACCGTTTACACGCAGCCACTCCTGGCCGATTAAAAAGTCGCGCAGTAGCGCCTCGGTATCAGGGACTATAGTGTCGGCAGCAGTCACCCCGCTGTTGGTGAGACGCAGGCGGCCTTCGTTGACCAGCTTGCGCACATTTTCGCGCTGCTCCGGACACCGGTCCCAGAACATACGCAAGAAAAAGACGCACTCAGCCGAGTAGATACGGCGCGGCTCGCGCAGCAGCTCGCTGACAGCATCATTGAGGTTCTGCCGAACATATTTCTGGAAGTACTCTTCAGAGGTGCGAATCCAGCTCGGGTCCCAGTGGCTGGATTCGGCGAAGACAATCACCTTCCTGGCATCCTCAGGGATACCGAGACGCCGGCGTAGGGCGTTCTCACGGTCTTGCGAAGGACGCTGGGGGGTTGAAGTTCGTTTAATCTCTGTCATCAGTATTGCCGGGCTCACAAATCCGATGTCAGCCCGAATTCTCGAGTTTCGGCGGCCTCCTCGCGGCATGTCGCCGAAACAAAACTGGTTTACTCAATGAATCGCATTATACCTGACCGATGCAGTGTTACGCAAGGATCTCCTGCCGTTCAGCAACATCATGAACCGAGGCCGCATCCTCAAATGTCACAGATTTTTAACTTTTCCCTGGATATTTTTATGACTTCTTCATCTGCTGTTTGCTAGGATGCTAAAGGGCCGATGGGTATGCTTCGTCAAGCATCCCCCTTTGACGCGAAGAAGAGCCTGAGATATGAACATGATTGAGGTAGAGAACCTGACCAAACGTTTCGGAGATTTCATTGCAGTCGATCATGTCTCCTTTAAGGTGAAAAAAGGCGAGATATTCGGTTTACTTGGGCCCAACGGCGCGGGCAAAAGCACCACTATTCGTATGCTCTGCACCCTGCTGCGTCCGACTGAGGGTAGTGCTACTGTCGCCGGTTTCGACATAATTAAGCAGCCGGACAAAGTCAGGGAGCACATCGGGCTGGTTGCAGAGAAGATTATACTCTACGACCAGTTAACAGCCGCTGAGAACTTAACCCTGTTCGGAAGGTTGAACAATCTCCCTGAAAAAGAAATCAAGCAGGGGATAGAAAAATGGCTCACACGCCTTAATATGGAGCAGTGGCGAAAGAGCCAGGTAGGGACATTCTCCACAGGCATGAAGCAGCGTATAAATATCGCCCGTGCCCTGCTTCATCGCCCTGATGTACTTGTCCTTGACGAGCCCACTTTGGGGCTTGACCCGCAGACCACCAGGGCCATCCACGAATTTATATTGGAGTTAAGCCGGGAGGAAATGACCATTTTACTGACCACGCACGATATGAACGAAGCAGACTCCTTGAGCAACGAGATAGCCATTATAGACCAGGCCAAGATCGTCGCCAGTGACACGCCGCGGAACCTGAAAAGGGTCGTTAGCAATAGCGACACCGCAGTGATGGACATCGAAGTAGCCAATCTGAGCGAAGCGATGCTCTCTAATTTGAAGAGGATGGAGGCGGTTATTTCAGCAGTAGAAACAGAACCTTACAGCCTGAGGATTCACACCAGGGGCGAGAATACCGCAGCCACTATTGTAGGCGCTATCGCTGCCGAAGGCGGCCAGATTCGAGCCATAAATACCGTTGAGCCAAACCTGGAGGACGTATTTCTGCACTTCACCGGACGCGAGATGAGAGATAGATCCACAGGTAAGGTGGCTCCGAGCCAGAGACCTCTCTGGCGGGGACGCAGTTCAAGAGTGAGGTGAAAAACGCCTCTACCCGAGAATGAAGGTGATGAAGGGTGTGGCAAAGAACTAAGAAAGCCGTGATGCACAGCTACCGCATCGGAGTGAAGGACCTGATAGTATTTGCTCGTGACCGCTTGCGGCTGATTACCTTCGTTATCATGCCAATATTTCTCATGGTCATGACTGGCTACGTATTCCCTAACCAAAATGCGCTGAAGAACGCGCCTCTGGGCATAGTCAACCTGGACCAGGGGCCTGTAGGGGCGCAGATAATATCAGCGCTCAACCAGCCAATCTCAGGTCAGAACGCAACCCTGCTCAAATTGACCAACCTGCCGAGTCAAGCTAAAGCAGAACAAGATATAAAAGACCAGATAATAAACGGGGCTATAGTCATTCCTGCAGGTTTCTCAGCCGAGATAGCTGCCGGCCAGCAGGCGATCATCATAAGTATAACAGACCAGTCTAACCCCCAGATATCGCTGTTGATGAGCGAGGCTCTGGGTAAGCTGACGTCGGCGATATCTACCCAGATGGCAACTAAGAAAGTAGAGACCCTTCTTCCCGGAGTGGCCGACCCTTCAGCCGTGGTGGAGCCCTTTGTGGTACAGAGCATAGGGATAATACCGGGAAACCCTAACTACTTTGAATTCATGGCTCCCGGGGTTATGGCCATGGTTATAATGATGGCAGCTATGATAGGACTCGCAGGGTCTGTCTCCAGGGAAAAAGAGCTGGGCACCCTGGACGGCATTTTGTCCGCTCCCATCAGCAGGCTATCTATAATAGTAGGCAAGAGCTTTGCCCAGGTAGTGCGCGGACTGCTTCAAGCAGCACTGACGCTTATACTCGCAATTTTACTCTTTGGCGTGGTAGTTCACGGCAACTTTGGGCTCCTTATCTTGCTGCTGATTTTGACTGTTTTCTCCTTTATCGGCGTCGGGGTCATGATTTCTGCCATAGCCTCTGAGCAGGAGACGGCCATGACTATCATGATGACAGTAATGTTCCCCATGATGTTCCTCTCGGGGGCGTTTTTCCCTATCCAGCAGATGCCTACAGCGTTGCAGTGGATCTCGAAGGCAATGCCTCTTACATATTCCGTAGAGGCGCTGCGCAAATGCATCGTACTCGGAACGGGCATATCAGGGATGCTGACTCAGGTCTGGGTGATGCTGGGCTTCGGCGTAGTGTTCATGGCTATTTCCATACCTGTGTTCGGCAAGGTGACTACCAGATAGAGCACCTCGCAATTTCTTACTCAGCCGCAGCCACTGCAAAACAGCTAGACAATCACGGCTCAAATCCGCTTACCAGGCTTTTCCCTAACCCATGACTTTTTACCTACTCTTTGTAGTACTACGGGGTGATTGTACGAAGAGTACTCAATTGTTACTATTTCTACCGAGTTGCATCGCACTGCTCGCAAAAGGTACAAATCGGTAATCAATAATCGCATTAGTACTGAAAAGTACGGCGGAGTAACGAGCCGCTGCCGAGCTGAGAAGGGGGGCAACGATGTTGAAAAGACTGGCAAAGAGCCTGCGGCGTGATGAGAGAGGTATCACAGGCCTGGAGACGGCAATTATCCTGATTGCCTTCGTAGTCGTAGCGTCTGTGTTTGCTTACTCGGTGCTGTCGGCAGGCGTATTCTCTTCACAGAAGGGCCAGGAGGCAATCTACGCAGGACTGGCAGAGGCCAGGGCGACCCTCGAGGTCAAAGGGGACGTATTCGCCTATGGCAACACCACCAGCGGGAACGTGACAGCGGTGACCGTTACCCTGACCAATACTATGGGCGGGCAGGCCATCGACCTGACGCCAAACACCGATGGAAACAGCACCCATGCCACCGTAATCAGCTACACCGATCCGAACCAGCATGTTTCCGACCTGCCGTGGACTGTATCATGGATAGGCAAGAACAACAGTGACAATTCTTTAGACAAGGATGAGCAGGCTGTAATCAGGGTTAACCTGTCCGGGCTTAACCCCAGCCCTGCTACTTACACCACGTTCACCATTGAGATAAAGCCTCTGACCGGCGCTTCTCTGATTTTGAATCGGACAATCCCTGCCAAGATCGACGCTGTGATGGACCTTCATTAAGCCTACGATGCGTGAAGCCTTAAGGAGGTTGCTGGGAGGGCGACGTCTCGGTCTTCTCAGCAACCTTCGCATTTATTACACCGCCAGACTCCACTTTTCATTTTGAAACCGAGTCCCTCAGGGGCCATGAATTGCCCCTGCAATGACACAAGCTGCCTGAAGTGATAAAATGTGACCTTGTCTCCGGTTATATCAATTTAATGTTTTTGGGGTGAGCCTATGAACTGGAAAACAAGGGTTACCGAGCTACTGGGCAGCAAGTACCCCATAATTCAGGGAGCCTTCGGCGGCTTTGGCACCTCGGCCATAGCTGCCCCCGTTTCCGAAGCGGGAGGGTTCGGCATCATTACCGCGAGTGCCCTGCGCACACCTGAAGGGCTGAGGCAAGACATCAGGAAAGCGCGCTCCATGACCGATAATCCCTTCGGCGTCAACCTCTCCATCGGCCTTTGCCCCAGCATTGACGAGATGAGAGAGGCGGCCATCGAGGAAAGGGTGCCGGTTATCTTCACCGCTGCGTTTCGTGCCGATAACCACGGCCGCCGCATACACGAGGCCGGCCTGAAATGGGTGCACAAGGTGGTCACGGTGAAACATGCCCTGGCTGCCGAGCAGCAGGGTGCCGATGCCGTGGTCTTAGTGGGTCTGGAGGGCACCGCCTTCAAGAATATCAACCAGATGCCTACGCTCGTAGGCATCACCACCGCTGTCAGGACAATGAAAATCCCGGTGATTGCTGCGGGCGGCATCGGTGACGCCCACGGCCTTCTGGCAGCCCTGGCTATGGGAGCCGAGGGGGTCTACATGGGCACCCGCTTCCTGGCTACCACGGAGTGCCCCGTTTCGGAACGCTACAAGCAAAAGCTGGTGCAGGCACAGCCCTGGGACCCCGAATTCAGAGAGCGCTGCCTGGCCCCGCCGGAGGTTGAGGAATACCAGAAGGTGATGGGGGAGAGGGGAAGCATACCCCAGGAGCTCTGGCTGCAGCGCCTGGAGCAGGTACTTCTCAACCAGACACCGAGGGGCAAAGAAATAGATTGGGAAAATGACTTCGACGAGAATACGGCGTTGAGGATAGCAGGAGGCTCGCTGGCAGTGGGCGTCATCGATAGGGTCATGAGTGTAAAAGAGCTGATAGAAACCATCATCCGCGATGCCGAAGAAATCCTGAGCCGCAAAGGCAACCTGGGCAAATTGCTGAAATAATGTCAAATTTAAGTATGCAGGGTAAAATCTGTCTGGTCACCGGCGCCAGCTCAGGCATAGGCAAAGCCACCGCCCTGGGACTGGCCAGGATGGGCGCAACTGTGGTCATAGTCTGCCGCGATGCTAACAAAGGCGAGGCTGCGCTTTCTGAGATTAAGCAGAAGTCTGGCAATAATTCTATAGACTTGCTTGTAGCCGACCTCTCTTCGCAGAAAGAAATTCACAGATTAGCCGATGGGTACCGCAGCAAATACCAGCATCTGCACGTACTTATTAACAACGCCGGAGTTTATTACACCAAACGCCACGTTACCGTTGACAGCCTTGAGGCCATGTTCGCTGTCAACTACCTTGCTCGCTTCCTGCTCACCAACCTGTTACGCGACATAATCAAAAGCAGCGCGCCCGCTAGGATTATCAACGTCGCCGGAGCTTATCACGCCAAGGGTAAAATAAACTTCGCTGACCTGCAGGGGGAGAAAGACTTCGAGGGACAGCGGGCCAACCACCAGTCCAAGCTGGCAGACGTACTTTTCACCTACGAGCTTGCCCGCAGACTGGAGGGCACCGGCGTAACCGCCAATTGCCTGCACCCCGGCATGGTAGCCACTGACCTAGTGGATAAGGACAAAGACTTCCCCGTGTTCTTCAAGTACCTCTACAAGCTATCCAAACCCTTGATGAAGTCACCTGACAAAGGTGCCCAGACAAGCATCTACCTGGCCTCATCTCCCGAAGTCGAAGGCGTCACCGGCCAGTACTTCGTCAACAAAAAGATAGCCGAGTCCTCCCCCGAATCCCACAACACCCAACTCGCCCAACATCTCTGGGAAGTGAGTGAAAAGCTTGCGAAGCTGGGGTGAAATCACCCTACCTGTTACTTTATGACATGCCCTTTAAGGAAACTTCCGGAGCCTGCCAGACATAAAGTATTGAAAACAAGCCGATTCACGGGGAGAGGTACTGCGCCCATGCGCCATTGAATGAACTCAATTACGACACCTGCTTCATCAAGGGTGTCCAGGTAAGCATAGTCCACCGTAAAGCCGATGTCTTTAATCGTGCCTCGCTGCAGCACACCTATCCCCATCTTCTGACAGGCGTTCAATCTCCTCTCAATATCCTGAACCATGAAGCCAAGGTGGTGCACCCGCCAGGGAGATTCCGCAGGGTGATTGAGGTGAACGCTTTCACCCTCCAACACTTGAATCAGTTCCAATTGGATGGGCCCTGTGTAGGCCAGCGCTATCCTCAGTAACGGGTGGACCTCTCTGCCTTTCTCGATACAGGGCTCAGGCCTCTCGTCCAGCAGCATCCACGGTCGTATGCCGAGCGTATCCCTGTAATACGACACGGCTTTATCCGCGTCCTTCACCACGTAGCCGATCTGCCCCAGCCTGGGCAGCTTCAGCCTCTTCGCAACTGACTCCGGCACTATCTTTCCTCCCCGGTTCCAGTATTATACTACTTCGAGGCTTCAGGCTTTTGCAACCCCTCAACATAGTATCGCATTTCCCTCTTTCCGAGAGGTGGTAGGGAGGATTATTCCCTCAAAATGTGATGATTTTTTAACTTTTTGCTCTCCATTTTTATAACTTCTTGACGTAAAGCTCGTTAACATGGGAATATGCGGGCGCTTGTCGATTGAGGGAACTATAGCGTGACTGTGCGAATAGAGATTCCGCCGCTGTTACGGCATCACACCAACGGTGTGACCACTGCCGAGGTAGGCGGCAGCACCGTCGGGGATTCCCTTAATAATTTTGTCAGGCAGTACCCCGGCACTAAGAAACGGCTGTTTGGCAAGAACGGCAAATTGCTGCGTTATGTTGAAATCTATGTTAACGGCGAGACTACCTACCCTGAAGAACTGGCCAGGCCGGTGAAAGATGGGGATGAGATATCCATAGTGTATTTAATAAGCGGAGGATGAGGAGGCGAGATGAAAGGAATTACCAGAAAATTTCTCAGAATAAATCTCTCCACCGGTAAGATGGGGGAGGAGGCTATACCCGAGCAGGTCGAAACGGATTTCGTAGGCGGCAGGGGCTTCGGCATTTACTACCTTTACCGCGAATTAGCCCCTGAAACCGACCCCCTGGGCGAGCAGAACAAGATGATATTCGTGGCCGGGCCTCTGGCCGGAACCACCGCCCAGGCAGTCTCCCGCTGGATGGTGTGCACCAGGAGCCCCCTGACCGGCGCCTTTGCCCGCTCGGTGGCCGGGGCGGACTTCGGAGCCTGGATAAAATTTGCCGGTTACGAGTTCATCCTGGTCGAAGGCAAAGCAGACAGGCCGGTCTACATACACTTGACCAGAGATACCTGCCGGATCGAGTCAGCCGACGAACTGTGGGGCAAGGACACCGTGTTTACCCAGGAATGGCTGACCCGGCGTCACGGCTTGAACACGAGGGTGGCCTGCATCGGCCCGGGCGGGGAGAACCTGGTAAAATACGCTGCCATCGTCACACACCGGAGGACCGCCTCCCGCTGCGGTGTCGGCGCGGTAATGGGTTCCAAGAACCTCAAAGCGATAGCCATCAACGCGGAACGGAACCTGCAGCTCTATGACCCCGAAGGCTTCAAGCAACTGGCGAAGCAGCAGATTCAGTCGATGATGGCAAGCAAGGCCTTTCAGTACCATAAAGAAATGGGTACCACCAATAACCCGGAAAATACCAGCGAACTGGGTATATTCCCGACAAGGAACTCCCGCTACGGGCGGCTGGAAGACTACGAAAAAATAACAGGTGACGAATATTTAAAACACAGAATAGGAGAGTTCGGCTGCTATAGCTGTGCCGCCCGGTGCGGCAAGATTCACCGTGTTACTACAGGTCCTTATGTTGGGGCGCAGAGTGAAGGGCCTGAGTATGAAACCATCTGGGCTTTCTCCGGTCCCATAGAGAACTCTTATCTGGAGTCGACCATAGCTGCTGACCAGTTGTGCGATGATTTGGGAATCGATACCATCAGCACCGGAAACACCATCGGCTTTGCCTACGAGCTTTATGAGAAGGGCCTGATAACCAAAAAGGACACTGACGGGCTGGAGCTTACATACGGTAATCATAAAGCCATGGTAGAACTGGTCAAGAAGATAGCCCGACGGGAAGGGATTGGCGACCTGCTGGCCGAAGGCACGATGCGGGTTGCAGCAAAGATCGGCAGGGGCTCCGAAGCCTTCGCCATTAACGCCAAGGGCCTTGAGCTGCCGGCTTATGAGCCCAGAGGCGCTAAGAGCCTGGGATACAATTACGCCACCAGCAACATCGGGGGCAGCCACGGCTACGGTTATGCTCCTCAAGAGGTCTTCGGCGCCGCCTACCCCAGGAGAGTAGACCGTTTCGCCGAAGAGGAGAACGCAGACATAGTGATATTTAATCAGAACAACGCAGCCGCGGGCGAGGTGGGCATTGCCTGCTCCTTTTCCCGGGGGTGGTTCCCCCAGGTCTACGATAAGCTGCTGGCCGCCGCCACAGGCATCGATAGGATTACCGAGCGCGGTTACCTCATGCGCGTGGGGGAGAGAATTGTCAATCTGGAACGGGCCTTTATTGTGCGAGAAGGCTTTGGGCGGAAACAGGACACATTGCCGCAGAGGATGCTCAGCGAGCCCCTGCACACAAGGGGAGCACCGGGAGAGGGACAGATGATGAGAAATCTGGACAAGTTCCTGGACCGTTACTACGAGCTCAGGGGGTGGACACCCGCGGGTATACCCTCTGCGGAGAAGCTGAACGAGCTGGGGCTGGGCTATGCGGTAAAAGACATGGCCCGATATCAGAAAGTTAAAGCCGCTTAAGGAGGCACTTGTTTACGCACACCCATGTTAACGACAATCATGCGACAGCGGACGAAATCATTCGCTGCGAGAAGCTGACTAAACGTTACACGGACGGCGACATCCTGGCCGTGGACCGGCTCGATTTGTCGGTGTACCACGGGGAGATTTTCGGGCTGCTGGGACCGAACGGCGCGGGCAAGACGACTACCGTCGGTATGCTCACTACCCTGGTCATCCCTACAGGAGGCAAGGCCATTGTAGCCGGCATCGACGTGGTGGCGCAGCCGGCGCTGGTCAAGCAGATGATAGGCGTCGTGTCGCAGACCAATAACCTGGACCGGTCTCTGACCGTCTGGGAGAACCTGTACTACCACGGCCGCTTTTTCGGGATGAACGCCAGGGAGGCCCGCACAGCAGCCGATGAGTCTCTGGTAAGGTTCCGCCTTGCGGAACGAGGCAAAGCAGACGTAATGGCTATCTCAGGGGGGATGGCGAAACGGCTGATGGTGGCGCGGGCACTGCTGCATAATCCGTCGGTGCTCTTCCTCGATGAGCCCACGGCAGGCCTCGACCCTCAGGCCCGCATCGCCCTCTGGGAGATACTCGAAAAGCTTCATGCCGAGGGCCAGACCATCCTGCTGACCACGCACTACATGGAGGAGGCCGATGCACTCTGCGACCGGCTGGCGATAATGGACCACGGCCATATTCTGGCTATGGACACTCCCAAGAACCTCAAGCAGTCGGTCGCTGCGGATACCATAGTGACCGTGTCGGCCAGCGGCGACCTCGATGCCCTGGCCCGGCTTCTTCAGGAGCAGGTCGAGGGGGCGACCAGGAGCCAGCGACTTGACACCACCATACAGCTTCACGTTAAAGGCGTAACAGGGGTGCTGCCCAAGGTGGTCGCTGTCGCCGAGCAGGGAGGCTACCACATCACCGACCTGTCTGTAGCCGAGCCCACCCTCGAGACCGTATTCATCAATCTTACGGGAAAGGAGCTGCGCGACTGATGGCTACCATCGCTTCACCTGTGAACCGTCCCGCCAAGCCCACTCGCTCACCAGGGGCTGCCAGCCGCATCGCCTTCGGGGCGCTGCTGCTACGCGACCTGACTGTGTTGAGAAAGAACCTGGGCATATTCGTGGCACGCACCATAATCCAGCCCTTTCTCCTGGTCTTCGTTTTTCTTTACGTGTTCCCCGAGATCGGACAGGGCATCGGCGGAGGCTCGGGGCT
>Ga0172364_10004934_pt1 | contig 10612 bp, 10 predicted proteins | sample LakKivSesite10cm_FD_114545 | JGI IMG/M metagenome (GOLD analysis project Ga0172364, IMG submission 114545) | Sediment microbial communities from Lake Kivu, Rwanda - Sediment site 10cm | ecosystem: Environmental > Aquatic > Freshwater > Lake > Sediment | place: Rwanda: Western Province, Lake... | reverse complement strand
AATGTATTTTGTTAATTGGTATGGTTTTAATGTTCAGTTTATTGCTGGCACGCAGCTCAAGATTGGTTTTATCGTAAACTGGTTTACTTTACTGGTCTCACTGTTGCTGCCTCTAACTCTTACTGTATTGGCTGCAGCATTTCCTGCAAAAAAAGCATCAATGTTGTCTCCTGTTGAGGCTTTGAGAAAAGGAGAGTTGGCACTATAAAAGAGTCGAAAATGCAAGAGGATGATACCGGTTCATCTAATATTATGAAATCTAGTATACTATAAAGTAAATAATAAAATTAAGAAATAATGTTAGCTTTATTGTACCTTTTGCACGAAGCAGTTGCAACCATCCGACATATATACCTGACGACCGTAACATGTCCCTTTTCTCGGATTGAATTTATCTGCCCTATAATGTATACAGTCTGCGCATGTTTTTGTTATCAAACTATTTTGTGCATCTACCATAGTTGGTTCCCTCCGCCATCATAAAAATATATTGCCTTTATAAAGTTTACTTGAAAAACTAGTTTTGTTTTTATTTTATTATTCTACGGGAGTGTTTCTTGGTTGTTTTCTCATTTTGACATTTTGTCACGATAGCTTTAAATACCGTTATTGACAAAGATTAACAAGCTACATGGTAGCAATGTGGACGGTAAGGTGGAAAGCAGTGAATTTAAACATTAAAAAAACCCAAACATACAAAAGATATGTTGATAGGTTCATAGAACTAGATATGCTTAGAGGGTTTGCGATAATTATTATGATATTCCTACACTTATTGTGGGATCTTGATTATTTTGGCCTCGTACCTCTAAACAAACAAATATACAAAATCCAGCCGGCAATCCCTGTGATATTTTTCTTGTTAGTTGGTATGTGTATGATAGTTAGCAGAAACAGAAAAAACCACTTATCCGACTCTGAACAGAAAAAATACGATTTGCATCTCATAATACGCGGTTTAAAAATATTTGGTTTAGGTATGGTACTAACAGTAGTCACAATGATATTCATACCAGACAGACCCATATTCTTTGGTGTACTTCACTGCATCGGCCTATGCATAATATTAAGCACGGTTTTTTTAAAAATCAAACCAACATACAATCTTATCTCTTCAGCAATAATAATATTGTTAAGTTATATCACCGCACGATGCCCAATAGAAAACCCTAATTTGATACACTTGGCCATTGGTTTCCATCAATCAAACATAGGACAATACACTATTGACTACTTCCCATTAATCCCATGGTTGGGAGTATGTACCCTTGGCATAGCAATGGGTAGTTGGTTATACAAAGACAACAAAAGAAGATTCCGCATGCCTGACCTATCAAAATACACGCCCGTTAAATTATTCTCATGGCTAGGCAAACACTCGCTAGGTATCTACCTAGCTCACCAACCCATAATAGCTGGCTTAATATTCATGTACCTCAGACTGTAGCCAAGTAACAAAAATTATTATAAAAGAATGTTTTTTCTGTTACAACTAATAATCGTAGGTGTTTTTATAACAGAAAAATATGAAATGTTCATCAAAACTGTTAATAATATAGAATTCAAAATGCTTAGAAAGGACAAAGATTGTTGGATAAAAATTATTCCTTCATCGATAAAGTCTGATCCAGCTAGTTTACATATAATCCTAAATAACCAAGAATATCAATTAGATATCTATGATCAACATGGCAATGAAAAACACAATATTTTTTTAAAGGGAGAAAAAATCGAACCGAGTTTTTATATCAATTCATCTCAGTGTTTCTTTAGAGTCGATTGCAAAAATACGGGCATTAAAATTGTTCAGATAAATGAAAAACATAAAACAGATGAATATCTAAAAAATAATTGTTCTTTTACGTCCCCACAAACAGTTCTTTGGGCAGTTAATGTTTTCTATACAAAAACACCCGACAAACCACCTTTTGATATAATGTAAAAATTAGCTGATTACCATTTTTGTTCCTGTTATCATACACCAGATAAACGCAGGGAAACAAGACATGGACTCAGGGATTGCAACGCCATCTAAGGGTATTATAAAAAATATTGAAATGATTGCTAGGAATGCAAAAAAAATTGCAAGCATCCCAACACTCTTTTCAAATTTGCTGTTTTTATTTGTTAAACCAATAATCATAAATGATAATGTCAACAGTATAAAAAAAGATGCCGAGGTTAAAAGATGAGGAAGAAACATTGTTTCTGGCACCAAACCTATTCCTACGAGAGCCAATGAGCTTGCGCATAGTACGTATGCTCCTGCTTTGTTTGAAAGAAATCGCATCAAGCCAATTGAAAAAATTAATACAAGAATGCCGCCTATTATCATCCCGTAATTAAAGAAAAAAGCAGATATTCCATCGATACCCAGATCACTCAAAGCATTTTTTTCCCATTCAAACCAAGGGGAGTGCATCATCGCTAAACCTATAAATGTAAATATAACTACAGGAATCAAAATACCACAGATGCCCGCAATTTTGGTAATATTTTTAATTCTAATGTTCCCCCGTTGCATATTTAATATATTATTATTCTTTTATTTAAATCTTTTATTATACATTTATGTTCGGCCTGATTTTTGAAAAAATAATAAAGGTTTATGTATTCAAACTGCATTATATTGTTTTGGGGGAATTTGGACCGACTAAAAAGGGTGGGTCTGATATTACTTGACTCGATTCCTCAAAATAAGCTTGTATTTGGAAAGTGAGGGGAACCAAATACATCTGATAAAACATAAAAAGAGAAGAAAGTGCCCGATTCCCCCACATTACTGTTTTTAAGATTGTTTTTTAAATATACAAAAATAGGAGGAAAATTTGTAAAAATTAGGAATAAATATATATTAGAAACATAGATATTTAATATCAGATAAAAGTATATCGGGAGGAAAAACTGAAAAATATGACGAAAAAATCGATTTTTTTTGGTGCTGCCATTGTTGTTGTAATCATGGTTTCTAGTGCAGCTTTTGGAGTTGCGACACAATTAAAAGATTGTTCGAAATCATCTGTTTCTTCCAACATGGCTTATGTTGAACCGGGAATTTATCTAAGTGGCTCTGAACAAAGAAAAATACTTTCTGATTGTTTAGGTTATATTGACAATCCAAATGCGCGTGTGTTAATACAAACAATAGTTGATATGATGAGTTCAAAAGGTTTTGTAAACAGCAACGATATAGAAATGATTGTAAGTGAATATCACTTAGAATTTAGTTTTATATCTGGTATTGGCGCGTCTATTACTACGGGCGCATATCCTAATCCTGGTTATGTGATGAGAGCCGGGCATCCTCTTCAAAATTCGGGGACTGTACTATTTGGTTTGCTTTTCTGGAGCGCAAAACATTCCTCCAACCCAGCTAGAGAGATAAATATAACAATTACTTTGTCTGGCGCCCAACAACACATAGTTGATGATAAAGCAGGATTATGTGTTGGTTTTTCAGGCAGCTTTGCTAGAGGAGAAGAAGAAACAGGCAAGTGGTTTACAATTCAAGGATCGGCATTAATGCATCTAGTTTATTGATTCTAAAAAATAAGCCCCACCACAAAACTATATCAGCCGTGTTTGCCCACGGAATTTGTAGTTGGCAAGTTCCTTAAAAATCTCATCTTCCTGCAAAATATTCATAAGATTTTCAGATGATGGCGATATATTAATTTCTCTAGTTCTGCCATACCGCCCCTTCGAGATAACTCGAGCATTTAGAACACCGAGCATGTCAAGCTCAGAAATAAGGTCAGCCACCCTCCGTTGGGTTAAAATATCGGTTCTAGTTTTCTTGCATAGCTCTTTATAAATCTCATACACCTCACCTGTAGTTATAACGCTGGATGTTTCTGCCTTTTTGTTGTGTTTATCCTGCAACAAAATAGCAGTCAATATAAGCTTGGACTGAGCAGGCAAGGTACGAACGACCTCAGTTATACGATCTATCTCAATCTTGTTTTGCGCAAGTTTAACATGTTTTTTTGTTATTCTGTTGGAGTTGTTGCGTTCCGCAAGCTCTGTAGCCATCCTTAGAAGATCAAGAGCTCTGCGAGCATCACCATGCTCCTGCGCGGCAAGAGCAGCACAAAGAGGAATTACTTCTTCGTCAATCACGTTTTCTCCCTTCAAAGCTTTGGTTATCCTCTGCTTCAAAATATCCTGCAACTCATCAGCATTATAGGGTGGGAAAATCATGTTCTCTTCGCCAAGACTTGATTTGACACGAGGGTCAAGAAATTCAGTAAATTTCAAATCATTTGAAATTCCAACAATGGATACTTTTGCGTTTTTAAGATCGCTGTTTATTCTTGACAGATTATACAATGCTTCATCCCCTTTGAGTTTGTCAACCTCATCAAGAATAATAACAGTGACACCACCTTGTTCGTCAATCATATGAGTCAGTTTAGAGTACACTTCATCGGTAGGCCAACCTGTAAAAGGTATACGCTCAGACCACTCCTCGATAAAATGATTAGCAATATTTTGGAGGAGGCGATACTGTGTATCTACAACCTCGCAATTTATGTAAATAAAATTTACTTTTTTGCCCGTTTTTTCGCCTTTCTTTAATAATTCTCTGCCTACAAATTTTGTGACAGCTGTTTTTCCAGTTCCAGTTTTTCCATAAATAAAAACATTAGATGGGGTTTCGCCACGCAATGCAGGAACAAAAACAGATGCTAGTGAATTTATTTCTTTTTCTCTGTGCGGCAGTATTTCTGGTGTATATGTATGTCTCATAACTTCTCTGTTTACAAATAGGCCGTCTGTCTTCATCAGTTTGCCAAATATGTCCCCGTTTACCGTGTTTTTTCTCGTAAAATCGATTCCTCCCTCACAACGTCGTAAACAATTATAGTATATTAATTTTATGAGAAAAACTAAACAATTTTCTATCTGATTTCCATCTGTTGAGATATTTCTACAGAGAGGCCCCCATTTCCTGTGGAAAATACTATCATTCATTAAATAAATTTTAAAATTTTTACAAAAATATATTTTTAAAAATCAGAACATTCAAATACTACAAAATTCATAGCCATACGAATATACTCAACGTCAAATTCTTTTAAATAAACTATATACTCAACTAAACCTTTTCCACACGAAATGAAGGGGTCTCCCTTTGCGTATTTTTAAAATTTTTTCAGTTCTAACTTGTAGACACAAATAAGAAAAAAGAAAGAAAATATTATTCAATATTTTTTAGTTTTTTTAGATTCCAATAATTATTACATCTTTAACAGATTTTATTGATTCAAATGGGAAAATCAAATGCCCTTGCGTATCTAGATGGTACAAACGCGGATCTACATCTTCTGATGGTTCAATAAGAATATTTAACAATGCGCCTGTTCTTTCATCGACAGTAGAATTCCTGAGAATTCCGAGGTATAAACCTTCTTCGGTCATCACTGTTTTTCCTCTTAGATCATTTTCAAGTATCTTCATTATTTTTCCCTCCTTTTTATTATCCTCTTGTTTATTATAATAGGATTACATATATTGTATATCTTTATCTTTTTTATCCTTTTTGGCTAGGCCGCTGCTTATGTTGTCCTTTACCCTGGCGTAATATTTCAGGAGCTCCTCTGTTATGCCGCCATGTGTGTTTTTCATTGCCTGTTCGAAATGACTCTTTTTTACTTCTTTTGCTTTGATGTCGCTTCTTAATGATAGCATTGCTGCTTCTCTGCAAAGCCCCTCTATGTCCGCGCCAGAATAATTAATACATCTCTCTGCTAAATCATCTAAAGACACATCTTTTGCTAGCGGCATATTCTTTGTGTGAATCTTGAATATTTCGAGTCTACTTCTTTTATCTGGAGCCGGTATCAATATTAATCTATCGAATCTACCTGGTCTTAGTAAACCGGGGTCTATTATATCTGGTCTGTTTGTTGCTCCGATAATCACTACACCTTCCATACTCTCGAGGCCATCTATACTTGTTAATAATTGATTTACAACACTTTCAGTAACATGAGATCCATCAAACTCTCCACGGCGTGGCGCGATAGAATCAATTTCATCTAGGAACACTATTGTTGGCGCTACTTGTCGTGCTTTCTTGAATAGTTCCCGTACTGCTTTTTCGCTTTCTCCAACCCATTTGCTAAGAACCTCTGGCCCTTTTATTGATATGAAGTTTGCCTTGGATTCACTTGCTACTGCTTTGGCCAGTAATGTTTTTCCAGTTCCGGGCGGTCCATAAAGTAGTATTCCTCTTGGAGCGGTGATTCCCATACGGTTGAAAACCTCTGGTTGTGTTAACGGCCATTCAACCGCTTCCCTCAATGATTGTTTTACTTCTTCCAGGCCGCCAATATCTTCCCACGATACTTTCGGGATTTCAACAAAGAACTCTCTCATGGCCGAAGGATCAATCCCTCTATGTGCATTTTTGAAATCATCCATCGTTACTATCATCTTCTCAAGCATATCCACTGGTATGGGTTTTTCTAAATCTATCTCTGGCAAATATCTACGCAAAGCGTTCATTGCCGCCTCTCGCGCCAATGCCGATAGATCAGCACCAACGAAACCGTAGGTTATATCAGCGAGTTCATCAAGGTTGCAATCTTCGCTCATTGGCATACCGCGAGTATGAATCTGCAAAATCTCTTTCCTGCCGTTCCTGTCAGGCACATCAATTCTTATTTCTCTGTCAAAACGACCCGGTCTTCTCAATGCAGGATCTATTGAATCAGGAATGTTTGTGGCACCAATGACAATCAGTTTACCTCTTCCTTTCAAACCATCCATCAAAGTAAGCAGTTGGGAAACAACACGCCGTTCAACCTCACCATGAACCTCGCTACGTTTAGGTGCAATCGCATCAATCTCATCTAAAAAAATAATTGATGGTGCGTTCTTTTCAGCCTCCTCAAAAATCTTACGGAGATTTTCCTCGCTCTGACCATAAAACTTACTCATGATTTCAGGTCCATTTATTGTATAAAAACTCGCGCCTGACTCGTTAGCAACAGCTTTTGCAATCAGAGTTTTTCCAGTTCCCGGCGGCCCGTAGAGCAAAACTCCTTTTGGCGGGTCGATACCCAGTCTATCAAAGAGTTCAGGGTGCTTAAGCGGAAGCTCTATCATCTCACGAACCTTTAAAATCTCATCATGAAGACCACCTATATCCTCATAACTGACCCTTGGGCCTTCAAGTTCAGCAGTTTTAGCAGCCTCTTCTTTAACATTTATTGTAGTCTCCTCGTTGATTAGAATAACACCATTGGGCGAGGTATTAATAACAATAAAAGGAAGAGAACTACCAAACAAGGCGATACCAGGAATAATAACGACATCTCCTTTTGTGAGAGGACGTTTTAACAAACCCTTTTTCACCAAAATCTCGATGCCCGTGCCAAACTGGATTTGTTGCCCCTCAGAAATCAAAGGAGCCAAAGTAACGTCTCTTGCCTCTTTTGCAGCAGCACTCCTGATTTTCACTCGGTCGCCTAAACCAGTTCCTGCATTTTTCCTGGTTAAGTTATCTAGACGAATTATCTTTTTTCCTTCATCTGATGGGTGGGCTCTCCAAACAATAGCTGCTGTTGTTTTTGTTCCCTCGATTTCAATTACATCGCCTATGGATAGTTCGAGTTCCATGCGTGTTTCATTATCAATTCGTGCTCTGCCATAACCAACATCTTGCTGAAAAGCCTCTGATACTTTTAACTCCACTTCATTTTGTTTCATGTTTTTCGCTCCCACCAAAGAACGGTAATTTTAAGCAAAGAATAAACACACTAATATAAATTTTTCTACGTAACAGGAGAGAAAGATACAGAGTGTTTGATTTTGTATTAAAAGTGCAGGGGAAGGGATTTGAACACCTGGAGTTAAAGAATCGGTGTAAATCTCTGTGTTTTAATCATATTTTGTTTGGCTTTTTCCGAACATTTTCTGACCTTTTATATATTCAATAGGAGAATATAGTATTAGATAAAATATGAAATCTTGTAACCAAAAAGCAGATAGCCAACAAGAAAAAAATGCAAGAGATCTGAAAACTCTGTACCAAGATGCAATATACTGGCATCTAATCCACAAGGGATACACAACTAAACGAGCTGAGTTAGAAAAGTTTTGGATAGAATTAACAAGCGAGGGTTAATCCATGAGTAACGAAACAAAGCAATTTATTACACTGCTTATTGTAGTCTCAGTTCTCATCATCCTTGCAAAAATCCTCTCAGAAGGAGTGGTTTTATAGTATCAGTAATATTTAAATAAGATTATATATATTTTATATCGATAGATAATGCAACTAAAATATCTATCGATAATATTTTCAGTTGCTGGAATTGCCCTTCTCTATTTTTTATCAACACTATCACAACCAGTAAGTATAGACCTAAAAGATATACAAAATTACGAAGGCAAACAAGTAATCGTTGAAGGGATTGTAACCGAAAGTTATACAACAACTCTCGGCAGCCAAATAATCACAATAGAAAACAATAATTTTTCAACAACAGTATTCCTCCAGGGAGAAACAGACATAGAATATGGTGACAAAATACAGGCGACAGGCGAAGTACAAATTTACAATGGCGAATGGGAAGTTGTTGTTAACAACAAACGTTTTGTGAGTATATTGCAAAAATGGCAAAACATCACAATCCCTCTGAAACAACTTGCAGAAACACCTAATATATACAATGGTTTAAATGTAAACGTAACAGGCTACGCCGATGCAATTTATGATACATATTTTTATTTTACAGATATTGATAAAAAGCACCCTATTGTTGTTATTTGCAATCCTTTAAAATATAATTTTACAACAAATCAGGAACTGTCTATCGCGGGTAAATTTGTTTTCGATTCAGATAATTTCAGATATATTCTAGAGGTAGGTGATGAGCCAAACCAAGGTATTTTTGTGGTAGGTGAATGACGAGATGCTAGATATTCTTCTCATCATCTTATTTTGTATCCTTGGTGTGATAACAGGTATCGCAACAGGGATTCTCCCTGGTTTGCACGTAAACAATGTAGCTCTAATTCTTTTGTCTCTTTCTGGCAGTATAGTGGCATCTCTCGGTTTCTTATTCAATTACGGTATAACTGAACAGTTCATATTGGTTTTAATCTGTGTTTACATAACAGCTGTATCAATATCACATACTTTTCATGACACAATACCTAGTACTTTTCTTGGCGCACCAGAGGAAGATACAGCATTGTCTGTTCTGCCAGCTCATTCTCTTCTTTTAGAAGGTAAAGGCTACGAGGCTGTTGCTCTATCGGCGATAGGAAGCTATGGCGCAGTCATATTCTGTTTTCTAGTTATTTATCTCGTTCGTTTCATCGTAGGTAGCCCGATGTTTCTTTATTCGGTTGTAAGAGAAATAATGTTCTGGATTCTTATAGCGATCTCTTTATTGCTAATAGCCACAGAAAAAGGAAGAATAGAACTTTTTAAGATAGATCATGGAAAACTGCCTTATGTTTTTGGGATTTTATTTGCAGCGATGATTTTTATTATTTCAGGCGTCTTTGGAATAGTAATATTCAACTGCCAGGTGGACTCACCAATAGGTCTATCGTCTCCCGTCCTTTTTCCTGCTCTAGCGGGGCTTTTCGGGCTTCCCACGTTACTTACATCTATTATGACAAAACCAAAAATACCTTTGCAGATAATAGAAAAAATTAATTTTGATAACAAAGCCAAAAAATCTTCTATTATCTCTGTTATAACTGGTAGTCTAGCAGGCATACTAGTCTCTCTCATACCAGGCATAAGCTCCTCAACAGGCACGATATTAGCTATGACTGCTCGAGGAGAATCAGATAGAAAACAAACTATTATCACACTATCGGCAGTCAACACAGCCTGCGGTTTTTTTGTGATAGTGGCCCTGTTTGTTATACTACGCGCCAGAAGCGGAGCAACAATAGCAGTAGGGGAACTAATTGCATTGGAGGAATGGAAAGACATTATGATGCCAACAAACCTAATTTATCTACTGATAGCACTAATCTTGGGAGGAGTATTATCATATTTTTTTGTATTAAAAATAGGTAAAATATTTGCTAAACATTTCGCAAACGTACCATATGCTTTGTTGATTAAAATCACAATCGCCTTTGTAATAATACTCGTCTATCTTTTCACAGGAGTTATAGGTCTGTTAGTACTGCTTGTAGCAACATTCATAGGTCTATTGCCAGTGCAATGGGGCGTACGTAGAAGCCATTGCATGGGCATACTACTGATACCAATCACTCTTTATTTTCTGTAAAAACTCTTTTTTCAATTCCCTCAAAACAATCATCAAAAACGGCATCGTATTCTTTAGCAACAAGTAAAGCCGCAACGCCATCTGAAATATTTTTTTCTTCTGCGATTTTATTAATTTTTCCAAAAACCATTTCTTCGTCAAGACCTGATTTCTCAACTATTCTCTCCATTATCGTTTTCATAACATCGGATTTGCATTCTTTTTCTTCAATTGCTTGTTTCGTGGGGCTGAAGCCGACCGGTATTTCAACTTTTTTATAGTCAAAACATGGTGTCATTTTCCCATCTTTTTTAACTAAAAATTTTTGTTGCAAAGCCATGTTAACAAAAGCCTTTGCCTGATTT
>Ga0172364_10004933_pt1 | contig 10613 bp, 13 predicted proteins | sample LakKivSesite10cm_FD_114545 | JGI IMG/M metagenome (GOLD analysis project Ga0172364, IMG submission 114545) | Sediment microbial communities from Lake Kivu, Rwanda - Sediment site 10cm | ecosystem: Environmental > Aquatic > Freshwater > Lake > Sediment | place: Rwanda: Western Province, Lake... | reverse complement strand
CACTCAGCGCTTGGTTACCGTCCGCCAGATGAATTTGAGGAGGTACTGCTCAATCAGGAAAACAACGATGGACCCCGCCAGACACTCCTAACCTTTTCTGTCCAATCATAGGGGTGCAGTCCATAACAGGTTTACCTATGAAGCCCTTCAAGGTATAATTATATGCCTCAATGCTTCGAGAGCTTATGACACTAGGACGGGACTCCAGAAACCTTGTGAATAGGTTTTGAGTGAAGACAAGTTGTGAACTTTTTAGAGGTTTTGTTACTATAAGTATGTGTGGCGCATTCGTCTAGAGGCCTAGGACACCTCCCTCTCAAGGAGGAGATCACCGGTTCAAATCCGGTATGCGCTACCAGATGCCTCTTTTAGTTGATATACTATTCCGTGAATTCGACCACTACCTCTTTGACGTCCCATAAGGTCTCTATCTTCTCCAGAATTTCGTCCTTTATATTGTGAGCAAACTGGTGATCTCGAGGCAAATCAACAAGCACCCGGACAGTTCCGTCCTTTACCCTAATATCTTGCACCAGGTTTGTACGCACCACGCTTAACCCGGTCAGAGGGTTTATGACTTTCCTGAGGCGCTGACGGACTACCTCCACCGTGGTCGGCTTCTTTTCTTTGACTAGGCCGTGACGCTCCTCGTAGTTTTGTATAGCCGAGCGCAAGCCTTCTACAGCGAGCACAGAGCAATGGGCTTTAATTTTAGGGAGTCCTCCCAGGGCTTCTGAAGCTTCTTTCCAGGTAATGTTTTTTGCTTCATCCAATGTCTTTCCCTTGGCTAACTCCGTAATTATAGAGCCGGTAGCTATGTTGGAAGCGCAGCCATAAGACTCGAACTTGACATCTGCGATAGTATTCGTCTTGGGGTCAACTTTTATGTAGACAGACACCATGTCCCCGCAGGCTGGGCTGCCTTCGGTTGCCTTGCCATCGGGATTCTCAATCTTACCCACGTTGCGCGGGTGTCGAAAGTGTTCCAGTACTATGTCGCTATATGGAAATTTCATCTCTAAGCCTCCTCCTTTTCTTCGTTTTTTCCCAAGGGACTGATGCTTCTCAGCTCTTCCACTATCTCAGCTAATGCCTGAACCACGGCATCCATATCTTTCATGGTGTTATAACGCCCCAAGGTAAAGCGTATTGACCCGTGTGCCCTTTCGTGGTCGCCGCCTATCCCGGAGATAACATGGCTGGCCTCCAGAGAGCGGCTGAAGCAGGCAGAGCCAGTGCTCACGGCAAAACCACGCATATCAAGATGCAGCGTGATGGACTCGCCTTCCACAAAGTGAAAGGTGATATTGGCGTTCTGTGGGAGTCTCTTCCGGCGAGGGCCATTCAGGGTGCTGTGTGGTATCTCGACAAGCATGCGGTCAATAAGGCGATCACGCATTTCTTGCAGGTGCCTGGTCTCTTCGGGGGTGACCAGTTCCACCGCTTTAGCAAATCCCACCGCCCCAGGTATGTTTTCCAGCCCCGCTCGGAGATTGAATTCCTGAAATCCGCCGTCCATCCACTTGGCTATTTGTGTTCCTTGACGGATGCACAGGCCTCCTATGCCTTTGGGGCCGTGGATGGTGTGTGCCGATACAGTGACCAGGTCCACCGCTATCTTCTTCATGTCCAGAGGGACTCGCGTAAAGGTATGAGTAGCATCAGTGTGGAAAAACACCTCTTTTTCATGGCAGATACGACCGATAGCTTCGATATCTTGGATGGTACCTATTTCCTGGTTGGCGTGCTGGATGGAAACCAGAATGGTCTCATTGGTTATAGAATCTCTGAGCTGGTCGAGGTCCACAAAGCCCTCACTGTCCACATCCAGATAGTTCACCCGCAAGCCCTGCTTTTCCAGCGCTTGTGCGCTGTGAAGCACAGGGAAATCCTCGATTTTGGACACAATTATGTGTTTGTCTTTCTTTTTACTGAGGGCCAGCGCCACTCCTTTGAGGGCAATGTTAGAGGACTCGGTGCTTCCCGAAGTAAAAATAAACTCTTCGGGGGTAGCACCTAAAGCATTGGCCAGAGCCTCTCTGGCTTCGTCTAGCGCCTCTCTAGCTTCTATCCCCTGAGAATAGCCGAACTCCGAGGTGGCAACCGCATATGTATCAAATAAATACGGTCTCATCGCCTCCAGCACCTGCTCATCCAAACGGGTAGCCGCCGCATTGTCCAGGTAAATAAGTTTGTCTGCCATTTCCTCCTCCGTCATATAAAGAGGGTTATTGTTGATTCCTTGGCTTCATCTATATAGCTACCAACTGCGCAGTAATCCGATATCAAGTCATCACGGAGGTCTTCTTTCTTTATACCCATTATCTGCATTGTCATGTCGCAGGCGAGTATCTTCCCTCCAAGCTCGTGGAAGTCCTGTAGCAACTTCTCCAGAGATGCCGCCCCAGCTTTCTTCATCCTCCGCTTCACCATCCATTTACCAAGGCCCAGCATGTTCATTTTGGATAGAGGCCCCTTTTCCAGTTCACCTTTCTTGAGGCGCTGGAGACCCCAGAATGTGAAGAACAATGATGCTTCCATTCCCATGGCAAGGGCCCCGTTGGCTACAATAAAGGCGCTATACACCTTATCCATATCGCCGCTGTGAACTATTATAGTAGCTTTGCCAGCCATAGTCTTTTCCTCCTCCTACTTACGTATTTTTATTTTCCACACCCCACCTTCCTCCTGCACACCAATGAGCTCCAGTCCCAAAGCCTTTACCGCCATCGGTATCTCTTTCTTGGAAGCGGGATGCGTTCCAGTAACCTCCACGATATCGCCCTCTTTTGCTTGCCTCAAAGCCTTGCGAGTCTCAACTAAAGGAACAGGGCAAGTTTCACCTGTGCAATCCACCTTTATCTCAGCCATTTCGCATCACCTCCATACAAACCTGCAGGTACCGCTGTAACCACGAAGAGCTGTGAAGAATTGTTTCAACCTCGTCATCCTACTCAGTCCCTCCACCTCCTTTCCTGCCGCGCACCGGGATTTCTTCGAGCTCATCTACTCTATGAGCTTGAATAGTTGTCTCACAGGAATGATGAGAAAAGTACTCTAATTATCTTGAAAAGTCAACAAGAGCCTTCAGGCATTGATTGGACAGGGCCTAAGTTCAATGTCTGGCTCATTGAAATAGGCTAAAGCTAGAGTCTTCTCAAAAGCCTTACCTTTTATCCGGAATGGGCTACTAGCCTGCTAGAAGGTTAGCAAAGCTCTCTTCTGGATGGTGAATTAGACTCTTCTTGTAATCTGTTAGAATCTGTTTTGACATTTCTCTGGTTCTTTGAGCATTTCGCAGCATATTTTTATATTCAAAGTATTGTTCATTATTTTCTTTTCATAACAAAGCATACAGAGCTATTAAGCTCAGGATTTTTCTTGAAATTATCCAGCTCCTCTTGAGCTTGCTGAATCTCTTCAAGAACCTCCAGATTATTAAAATATTTTGTTTGAGCTTTAGTAATCAACTTTTCGAGGGGAGCAAAATATTCAATCCACCAGGTTTCTTTACTTAATAAAAAGGAGCCCAGCAGTTCATAACCGCATTTAGCTATCTGTTCCAATTTCTCACTTACATTACCCTGCTCGTCGTGTATAACCATAAAACCAGATGGTTTGAGAAACCGTTTCCATTCCCTGAGCCCTTTCTCGAAACCGATGGCGTATATGGAGCCTTCCGACCATATAATATCGAAAGCCTCCTCCGGGAAATCCATATTAATAAGAGAGCAATTCAAGGCCTTAACCCGGTCGCTGAGTCCTGACTCTGCAATCTTTGCAGCAAATTTATCCAGGGCAGGTTGGTCTATATCTATTCCTATCACCTCTCCCCGACTTAACCTTGCCAGTTCCAGAGTTGGGACACCAGAACCGCAACCAATATCGAGAATCCGAGGCTTTTCCATTCGTGGGATCAAACTAAATGCCTCCCTCGTATATTTACTGAGACGTTTTCTTATTTTGTCCTTTCCCATCTGGAAGCGTACTTCTTTAGCCACTTGTTATTGCTCCTTGAATATTCAGATGTGCCAACATTACTCATGTGCGCCAAGTACCTTACGATCTTTGGCTCCTTCTATTCATTAACCTGACAACGCCTAAGATAGCATTCATTCTGGGAACCCTCTGCATATAGGCACGATAATCGTTACCAAACCGTTCTATCAGGCGTTCTTCCTCTTCCTTGCTGCTCCAATACAGAATTACAGCTCCTAGTATACCTAAGACAGCAAATAGCCAGTGAGGAAACAACAGCAATGTAGCAACAAATATTGATAGAATTCCACCCAAATACTGGGGGTGCCTGACAATGGCATAGATGCCTGTGTCCACCAGTTGCGTGGTATGGATAAATGCTTTACCTTTAGGTACGCCACCCCGTCTCGGGAACATCACTATTGGCGCCATGACTAGCACCATCCCAATCGCCCAGACCACCCAACCCGCAATAAATGAAGCTAGGCAGAAATCGGGCTCCAATACTCCTGTCAGAACAAGGGGGTTTACTGGGAAACAGATGATACACAGGATTGTTAAAGCCATCATCCACAGCATATATTTCCAGTTCTTCACATCCACCTAGTTTAGTTCTCCGTCGACTGTCGGTCAACAAGTATGATTCATCTATGCTGTTGCCGGGATGGCTTTTTGACTTCCTGTTCGGCGGAGTACACGTCACGCCTCCCCAAAAGATGCGCGGTGCATATCTATAATACAGACAATACCCTTTCATGAATTTCAAGATCCTTCTCACTATACAGGACAAAGCGAATCCTCTTTACGTATTTTAGCTCCGAGGTCATCTTCAAAACATTGCTAAATGCAACACTGGCAGCTTCTTCTACAGGATAACCAAATGCACCGGTGGAAATAGCTGGAAAGGCGATTGATTTGATATTGTGCTTTTCTGCAAGCCGCAATGCGTTCCGATAACATCTTGCCAAGAGTTCGTTTTCTGGTTTATCCGTACCGTAGACTGGACCCAGGCAATGAATAACATAACGGTTTGGAAGATTATGTCCACCAGTGATTACTGCTTCCCCCACTTCAATTGGAGCTAAAGGACGACATTCTTCGCTAAGTCCCGGTCCAGCAGCCCGGTGAATCACACCTGCCACTCCTCCACCCATCCTGAGCTGGGCATTTGCTGCATTCACAACCGCAGTAATGTCCGCCTGCGAAGCTATATCACCTTTAACACATTCAATTGTGACACCCGAGATTGTTTTTTTCACAACCACCATCTCCCTACTTGGTCATTTCCAATAACAGCCATGAATGGAACTGGATTTCGCTAGCCTGCCTCACTCTCAAATTCCTACCGCCGGTCTACTTTCAGTCAAACTCACCACCATATTGAACATGAAACCTCCCCACAAATGTCAGCGATGTTGGGTGACAAACCAAGCGATTGTTACCACGTGAATTGTCATTCGTATTCTCTGGGGACAGCACAGATCATGACCAGATTCTGGTTTTCAGAAGAGTTCTTGTATTGATGCTTCTCTCCAGGTAAGACAAGGACGAAATCACCTTCTCTTATCTCACGTTCTCGATCGTCAGCGACCAGAATTCCTTCACCACTTATCACATAATTCATGTGTTCAAATGCGTGGTGGTGAAACGGGGTATGCCCCCCTGGCTCGATGGTGAATACCCGGAATGAGAATATGGGAACCCCATCTTTTCTAGATAAGGGAATCTGCTTATAGATACCCTTAGCGCCTTCCATTTCAGGAACACTTTTCCCGATTTTATCCAACCTGGTTACATACATTAAGACCTCCTCGAACTGATTAAAATGGCCATCTGGAAATGATTATACTGCTGATTAACTCAACCGACAACGTGAGCCAGATGGTTAAAGGTAATAACATGGATTGTTGCGCAACTGTTCCCATTTCATGCTATACTGGTAGCCCCGTGGCCCTGCGGCTCTCGGAGTTCCCAGAAATTGTCTTGACTGCGACAATGATCTCTATGGGTAATCGGAATAATTTGACCTTTTCTTTACTTTTTATCTGATATCCTGTGTCAATCAGGGCTTGCTCTGCATAGATTGGTCTGGAACCAACATATTTTGGCCATTTTTTGTGTATCCATTCATAGAGCTTCAGAAATACGGATTCCCTGTTCTCTTTCGACATGCTGGCAACCCCCAGCCTTCCTCCTGGCTTCAGTACTTGTTTTATCTGTTCAAGCACCCTCGGAATCTCGGGCGTGTCAAAAACCTCAAGGACAAAGCTCATAAAAACGGCGTCGAAAGTGTTTTCACCAAAAGGCATGGACGCTGCGTCTCCACAAAGTAGCTCAACTCCATTTGCCAGGCAAGCTTTCTCCAATCTTTTCTTCGTCATTTCAATCATGCCTGAGGAAATATCGATGCCGTAAACCTTCCTCTTTTGGCTGGTGAGTTCTGCTATCCGTTTCAGGCAGTATCCGGTGCCAAAGCCAATTTCTAACACGGTTTCTCCTTCTACAATTGACAGGCGCTCCAATGCCATCTTTGCATACTTTCGCCCGAACGCCCCGATCACATAATCATAATACTTGCTGATCCGGTCATAGGCTTGCTTAGCTTCCTCTTTGGTTCTGGGGACAGGAAGTATGTTCAGCGTCTTTGACTCGTTTTCTCTATTCACGTTTGCTGACCAAAGCCTATCATACCTCAGAAGAGGCATAAAGAGCATATAGCTTCTGCCCAAGGTACAGCCAGACTTAACAATTAGAGTTAATGAAGACTGTCAGTCCAATCTTCAGAATCCTTCCAATATTGCACCTCCTCCCCTGCCAATAACCATAGAAGGCACCTGTCAAGAGCTGCCCATATTCCGGATTAAGCACTTTTCCCTAATTTCCTTTAGCCTTGTTAGCTGTTTCTGCTGTATGCTAAACTTTGCCACAAATAAATGAAAAAACGTGTCTTCTCCGGCTTCCGCCCCACGGGCAGACAGCATATCGGTAACTACCTGGGAGCGGTACAGAATTTCATTGCCCTTCAAAATGAGTATGACTGTGTCTATTGCGTGGTGGATATTCATGCTCTCACCACTCTGGAAAGCACAGAATCTCTTCGGGAAGATATTTACGAAATGGTACTTGACTGGCTGGCGGCTGGCATTGATCCGCAGAAGAGCATCATCTTCGTTCAATCTCATGTTCCTCAAGTGGAAGAACTCCATACTTTATTCAGTATGCTGACTCCTTTAAGCTGGTTGCTGCGCGTTCCGACATTTAAGGAGAAGGTTAAGATGCAGCCACATAATGTCAATTACGGGCTGGTGGGATATCCTGTGCTTATGACTGCCGATATTGCCCTTTATAAGGGTGAGGTTGTGCCTGTGGGCGAGGACCAACTTCCTCATCTTGAATTGGCTCGGGAGATAGTGCGTCGGTTTAACTCTCTTTTCGGATTTGTATTTCCTGAGCCACAGGCGAAGCTAACTAACTTTCCTTCAGTTTTGGGCCTGGATGGGGTACAAAAAATGAGCAAAAGCTATGATAACCATATTGAAATAGCTGCTTCCCCCCAGGAAATCCGAAAGCGAATGATGACCGCCTTCACAGACCCGTCACGGAGGTACCGCTCTGATCCGGGGCGTCCAGAAGCATGTAATATTTTCCGCCTCCACAATTTTTTCACGCCGGCTCGTGTAGAGGAAATTGCTTCAGAGTGTCGCAGCGCGCGCATTGGATGCGTGGACTGCAAGAAGATACTGGCTGAAAGCATCATTTCGAATCTGGAGCCCTTCCGTGAAAAAAGAGCTACTTTAGCCTCCAAACCTGATTATGTCACCCAGGTTCTTGCCGATGGAGCAGATCGAGCAGAAGCCATAGCCAAAGAGACTATAGCTGAGGTTAAAGAAAAAATGAAGCTACTTCAGCGTGCCGATTTGAAGCGACCTAGGTAGCGCCTTACAGGTTCAACTGACCTGCATAGTTAACCCGTTCGAGCGATATTTCTCTACTTGTTCTACCAAAATATCACTTTTCTCCGATTAGAATATGGTCTAACCAGACGCTACGCTGTGCTCTCTCCATGTTCGAGTGTATCCCAGGACCCGGGAAGGCGTGGCAGCTCAAAGCGCAGGATTCACGCCATAGGGGTTTCACAGCGGAAACATGCAGGTTTGCCCTGCCAGTTCACTGGCAAGGGGGCTTATTAGTCACCCTGGCTGCAAGACAGCTCCAAGATTATAGATGCCCTCTGGCCGTGTAGTAGGCCTCCAGGGAATCCACCCAACAACTCAAGCCGACGCCCTCATACATGTCCAATCTGCTAAAATTGAACCTCATGTCTTTCCGCCAACACCCAATTCTTCTACGAATTCACTAAATACACTGCTGTGCAGTTCAATGTCCTCGGCGGTAGTCTCAGGAGCGACTAGGAGCATATTATGGAATGGTGTGATTAAAATACCGCGATTGGTAAAAAACAGGTGAACTAACTCGTCCAACTCGGTATCATACGCTGCTATTGCCTCAGCCCCATTCTTAGGAGGAGTGGGGAGGTATCGGTACTCCACCCTGCACCCCAGGCGAACTACATACCATGGCAGACCGGCATTTTTTATTGCTCCATCAATGCTTGCAGTCAATCGCTCGGCTAGAGGAATCATGTGGTCATAAGCTGCCTTGGTCATAACCTGTTCCAGCACCATCCTAATTGCAGCAACTGCTAGCGGGTTACCGGACAACGTCCCGCCAAGCCCCATGTTCCACTCCTTGGAACGTCCTACGGAAAATCTTTCGGCAACGTCCGAACTGAGGCCCATGACCGCAGCTGGGATCCCACCGGCAATTGGTTTACCCAGAGTCAAGATATCCGGCGCGAGATTCCACTCCCCGGTAAGCCCCGCCGGACCGCCGCAGATGGTGTGTGTCTCGTCGATGATCAGCAAGGTACCATAACGCCGTGTCTTCTCTCGTAATGCTTCATGGTAGCCCAGGTCAGGGTAGATTATGCCCACATCGGTCATTGCTGGCTCGCATATTACACAGGCGACGTCTCCGGGAGACAGCGCCACCTCCAGCGCTTCTAAATCATTGAACTGGATCACCCGTGTCGTTAATGAGATATCAGGCGGCTGTCCCATAATGCGCTCGCGTCTGTAGTTGACCAAGGTGTCCTCCACATTACCATGATAGCAGCCATCAAAAACCAGGATCAGGTTGCGTTTGGTAATCTGGCGGGCGATTCTGAGAGCGAATCTATTAGCATCTGAAGCCGTCATATAAATCTGCCAGTATTTCAAGCCGAAACGACGTGATAATTCCTCTCCCACCCGGATGGAGTCTTCCGTGGGAAGCATTGTCGTAATACCTCGACGGGCTAGTTTCGTTGCCGCATTGCCCAGGGCTGCTGGCAAGTGTCCAAACAGCGAGCCGGTATCTCCCAGACACATGTCCAGATAGCGATGACCATCAACATCAGTCACGTGAATCCCTTCCGCTACCTCCACAAAAATGGGGAATGGTCCCGCCCACTTGCCCATCCAACTCATAGGAACACCTTCATAAAGTGAATCCTTCGCCTTCTCAAACAATGCCCGTGACTTTGGCCGCTCCTTGATGTAGCGTGCCTCCTCACGCTGCAGCAGCATTTTAATTCTTGCTCTGTCAATTCCTTTCATGAAAATTCCTCCATTAATTTGCCTACGAGACCTGTTCGTTACCCAAAACATGCTGTCTAGAAATCTTCTCTAGCCGGAGGTTCATGACTGATCATAGATTGTCTCCGGCACCTTTTAACCGTTGTTCTCTTGAAAGCTAGCACCACCTTTCGGCTGCTTTGTTCGCTTTCAGGACTGATTTTACGCCTCAATTCCAACCAAAATCAATTGTTTGTCCTTCCCGCTGCATGCCCGCACAGCCTCTTCAATGCACTTGCTGTACTTCTCAGGCAAACTGACTCTGCCATCGAGGAGTTTCTTCCCGATCAGAAACAGTTTAGTTGTCTAAAATTCTAACCCGTAGTATATCCTCCTGCAGTCAAGCGTTTTTTCAAGATTTTCATCAGATTGGCAGAAAAGCAAGAGTTATCGCAAGACAAGATATGCCTGATGATTGAGGCTGAGGTGTTACTTCTTTGGCTTGTCCGTTTATGTAGGGTGTTGTATCATGGGTTAAAACTTGATTGGTCGGGCATCAGTTAGTAAGACATTCAATAAAAAATAATCAGGCCAGAAATAGCGTAGAGGTTGGAGAAACCAGGAGAAGATCGAAGATGGAGATAATCCCAGCTGTCGATATCAGAAGCGGCAAGTGCGTCAGGCTATATCAGGGTGACTATAACCAACAGACTGTTTTTGATGAGAATCCTGTGACAGTAGCCTTGACCTGGTATTCCCAAGGAGCACGATGGCTCCATATTGTCGATTTGGACGGAGCGGCTGCTGGTGAGCCCAAAAATATGAAGGTGGTTGTGGAGATAATAAAAGAAAGTGGCTTGCTAATAGAATTGGGCGGTGGTATCAGGAAAGAAGAGGTGGCAGAAAAACTATTGCGTCAGGGGGTAAGCCGAATAATTTTGGGAACTGCGGCGATAGAGAACAGAGAACTGGTAAAAAAGCTATGCCATCAATTTGGCGAGGCTATCGCAGTTAGCCTTG